>Ga0315336_1007716_pt1 | contig 10096 bp, 13 predicted proteins | sample ASW5metaG_FD_204512 | JGI IMG/M metagenome (GOLD analysis project Ga0315336, IMG submission 204512) | Ammonia-oxidizing marine archaeal communities from Monterey Bay, California, United States - ASW #5 | ecosystem: Environmental > Aquatic > Marine > Intertidal zone | place: USA: California... | reverse complement strand
CTGAGCCCCGCCGGATCCCCTCTCCGGCGGGGCTTTTTGTCTTGAAAACCGTCCTCATCCAGACGAAATACGGCCTGAAGAATTTTGGCCGGAGCCCCTCATGAAGCGTCTCGAACTCGCCATCGAATCCGTCATCCTGGCGTCGCGCTGGCTGCTGGTCGCCTTTTATCTCGGGCTCGGCGTGGCGCTGGCGATCTACGCGCTGTCTTTCGGCAAGAAGCTCTATGAGTTCGTCATGAGCGCCTTCACGCTCGGCGACACGGATACGATCCTGAAGATGCTGGGTCTGATCGACGCGGCACTTGTCGCCTCGCTGGTGGTGATGGTGATCATTTCGGGCTACGAGAATTTCGTCAGCCGCTTCGACGAGCAGGACGGCGAGGTCCATTGGTTGGGCACCATCGATGTCGGCTCACTGAAGGTCAAGGTCGCATCAACCATCGTGGCCATCTCCTCCATCCACCTTTTGCAGGTGTTCCTGAATTCCGTATCCTACACGACCGACCAGCTGATGTGGCTGACGATCATCCACCTCGCCTTCGTCGTCTCGGCGCTGATGCTGGCCTATATCGACCGGGTCATGGCGCTGGCCAAGGACAAGAAGGCCGAGACGGATTGAGGCGCCGCTCCGTCAGTAGATCCTTTTGACTTTCGTCTGCGAATTCGCAAACACCTCGTCAGGGACGAAAAAGTCGCCCGCGAGCTGATCGGCCGCGCCCGGCGCGTATACCGAAAAGTCCGTCATGCCTTCGGCGCGCAGCACCTCTTCGTCGATGTAGAAATTGCCGGTCGCCTCACGCGACGGGCGCAGGAAGATCGCATGCGCAGCATCCGCCATGATGTCGGGCGAGCGGCTCATCGCAGCCACTGTCGCGCCGCCGAGAAGATTGCGCACCGCGGCCGTGTCGATGGTCGAGATCGGCCACAGCGAGTTCACCGCGATGCCGTCCTTGGCGAACTCCGCGCTCATACCCAAGGTGCACATCGACATGCCGAACTTGGCCATCGTGTAAGCGACATGGTTCTTGAACCACTTGGCCTTCATGTCGAGCGGCGGCGCCAGATTCAGGATGTGAGGGTTCTTTGCCAACTTCAAGTGCGGAATGCACATTTTGGAGACCAGGAACGTGCCGCGCGTGTTGATCTGGTGCATCAGATCGTAGCGTTTCATGTCGGTCTCGAGTGTGCCGGTGAGTTGGATGGCGCTGGCATTGTTGACGCAGATGTCGATGCCGCCGAACCGTTCCACCGTCTTGGCCACCGCATCGGCGACCTGTGCCTCGTCGCGAATGTCGCAAAGCACAGGCAGCGCCTTGCCGCCCGCCTGCTCGATCTCCCCGGCCGCGGTGTAGATGGTGCCCGGCAGCTTCGGGTGCGGCTCGGCGGTCTTGGCCGCGATGGTCACATTGGCGCCGTCGCGCGCCGCCCGCAGCGCGATCGCAAGCCCTATGCCGCGCGATCCGCCCGAGATGAACAGCGTCTTTCCGTTGAGCGACATCTTTCGCCTCCCGCCTCGATGTGGAGGCAAATTGCGCGGCGCACGGCCGCGGCGCAAGAGCCCAAAGCGGTCGAAACGTTTACGTTGCGTACTGTAGGAAACTTTGGAGGCACCGGAGGAGGTCATTTGAGATTCAGGTCAGGCCGAGTCGAGAATGGTGACTTCCGAAAACCGGAGCGGAGCGTGCTTGAAGTATGTGAGCACCGGAAGCGCAGGAAGCCAGCATTCGCAGGTCGGCATCACCTGAATATCAAGTGACCCTTAGACCAGCACCAGCCCCTGCCGCATCGCAATCGCGATCGCATCGGTGCGGTTCGCGGCGCCAAGCTTGATCAGGATGGCAGCGACGTGGAACTTCGCCGTGTGCACGGAAATGTTTAGCCGCCGGGCAATGACCTTGTTAGGCGCACCCTCGGCCAAGAGCGCCAGCACCTCCGCCTCGCGCGGCGACAAGGCCGGGCGAGGCTGGTTGTCGTCAGGCGACTCTTCGCCGGCAAGCTCGTCATCGTGGAAATCGCCATGCACGATCTCTGGCGGCGCCGCCTTGCCGACGCGGTAGCCCGAGGCCGCCAATCGCGCCGCAGCGGCGATCAGCAGGTCGTCGGCGGAAGCAGGCAGCACGGCGAGCACATTGTCCGCCTGCCCGCTGCCCGCTCGCCACGAAAGCAGAACGACGGGCGTGGCCGAACTGACGACCTCCAGGCCGGCCTCATCGGCGATGGCGACATCCGCCATCTGGCCGAGGCCGCTTCCGGCCAAAGCCGGCGCAAGATCGTCGATCTCGGCCAGCGCATCGGCAAGCTGCTCGGCGTGCTGGGCATCGGCGAGCGCGACAAGCACCGTCAGCCGGTGATTTGCCGGCTCCGGTCTCGCAGTTCTTTGTGCCGCGCTGCTCGCCATTGCCGTCTCAGCTCAGCGGCTTTTCGCCGATGGTGATCGAAACGTCGCGCTGCGCTCCACCGCTCGAGATACTGAGCGTCACGGTGGTGCCGGCGCTGTCCGGCCCGAGCTTGCGGATAAGCTCGCGCGGCCCATGCACGGCCTCGCCGTTCCAGGCCACGACTATGTCGCCGACATGCAGCCCGGCGGCCTTGGCCGGGCCGCTATCGTCTAGGCTCATCACCATGGCGCCTTTTGTGTCGCCGTTGCGGATCGGGTGCAGCCCGGCGCCGAGATAGCCGCGCGCGACATGGCCCTTTTCGCGCAGCGTCGCGACAGCGCGCTCGATCGTCTCGTAGGGCATCACCAGCGCGCGCCGGCGCGGCCCGAACAGGAGCATGCCGATCAAACTGCCCTTGGCGTCGAGCACCGGCCCGCCCTCGAATCGCCCGCCGGTGTTGATGGCAAGGTTGATACGCCGGTCGATTGTGCCGCCGCGCATCGAGCGCCAGGCCGGCCCGACCTCGCCGACCGTGCCGAACACCGCAAGCGCGGCGCCGTCACTGTTACCGGCTGCGATTGCCAGATTGCCGGGCCGCACGGCATTGGCCTGAGCCAGCTGCGGCAAGCCGGCAGCGCTGGAAGCCGGCTTCAGCAACGCAACGCCCGTCGAAGGATCGCGGCCGACAAGCTCAGCCTTCACGGCTTCCCCCGAGGCCAGCGTCAATTCGACCTCCTCACCGGCCTCAACCGCTTCCTCGGCGGTGACGAAGAAGCCATCGCGCCAGTGGAAAGCGCTCGCGGTGCGGTGATGATGCGTGACGAAACTCGCCACCGCCGGGGCAGCGGCCGCCGCGACATCAGCGATCGCGTCGGAAAAGGCACTGAGGTTGAAGTCGCTCATAAGACTGTCTCCTGGGTTCGGTGACCCAGATATCGCTCCGTAACGCCTTCAGGGGTACTCGCCTGACGGCTAGTCGCCGGCCGGACTGGCCATATGGTCAGGTCGCGGCAATCGCGACCGCTCCGCACATATAGTCATCATTTCCGCAAGATCATACGGGAGCCCGCCGATGGCCATCGCCGCCGAAAAACGTCCATCTGACGACGCTCTGCTCGATTCGTATTCGTCAAGTGTCGCCGACGCAGTCGACCGCATCGGCCCGGCGGTCTGCCGCATCGAGCGCATTGGCGCCGCCGGCCATGGCTCCGGGTTCGTGATCGCGCAGGACGGGCTGGTCGTCACCAATTTCCATGTCGTCGGCGATGCGCGCGCCGTGCGCGTGACGATGCCGGACGGCGCTTCGCGCGAAGGCCACGTGCTTGGCCGCGACCCCGACACAGACATCGCGCTTGTGCGCGCCGACGGCAATTTCGGCGATATCGCGCCGCTCGGCGATTCCAAACGTCTGCGCCGCGGCCAGATCGCGATCGCCATCGGCAACCCGCTCGGCTTCGAATGGACCGTCACCGCCGGCGTCGTCTCAGCGCTCGGCCGCTCGATGCGCGCCTCGACCGGGCGCCTGATCGACGACGTCATCCAGACCGATGCCGCGCTCAATCCCGGCAATTCGGGCGGGCCGCTGGTGTCGTCAGCGGGCGAAGTGATTGGCGTCAACACAGCCATGATCCATGGCGCGCAGGGCATCGCCTTCGCGGTCGCCTCCAACACCGCCAACTTCGTCATCTCCGAGATCATCCGCTTCGGCCGTGTCCGGCGCGCCTTCATCGGCGTTTCCGCCGATACCACAAACCTGCCGCGCCGGGCGGCGCTCCTGTCGCAGGTGACCACGAACACGGCGGTGCGCCTGCGCAGCGTCGAGAAGAACGGTCCGGCGGCCAAGGCCGGGCTAAAGGAGGGAGACATCATCGCGGCAATAGACGCCCGGCCAGTGACAGGGGTCGACGACCTTGTGCGCATGCTCGATGCCGAACGTATCGGCCGCGAGACGCTCTGCACCGTCGTGCGCCGCACCGGCGTCAGCCAGGTGACGGTGACGCCGGTGGCGCGGACGAATTGAGAGCTGTCGGGCGGCCTATGTTCCGGCCGCTCCTTCGGCGTATTGCGCCAGGAATTCTTCGCTTGGCGGGATCGGCTTGATGACATCGATCAGCACGCCATTGGGGTCCCTGGTGATGAAATGGCGCTGGCCGAAAGGTTCGTCGCGCAAGCTGCGCAGGATCGGCAGGCCGGCGGCGACGACGCGGTCATAGATGGTATCAGGATCGCGGACCTCGAAATTGATCAGCAGGCCGGATGCACGCCCCCGCCCCTCTTGCGGTATCGTCTCATGGTCGCCCTGGACGATGCCCAGATTGACGCGACTGTCCTCGTCTGACTGCAGGTGTACATACCAGCCGCTCTCGAAGAGCGGCTTGAAGCGGAAATGCTCAACGTAAAAGGCCGCCGTGCCCGGGACATCATCCGTCATCAGCACCGGATAATAGCTTGTCGTCTTCATCTTTCCTTCTCCTCTCATCCAACATACAGTCTGCATGTAAGTGCAAATAACATACAGGCTGCATGTATGCAACAGGAGTCCGGACGCCGCTCCAACCGCGACCGCACCGAGGCGACGCGCGCCGATCTGATCCGCGCCGCGCGAAAGCTGTTCACGGAAAAATCCTATGCCGAGACCGGCACGCCGGAGATCGTCGCCGCGGCCGGCGTCACGCGCGGCGCGCTCTACCACCACTTCGCCGACAAGCAGGCCCTGTTCGCGGCGGTCGTCGAGCAGGAGGCGGCTGCGGTGGCGGCGGAGATCGACCATGCCTCCCCGCCCTCGCTGTCCGCGCGCGAGGCGCTGATCGCTGGATCGGACGCCTATCTGGCCGCAATGCGGGCGCCCGGCCGCACACGGCTTCTGCTGCTCGACGGACCCGCGGTGCTCGGGCGCGCCGCCATGGACGAGATCGACAACCGCCACGGCAACCGCTCGCTGCGCGAAGGCCTGGTCGCCGCGATGCGGGCGCAAGTGATGACCAGATTGCCGGCCGAGGCACTGACCGCCCTGCTGGCGGCCGCCTTCGACCGGGCGGCTCTTGCCATCGAGGCCGGCGCGTCCGGCGCGGATTACCGCGCGGTGCTGATCGCGCTCATGGACGGCTTGTCTCCGGCCCCTCCTCCGTCCACACGCCCGGCTCCATCTCGTTGAAGCAGCCAAGCTGCCGCTTGAACTCGTCGATCAGCCAGGATGCCGCGGGTTTCGGACTGCGGTCGGCCCTGTGCATGGCATAGAGCGGCGAGCGCACCTCGCGATAGGGCTCCAGGTCGAGTTCGACCAGCCGGCCGCTGGCGAGATCATCGGCGATCAGCCAGCGCGGCAGGCCGCCCCAGCCGAGGCCTTCGCGCATCAGCGCATGCTTGGTGCGCACATCCGTCAATCGCCAGGTCCGATAGGCAAACACGCCATAGTCGCGCCCGCGCGTCCGCTCCGACTGGTCGGAGACGACGAGCTGGATGTGCTCGCGCAGGTCTTCGACGGCAACCGGTTTCGGCAGTTTGGCCAGGGGGTGGTCGGGCGCCGCCGCGGGCACCATCGAGGTGAAGCCGATGCGCAGCAGAGTGACGTCGGCATCGCCTTGCAGTCCGCCAAAGCCGAGATCCGATTGGCCGTTGACGACCTGGTCGACGATCAGGCCGAGCGAGCCGATGTACAGTCGCAGCGCCACCGCGGGGAACTGGGCCTCGAAGGCCTTGAGCACGCGCACCAGTGCGGGCGAAGGCAGCGCCACGTCCACCGACACCGCTACCTCCGCTTCAAGCCCTTGCCGGTAGCCGTCGGCGCGCGAGCGGATGCGTTGCAGGACGCCGATCATTCGCCTCGCGTCCTCGAGCATCGCCTTGCCGACATCGGTGAGCTGCGGCTCGCGCACGCCTTCGCGGTCGAATAATTTCAGCCCGAGCTGTGCTTCCAGATTGGCAATGCCGTAGCTCACCACCGACTGCGCCCGGTTGAGCTTGCGCCCTGCGGCCGAAAAGCTGCCGGTATCGGCCACCGCCACCAGGATTTGGAGCTGGTCCAAGGTCGGGTTCGGCTGCACGGCCTACCTATCCATTTTGTTGATGGTTTGTATATTTATTATACCAGTTATCCTGATAGGGCAACAAACCCATATTGGCGGGGAAAGTTTCATTCCAACCCCAAGGGATACCGCCATGTCCATTCTCCTCGTTACCTCGAGCCCTCGCGGCGCCGCTTCGCACTCGACCCGCGTGGCCACCGATCTCGCCCGCAAGCTCGTTGCCGCTAACCCATCCAACACGCTTGTCGTGCGCGATCTCGTTGCCAACCCGTTGCCGCATATCGACCCTGATTACGCCACGGGCATCTACACGCCGGCCGAAGCCCGTACGGCGCGCCAAGCAGAAGTCGTCGGCGTTTCCGACGCCGTGCTCGAAGAGCTTTTTGCCGCCGACACCGTGATCCTCGCCACCGGCTTCATCAACTTCAACATCTCCTCGACGTTGAAGTCGTGGGTCGACCACGTCGCCCGCTCGGGCAAGACCTTTGCTTACGGCGAAAACGGCCCGAAAGGCCTCGTCCAGGGCAAGAAGGTCTATATCGTGCTTGCTTCCGGCGGCATCTATTCGGAAGGCGCCGCGGTGCAGATGGACCATGCGGTTCCGTATCTCCGCACCGTGCTTGGCTTTCTCGGCATGACTGATGTTGAGGTCATCCGTGTCGAGGGCGTCGGCATGGGCGCTGACGCCGTCACCGCCGCGCTTGCCAAGGCCACCGCGAAAGTCAATGCGATCGCTGCCGCCACGAATGCGGAACAGATCGCCGTAGCTGCATAGTCACTGCTTTGGTCTCACGAATCTAAAGAGCCAGGCGCCGATCGTCGCCTGGCTCTTTTTTTGGCCTCGTCGAGCTACATCGTCGCTCTGGAACGACTTTTTCTTTCCCCTGGTCCTGATCACTCCCGACAATTTGGAGACACTGACGCAAGGGCTGACCCTGTTCGTGGGCGAGTTCATCACCGATTGGGGGGTGCTCTTCACCGGGCTGACACTGGCGGCGCTTCCGATTACCTTGCTTTATATCGTGCTGTCGAAGCAGTTCAGCTCCGGCATCACCCAAGGCGCGGTCAAATAGGCGCGGTCAAATAGCGAAGAGATCGAGGATCACAAGTGGCGAACCAGAACAAGATCATCATAACCTGCGCCGTAACGGGCTCGATCCACACCCCGTCAATGTCGCCGCATCTGCCGGTCACGGCGGAAGAGATCGCCACCGCGGCCATCGAGGCGGCCGAGGCGGGCGCCGCGATCGTCCACCTTCATGCGCGCAATCCGGTCGATGGACGCCCCGACCAGTCGACCGAGGCCTTCGCGCCTTTCCTGCAGGTCATCAAGCAGCGCTCCAACTGCGTCGTCAACATCACCACCGGCGGTGCCGCGACGATGAGCGTGGAGGAACGCGTCAGGCCAGCGAAGGTGTTCGCGCCGGAGGTCGCCTCGCTCAACATGGGCTCGATGAATTTTGCGCTGTTCCCGATGCTGGAACGCTTCAAGACCTTCGAGCATGACTGGGAGCGGCCTTATCTGGAATCCTCGCGCGACCGCATCTTCCGCAACACTTTCGGCGACATCGAGCACATATTGCGCACCTGCGCCGACAACGGCACACGCTTCGAGATCGAGTGCTACGACATCGGCCATCTCTACACGCTGGCGCATTTCGTCGAGCGCGGCCTGGTGAAGGCGCCGTTCTTCGTCCAAAGCGTGTTTGGCATCCTCGGCGGCATCGGCACGCACCCGGAGGACGTCGCCCATATGAAGCGCACCGCCGACCGCCTGTTCGGCACCGACTACCACTGGTCGGTGCTGGGCGCTGGCCGCCATCAATTGCCGATCGCCACGCAGGCGATTGCGCTTGGCGGCAATGTGCGCGTCGGCCTGGAGGACTCGCTGTGGATCGGCAAGGGCAAGCTCGCCCGCTCCAGCGCCGAGCAGGTGACCAAGGTCCGCCAGATCATCGAAGGCGTCGGCGCCTCGATCGCCACGCCCGACGAAGCGCGCCAGATCCTGCAGCTCAAGGGCGGCGACAAGGTCGCGTTCTGATGATGAAAAGTTGACGGGCGGAGCCGGAGCCTGCACCGCTAGCCGAACATCCGCTCGCCCTGCTCGTCGACGAGCTGGATGCCCTTCTTGATCGAAATGTCGACGGCGTCGTCGAGACCGGCGAAGCGGTCGGCGCGGATGAAGCGGTGCTCTTTCATCACGCCGTCCACTTCCTTCGAGACGACGCCGCAGGTCTGGTATTGGCCGTCGGCCTTGTAGGGCGTCGCACTGATCAGGAATCCCTTGTGTTCGACCTGCTTGGCCGGCTTGGCGGAACCGGTCTCGGTCGTCTCGCTGCCGCCACCGCCAAAAAGCTTTTTCAGAAAAGACATTTCTCAAAACTCCATTCGCGCGGGCACCCGAGGTCTCAGGGCGCCCTGCTCATTCGGACTCTGCCTCAGCATGCGCGAATGCGCCGCCGTGTTCCAGCCCCTTGACGAAAACGCCGACGAGTAGCTCGATCTGATGCCATATCTCCTCGGCCTGCCGGCTGTTGGTATTGGCGACATAACCGCTGGTCACGATGCCATGCACGCTTGACCACAAGGTCCGCGCCGCAAGCGCCCGGCGATCGTCGTCGAGGCCGAAATCGCCTGCCTTGAGGACGCCGGCGACGATGTCGAAAAGTGCGTCGAGCAGCGCGTCATAGGCGTCCGGGCCGGGCCGCGTCGGGCGGCGCCGGTTGAAGGCGAGCACCGCCGGCCAGCTGCCGGGATGCGCCTCGACGAAGCGCACATAGGCGGCGGCCATCGCCAGGATGCGACGCCGGACATCGGTTACCCCTTGCCTTTCGAGTTCGGCCATCGCCGCCAGGCCTGTGGCGCCGAGCCGGTCGAGCAGCCGCATGTTGACGGCGCGATGCACCTCGTCGAGATCGGCGAACAGATTGTAGACCGATCCCACCGAGATGCCGGCCTGCTCGGCGATGGTGCGCGCCTTCAGGTTCTCGGCACCGCCCTCATTGAGCAGCGCCTCGGCAATGGCGAGCACCTTCTCGCTCATCTCTTGCTTGTCGAGCGCCAAACTTTGTCCTTTGCTTGTATTGCGAAGCCGGTCAGCCGGTCCGGATGCATGCCATTAGCCTGCATCTACCATTTCCGGCACTCTATGAACAGCGTTCAACATTGATCTGGGCAATGTGCATTTCCGTAATGCTGAGGTTATGAACGTCGTTGACGCCTTTGGGGGCGGACCCGGCGCCTAGCCTAATCAAGTCGCAGCTGGAGGCGTATTCGTGCTCACCAGCTGCTTGGTGGACATGGTCAAGTGCCGCGCCGGAGAGCGGATCGCGGCCGCGCACCGCCACGATCGAGAAGGCGCGCAACGAAAGCTGATGAGCGAGCATGTCGGAAAGGATTGGCCGATTCGGGCCGGTCCGCGACAAGAGAAAAACCCGGATCGCTCCGGGCTTTTCCTTGAATTGACCGGGTTCAGGGCGCCTTAGCGCCGAGCCAAAGCCTCGATCGCCTCGGCGGCGTCTTCGAGAATGCTGATCGCCTCGGCCTGCTTGTCTTCCGGGGCGTCGGCAATATCGCCGAGCGCGGCGCGCAGCCGGTGGCGCAGCGCCCGGAACCGGTCGTGCGTTTCCGAACGGCCGCGCCGGCCGCCGTCCTCGCTGTCATCGCCCCAGCCGAACCATTCGCGCGCCGCGG
>Ga0315336_1007715_pt1 | contig 10098 bp, 9 predicted proteins | sample ASW5metaG_FD_204512 | JGI IMG/M metagenome (GOLD analysis project Ga0315336, IMG submission 204512) | Ammonia-oxidizing marine archaeal communities from Monterey Bay, California, United States - ASW #5 | ecosystem: Environmental > Aquatic > Marine > Intertidal zone | place: USA: California... | reverse complement strand
AGGATGTCACCTACCTGAACCATGGCAGTTTCGGGGCACGCCCCGTGGCGATCCATGAGCACCAGGAAGCCCTTCGCCGCCAGGTCGAACTGCAGCCGATCCAGGGCATCGATGGTGACATGTATGAACTGATGCCCTCGATACGGGACTCGCTGGCCACTTTCCTTGGTGCGAAGCGCGAACACCTGGATCTCGTATGCAATGCCTCCGAGGCCGTGAACTCGATTCTCCGATCGTTGGACCTCTGCCCGGGGGACGAACTGCTCGTTCCTGATCATGCCTACGGGGCCGTGCTCCAGACGCTTCGCTACGTGGCTGATTGCAGTGGTGCCACGATCAAGGTGCTCCATGTGCCTGTCCCGGTCGCCAGCGAGGACCAGCTTGTTCAACACCTCGTGTCCGCCATGACGGACCGTACAAGGCTGCTCCTGGTCGACCATGTCACATCGCCCACAGCGATTCGATTCCCGGTCAAGGCCCTTGTCGCCGCGGCGCGTGACCGGGGCATCGACGTCCTGGTCGATGGAGCCCACGCCCCGGGCATGTTGGAGCTGGACGTCGATTCGATCGGTGCGACCTGGTACATCGGGAACCTGCACAAGTGGGTGTGTGCACCCATTGGTGCCGCGTTCATCGTGACCGACGTGGACAGGATCGATGACCTGCATCCCGCCATCATCAGCCACGGGTACAAGAAGGGCCATGTCGAGGAATTCAACTGGCAGGGCACTCGTGACTACACACCCTGGCGGTCAATTCCCTTCGTACTCGACTGGATCGAGCGGGAGTGGGGATGGGGCCCCATGCGTCAGCACAATCACCAGATGGCATCCTGGGCGCATGCCATGTTGTGCGAGGCCTGGGACGTCGAGCCGATCTCGCCCCTGGACGGTTCCCGGCTCGGCTCCATGGCCACCCTGGCGTTGCCGGAATCGATCCGATCAGCCCACGGGGAACTGGGGCCACTGCATGATCTGCTGCTGGACGAGCACCGGATCGAGGTGCCGGTCATGGAGTGGGATGATCGACTGTGGCTGCGGATATCGGCCCAGCTCTACAACCGACCCGAGGACTACCATCGCCTCGCCGAGGCGGTTCAATCCATGTGCTGATGAGCCCAGATGGGGCCTGGAAAATGCCGCCAAGTGCCTGCAAGAGCGCGATTAAACGTGCCTGAGGGTGGTTGGTGCTGCAAACGGTATTGAAACGAGAACATTCTGGGAACCAATGGCGTAACGATCGCGGAAACCATGGTGGTCGCCATCACGTTCAACCTGTTCCGGTTGTACAGACTGCATGGATCAGTGGACGTGTTCCGTTCATGTGAATGAATGGAGCGACATCCGCCCGGGGGCACACGATATCAGTGCGCTGTCATTGCCTCCATGATTTGTCGGACCAACCTATACCGGTTCGACGATAGAAATACGGCGCCTGCAGACCGCAGGTTATTGCCCGGAGGACGAAGATGCGTACGACGTGCTCGATGATTCTTGCAATGAGCCTGACCGCCGGCGCTTCCGCGGGCATCGATTTCTCATTGGAGGAGGTCGACGTCTTCGGCACGGGGCTGACGAATGTCGGCACCGTGGAGACCGATTCAGCAGGCATGCAGGTGGGTTCGATCGTACTGTCCGATGCACTGCTGACGACCTTCGACAACACCGGTATTCCCAACTTCGCCGATGAAGTGATCCTGGGCCTTGAGCTTTCGGATTCCGGCGGAGCCTCGGTGCTGTATTACTTCTTCCCGTTCCCCGATGAAGACGACTCGGGCACGTTCAGTCTTGCCAGTCTCACCCTCGATCTGCTCGGGGAAGGCCTCTACGTGCCTTCCAGCGGTTCGCTGACGGCATTCACTGCGAGCATCTGGAACGACGGCAGCGGAGATGCCGCAGGCTTGTGGAGCGAGGGAATCATGTCGATCAATCTTGTCCCCGCCCCCGGGGCTCTTGCGCTTCTTCTGGGCGCGACATTTGCAGCTACCAGGCGCCGCCGCGCCTGATCAACGCACTGTGGTTGGTGCTGACCGGATTCGTTCGCTTCCACCGGGATGCAATCAACCGAATATTGACCAGGCCTTCCTGTACAGGGGAGGCCTGGTTCATTTCAGCTGGACGTGTCGACGGTGACCACCATGACTTCCTGCTGCCCAAGGGCTCTCGACGCGGCAATCGCCTGCTGCCGGGTGGAGAAGGAGCCGATGTGGACGAGGTACAGGGTGCCGCCATGTCGATCAGTGCGGGTGCGGATGCTCGTCTGTCCGATGCCGGCACGCGAAACGACTCTTGAAAGTTGTTCCCTGGCTCGCTGAGCACCATCGGGTTTCTTGTAGGCACCAGCCTGGAGCGTGAAGGGACCGGCGGCGGGCTGGTTCGTTCGCTCGGGTTGGTTGGCCAACACGCCATCGGTGGCGGGAGTGGCTGGCAGCCTGCTGCGTTCAACCCATTGCATGGCGAGATCATCCCTGCCCACCTGGCTCCAGGCCGTGGCGGCATGGGCTGCGCACCTGGCGCGGTCTTCGCCGGCCAGGTCGGGCCATGCGTGCTCGAATTGGACGGCGGCGGCCGCAGGTTGGCCATCATCCAGCAGCGTCTGGCCGATCATGGCCTTGGCCCGGGCCGAGAGCTCCGGGTCCGGAGATGCCGCGGCCAGTTCGAATGCTGCCCTGGCTGCCGTGGTCCGGCCGTGCCGATAGTCGCAGAGGCCGATCAGCCAGGCCGCTTCCGGGGCCTGTGGACCACCTTGCTCGTAGACCGACTGGGCCTTGATCTTGGCCAGGCTGATTGCACCGTTTTCGTATTGGTCGATCGCGGCCTCCATGGAAGCTCCGTCATGGTGGCTGCAGCCGGTCAAGGCCGTGAGGAGGCAGGAAATCGTGATCGAGAGCAGGATGGGAGTGGTCCTGGCCATGGCGTGGCTCCGTGGATCGGGGAGGTATCGATACACTGCTGCACGCCATGCGGCGCCAACTATGGCTCTATCGGACCCACGGCCCCGTTGCCGCCAATGAGACTGGATCCCTCCCATGCAAGTTGCTCGTTCCATCCTCCGCCAGTGGCTCAGGCATCCATTCCGGATCTTCGCCGTGGACGATTTTCGGTCGTGGCGTGGGGGAGCGCTCTACATGGTGGCACTGCACCTTGCCCGCGTGGTGGAGAAGACCTCAAGCCGGGAGCGGGTGGGGATCTTTCTTCCGACCTCGGGGATGACGGCCTCGGCCATCCTGGCGGGGTGGTTGCTGGGCCGGACGGTTGTCCCGCTGAACTACCTGCTGTCACGGGAAGAACTCGAGTACATCATCGAGGATGCCGAACTGGACGTGGTGATCACGGTTGGTCCCATGCTCGATCGATTCGGGGGCATGCCAGAGGGAGTCGAGGTGATCCGGATGGACCAGATCGGCTTCAAGGGCCTGCCGCCACTTCGCAGGCTGGCCCGCCGTCCGGACGACTTCCTTGCCGTGCTGCTGTACACCTCCGGAACATCGGGTCGCCCCAAGGGGGTCATGCTGACGGCCGGCAACCTGCATGCCAACATCGAGCAGTGCATCGAGTGGGCCCGGTTCGACAAGCGTGACGGTTTCATCGGAGTGCTGCCGCAGTTCCACAGCTTCGGGCTGACGGTCACGACGCTGCTTCCGATGGCGATCGGGTGCCGCGTCTACTACACGGCGAAGTTCAAGGTCACGCGGGTGCTGGAACTGCTTCGGACCTGTCGTCCGACGGCGATGATCGCCATTCCGTCGATGTACAACGCGCTGCTCCAGGCGAAGACCGCCGATGCCGACGCCTTCGCCGCACTGCGGTACATCGTGTCCGGGGGCGAGCCGCTGCCGGACGCCGTGTATGACGGGTTTTGCGAGCGGTTCGATGTGCGGATCTGCGAGGGGTACGGTCTCACGGAAACGGCGCCAGTCACCAACTGGACACTACCGGAGTGCGAACGACGCGGTACGGTGGGCCAGAGCCTGCCCGGTGTCGAGGAGATCATCGTCGACGAGGAGGGTCGCCGGCTCGGGCCGGGCGAAGACGGCGAGATCCGCATTCGTGGAGCAAACGTCATGGCGGGCTACTTCAAGCTGCCCGATGCGACAGCCGCTGTCTTCGATGACGACGGGTACTTCCGCACCGGTGACATGGGGCGGATGGATGAAAACGGGTTCCTCTCGATCACCGGCCGCATCAAGGAGATGCTGATCATCAGCGGGGAAAACGTATTTCCCCGCGAGATGGAGGAAGTGCTGAACCGGCACCCCGCCATCTCTGACGCGGCGGTCATCGGCCAGCCGGACCCTTCACGTGGAGAGGTGCCCATCGCGTTCGTGGAACTGCTTGAGGATGCGTCCATCGATCCCGCCGAGGTCCGTTCGTTCTGTCGAGAGGTCCTTCCGCCCTACAAGGTTCCCCGCGAAATCCGGGTGCTTGATGCCCTGCCACGCAATCCAACAGGCAAGATCCAGCGTCGTGCCCTGGTGCCGATGCTCGACCAGGACCAGCAGGCAGACGACCCCGGGGTATGATCGTCCAGATGCAGCCGCTTCTGAAACTTGCCCACAGCCCGGATCCCGACGACGCGTTCATGTGGTGGCCCCTCGTTGGCCTGGGTGACGACGGACCGGAGATCGATACGGGGCGATGGAACTTCGAACTGGTGACCGGGGACATCGAGTCGCTGAATCAACAGGCGGAGACCGGGCAATGGGAAATCACGGCCATCAGTTGCGCCCAATACCCGCGGGTTGCTGATCGCTACGCCTTCACCGCCTGTGGGGCGTCGCTCGGAGACGGATATGGACCGAAGCTCGTGACCAGCAGCGAGCGGTCGCTGGAAGACCTGCTTGGATCACGCCCGACCATTCTCGTGCCCGGCGAACGTACCAGTGCACTGGCCACGCTCCGGATGATGTGTGCCGGTTCGCAGTTCGAGTGGCGGGTGGCCGAGTTCGAGACCATCGGGGATCGTGTTGCCGCCGGCGAGGCGGATGCCGGCGTCCTGATTCACGAGGGACAGTTGACCTACACCGAACAGGGGCTGCACCTCGTTGCGGATCTCGGTGCGTGGTGGGAGCGGGAAACGGAACTCCCGCTGCCACTGGGGGGAAACGTGATCCGTCGAGACCTTGAGGACCAGTGGGGCCCGGGAACCCTGCGTGAAATCACCACGATCCTGCACCGGTCCGTGCTCTGGGCCATGGAGCACCGTGAGCGTGCCCTGGCCCACGCGATGACCTTCGGGCGAGGCATCGATCGTGACTGCGCCGACGAGTTCGTGGAGATGTATGTGAACAGATGGACGCTCGATTTCGAGGATCGCGGACGCGAGGCCGTCCGTCGGTTCCTGGCCGATGGGGCCCGGTGCGGGTGCCTGCCTCCCGTGAGTGAAGTCGATTTCATCACCTCCGACCCGATCAAGTGTGATTCCTGACACCGTTCCTCGAACCGGCTACCCTGCACCTCTGATCAGGACGGAGTGCGATTGGAGTTCGACATGTCGCAGTTGCCCCAGGAGACCCAGCAGGGCTACGACGCCCCGATGGTCCGCCAGTTCAGCATCTTCCTGGAGAATCGCGTCGGGCGTCTGCTCGACATTCTCCGGATGTTCGACGAGGCGGAAGGCATCACTATTCACGGTCTTGCGGTCATGGAATCGTCAGATTGCGCAGTCGTCCGGCTGATCCCGAACGACTCGGACGCCACGCGGGGCATGCTTCGGAGTAGCGAGTACGCATTTGCCGAGACCGAACTGCTCGTCGTGCAGTTCACCGAGGAGCGGCCGCTCTCGATGCTGTGCCTCTACCTGCTCGGCGCCGAGTTGAACATCGACTTCATGTATCCACTGCTCACGGCCACCATCACCGGCGATGGCGGACGGATCGCACTGTCCGTGGACGACACGACCTTCGCGGGCCAGATCCTGCGAAGAAAGGGCTTCGCGCTCTATGGATCGTCCGATCTCTGATCGGGGCTCGCCTGCATGGCCTTCCATGCGATCCGCGGAAGCACGCTTCCGTTGTCAAGGACCACGTCGAACTCGTAGTCGTGCCCTCGACGCCGGATGATCTCGATCTTCTCGATCCGCTCATGTCCTCGCATTGCCTGGACGTGCTCAATACCCTCGGTGATCCGCCCAAAGACCGGGTTCTTCGTGTCCAGGTGCGACGTGGGAAAATGGGTGATGTAGAACTGGCTGCCGATGAGATGGTCGGGCCCGATGTTGGCCATGGCGACGCTTCCACGGAAATGCTCGCGGGCATCGTCACGCGATCCTTCGTTGACGATCGAGTACCCCGGGTCACCGTAGGGGTCCTGGTCGCCCGAGCGACGGCCGGCCTGTGACATGAGGCCCGGGTGTACCCGGTGGAATTCGCTGCCGTCGTAGAACCCCTCCTCGGCGAGGGTGAGAAAGTTGGCGACAGTGAGGGGTGCCTCGTTCTCGAACAGTTCCATGAGGACGGGCTTGCCGTCTACGGTCATCCGGACGATCGGGTTGTCGTCTCGAGCCGCGTCCTGCTCGCGCAGTACCTGCTCCGCCTTCCATGTTTCGATCATCTTTGGTCTGGTGCCGAGCCTGAACTCGATGCCGAGATCCGCCGACTTGTCATGCACATCCTCCCGTTCCTGGATTCGGATGAGATGGGCCATCGATTCCGAAAAGCGATGGAGTGCATAGAGGCAGTCGGCGTACTGGACGCCGATGTCGTCTCGAAGGAGCAGCTCATCGTCCAGTCGCTCGAACTGGTCGAGGGCATCCTGGTAGCGAGCGCCCCACCGCAGCCTCGACGCCAGGTAGAAGATTCCCGTCTGGTCGTCCGGCCAGGCTGCGTGCGCACGCTCCGCGTACGAGATGGACCGGTCGTGGTCTACGGATCCCAGGCCGGTGACGAACCCGTGGAACTCCACGCCCGGCGGAGACTTGACGAGCAGGTTGAATCGATCCTCGAGTCGTTCCGGCATGGCCTTCGCATACAGCTCGTACAGCGCCATCGAGTAGGCGAGATTGGTGGGCGCGTTGTTCATCAATTGGATCAGGATCGCCTCCGATCGAGGCGTGTCGATCGTGTAGTAGTACGCGGCCCACGACAGGCCCTCGCGGACCCTCGCCGGTTCGAGTGCCATGATTCGCCCGTAGTTGGCATCGACGGCATCGGAGTCTCCGAGCACGCCGGCGACCTGCCCGGCGAATCCGAGGGCGTTGATGTCGTTGGGGTAGGTCAGGTTGTATGCGTCGAGGTCGGCCAGCAGGGCTCGACGCAAGGCTTCGACATCCTCGTTCGCCTTGATCCTGCTGAAGATCTCGGACTGCTTGAGTCGAAGTGATCGCATCGCATCACGACTCGGGTCGGCGTCCTCGGCGGGCTGGCCGAACGCCATGGTCGTGAGTACGAGGATCGTAAAGAGCTTGAGGTGGAGCATTAGGAGGATCCAGAGGCTGGACTGGGTGTTCGGCAACTGCAGGAGGTGCGTTCCGTTTCCCAGACATCGACGCGTTCGAGCGAGGCCCCGGTGCCGCTGAAGGCGGGTTCGAGCAGTTCGTGGCACCGGACGGTGATGTTCTCCAGGGTGGGGTTGAGGTCCTTGAAGTACTCGATGTCGAGGTTGAGGTTCTGGTGATCAAACAGATTGACAACGTGTTCCATCACGATGGCATCGACATCGAGCACATCGGGCCCGATGGAGGGATCGGTGGGAATCCGGACGTGGACGACCAGGGTGTAATTGTGGCCATGCCCGTTGGGGAGCGAGCACTTTCCGAAGAGCTCGAAATTGCCAGCGGCATCACGATCAGAGCACACGAGGCGATGCGAGGAGGAGAAGGTGTAGTGCCGTGTCATGATGACGGTATTCATGTCGTGTGCGCCAATTTCAAGGTGGTGGAATGGATTGAGCGTCCATCGAAGATGATCAGGGGATCGGCCGATCGCATCGGACAGCAGTTCGTACAGGCGAGGAAGTACCGAAACGGGATTCTCGCCGACGGCCAGGGCGATGGACAGCGGTTCAGGGAACTCCGTTCTCACGGCCTTGTCGATGTCGTAGATGCTGAAAATGAACCCCGTATCCTCGGCCCGGGGCCCCATGCAGGAGACCTGGAATTCGTAGAAGGCACCCATGGACACCGACAGGGGCGTTCCCGCATGGGTATTTACGCCGCTGTAAAGGGCATTTGGGCCACTTGGAATGGTCATCCTGACAGTCCGATTGAGGGTGAGGTTCGTCATGGAAAGTGGTGTGAAATCAGTCCAAGGGGCATTGACAGCCGAAAGCGGCCCAGTAATCTTGATTGTAGCCCCTGTCTCTGGCAGCGGCTATTCACCATGCCCCCGGAAGGGCTCGGTACGAAGCTTTGCTTCTGCCGGGCCTTTTTTTTGGAGTCCAGATCGTGGCCTGTCGCCTGCAGATCCATTTCGCCGTACTGGTCATCGCCCTGGGGCTCATCGGACTTGTTTCATGCAGTGCTCCACGACATGACGTGGCCTCGACGACTGCCTCGACCAGGACCCGGATTGTCGAGGGGCTCTGGATCGATCTGGACCAGCAGTACGTCGAGTTCAGGGGCTGGACATGCCTGGATGCGGGGTGGCTTGAGCAGGTCGCCTGCTCTCCAGGAACGCGTGAACATGAATCACTCATTGTCACCGACGTGGCGGCATCGAAGATCCATGCGGCATTGCTGCTGCTTGGTCTGAAGCCAGGAACACCCGGCAGTTGGAAGACCGAGGGTGACGAGGTGATCGCCATCGAGCCGCGGGGGCCCGGCGTCATGGTTGAAGTCGCCTGGACCGACGAGGATGGGAAGACGCGGCGATGCGGCATCTCGCAGTGGATTCTCGACATCCAGGAGCGTACGCACTATCCGACGGATCGCTGGATCTTCGCGGGCAGCATCGAACTCAAGGGTGAGGAGGCCCAGCGTGCCGCCACGTCGTACCTTGCGGATCGAACCGGCTCGATCATCGGCCTGGTGACCTTCGGAGATGAAGTGCTTGCCGCCGAGGCGGTCATTCCAGATGAGGCGAGCGTGTTCGAGCCCGAGTGGGTGGTCAGCAAGCGGGACGTGCCGAATCCGGGGGCGCCGGTCCTGGTCCGTCTCATCCCCGGGCAACCGGGTCAGACCGCCTTGGAATAGTCCAATGGCTCGATCGTCTCAGTGCGTCGGGACGCGCAGAGTGCGATCGCCATCGCGTCACTCACGTCGTAGGGAGAGGGGCGTTCCTGGAGGCCCAGTTGGTGGGTCACGGCTTCCTGGACCTGGTCCTTGTCTGCGTGCCCGTTGCCCGTGACCGCCTTCTTCACCTCCGTGGCGACGAAGTCGGACACCGTGAGGCCTCGCCGTGCGCAGGCCAGCAGTACCACTCCGCGGGCATGGGCCATGAGAATGGCGGTCCTGGCCCGTCGGTAATGCGAGAACAGGGTCTCCACCGCCACGAAGTCCGGCTGAAGGTCCTGCAGCGTGGAATCAAGGTCGTCATGCAGGCTGCCCAATCTCAGTTCCAGCGGTGCTCGGGGATCGATTCGAAAGATTCCAGCTTCGATGACCCGAGGCACGTGGGCACTGCCAGTCGCTTCGAGGCAGGCATAGCCGGTGATTCGCAGTCCGGGATCGATGCCGAGTATCCGCATGTATGGCTCTATCGGCTGAGGCGGGCCTGTCCCTTCTGAGTCAGCTCATCGGAATTGACTTCGCCGTCAACGAGGCGGATGACTCGATCGCATCGATCGGCGATCTGCTCATCGTGGGTGACCATCATGATCGTCAGGCCCTCCTCGTGGAGATCGTCGAGCAGCTTGAGAATCGTCAGGCCGGTCTTGGAGTCGAGGTTGCCCGTGGGCTCGTCGGCCAGGAGCAGGTCGGGCTTCGTCACCAGTGCCCGGGCGATGGCAACGCGTTGCTGTTGACCGCCTGAGAGTTCCTTGGGGCGGTGGCCGAGTCGATCGCCGAGCCCCACTCGATTCAGGATCTGGTTGGCTCGCTGGAGCCGATCGAGGCGGGGGATGTCCTGGTAGAACAGCGGGACCTCGACGTTCTCGGTGACGGTGAGCTGGCTGATGAGGTTGAAGGCCTGGAAGACGAACCCGATGCGTCGCCCACGGATCG
>Ga0315336_1007714_pt1 | contig 10100 bp, 12 predicted proteins | sample ASW5metaG_FD_204512 | JGI IMG/M metagenome (GOLD analysis project Ga0315336, IMG submission 204512) | Ammonia-oxidizing marine archaeal communities from Monterey Bay, California, United States - ASW #5 | ecosystem: Environmental > Aquatic > Marine > Intertidal zone | place: USA: California... | reverse complement strand
CCCGGCGAGGCGTTTGACCCTCGCGACTTCCTCAGCCAGAACGGCACGCTCTACCTGCTCGCCACCGGGGCAGGCGCGGGGGCGTCATGGCCCCTGGTGGCGGCCTTCGTCGAGGACCTGACGGAGGTCGTTCGACATCAGGCGGCGGCCTCGGCCGGTGCTCGCCTCGACCCGCCGATCCTGCTCGCGCTCGACGAGATCGGGAATCTGGCACCGCTCCCCTCCCTCCCCGTGCTGATGGCTGAGGGCGGCGGAACCGGCATCACCACGATGCCGGTCTTACAGTCTCTCTCCCAAGCGCGCAGCAAATGGGGTGACCACGCGGCAAGTACCATCTGGGACGCCTCGATCGTGAAGGTCATTCTCGGCGGCGCCTCGGCCTCGAAGGATCTCCAAGAGCTCTCTGTGCTAATAGGCGAGCGCGACGAGCGCTCCGAAACCGTCACAATCGGCGATTACGGAGCACGCTCCCTCCAGCGCTCGACCCGCCGGGTCGCCGTGATGCCGCCGGAAAGGATTCGGACGCTTCCCTTCGGCAGCGGGCTCGTGCTCCTGCGGAGCGCCCCGCCAATCGTCACCAGCCTTCGACCGTGGACCACTCGGCGCGGATGATCCCCACCCGGCCCCCGGACGCGATCCGCGCGAAGCGCGCATCGACCCGCACGCGTCGTCGGACCAACTGCGGGGATCCCGCCATCACTACCGCAGGGCTGACTGTTGCAGATCAGGACCCGGTTGTCGGCCCCCTATGCGACGCTGTGCGTGTGACTGAGCACGACCTGTCCATCGACGATCCGAATGCTGAGGCCGATACGACGTCGGCCCTCGTGGAGATCGAGCCAGGACTAGCAGTTCTCTACAGCGACAGAGTTCCCAGCGGGATTGACGTCACCCCCTTCTCGCTGCTTGACCGCCGGACGCAGGGAAGCCTCAACGATGCGATTGCAAAGGCAACCGGGCTGACCAATCTCGCCGCGCAGGGTGTTAACGGCGCTTTGCAGGCGCAAGGACTTGTGCGCCTCGCCCCGCAGACCTTGAAGGCACTCGAGACCGCGAAGCCCGTCGTGTCGGGCGGGTGGAACCTGGGGACACTGACTACGGCCCAGGGGCAATTCGCTGCATCGGTTCGTTGGCTGCCGGCGACTAGCGCGAACGCAGCCTCCGTGGCCGCCTCGCTTGGTCCAGCTCTGGCAATGATCGCGATCCAGATTCAGCTGTCTGAGATAAGCAAGCTGGCGCAGCACAACTTGGAACTCAGCCAGATCGGATTGGATGAGTCTCGGCAGGCTCGTCGAACAGCGATTCTGGGCAACCATCGAGCGATCGTCCGGATGGTCGAGCTTTCGCAAGACCAAGGGGCCGTGACCCCCGCGATCTACAAGGAGGTCAGGGGCAAGCAGGGCGAACTCGAGAGCCAGGTCGAGGCCGTCAAGGCAGGCCTCGCCACCCATATCCACAGACTGCGCTCCAAGACCTCGAACAAGGACCGCCGCCGGTACCTCCAGGACCACGGCGAGGAAGTCCTCGCTCTCGCCCACTCGCTCCTCGTCGCGCAATCCACGAAGTTCACGTACCAAGCCCTGTGGGCTGGTCATCTACTCGACACGGTCGACGTTGATGCGCGGAACGCAGCCACTGCCAAGCGAGTGATCCAGGACGGAGTAGCGGAGCGAAACGCGGTGCTGGCCGAGACCGACTGGCTGCTCAGCCTCGCCGAGCGCGAGTTCGGCGTCATGGCCGAACTCGACGGCAGGCGAACAATCAAGTTCAGCGGGGAAGCACACGCAGGCAAAGACGTCGCTCGGATGGCGCGGCAACTCCGCAACGCCGTCGCAGAAGTACGGGATCGGTCCCATCCCAGCGCCTTCCATCGTCCCGACTTGCCGACCACAACGGTCTTCAAGAAGGACGTACCGGAGGAGCTCCCCCGCATCCTCGCGTTCCGGCTCGGCCCAGGTGAGCGCCTCCTCGCACTCGCGGAGGCCGACGTGGACGAGCTCTCGCTCCGGAACTTCTTCTCGAGCTGGATCACTCTCACGAATGAGCGCCTGCTCATCGCCAACAAGGAAGCCTTCAAGCGCTACGCGCAGATCCGACAGTCCGTCCCCCTCGACGAGATCCGGTACGTCCGCTTCGTTGAGCGTGAGAAGGGCAAGGGCCCTGGCATGGACGTCGTCACCACGAAGCAGAACATGCGGTTTGTCTTCGACGACTGGGCCGCAAACGGCGCTTCATTTGATCAGGCGAAGACCTTCGCCAGTGTCCTCGGGTCCTTCATGCGGCTTCCGCCCGAGGAAATCCCGAGCGCGGACATCCCGGAGCTCGCCTCCGCCGAGACGCCAGCGGAGATTGGGAAGGGGTCGCCCGACGCAGGCCGCGCTGATCGCATGAACTAGATGAAAAGTTCCAACTGGTCCTCGCCCGAGTCGGGGGCGTCATCCGCCTCCGCCCAGTCAGGAACCCAGACCTCAACCCGCAGCGGCAGCGGCCCGAGGTGCCCAGCAATCAAGGGCCAAACGTCCGCCCAATCCAAGCCGCCATTCCCGCAACCCAGCGGCGGTATGGCGAGGCTCCGAATGCCCCACTCCTCGTACCGTTCCGCGAGGATCTGCAATCCACCGTCAACCCACTCGAGCTGCGATGGTGCTCGCCAGTGGTTCTTGGTCGGGAAGTTCAACACCAGTTCGAGTTCGGGCTTGTCTCGCTTGGGATCGGCACGGAAGACGTAGGGCACGCCAGGGTGCACTTCTCCACGAGAGCACCTAGCTTCGTAATCGCGGAAGTTCGAGGGGTGGGCGTTCTTGAACCTGAGTGCGACTCCCTTGCCCATGACGCCGACGCAGTTCACCGTGTTCGTGATGGTCTGCATCCGCGAGTTCAGGATGGTCTGGCCCTTCATGTGTCGACGCCTGACTGCCATCGCTGCGGAGTCCTCCCTATCAGTAGCCCGGGACACCATTGTCGCGCGGCCAAGGTCCAGACGTGCCGAACACTCCGTCGCCTCCCCAGATTCGATCGAAGAACAACGCTGAATCAACCGAGCCTTGCCAGGCGGCAACCAAGCGCTGGACCTTGTGGCGAACGGCTTCAGACGGCGCAATGAAGCCCGTAATGAAGCTTGGATGCACACGATCCGGAACCAGCACTTCAGCCTGGCGTATGCGCTTCTCCTCCGCCGTTTCCCATGTACGCACATACACAGAGTCCAAGGGGACGTTCTCCAACCCCTCGTGAGCGAGCCATGACTCGCTGTCGCTACTGGCAGCGTTGCCATCGGTGACCACAACTCCAGGGAGGTCGAGCACGTCAGGTGAGACGCGCAAGACGACGAGTTCGTGTCCCTCCATGCAAAGTTGGTAGAGCATGGCGTTCCGGGGGTTGAAATACAGGCTTGCGAGTTGGTGAAGCGTGCGACCGCCGGCGACCACCTTCCGGGCCCGGCGATCCTGAACGCTGCGGTTGGAAAAGTCATCGTGGAGCAGTCGCTCCGCGCGCTCGTGGCACAGAATGCCGTGCTGGGCAATGCTTGCGACGTTACCGACCGCCGTAATGTTGTAGAGCCAAGGGATTCGGTGACGGATCTCCATGCGCTTATGGCGAGCCGCCAGCAGCTCTTCACGCTCCTCGGCAAGCTGTTTCTGTGCCTGGACACGACGCTCACGTTCGGCCAGTTCCAGGAGTTGCCTGCGTTCCTCTTCCTCGGCCTGCCGCTGCAGTTCAGCAAATTCGAACTGGCGTTGGCGCTCAGCCTCCTTCGCCTCCTGCTCCCGGTCCCGGTCAAGCCGTTCTTGCTCGAGAGTTGCTTCAACCGCGGCAAGCCAGAGATCAAGGAAAAGGTCTAGCTGCTGATCCTCTGACCGCTCCCTTTGCTCAACCGCCAACGCATGTACGAGTTCAGCGGGGTGAGCGCTCAGGGTCGCAATGCGCCGGTCCATGTTGAAGGACTTCATCTGCTGCCGGTCGTCAGGGGCGGCCCCGGATAGCTCGCACCAGAGATTCCAAAGTCTGTTCATCTCGACCCCCGCGAACCTTAAGCCAATGGTCCGGAGCGTAGCGGTGACGCAGGGACGCTGGGAGATGTTCCTGCGAGCGACAGCCGTCTTGCTCGCCCTGTGATTGATGGAGCCCATCAGGTATCGGCGGACACTGCGCACCTTGGTGCTGAGAGCCGCATCCAGAGGGGTGTGGCGCAGACCCTCTGGAGCAGTCATGTCCGTTCCCACCCAGATGAGCCTGGTCGGGTTCATCGCCTCAGCACCCGAACTGCACTTCACCAAGGCCGGCGCCGAGTGCTGCCGAATGCGCGTAGGCGTCGAGCAGTGGCGGCGTGAGGCGAATGGCGGCTTCACCAAGCTCGACCCGACCTTCCACGACATGGTCGCCTTCGAGAGCACCGCCCGCGAGATGTACGCGCGCTTCCGCAGGGGTGACTCGTTCGTGGCCAGCGGCTACGTCCACGAGTACGAGGTCGAGAGCCGCGACGGCGCGAGCGTGATCAAGGAGGAGTTCGTCGCCAGGAAGATCGGCCACAACGTCAACAAGACCGACTACCTCGTGCAGCGCGGCCGCCACGCCGCACCCGAACGACCGCTCTCACCGGTCCCCGGGCCGCCGCCCATCGCGATCTGAGCGCTGCAGTCATGGGCATGTACGCCGAGCCCGGCGACGACTACCGCGGAGTGACCGATCTCCTCGGGTGTCCGCCAGAGTCGCTGAACTGGAACCTCCTCGGTTCCGAGGACGCCGACCGCGAGTGGCACGACCTTGACGCCTGGGTGACCTGGCTGAAGGTCACCTTCGGGCTGCCGCCATCGATCGTTCCCCCGTACTGGCATCGCCACGACGAGCTCGTCTGGGAACTCTCAGCCCTGCACACCCACTGGCTCAGCTGCTACCACGAGTCCGCCAGCCCCTCGGCTCCGATCGCATGGATGCGCGACTTCGCCGACGCTCGACATCGGCTGCGGGACTGGGTCGCGATCTGCGGCACCCGCCTCGACCGCGATCGTCCGACCCGCCAGACGGTCTGGCCCGGCGAGGAGGCCGTGGAACTCGGAGGCGAAATCTCCATCGCCGACCGCCGGAGCGACTTCGAGGAGGTCGTTCGCGCCGACGTGCTCAGGCGGAAAGCCGCCGAGGCCGTGGCCAGGCGGTCCGTCCTCGGCTGAGCCAGATCCGCCTCACGGGCGTCGCTGCGCACCTTCATTCCACAGGCTTCGCGACCTCCAGCGGCCCGCCTCGACGAACTGGCGACGGTGGCGTTCCACCCACGAAAGGAGTCGATCGTGCTTCTCCCCCACGCACACACGCTGGCGCAAGCGCGTTCCTACCTCGCTGCGCTCGCCGATCGGGCCTCGACGATCGACGCCTCGTCGGCATACGAGCACGTCCTCATCGAACTCGATCGCATCCACGAGGACGAATGCCCAGCGGCCGACACCCAAGGGCTGACTGAGGACCGAGCCATCCTCCTCGCCGTCGCGACGTCATCGCTCGAGGAGCTGGAGCAGTACGGGGTCGACCCGCTCACAGTGGAGCTTGTCATCGCGATGCTCGATGACGCATACGCCGTGGACGGCACCTGATGTACGGCGAAACCGGCGCGGCGATGCGCGCAGAGTTCGCGGCCCTTCTGCGGCAGCACCGCATCCAGCAACGGCTGGTAGGGGCGACGCCCAAGGAGCGCGAAGAACTCGGTGGTCTCATCCGGACCTACCGCCAGAGTGTCATCGTCTGGCTCGGCCAGGCGATGCGCGCAGCCAGCCCGCTCGCGTTCTCCAACATGCCGCCGGCACAGCCGAACCCGTTCCGGGCAGTCGGCTCACGCGGCTCCCACCTGACTGCAGCCAGCGAACTGGCGCGGGCCATCGACATCGCAAGACAGCAGTCGAGCGCGCGCCCCGCGTCAACGCATGCACTGGCCACGCCGAGCGCCAACCCGATGGTGGACCGATGGCGCCTTGCCGCCCTTGCCGCGGCGCTCGCTGAACACGACACGAATGAGCAGGTAGCCGCGCAGATGACCGCGCCCCAGGCTCAGGCTCTCGTCGGCGACGTCGCCGCGCTGACCCAAGCCCTGGTCGTCCTCGACCAGCGGTACAAGAACACACCCGGCTGGGAGCCGCTCGCCCACAGCGCTCGTCTCGGCTGGGCATCGCTGGCTGCGGCACTCGATGTGAACCTCGGCCAACCTGATTACGCGGTCGATCACCTCGGCTGGCGACCGAAGACGAAAGTCATCACCGGCCCGGTGCGTCCGGGGATCCTCGGCGTACTGCAGGCGCAGCACAACCTCGTGATCCGGATGAAGTCCGTGCCCAACGCGACCAACCTTCGCCTCGTCGTGGACTCCCAACGCCTCGTCTCCGCGCACCTTGCGCCGTACGCCGCCCGCATCGACGAACGTCTCGCCGAGCGATGGGCCGAACGCGTCGAGACCTACTCCGTCCTGCAGAAGGAGTTGCGTGAGATCGGCGGACTTCTCGGAAAGGGCGGACTGGCCGTGGCCGAGGGCGCGAATGCCGTTGCCCGACTGAAGGCCCTCCCCAAGGACGCGATCGTCGAGCCGCGCGTGCTCTCCGGGTTCCAGTTGCTCTTCAACCGGCTCGACGACCGCATCGCCGACGCCATCGAGGACGGAGTCGAGCACGGCGCCTTCTTCAAGCGCGTGACGCTCCCGCGCCTCGTGGACGGCGGCGGGCAACTCGTCCGCCCGGTCCGCGAACGCTTCGTTCCGGTCACCTCAGCGACCGACCTCGCGGTAGTGAAGACCGTCCGCGAGCGACTGCGCCCCAAGGACGAGCCGCCCACCGCCACCCCGGGACCGACACGAGTCGACCTGGATTCCGCGCTGATCCACCGACCGACCAGAGGAGGGACTGTCGATGTCCCGAACATCTAATCCCCGCCCGACCGTCTCCCGGTCGCGCACCGTGCTGGAGCGCCTCCTCTCGGCTGACGAGGTGGCCGAGTTCCTCGGGATCCCCGTCTCGACGCTGTACCAATGGCGGCACCGAGGCTGCGGACCGGACGCCTACCGCGTCGGCCGTCACCTCCGCTACGACCCCGCGATCGTGCGGTCGTGGCTCGAGGAACACGGGGTCGATCACGATGGCGTGGGTTGAGCGGCGCGTCCGCAAGGACGCCAATGGCAAGCAGCAGACCACCTATCGCGTGCGGTGGCGCGAGCCCGACGGGCGCGCGAGGGCGAAGTCCTTCCCACGGAAGGTCGACGCAGACAGATTCAAGGCGAACGTGTCGGCGGATCTGGTTCGCGGCCACTACTTCGATCCCGACGCAGGCAAGGTCCCGTTCGACGAGTACGCCGTGAAGTGGCTTGCGGCTCAGACCTTTGAGCAAAGCACCGTCGAGATGGTCGAGCTGCGTTTCCGGCTGCACGTGATCCCGACTCTCGGCTCTCGGAATCTGGCCGACTTCCAACCGTCGACGATCCAGGGGTGGCTGCGAACACTCACTGGCCTCTCGGGCAACTACCAGAAGGTCATCTACGCCAACGTCTCCTCCGTCTTCACTGCGGCAGTCGATGACGGTCTGATCCCCCGCAACCCATGCAAGGCACCTTCGGTCAAGCGTCCGAGGTCGGACCCCAGAAAGCTGAAACCGTGGACCCGTGAGCAGGCGATGGCTGTTCGGGAGCAACTGCCCGAGCGCTACCAGCTGGTCATCGACCTCGGCGTCGGCTTGGGGTTGCGTCAGGGCGAGATCTTCGGGCTCTCGCTGGCCGACATCGACCTCAACACGGGCGAGATCGAGATCAATCGTCAGGTGAAGGTCCTCGGCGGGAACCGCCTGATCTTCGGGCTCCCGAAAGGACGGAAGGTCCGGACGGTTCCTCTTCCCGATGGTGTGCTGGAGCGGATCAACCAGCACGTGACGCGCTTCCCTCCCCGCTCGGTGACCTTGCCCTGGGATCGCACCGACGGAAAGCCACGCACCGTCGACCTGCTGCTCTTCACGCGCGAGACCGGTGCGCTCAACCGGAACTACTTCAACCCTTCGGTCTGGCGTCCCGCGCTCAAACGGGCGGGGTTGGAGGCCAAGCGGCAGAACGGCTGTCACGCATTGAGGCACTTCTACGCGAGCACTTTGCTCGACTCAGGCGAGTCGATCTTGGCTCTCAGCGAGTACCTAGGCCACGCCGATCCGGGATTCACACTCCGGACCTATACTCATCTGATGCCGTCGTCGGCCGAGCGAACGAAGACCGCGATCGACGCGATGCTGGCGGGCGACGCTGTCGAGCTCGACCCCGAGGACGGCGCCGACGGTAGTGAGCCGTGATGCCGCTCCGCTGTGCGTACCCACTGCACCCCTACCACTTCCACGACATGCACGTGCGATGACGTCGTCAGTTGACCCCCGGGCGGTCGATGGCGACCGTCTCTGGCGGGAGTCCCCACTCGTTGCGACCCAGCCGTGACAGTGGCTGCAACCGACCGAATGCGGGGTGGCTGTCCTCGAGCACCTCGGTGCGGACGGTGATCGTGACGACATTCCCGAAGACAACGGTCGAATCACCGAGTTCGATGGTCGAGTGGAGGGTGCACTCGAGTGACGCCGGTGAGTCGGCGACTCGGGCGGGCGACACTCGCTCACTCGGTTCCATCTTCACGCCCACCGCTGCCGCTTCGTCGACCTCGGGCTCGAACGGCGCGCTGGATCCGTTGATGAGTGCGAGCATCGGGAGGCTGGCCATGCTGACCACGAACTGGCCCGTGGCCTCGACGTTGCGCAGGGTGTCCTTGTTGCCGACGGAGGTGAATTGGATTATCGGCGGCCGGGCGCATGCCACCGTGAAGAACGAGTGGGGAGCGAGGTTGCCGACACCGTCGCGGGACACCGTCGAAACCCAGGCAATCGGCCGGGGCACCACGAGTGCCGTGAGTAGCCGATAGGCGTCGACATCTTCGTCGCCCGGGACGAAGACCCGTCTGGTCGACGTCACCGCGCCGCCGCCAGGATCCGGTGGTCGCGTCGACCGAGCAGCCGTTCGGCGCCGGCGACGTCGCCGTACTCGAGGCAGCGGCGTACCTCGGTCGACGAGCACGCCGTGTCGCCGTCGCGCACCAGGCCGACCGGATGGACGCCGAAGCCGTGGGCCTCGCCGGCCCGGCGAAGGAAGGCGACGTCGCCCTTGCCGCCTTGCCCACAACGGAAGTTGTCACCCACGACGAGGTCGCGCACACCCAGGCGCCCGACCAGGCCGTTGGCCACGAATTCCTCCGCCGACACGGCCGCCAGCTCGTTCGTGAAGGGCAGCACGACAACAGCGGCCACACCGAGCGACAGCGCGAGATCCACTCGGTCGTCGATGCTCAGCAACTGTCGCGGAACGCGGTCCGGAGCAACGACCGCGAGGGGGTGCGGGAAGAAGGTCACCAGGACCGGGGGGAGTGCCCACTTCCGACCGCTTACGCGAGCCGCGTCCACGAGCGCCACATGTCCGCGGTGGAACCCGTCGAAGACGCCCATGGTCACCACCGAACCGGCCAGGGGCTCCACGGGCCAGCCCTGGAACACCTGCCCCGTCATCATGCGCCCAGCTTCGACGGGTGGGTGGCGAGCGGGGTGACCTGGATGCTCATGAAGGGGAAGAGCGGCAGGCTGGCGAGAAGGTCGTGCAGGGCATCGTTCGACTCGACGTCGAAGATGCTGACATTGGCGTACTCCCCGACGATCCGCCAGAGCTCCGGCCAGACGCCGGACGCCTGCAGGTCGAGGGCGCGGGTCTTCTCCCGGGCGACCAGGTCGGCACGCACTTCGGGGTCGAGGTCGTGCGGGATGGCGACGTCCATCCTCACGTGGAACAACATGTTCATTCCCCTCTGATCAGGTGGGTACGACGCAACGCTGCCACGGCGTTGAAGTCAAGGTCCACGCCGAGCCCCGGACCTTCCGGCAAGTGCAACCGGCCACCGGCGTACCTCAACGGGGTCTGGAGGATCTCCTCGGCGAAGAGCAGCGGCCCGAACAGTTCGCTCCCCCAGGTAACTCCCGGGGCAGCACACGCCAGGTGCAGCGATGCGGCGGTGCCGATGCCTGTCTCGATCGAGGTGCCCCCGTGGCACGGGATGTCGGCA
>Ga0315336_1007713_pt1 | contig 10102 bp, 5 predicted proteins | sample ASW5metaG_FD_204512 | JGI IMG/M metagenome (GOLD analysis project Ga0315336, IMG submission 204512) | Ammonia-oxidizing marine archaeal communities from Monterey Bay, California, United States - ASW #5 | ecosystem: Environmental > Aquatic > Marine > Intertidal zone | place: USA: California... | reverse complement strand
TGATATTAATAATGATGGCATGGTTAATGTGGGTGATTTACTCGAAGTTGTTGGCAGTTGGGGCGCCTGCGAATAAATGACCTCTTAGCTCATTTGTTAACATTGAGATAAATGACCCGCGGGTCATTTATCTCGTGATTCAAAAAACTGCTAGGGAGCAGATCCTTTGCAGGTTTTAAGAGCGGGTGAAGGGGTTCGAACCCTCGACATTCAGCTTGGAAGGCTGACGCTCTACCAATTGAGCTACACCCGCCTTGGTGAAGGCGTATAGTAACAAAATAGGGTTGATTTGAGCAAATTCTCTAGCATTTTACCTAAAGCGGTGTTACATTTAGTATTCGTCCTCTGAAGGTAAGAGGGCATGGAGAAGGATATTTATCTATGAAACGCATTCGTTCTATCGTTGCAACAACAGTTGCTCTTTTGGCTATCACTTCAATCACTTCTGCTACATCAGCATTTTCAGATAGTATTCCAGTTGATGCGATACCAGTAGTTGAATTACCTGAACTCGATTGGGCATCGATTTTTGCTGAAGATGCATCTCGCGCGAGCAAGGATGAAGCCCCCCGCTTTGCCATCCCGCATGACGTTAGAATCACTCCAAAAAGCGATGGCATATGGGAGCGAATTGACGGTCGTACGATGCGATGGTCGCTTCGGGTTCGATCCGAGAATGCACTTTCATTAAACTTAGGATTTAACCGATGGTCTTTGCCATCGAGCGCTTCAATGACAATCTCTTCGACGGATGGCCTTATGTCCATTCGCCCATTTACTGCCTTTGATAATAAGGAGCACGGTGAACTTTGGACCCCTGCAGTGCAAGGAGATGATTTACTCATAGAAATTCTAGTTTCGCCCCGCGAACAAAGAATCGTGAATCGTAGTGTAGAACTTAGTTCAATAAATGTTGGGTACCGTGGTTTTTATGAACACGGTGTCGATCGCAGTGGTTCATGCAACTACGACGTAGTGTGTGCAGAGGGCGATGACTGGTGGGATGAAATTCCATGTGTTGCTGTTATTTCAACAGGTGGCTCTACATTCTGTACTGGTTTTATGGTGAACAATACTTCCCAAGATCGCACCCCCTACTTTATGACAGCGAATCATTGTGGTGTTTCTTCCAGTAGTGCTCCATCTTTGGTGACGTATTGGAATTATCAAAACAGTTATTGTCGCGTTCCTGGTTCCGGTGACAGTGGCGGCCCTGGTGATGGGCAGCTTAATCAATTCAATACCGGTTCAACACACCTTACATCAGGCAGTGCAAGCGACTATACGTTAGTTGTCATGGACGATTCTCCAGACGATGCATGGGAAGTTTCCTATTGCGGTTGGGATGCAACGGGTGCCGAGTCACCTGAGGGCATCGGTATCCATCAACCTAATACAGATGAAAAGCGTATCAGTTTTGAATTTGAACCTACAACAACAACTTCATATCTTGGAGAAGCAATTCCAGGCGATGGTTCGCACGTTCGTATTGAAGATTGGGATTTAGGAACAACTGAGCCTGGCTCAAGCGGTTCTCCAGTCTTTAACGTGGATCACCAAGTGATTGGTCAACTTCACGGTGGATACGCAAGTTGTACAAGTCAAACGAGTGATTGGTATGGCAAGTTTTCAGTTTCATTTGCTGCAGGTTTGCAGTCTCATCTTGATGCAGCAGGTACAGGAAACTTAACAGTAAACACACTGCCCGGAACTGGGATGTCTGTGAATCCTGGAGAAAATGTACTGCATATCTGTACATACCCATGTACTTCACCAGATCCAGAAGAAGTTTTGTATACCATTGCGAACAATTCTCCTGATGCATTTTCCTACCGAGTCGAAACGGTTTACAACACAGGATTTATGCTCATCAATGGAGGTAGTTCAGCAACTGGTTTCCTATTGAGTGGTCAAACTGTCGATGTTGTTGTAACTGTAGACGCAGATGAAGCAAGCCAAGGTGTGCATGAAGAAATTATTCGATTTATGGATCAGACGAATGATCGAGTTGTCGATCGATTCCATACGCTTGATGTGGGCACGACGAACTTTGCGACGGATCCAGAAGAGAATTTCTATGCTGGCGGCCCAGTTGGCGGTCCATTTACGACTACGCAAGTTTACACGGTAACGAGCACTCGCCCAACACCATTTGACATTCAAATATCAGCAGATGAAAGTTGGATTTCATTGAATGGCATGTCATCACCACTCAACATTCATTTAGATGGAACTGGTGATACCGCCACGGTAACTGTAGGTTTTGGTTGGCAAGCGAATGATTTGCCTGCTGGGATAGAACATGGCGTTGTGTCATTTGAAAACATGTCAGGATCTGATGGGAGCACAACGAGAGATATAACGCTTGATGTTGGTCGGTATACATATGTTGCTACTGATGTTCCTGGAGCAATTAACGATAACTCAACAACGACGAGTTACATTGAAATTAACGACGCATACTGCATCGGTGATATTGATATTGAATTAGATATTACCCATACCTTTATAGGTGACTTAGAGGTAGATGTTACATCTCCTGGCGGAACGACCGTTCGTTTACATGACCGTTCCGGTGGCAGTGATGACGACCTGAACATGTATTACGACGAACAAGGTGGCGATATGCCAGACGGACCTGGATCCCTTTCCGATTGGGAAGGCGAGATTGTTACAGGTACATGGCGTATGGATGTCACGGACAATGCTGGCGCTGATACTGGATCCCTTGATCATTGGGCGTTGAAAATCGCAAGCAGTGGTGAAGAGTGTCCACCTGTTGCCGAAGATGTTGAAACATTTACTGATGTTGATGTAGAAGTAGTGATTGAACTTACAGGCGCATCTTCTACTGGTGGTGAGCTCGACTACCTTGTTACTTCACTTCCTAGTGAAGGTTCACTTGAAGATATGGATGGCACTCCAATTAATACCACTCCATTTATGTTGGCTGACAATGAACTTCGTTACAGCCCTGATGGTGGCTTCATTGGTATTGATATGTTCACATATAAAGTCAATGATGGCGTGGACTCTGAAGAGGCAGTGGTCACAGTTAACGTGGGTGAAATTCCATTCCCTGACGAATGCACTACAGCAGCTGTTGTAGGGAATGGCTATTGGGAATTCTCTACAATCGAAGGCAGCAATTCTTCTGATCCTTATAACGAGGATCAGTGCACTGGCACGTACCTTGGCGAAATGACCAACGATGTTTGGTTCCAATACGAAGCATGTGCTGATGGTTCAATGACTGTTTCCACTTGTGACATCGTCGACTTCGATACAGATATTGTTGTGTACGAAGGTGATTGTTCCTCAATGAATCAAATCTCTTGTAATGGCGATGGCGATGGATGCCAGGGATATTCTTCCGTGTTAACTGCAAACGTTACCGAAGGAAATTCCTACCTCATTCGAGTTGGAGGCTGGGGAGAAAGTTCAATTGGAAGCGGCGAACTTCTCATCGATGGCCCAGAAGGTGATTGTGGCGGTGAGCCATGCGAAGGTGACATCAATGAAGATGGCGCTGTAGCAGTTGCTGACTTACTTGCTGTTATTGACCAATGGGGCACTAGTGGCTCTGCTGATATCAATGGCGATGGCATTGTTGATGTGACAGACCTCCTTGCAATTGTTGGAAATTGGGGACCTTGTGAATAAAACGAAAGTCGCTGACTTGTTACTACTCATTGGTGCTTGGGGTGTTTGCCCGTAAGGTACAATGGTAGGCTCATGAAGAGCCAGGTAGATATATCTATTACGGGCATCACTTTGCAACCGGAAATACCGATTTGCCAAGGCGATTTGCCATTGGACTGGTATCAAGAGGAATTTAAACCATATGCAGAGGAGTATATCGATCTGCCAGACCGCACCCCTGCTTCGGTTATTCCATGGCTAGATAGTTATATCAAGCCAGCTCAGGATCACTTTGGTGACAGCTTACTTTTGCTTGCCCACTACTACATGGGTGGAGAAATAGTAAAAATTGTTGAGAAGTATGGCGGAAAAGTTGCCGACAGTTATGCGCTTGCTTTACAAGCCTCAAGAAATCCAGAAAAGAAAGTCATCGTTGAATCTGCAGTGCACTTTATGGCAGAAACAATTGCCACTTTGGCTAACGATGATCAAGAAGTTTGGATTACCAATCCTAAAGCTGGCTGTACGATGGAAATGATGGCCAAGGATTGGATGGTAAAGCCAATTGAAAATCAATTACTTGGAAAGTTTGGAAGTGATTTACTTGTCGTTTCGTACATGAATACATCAGGTCGACTGAAAGCATTTTCGGGAAGAACTGGCGGGGCAGTGTGCACGAGTTCTAATGCACACCTAGTAGTGGATTGGGCGCGTAAGCAGAATAAAAAAATACTCTTTGTTCCAGACGAACATCTTGGGCGTAATACAGCAAGTAAATTAGGCATGGATTTGTCTAAGCTTGTTCTCTTTCCGAATCCGTTATACGAAGGTATCGACTGGGATGTGAATGATATACCCGGCATTGACGATTGCGAGATGATGTTGTGGGGTGGATTTTGTGGTGTGCATACGGTGTTCTCACAAGAGCAAGTGTATTGGTGGAAAAACAAAGGCTGGCGCGTTCTTATTCACCCAGAATCAAAACTTGAAGTTGTGGAAGCCGCAGACGGTTCGGGTAGTACAGCGTACTTATGGAATACAGTGATGGGCTCCCCTGCCGGCAGTAAGTTTGCAATTGGTACTGAAGGACATTTTGTACGTAACCTACAAGAACAGGCAGCTATTCGTGGAATAGAAGTTATGCACCTGGCAGATGCAGATGATGCAAGCATGAAAGCGGATGCCGGTTGTGGTTGCGCAACGATGAGTCGAAACGATCCTCCGCATCTTGCAGGAATGCTTGATTTACTGCGTAAGGGTGAGGCGCCAGACTTAAATAGAGTGCTTGCAGGCGATACCGTTGATGAACAAACAGCAAAACGAGATCGTTTAACTGGCGAGGAGCGAAAAGTGTTAGTTGCAGATGCGAAGCTCGCACTTGAACGTATGATAGAAATAACTGAAAGCGCAACATGACCCTCCTAAGCGATAGACATTTAGTTGAGTTAGATTTACGCTCAATACCCGCGTACCGTTTTGACGTTGTGGTTGTAGGTGGTGGAGTAGCTGGTGATGCTGCTGCATTGTCAGCAGTGAGCGAGGGAAAATCCGTGGCAGTTGTTACGAAATCATCGCTAAGCAATAGTAATACGAATATGGCGCAAGGCGGGATAGCTGCAGTAATGACATCTGGAGATTCATTCGAATCACATATGAAAGACACCCTTGAAGTTGGTGTTGGACTTTGTGATCATGATGTTGTGAAAAAGGTGATTGAGGGTGGCCCAGATGCCATCAACCGCTTGCTCTATCTTGGAGCAGAATTCGACAAAGATGATGAAGGTCATTTAGATTGCTCTCGCGAAGGTGGACATCGCCACGCAAGAGTTGTTCATGCGAATGGGGATGCGACAGGTAGAGAAATACAAAGAGTTCTGACAAACGCAGTGACTGGTCATGATTTGATAAAGACTTTTCCAAATACATTTGCCCTTGATATTGTGACAGCTGATGGAGAAGCGTATGGTGTTGTTGCACAAGATTCAACAGGCAAACTCGTACTTTTTGCAGCATCGCAAATCATTCTCGCTACTGGTGGTGGTGGACAACTCTACCGTGAAACAACAAACCCAACGATTGCAACGGCTGATGGGGTCGCGATGGCCTTTAGAGCAGGCGCAACAATTCGCGATCCAGAATTCTTTCAATTTCACCCAACATGTTTATACATTGCAGGTGCTGCACGTGTGCTGATAAGCGAAATTTTGAGAGGGCACGGTGGTGTTCTTCGGGATAGGAATGGTGAACGCTTCATGCCATCTGCCCATCCTGATGCTGAACTTGCACCTCGAGATGTCGTAAGCAGAGCAGTGTTCAGACAAATGATTCAAACCAAAGATACAAATGTCTATCTTGATCTTTCAGAAGTCGACGGAGATCCACATAAGATGTTTCCTGGAATCAGTGAGACGTGCGGATTTTTTGGGATAAACATAGCAAGTGATCCTGTCCCAGTTCGCCCTGGAGCACACTACATGATTGGCGGTGTACTTGTGGATATTGAAGGGCGAACTACTATTCCAGGTGTTTGGGCAGTTGGGGAATGCGCAAGTAGCGGACTACATGGGGCAAATAGGATGGGTTCAAATTCTTTGCTCGAGGGCATAGTTTTAGGAGAATCTGCAGGCAGACTTGCTGCACTTGATTCTGAAACAAAATCGAGGCATCGCCCTTCCCGTATTTTGCGTCGTAAACTCGATGAGGCACCATCTGGAATTGAACTTGGAATGTCTGATTTGCTTTATTCGATGAAGGCGCTGATGTGGCGTCATGTCGGTTTAGAACGTGATGCCATCTTATTGGAGGAAGCCAAGGAACATCTTGCATTTTGGTTTGACGCAACTCGACGTCTCGCCCCAGCAGAACCAAGGGCATGGGAGCTTGTGAATATGCTCACCGTTGCAAATCTAGCAACCCTTGGAGCAGATGGCCGCGAAGAATCGCGAGGGGTGCATTATCGGACTGATTTTGAAGAAATGTGTACCCCAATGCGGACGTGCATAAAGCCAGTAGAAATGGAAAATCACTGTATAGCCAGTGAAACCTCGCATGTTGCTGTTGGATTAACTTGCAGTAGAGAATAAGACTTGAAGGCCTTTTCCGACCATTAAACCTATAAATAAGCCACTTGTGGCGATAAGGACTTTCATCAACACGTCTTCTTTATTGAGCAGCCAGCTGTACCTGTTTTTAATTTTTTTCCAGTTCATTGGTACCTCCAAATCGACTCAATAACGACCCAACTTTACTGTGGTACGTGAATAAGAGGTAAATTGTTTGAAATTAATTCATGAACCCGCGGGGTTATTTCTTAGTTACAGCCCCAGTCAGCCATGACATCGAGAAGATCATTGATATTGACAATGCCGTCGTCGTTGACATCGCCTTGAGGATCATTCAAGCCCCAAACGCCAACGAGATAAAGCAGATCAGCAACATCTACGCTACCCGAGCCATTCACATCTCCAATGCAATCAGAGGGGCACGAAGGAACTGCAGCAACATGGTTTAGCATAGGGACTGCACCCGGTTTAAATAGTCCAAGTTCAAGGTCACCTGAATCAGGTCCTTGGTCAGCGGTAAACCAGAATGTGTACATACTGCCCCATCGAATAGCATTTGCCCATTCGTTTTCTTCAAATGTATTTGTATTCCAGTGAACTCCAGTAGCATCGACATTCATATTCCAATCTGTGCCATCAAAGATTTCACCACTGTTGTAATCAACATCGTGAAAACCAACTGCGGAGATGGCGACGCAGTCATTGACTGGCACAGAAAATGTTCCAACGCTTCGGTCACTATTTAAGTTATGAATAGCGTAGACATAATTCCACGTTCCATCACCATTGTCATAGACTCGAACACCGATATGGAGTAAACCTTCATCAGGTACTCGAACTGGTTGAAGGTCGACAGCATCATCAAAAAACTTCCACCCATTAATAGCAGGTTGTCCAACTTGTGTGCCGCTTAATCCGATTGGGAGTAAAGATGGTCGGAATTTAATCCATTTATAAGAAGCGTTGTTATCTTGATTGCCCCATTCAGCATCATCGGGTGAAACGTATTGCGCCTCAAGAAGATACACCACATCTTCATTTAAAGCGGGATCAATGTCAACTTCCTTCAACTGTAGTTTGCCTCGCATTGAGCTTGGCCCACTTGGTGCAATTGAAAATGGATAATCGTAATACCCTGTAAATGCATTGATTGCTGAACGAGGGGCAATTGCATCGGCGTTGAGTCCAGCCCAGTACGTATCAGCGCATCCAATGCCAAGAGTCGCGCACGGGGTCGCCTGGCAATCACCACAACCCGGTTCACTTACAGCACAAAAGGAGTGTTTGAGCCAAGCAGCTCCAATTTGTTCAAAACGCCCATCTTTTATTCGATATGCATTTTGAGCAATCACTGGAACGCGGTTTGTGCCACCATACCAATCTGCAACCATGTCACCAAAGTTACAGGATGTTGTACCAAATGCCCAACCTAGAACGCCATTATCTTGTCCATAAAGATCCATGTCTAGCCCATTGCCAGGACCACCTGTATACCAAGTGACAACATCTGGACCTCGTAGCTCTGGCTCATCTCCACGGTTTACCTCACTTCGCTTACCAGCAAAGGTAATCGTTAATAAAGATGCAACGACAACGGTCGCCACTATTGGGACAAGTAATGATTTAAGCATGAATTTCTCCTTAGCTCTACATAAGAGCATGAAATAAGCTTATCTGCAACTAGAAAGTCTCATAATTCTCTAAATTTGGTACCCTCTGTTGATGTTGATAGAACGAATTTATGATGAAGATCTTGCTCAAGCGGCATGGCTCATCGGATGTCAAGCAACAAAAGAGGCTTTGATTATTGATCCAGAGCGAGATATTTGCAGATATATCGAGATTGCTGACCACGCAGGATTATCGATTGTCGCAGTTGCAGAAACGCATATCCACGCTGATTTTTTAAGTGGTTCACAAGAGTTGGCAATGTCAACTGGATCCACTGTATATCTATCCAGGCATGGTGGTGAGGATTGGTCATACAACTGGCCGAAATTAAGCGATGTAAACGTGCAACTTGTATCAGATGGCGATTCCATCAACATCGGTGAAATCACCATTACCGTTTTGCATACCCCTGGCCATACTCCTGAGCATATTTGCTTTCTTGTTCATGATGCTAAAAGGGAGGAGCCAATGGGCTTGATTTCTGGCGATTTTGTTTTTGTTGGCGATTTAGGAAGACCGGATTTACTCGAAACAGCTGCGGGTATACAAGGCGTCATGGAAGCCTCAGCAACGGAATTACATGCTTCTTGCCTGAAATTTTTAGAGATAGATGATTTTGTGCAAATTTGGCCTGCACACGGCGCAGGAAGTGCCTGTGGGAAAGCGCTAGGTGCTGTCCCGCAATCCACCGTTGGGTATGAAAAAAGAACAAGCCCCCCACTTCAGCATATTGATAATGAAACTGATTTTATTGAATTTATGTTAACCGAGCAGCCTGAACCACCACTCTACTTTGCACGGATGAAGCAAATGAATCGGGATGGAGTCCCGCTACTTGGTGACCTGCCAACGCCAAAACGAATTGCTGATGCCGAAGAACTTTCTTTGCTTGCAATGAATGCAACAGTCATTGATACAAGACGATGGGATGACGTTCGAGATGGCCATTTGCCAAATTCAATTTGGTCTCCAGCGAATGCGGCATTCCATCGATTTGCAGGTTCATTTGTATCGGATCAAGAAACTATAATTTTAATCGCATCAGAGGATACCATCGACCGTGCCGTGCGAAATGCAATTCGAATTGGTCTCGATAAAATCGTTGCTTGGGCAGATGGTTCAGTGTTAGAAAAAGTTTCTGGTCTGCAAACAATGTCTGAAGTACATGCAAATGAACTGGACTCCTTGAAAGAGGCAGTCGTTCTCGATGTTCGAAAGGAATCCGAGTTTAGTCTGGGAGCGATCAATGGGGCAATTCATATTGCACATACAAGATTGCTCGAGCACCTTGATGAACTTGATGCATCAAAGCCGCTGGTTGTCAATTGTCATGGGGGAAGTCGTAGTGCCGCTGCATGTATGGCACTTCGAAGAAATGGATTTAATGTCACCAATCTTGCAGGTGGGTACAGTGGCTGGCAGGCATATAAAGAATCTTGTGCAGTGACGCAATGATTCATGTTCACTCTTCTTTGTCGATACCACTTCGAGAAGTGCAATTTGTCTATGGGACAAGTTCGGGTCCTGGAGGACAACATGTCAATAAAGTTGCCACCAAGGCGACGCTCCTTTTTCATCTCGATCAATCCTCTACGATAAGTCGTTCACAGCGAAATCGAATATGTAAAAAGTTACACACTCGCATCAATAAAGATGGCGTGATGCGAGTCTCATCTTCAAAACATCGCTCACAACGTGCCAATCGCGAGGCGGTTATTGAACGGTTT
>Ga0315336_1007712_pt1 | contig 10102 bp, 9 predicted proteins | sample ASW5metaG_FD_204512 | JGI IMG/M metagenome (GOLD analysis project Ga0315336, IMG submission 204512) | Ammonia-oxidizing marine archaeal communities from Monterey Bay, California, United States - ASW #5 | ecosystem: Environmental > Aquatic > Marine > Intertidal zone | place: USA: California... | reverse complement strand
TCACCCTTACGGCCACTGACAGCGATCGGGCCCTGTGGGGAGAACAAGGTAGCGCTTCGATCAGCGTCATGGTCGCCCTGCCCAACAAGGCTCCCACCGTTACCATAGACAGCCCGTCGGCCGGCAAGTTGTTCCAGACCACCGATAGCATATCTTTCACCGGTTCGGCCACCGACCCCGAAGACGGCTCCCTCACCGGGGCGTCCCTGATGTGGACCTCTAGTAGTGCAGGGCAACTGGGCACCGGCGGGTCGATCAACGTTACCCTGAGCGCCGGCCCTCATCTAATCACCCTAACAGCCAAGGACAGTCAGGGGGCCAAGGGTTATGCTGTGATCAGCGTCAATGTTACGGTGCCCGTACCGGTTGGCCCAGTGGCGTTGCCACCGATGGATAGTCAGGCCATGCCCCACATATTCGTTGGTAGCGCCACTATAGGGGGACTGGCCGCTCCGGACGACACCACGGTGAGTGTATGGGTATCGGACTTTAACGCTCCCGTGGGGACGGGAACGGTCTCTGGAGGTCAGTATTCGGTGAAAACCTTCAAGTACGGCGTTGCTTTCGCGGGTAAGACCCTGATATTCAAGATAGCCGACAAGGATACGGGGACCACGGCAACCTGGGAAAGCGGTATGGCTACGGTTCTGGACCTGGCCGTAGATTAAGGGCCAGGACCGACCACTTGCTCGAGCAAGCCGACGGGTGTTGGGATGGAAGGATACCCAGCCGGTGAGTGACAAGGCTGCCTCGGATAAACCCGGGGCAGCCTTCTACGTTCGTTAATGGTGGAGACGGGAGTCAGGATACTCCCTGTCCTCATCGATCAGACATCACCGGCCGATTCCCTCGCCCACGATTAGATTCCAGGAACACTGATGCCGGAGGGTAGCAAATCGGGGAAGGGCGTTGGACTAAGCTGCCAGCAATACAATCAGCCTGCGTTCTCGGTGTAGTTCGACTCTCCTCCGTCTCCACCAAGAACACAGTGATTCTGTAGCAGGCATATAATGGGATGCACCAAAAGGACTTCCTTTTGATAAAAATAAGACAGTTGATCCCCGAGACTACTATCGGTAAGGATCTGGTAGGTCATGGCCGTTAAAATCGGGGTTCTATTCCTCACTTGCGTCTATCTGAGACGCACTTCGCGGTGGTCAGGTCGCCATCAATGCCAGCATGACCTGAGATATCCAGCGATTCGCAGACCGTAGGCATCCCGGTCTAACACCCGGTGAGCGGTACCCAGGTGGTTCCATCAGGCGGTGCTACAGGTAGAGTGGATGGAAAGGCGGAGATAACCCAGGCTTTTCTGGATTCCAGGCATGAACAATTGACATTATTGGGCTGAGCAAGCTACGGTAGCCGTGCGGTTTCACCAGCTGGTGAAGGCGCCTTTTTTTTGCCGAGCGCGAACGGCCGTTGGAAACAGACGCCATGAATGCATGCATCGAAAGGGTAAAACTCCTTATTCGTAGCACGCCCCATAAACTTTGGATACTTGCGAGTTCCATGGAGGAATAATGAATCGATCAATGTTTCTTGCTTTGGTGATCGGAATTGCTTTACTAGCTGTCCCTGGTTGCGGTGGCGGGCGGGCAGAACCTACGCCCAACCTGAATGCGACCGTTGAGGGTAGGTCGAAAGGATCAGAAACTTCGCAGCCTACTCCAACGCAGGTAACCATTGTTAATGATGTAAATCCTACATATGGCCTAGAACGAACAATGACTCCTTCTCCCACAAATACTCCTGTTCCTACGTTAACCCCTACTGCTACCACATTCCCTACAACCGCATCGATGCCAACACCGGCCCCGGCCTCAACTCCAACTCCAACTCCAACTCCAGTACCAGTACCAACGGTAACGATAGCCTTTGAACCAACAGCCGCACCAACTCCAGTACCAGTACCAACGGTAACGATAGCCTTTGAACCAACAGCCGCACCAACTCCAGTACCAGTACCAACGGTAACGATAGCCTTTGAACCAACAGCCGCACCAACACCAACGCCTCCTCCGACATCCACGTCCATTCCAAACGCAGCGTCGGTTACAGTTAAGAGTTTTGCCTTCTCGCCCATGTCGGTTACCGTTGAAGTCAGTGGGACCGTAACGTGGGATTTCACACAAGGCACACACACAACAACAGGTAGCGGTTCGGAATCGTGGGATAGCGAATTCAAGAACAGCGGGTCGTTCTCACACAGATTCGAACGGCCGGGCACTTTCTCCTACATATGTAGTCTTCATCCTTCAATGACTGGCACAGTGATAGTCGAATAGTTGCTAGAGATCCTTGACTATTATTGGTCATACCAAAACCGAGTCGACCGTCATGAAATGGCTTCTGTAGCGGAGATTCTAATGGACCACGCGGGTTTCGATGATTGTAACGTGGAAGAATTTCAGTTCGAACTCGGTCAAAAATGGGTGAAGGAACTACATTAACGCTCCACTTAGCCTAGCTAGTCAGGATATCCAAAGTGTTACCTACGCCGCCACCACCCATTCGGTACATTTCCGTGTGGCCATAACGAGTACACGACAAAATAGTGAACCTTTGATATCGAGGAAGGGCGTTGGACTAGGCTGCCATAAACACAATCAGCCTGCGTTCTCGGTATAGTTCTACCACCACCGTTCTGCTCTGACCATCGAATCATCGATTCCCATATCGGCTACCAGTGCCGCCATGTCGTCCTGGAACGACGGGGGACCGCATAGATAGTACAGGCAATGTTGCCCCGGAGTGTTTTCCCGGAGCATATCAACGTCGATCCTGCCTACCCGTCCGTACCAAGAAGTTTCCCTGGGCCGGCTTACGGTAAAAGCGCACCTTATCGCCGAGTTTCGGGCGGCGATGGATAGAATCTCATCCTGGAAGAGGAGCTCCGATGGAGAGCTGGCGCTGTAAATCAACGCCAACGGATTTCCTAGCTGGGACTGGTCCACGTACCGCAAGATACTAATCAGCGGCGTGATTCCTATCCCCCCGGCGACGAGGACCAATGGACCTTGCCATTCCGGTTCGTGATGGAATCCTCCCGATGGCCCCTGAATCTGAACCACGTCCCCCAATCTAGCACGGTCGTGAAGGTAAGCCGCCGCGGCTCCGTGGTCGAGTCTCTTGACCGCCAACTCGATGCTGCCACGCTGCAGCACCGTCGAAGTTATGGAGTAGCCTCCCACCTCTACTGAGGCACCCGTGTCGATGAATAGATCCACCCATTGTCCAGGCAAGAAGGGCAGGTCTACTCCTCCCAGGTCGAAGCCGAAGACTTTAACCGTTGGAGAGACCTGCTGGATGCTTGATATGGTAGCGACAACTTCCAACCGCTTATCTCCACATTTCTGCCGATTCTTTAGAGCATCGCTGTTGGTAGGGATTATAGCGGATGTAGGTAAGTTGGATGGACTGGGGTAATGCGAGGACTCAACGGGGAATTTAGTTGCTGGGTAGTTGGACTCTGCTCCATCCCCCCAGTAACTAACTCCGAGTCTCCTGTTGTGACGGGTTCACTCAGGTTGAAGAGCGGCAGAAACTCGGGTTTGGGCTTAAGTCCCAGTACCTGGCCCTGGGTCATGTCCACATATACGGCGTCCAGCATCAAGGTCAGCAGTTGGTGGCGTTCCTCCAGCGTCGCCGCACCCCAGGCCTCCACCAGCCCTTCGATGTGGTCCCCGTAGCGTACTACTTCGTCATCGACCGAGACCCTGGTAGCGTCCAGCGCGGCTTTGGTGAGCGCTGACTCTTGCTGGTACTCCCTCCGGTCTACGTCGCCTTCCCGGTACTGAATTCGGATACGCCTCAACTTCTCTTCAAGGCGACGCCGTTCGTTGGATTCCTTCTTTCGTTCTTCACCCGAAGCGAGATATCCCGACACGAGTTCCCTCCATGATCCCGGCAGCCTAAGGTCTCCTATGATGGCGCACACCTGCTCGTCCAACACATCGGCACGCTGGTATGCCCTGCCGTTGGGGCAGTCCAGGCCCCTGCTGGTGTTCTCCTCCCGGTAGTAGTCCTGGCCTTTGACGTGCTGGGACCATACCTTGCCGCCGCAACTCACGCAGCGGACAAGCCCTTTGAGGAGGTAGGTGCGGTACCGTCTGGCAAAGGTCGCGGGCGTTGTCCGGTGCTCTTTCCGCACCTCCTGGACGGCGTCGAAGAGTTCCTGTGATACCAGCGGTGGGTGATTGCCCGGCAGCGGTTGACCTTTGTACCTGACCTGGCCCAGATAGAACGGATTGGTCAAGATCCCGCTCACCGAGTAACGGGTCCACAGGTAGCGGCGCTGGTCGGCGTCACGTCTCCTTGAGCGGGTCTCGTGTACGCTCTGGTTCAGCCAGGTGGCTATCTCCCGGTAGGTCTTGTTCCCTGACGCGTACATCGAGAACACCTGCTGGACCGCCTCGGCCTCTCCTGGAACGATTCCCAAAGCCCCATCGTCACCTTTCGCGTACCCGAACGGCACCGGCCCGACCCAGAGGCCCTGGGCGGCCCGTTCCTTCAAGCCTTTACTCACCTCGGCGGACAGGTTGTCACTGTAGTACTGTCCGAAGGCCGCCAGGTTGGCCAGGATCACCCTGCCTATGGGTGTGGAGAAATCCATCTGCTCGGTGATGGACACGAACCCCACACCGGCTTTCTCCAGCTTCTCCAGATACTCCAGGGTGATACGCACGTTCCGGGAGAACCGGTCCAGTTTGTGGACCACCAGCACGTCGTACCGGCCGGCCAGCGCCTCGTCTATCGCCGTGCGAAAGAGCGGTCTTTTAGAGATGTCGTCGGTACGGGCAGATACGCCTTCTTCGATCCACTGGTGATAGACGCTACCCTCCCGGGTCTCCACCAGCGAATTGAATGCCCTTACCTGTGCGTCCAGGCTGTAGCCTTCCACCTGTTCCTCACCGCTCACCCTCGCAAGTAGGCCGTACTTCATCACGTTAACCTCACTGGTCGAAATGCAGTCCGAAAGGACACCTATACCGGACAGTAGCGGCATCGCCCGCCGAAGACACGTTTTAGTATCAAGGTGTCCAGGACTCCGGTGGCCCTGGCGCGGGAGCCATCCAGCGCCGGTAATGTGTCACCTGACAACTCACGTACCCCTTCCGACCCCGCGAGTTGCTCCCATACCCGGGCCAACGATGCCAGCGGTCCGGCCGGCTCCTGCCTTGGGATCTGGGCTATGTCCAGAGCTCCTATGCTTATCCTGAACTGGCCTGTCCGGGATACCACCCGGCAGTAGGGTGTCTCCGGAGGCCAGGGTATGGCCTCCCCACGCGCCAGTCTCATAGCGGCATCCGCGATGAACGTCTGAAGCCCTGAAAGCCAGCAAGGTGACAGTTCCTCCCATGCGGCTTCATCCATTTCTTCCGTGGCTGAGACCGGCATCCCGCTCTCTGTCACGAGACCAGAGCAGAAACGGTCCCACAACGTCATACCCAGCCTCTGCCACCTGGCCGAAGCGTTGTTCCAGGACGCCAGGTCGGGCCAAAGTGATGACCGATGGAGGTGTTCGGTGAATCCATTGTAGAGCGGAGCATCGGCTACAGCTGCTACCGGGTCTCGGGGTTGGTCCAGAAGGCCCGAAGGCAGGACCAACGACTCTTTCATATCCCGGGCCATGTTCAGAAGGTCATCGTGGTGGGCCCGCATCGCCTGCCGCACCAACTCGGCCATACCCTCTCGAGTGGCCTGCTCCTTCCTGTGCCTGTCGAGCACACTCTTGATGGTCCGGGTATCCCGAGCGACCTTCTCATGTATCTGCGGCGGAGCGAGTCCTTCGTCCACCGCCAAACGGATTATCTCGGTCCGTTCTCCGGCCGTGACTTCTCTGCGGCCCCGTGGATCTTTCGCCATATCTCCATCCAGACTATTTATTGTAATCAAAAGTCTATACCATTTCTAAAACTCGTACAAATACCGTATTGACAAGGCCAATTGCAGATCTCTAGAAGCACAAAACGTAAATAATTGTACAGGCATCCATAGCTAGATGTTGATCTATGCACGATTCGCGATATATGTGTTCGCTATAGTTGTTACAGACGGCCGTGGGAAGGGATGTCGTGCGGAGAACCGAAGGGTCCGGGTACAACCGGAAAGCAGACCACCCAGTATCTCCCGAAGTGAGGGAGTTCTGCCGGTTGTTGGCCAGGATACTGGCCCGGTTGGGACCGGCCGCCACTGAACCAGCCACACCGGACGAACTACCAGCCGAAAGATAGGAGAAGACCGACATGCGGAAGAACGATATGCAGATAATGCTGAGACTCCGGTGCACCGGGTGCGGGAAATGTTTCATAGTCGAAGACGACCAGGTCGAGACAGATTATCTCAGTTGCCCGCATTGCCAGGACGAAATAGAGATCCCCGAGCCCGACGACGAAGGGTAGCGTCGGTGAAGTTGCTGAAGATGGTAATGGGTTGGCTGTGGCCCTTCGGTAGGACAAGTAAACGCCCAAGGGAACGAAGTGAACGGGAAAGTACACGGAAGGGAACGTTTTCGGAACGAAGGGAGCCTCCCGCTAGGACCACCGACGGGGAGCGGCGGCACATGTTCGACCTATACGAGCAGGGCCTCGGGACCCACGCTATAGCCAAAAAGACAGGACGTTCGACACACACGGTTCACTCGGTGCTCACCCACCGCGGCACCCGGTCGCTACCAGAACGAAACCCGGAGCCCGTCGATGAAGAATCTGCTAGTCGCACGGGTGGAGGTGGCAGGAGACGCAGACGCGGGAAACGGGACGCCGCCAGTACGCCTGACCGGGGCGGGGATATGAGTGAGGCTCTTGCGGCAAAGCTGGAACCAAAGATCATCGAGGCCTGTGCCCAATTCATCAGGTCGGACCCGGAGACGTTGCGTCAGGTCGTGGGCTCGATCATGGGAGTCAAGATGCCCAGAAAGACACTGGACGACACAGTCATGGAGACCATCGGTGATGACCCGACGCTACGACGGGAGTGGGCCGAGACCCGCCTGCAGCAGATGAAACGCAACGGGCGTACGGAGATGGATATCGTTGGGGAGGGCCTGGATATCTACTTGAAGCTGGCCCAGGAACTGACGAAGGATGCCTGGCCCCGGGTCGTGAATAACGGGGTAGTGACCGGAGAGTTCCGGGAGACATTGCTCGGACTGGCTAGCTTGTGGAAAGGCCAGGCACCGAAGGCGGAAGGGGGCCAGAGCGAACCAATCCTTGGACCTGACAATGCGGCCCAGGGCGCTATCCCGCCGGTGGCACAATAAGAACGGGGGCCTTCGCCAGTAGATGAGTCTGGTTGTTAGAGAGTCGGAAGACCAGTGGCTTTCTTAAAGATGGAGTAGAGCCTAACCGGCCAGCAATTGACCTTCCAGGAATCTCGTTGGATTCAAGTCGGGTCGATTGCTTGGCTGAAAAGAGTGGTTTAGTTGTTGAGCTTCGACTATCACCAGGCCTTATCAAACAAGGCTGATTCGATAAATCTAGGTGCGCTGCAGTGGCTAGCGCGCTTCGTTCATGTGGGAGAGGCCGATAGTTTTAGTCCACTCACCCCGAACAAATATTTTCTTGATCCGTCCGGCGGTAGCTATATTCGATGGCGCTCCGGGTTTACGAACTTAACGCCGTCCCACGGTCTACTATCAACTCCGTTGACCTCTTCACATTTGAAATGGGAGTTGCTTTGAATAGATCTGTTGATTTGCTTATAATGACGGGAAGGTATAAAGAGTAGCCTTCCCAAGTTTATTCACGAACTTCTTGTACGCCGGTGTAGGCTTTCTCGGGGAACAGATGTCGAATACAGATGAAGAGCTCCTGGCAATTATCCAGTCGCGTAAACCAACTGACAGAGTGGCGACCGCATGGGACCATCTTATAGAGAAATATCAACCCATCTTATTAACCTATGCTTTGAGCGGTAGGTTCTGGAATGGTAACCAAGAAGCAGCTGAAGACACCGTACAAAATGCCTGGATAAAGATCTTTAACAACATCAATGCCTTTAAGCAGACTAATTTCGCAGGCTGGACATATACTATCCTCGGAAACCAATTCATTGATGATTACCGGAAGAACAAACGGGTCCAGACCACTTTTAAGTTATTACCTCTAGGGATGCAAGACGACAGTCGCAATCTCGATTTCGATCAAGTGGAACGGTTGATGAACAGAATTCACGCTGAACCATCAGCAGAACAAACCCATCTTGATGATTCGGAAACGTCCGACACTCGGTTCAGGCATATGGCTCAAGATTTCCTCTCCCGATCCAAGGCGTCGTTCTTCCTGGGATACCAGGAAGATCCCAACCCCAAGGAAGGAAAGGAGAAAACCCGGTTTCTACGTGTTAAGGGAGAACTCATCTCCAATATGATTAAAGAGTGGGTCAGTTCGGGCCGCTCACTGGACACCATTATGAATCCGCGGCAAGCCAACGTCCTCACCGCCAGGTTCTCTCTTAAACGACGCAACTCCGAAATCTTTCACGACATGGGTATCACCAACAAGTTAGACCTGGATGACTTAATATCCGGTGCCACCGAGCGACTTATCGAGGCGCTATCGGATGAGATTCCGGATGACTAGAAACAACTGGATATGCAGCTATCACTCAACCTACTTGATCAGGGAGATAGTTCGATCATGACCGCACGAAGAGATAAGTCCCCAAACACCAACGGATGGCCGTTCAGAGATTCGGCTATGGACGCCGAGACCACCGTGACTATGAACCAACGTATGATCGGACAGCTCTTACAACGTGAGGTCCAAGCCGCAAATCTGCCAGCCTGGCAGTCCAGGTCACTCATCGGTCTAGGAATAGAAGTCGCCCAATCGCGGGAAGAGAACACTGGCCTTTCGTTGAAAGAGGCCGGCAAGCGAAGTGGTCTGGATCCAGCTTTCTTGGCCATAATAGAAGCGGGGAAAGCCGTCCCCGAAGAGATCACTTCAGACGTGCTTAAAGCACTGGTTAGGGGGGTCAAGGCTAAGTCCAGTGACCTCGAATCGGCCATGTCGGTCCAAGAATCCAGCGTCATAGAGAGAACCCCCGCGGGGCAGATCATGTCAGCTTTGATCAGTCTGTGTCAGCCGTTGTTCTTGAATAGGGCCACTGCGTTCAAAAGCATGGTTGCGGCCCCAGCCTCGGAGGAGGATGAAGACGAAGGCGTCCTTCTTGATGACGATGCTGCCGGCGTCAGTTACAAGATCGGTGGGTTCGTAGAGGGAGAACCTCCCGCACTCATCTTCTACGAGTTTCAAAACCCCCAAGCCCCACTGCGGGGGTGGCACGTCTCAGTCAGGAGCGGTCTACAAGAACTTGTATCCGGAGTGACTGACGACCAGGGTATATTCCGATTTCCGTCTAGCAACCAAGATTTTCCGGAGAACGCTCATATGCTTATCCGTAAATCCATCTAGACCAACCGACCACTGGGAGCGTAACGGAACGGCGAAACGATTCACAGGAAATCGGGCGGCCGCTGCGGTGATCATTATCTTTCCGCTAGGGCTTACTGCGCCGACATAGTCTCATCGGCGCAAGATTAATTTCTCAGATCCCAAAAGCCTGGGTGTCTGCCTGTTAGATTCCACCAGTCTTCCAATCTGACCAAGTCGCCGGCATTCATCATCAAGTTTATGCACGTACCGCATTGCTTCACATGATTTTCCACTTCTTCGGAGGCCTGTTTATACCGACGTTGCCAATGGTTGATTCCCTGGTACGCTTCTTCAACTTTCTCGAGCTTGTCCCTGATGTGTTCGACATGTGGCCCGTACAGTTCGATGAAGTCTCGACCATCCATTAAGATTCCCCCGGCATCAAGATATTTGTAACAGATCTACATGGATAGACGAGTACCAATGGTAGATGGTTACATCATGTATCTTAGAAGGGAGGAGCCTTACCGATTAGGAGACACGGTAACGGAAGGGTCACCGACGAGGACGAACGGGGCCCAGTGTACGGGGTCAGAGAATGGGTACTGCCCGGCGGTCCTAGAGACATCGTCCCACCAGGTTTGCACCTTCCGCCAGCGGTCTGCAGGTAGTCTCTCCTGGGCTCCTGGTAGCCAATCCGCCTGTACATCCGAGATGGTTGT
>Ga0315336_1007711_pt1 | contig 10103 bp, 10 predicted proteins | sample ASW5metaG_FD_204512 | JGI IMG/M metagenome (GOLD analysis project Ga0315336, IMG submission 204512) | Ammonia-oxidizing marine archaeal communities from Monterey Bay, California, United States - ASW #5 | ecosystem: Environmental > Aquatic > Marine > Intertidal zone | place: USA: California... | reverse complement strand
TTCTTTTCCTCGTACACCGTTTCCAGTTCTGTGTGAAAGATTCGGAAGACTGGATCTTGAAAACGTTCTGATTCTATCGCTGCCCACTGGCGCAGCCGGTTCGATGGAAGGCCGACTTTGTACACGGTTTCCTCGTGCCACGTGTGGGCGTTAACATGGGACGCTCCCATCGATTTGTACAACTTGTCGATTTCATTCGGGATAGCAAATTCGGCAGCCTTTTGAGCCGTAGCATTAATTTCAGCGTATATGGCTTTGCGCTTTTCGGGATCGGTCTCGCGAAAATGTTGTTCGTAAAGATCCGTAATGCGTTCGATATGGGGCGCTTCTTTTTCATAGTCCAGCGTGCCCATCTGCTTTGTGCCCTTAAACAAAAGATGTTCAAGATAATGTGCGAGTCCGGTCGTCTCGGCCGGATCGTGTTTACTGCCTGCCCGTACTGATATCTCGGAGTAAAACCGTGGCGATTCATGGTTCTCCGTGATGTAAACACGCAGGCCATTCTCCAATTCGTATACCGCAGTATTGAGCGGATCATTCGGATTGGGTTCGTTTATCAGGCGGTATTCGGCATAACTGGTCGACGTGGCGAATAGCACACTCACGACAAACGCGGCAATCGATTGCATTACGGTGCAACGGCGCATGGGATACTTCCTTCTTAGTCGGGCGGAGTGCACAACACGAACCACCGCCGGCGGAATTCCAAGCAACACAGTCTAGGGGCGGTCGGCCTCAAATGCAATACGTTGGGCCAGATTGCGACTCGGTCGGTTCGCCGCGTACGATGGGGATCATGAGCAATGATGATCCACGTCTAGATCGTATGTGTGTTCACACGATGACGACACGTCCGATGCCCCTTGAACTCGCGGTGCGCGAATACGCAGATGCCGGCGTCGCAGCTATCACTGTGTGGCGCGAACACTTGGAGCCGTCGGGCGCGAAGCAAGCGGCGAACGTCATCAACGATTCCGGGTTGGCTGTAGCCAGCTTGTGCAGAGGCGGCTTCTTTACCTCGTCTTCTGAAGCGGAGCGAATCAAATCGATTGACGAAAATCGTCGTGCTATTGACGAGGCGCAGGTGATCGGTGCACCGCTGGTCGTATTGGTGTGTGGCGCGGCAGCCGACCAGCACTTGGATACGAGCAGAGGACAGATTGCCGAAGGAATCGCGGCGGTATTACCCCATGCTGAAGCTGCGGGTGTGCGATTGGCTATCGAGCCGCTACACCCGATGTATGCCGACACACGGTCGGCGATCAATACGCTTTGCCAGGCGAATGACATGGTTGAACAACTCAGTGCGCCAAACGTTGGCGTCGCAGTTGATGTGTACCATACGTGGTGGGATCCGAATCTTCAGTCAGAAATTGCACGTGCAGGAGATTCAATATTCGCCTTTCACGTTTGTGATTGGCGCGTACCCACACGAGATCTGCTCAACGATCGGGCACTTATGGGCGACGGATGCATCCCGATCCGCCAAATCCGATCGTGGGTAGACGTCGCCGGGTTCGAGGGTTTTGTTGAAGTGGAATTGTTTTCCGACGAGTATTGGGATCAAGATCAGACCGTGTTTCTCGAACAGATTGTCCGTGCGTACAGCGCACATTGTTGAATTTCACAACTTGCGGATAGGAACTATGAAGACTGCTGACCGATTAACAGCGTTGCGGCGGATACTCGCCGAAGTGTCCGATATCAACAATGCGATTGCGTTGTTGCACTGGGATCAGGAAACGTACATGCCGCCGAAAGGCGCGCAGGGCAGAGGCGAACAACTCGCCACACTCGCTTCGATTGCGCATCGCACGTTCACGGATGGCAAGGTCGGGTCGTTATTGAGTGAATTGGGCGAAGCGGATCTCGCGTCGGATGACGCGAAGCTCGTTGAAGTTGTTCAATATGATTACAGTCGCGCGACAAAATTGCCCGAGGCGTTCGTGAGTACGTTTGCAAAAGAAACGAGCGAAGCACTCGAAATCTGGGCGGACGCGCGTGAGCAATCAGACTTCTCCGTATTTCAGCCAAAGCTGGAACGGCTGCTCGATCTTCTCCGAGAAAAAGCGGAGTTATTCGGATACGAAGAATCGCCCTATGACGCGCTGCTTGAGGAGTTCGAGCCGGGAATGACCGCCGGCCAATTGAAACCAATCTTTGGTGACTTGGCCGAACGGCAAAGCGCGTTGGTAGAACGAATTGTCGCGTCTGGAAATCAACCCGATACGGCGTGGGCGCGTGCGGAGTGGGACGAAGATGCGCAATGGAAGTTTACGCTGAACGTGTTGCGCGACATGGGCTACGATTTCGATTCCGGGCGGCAGGATAAATCGCTGCATCCATTTACCACCGATTTCGGAATGAACGATGTCCGCGTGACAACGCGTGTCGACCCACACGATTTGTTTTCCGCGTTGACCGGGTCCATTCACGAAGGTGGCCATGCCCTTTATGAACAAGGCCAAAACCCGGATGACCGCCGAACGCCGCTCGCCGAAGGCACGTCGTTAGGCATGCACGAATCGCAATCTCGCATGTGGGAAAACGTCATCGGCCGCAGTCAGCCATTCTGGAATCATTATGCCCCGATACTTCGCGACCGATTTTCCGGACGCCTGCAAAATGTGACCGCAGAACAAATGCATGCCGCCATTAATCGCGTTGAGCCGTCACTCATTCGAGTGGAGGCGGACGAGTGTACGTACAATTTACACATCATCATTCGGTTTGAGTTAGAAGTGGACCTGATGGAAGGGCGTCTCGCGGTTTCGGACATTCCCGACGCGTGGAACGCGAAAGTTAAATCGTATCTCGGATTGGATGTGCCGAACGACGCCAATGGTTGTTTGCAAGACATACACTGGTCGCACGGCGCCATCGGCTATTTCCCCACGTATGCCCTCGGCAATCTGTACGCAGCGCAATTGTTCGAAACGATCGAGGAAGCACTTCCGGACATCTGGACAAACGTCGAAGCGGGCGAATTCGCGCCGTTGTTGGATTGGTTGCGCGAAAACGTCCATCGGCACGGTCGGCGCAAAAAAGCGCTGGAGATTCTGAGTGATGCGACGGGGAAAGAACCGAGTTCGGAGCCGTTTATGCGGTATTTGGCTAGGAAGTATGGAGCGCTTTACGGGTTGTAGTCGAGGTCAGCGTAATCGCAATGTGTCTGGGAGGGCCAAGCTCCGCCTTGGCCGGTGTTACGCGGAAGTTTAGGCCAAGGCGGAGCTTGGCCCTCCCGTTCTTGTCTCACCGCAACGTACGTTGCAGTCCGACCACCACGCCTTGCAGTTCGACTTCTCTGGCATGGAACTGCATTGGCTTCATAGCCGAATTCGCGGGCCGTAGCTCTATGGAGTCGCCATCGCGGAAGAAATGCTTGACCGTGGCTTCGCCGTCGATCATGGCTACTACGACATCGCCTTTCCGAACGCGCTTTTGCGGATCGATTACGATGGTGTCGCCTTCGAGAATGCCATCATCGATCATGCTATCGCCTTGGACGGTGAGGCAGAATCCGCCGGGGCTGGCTTGCGCCGCGGCGACGGGGACATAGTCCTCGACGTTCTCTTCGGCGAGAATGGGCGAACCAGCAGCGATTCGGCCCAGTAACGGCAGCGCCGTCGCATCGGCGTCATAAAGGCCCGCAGCGGCCTTATCCGTGACCTGGATGGACCGTGCCTTGGACGACCGCTCGATGTAACCCTTCTTCTCCAGTGCGATGAGGTGGTCATTCACACCGTTGGTGGAGGTGATTCCGAATTGCTCCCCAATCTCGGCGATTGTGGGCGGCATACGGTCCTCACGGATGCAATCGATAATGAAGTCGAGGATTTCTTTTTGGCGGCGCGTTAATCCTTTGGCCATAGCCGAAGCCTCCTATCTGAACGGATTTTCAGCTATTAAACCACGAGTTACCGTTGGCTGTCAAGAGGATTCGACCATATCTTCGTGTTGGTCGCGATTGGGGCAGTGGTCGCAGAGCATGGGCGAGCCGTCGGGGCCGATGATGCCCTCGCCGCCGCAACGCCCGCGCAAGCATTTTCCCTGCAACAAATAACCGATGCCGAGGCCGGTCATGCCGAGGAGAACAATAGCCATAGTAATGATGAAGATCATCATGATGGTTCGATAACCTCTGCGAGATATGGTTCAAATTGTTCGGTTGCTTTATATTGTAGCGCACCTTCCGGATCGCGTGTAATGAAGAACGCGGCGATGCCTTCGTTCGCGGCCCACCCGAACCCCTCATCGGCACCCATGACCATCAGGGCGGTGGCGTAGGCGTCGGCCAAGGCACATGATTTATGGACTACGCTAACCGAACCTAAATTATGCGCAACGGGCCGTCCCGTTCGCGGGTCGATGGTGTGTGACAACCGGACGCCGTCGACATCGTAAAAGTTCCGGTAGTCGCCAGACGTCGCCATGCCTACGTCGCTCAATCCGGCGATAGCGAACACTTCGCGCCGTCCTATTGCAGGGGTCTCGATGGCGATTCGCCATGGGACGTTGCCCGGGTTTAGGCCTTTGGCCTGAACTTCGCCGCCGACTTCGACCATGTATTCGGTGCAACCCGCGTCAACGAGCGCGTCGGCGATCCGTTCGGAAGCCCAACCTTTAGCGATGGCGGAGAGGTCGCAATTGAGTTCGGGGATTTGTTTTGCGACGGTGCCGTTCTCAAGATCAAGGTTCAGCTTGGCATAGCCCATGCGATCCATCAGGCGATTGATTTCGTCGTCTGTGAGCGGAGCGTCAGGGCGGTCGTCCGGACCAAAGCCCCAAGCGTTGACCAGTGGGCCGATGGTGACATCGAATGCGCCATCGCTCTGCTCGCTGACCTCGAGCGCGAGGGCGAATACCTGTGCCGTGTCCTCGGACAAGGCGAAGGGGGACATATCGGTCGATGCATTAAACCGCGACAGCTCGGAATCCGATTGATAGGTGGACATGTGATCGTTTACGTGTTCGAGTTCTTCTTCGATGATGAGGGCGAGATCGTTTGGGACATCAACAAAGCGTTGTGGGGGGCGGGCGATGCGCACCGAATAGGTGGTTCCCATCGTGCTGCCTTCGAACTCTATGAACTGGGCGGCGACGGTTGGTTCGGGAGCGTTGCAGGCCGTGCAAATAAAAAACGCCGCGGCAAGCGCGGCGTGTGTAATCGAAATACGCATGAGATACTAAGACGTTAGCCGCCGAAGTCGTCGAACATTACATTCTCTTCTTCGACGCCAAGATCGGTCAACATGTTGATGACCGCCGTATTCATCATGGGCGGCCCGCAGATATAATATTCGATGTCTTCCGGCGCGTCGTGATCTTTCAAGTAATTGTCCGCCAACACTTGATGAATGAAGCCGACATAGCCTTCCCAATTGTCCTCGGGCAATGGTTCGGACAACGCGATGTGCCACTTAAAATTATCGTTCTCCGACGCGATCATGTCGAAGTCTTCGATATAGAATGCTTCGCGCAAGCTCCGAGCGCCATACCAAAAACTTACTTTTCGGTCTGTGCTTAACCGGCGGAACTGATCGAAGATGTGCGAACGCATCGGCGCCATTCCCGCACCACCACCAATGAACACCATTTCGGCTTTGGTGTCTTTGGCGAAAAACTCGCCGAACGGTCCCGCGATTGTAACCTCATCGCCCGGTTTCAGGCTGAAGATATAAGAGGACATGATGCCTGGAGGTGTGCCTTTCGGCGCGCGAGGCGGCGGTGTGGCCACACGCACGTTGAGCATGATGATGCCTTTTTCTTCCGGATAACTCGCCATCGAATAGGCACGTGAGACCGTTTCCTTCGATACTGAATCGATTTCCCAAAGGCTAAACTGGTCCCAGTCCGGGCGATATTCCTCTTCGATGTCGAAGTCTTTGTAGTGGATGTTGTACGGTGGAGATTCGATTTGAATATAGCCGCCTGCGCGGAACGGTACCGCTTCACCCTCGGGCAATTCGAGTACCAACTCTTTGATGAATGTGGCGACGTTGTGATTGGATCGAACTTTGCACTTCCACCTCCGGACATCAAACACTTCCGGGTCAATTTCGATCTTCATATCTTCTTTGACTTTGACCTGGCACGAAAGTCGGCAGCCATCGCGGGCTTCGCCACGATTGATCCATCCGAGTTCGGTGGGGAGCATCGCGCCGCCGCCACCGGTAACGTTGACTTTGCAAACGCCGCAGCTGCCTTTACCGCCGCACGCCGAGGGGATAAAAATCTTTTGATCGGCGAGCGCATTCAACAGCGTGCCGCCCGCGCTCACGTGAAGCGTCTTGTCCGGATCGTCATTGATGATGATGTCGACGTTGCCCGAGCTGACCAGTTTATTTTTCGCGACCAGGAGGACCGCCACCAGCGACAAAATAATCGCGGTGAACAACGTCATGCCGAGGGCTATTGTGCCAAGTGCTCCCATATCGTCCTTTCCCTACAGCTGGATTCCGGAGAAGCCGAGGAAACCGATGGCCATCAGGCCCGTGAGAATAAAGGTGATACCGAGGCCACGAAGACCGACCGGTACGTTTGAATAACGCATCTTTTCGCGCACAGCGGCGAGCGCAACAATCGCCAGCGCCCAACCAAAACCGCCACCAAGGCCGAACACTGTGCTCTCTGCGAGCGTGTAGTCGCGTTCAACCATAAAGAGCGATGCGCCGAGGATCGCGCAGTTCACCGTGATGAGTGGCAGGAACACCCCGAGCGCTACGTACAGCTTCGGCATGTACTTGTCCAATGTCATTTCAACCAATTGGACCATCGCGGCAATGGTCGCGATGTAGCAGAGGAATCCAAGAAATGTGAAGTCCTGCGTTTCCAGACTCGGGTGAATCCACGCGAGCGCCCCTTCACGGAGCACGGCGTTGTAAACGATGTTGTTCATCGGCACGGTGATGCCGAGGACGAAAATGACTGCGGCGCCCAAACCTAGTGCTGTCTCTACTTTCTTGGAGCAGGCCAAGAACGTACACATTCCCAAGAAGAAGGATAGCGCCAAATTCTCGACAAACGCCGCTTTAATCGCCAGGTTGAGGTAATGTTCCATTTTAATCTTCCTCGACCTGATCAGGCTTCCAGGTGCGCAATCCCCAAATAAAGAAGCCGATGATGAAAAACGCGCCAGGCGACAACACCATTAAACCATTGGGCGTATACCAACCACCTTCGGATACGAGGGAGAACAGTTGAAATTTGAACAACGTGCCGGATCCGAGGAGTTCGCGAATGAAGCCGGTGCCCAACAAAATTAGGCTATAGCCCGCGCCGTTACCGATGCCATCGAGTAAGCTGGGCCAAACTGGGTTTTGCATGGCATACCCTTCGGCGCGGCCCATCACGATACAGTTCGTAATGATGAGGCCAACAAACACGGAGAGCTGCGTGCTGATGTCGAATAGAAATGCCTGAAGGACTTGGTCAACGACGATTACCAACGAGGCAATAATCGTCATCTGAACGATGATCCGAATGCTGTGTGGAATGTAATGACGAATGGCGCTGATAGAAGCACTCGACAGCGCGGTCACCGCCGTCAATGCAATGCACATGACGACCGTCGTTTCCATGGAGGTCGTCACCGCAAGCGCGGAACAGATGCCGAGCACCTGAAGCGCGATCGGGTTGTCGTTAAACAACGGGTCGACTAGTGCTTGTCGCTCTGCTTTGCCGAATGCACTCATCCTGCTTCGGTGCCTCCGTGTTCGGCGCGGAATTTATTTAGGTACGGGCCGAAGCCGTCTTCACCCAACCAAAGCGTCAGTAAGAAACTCACGCCATTGCTCGTAATCGTTGCGCCGGACAGCGCGTCGATTTTGTGCGGGTCTTCCGCGGCGGGGCCAACGTAGCCTTTCACGACACGAATCGCCGCCGCGCCGGAATCATCAAACGCCTTCCGGCCTTCCCATTTCGCTTTCCATTTGGGGTTATCGACTTCGCCGCCAAGACCTGGGGTCTCGCCGTGCTTGTAGAACGTGATGCCGCCAATTGTGTTTGTGTCTTTTTCCAACACAAGGAAACCGTACAGCGTCGACCAAAGGCCCTTGCCCTCGACCGGTAATACGATTTTCGAAACCGTTTCACCATCCAACACGTGATAGACCTGCGCGTGTTTGGGAAGTCTTGCTACTTGTGCAGGATTCGCCGGTGCTTCGCGGCTCAACGCGGGATCGGATAATTCGCTCTGTTGATCGAATGTGTCTGGATCAATTTCGTCTTCGGGCACATATTCGCCCGTCTCCAAATCGATAACACGTGCGATAATGTTTGATTCGAATCGACTCGTCACCTCTTCAGGCGCGATGGACTCACCTTCTTCCATGAGTCCGGTAACGACCAACACCTTCTTTTGTTTGTCGAGTAGACGGTTGTCTGCGATACGTGTTTTCAAGAATACGGCAGGAATCAACACGGCCAAAGAGCAAACGAAGCAGACGGCGAATCCGAAAACGAATGTGTATGTCGAGCCTTTAGTTTGCAAGGCGGGCCATCCTTCGTCGCACATTCGCTTCCACGACGAAATGGTCGATGAGCGGTGCGAACATATTCATGAATAAAATCGCGAGCATCCAACCCTCGGGATACGCAGGGTTGATGACGCGAATGAGCAGACCAAGTACGCCGATGGAAAACCCGTACACGAATTTGCCGACGTTGGTAAACGATGATGAGACCGGGTCGGTGGCCATGAAGACCGCGGCGAATGCGAAACCGCCGAGCACCCAATGCCAGTAGAACGGGACATCGAAGAAGGGATTCGTCACCGCACCACTACGCGATGCGAAATTCAGGACGAGCGACATCACGAGTGAGCCGACAACGCAACCGATCATCGTTCGCCACGAACCCACGCGGGTGACAATTAGAATCGATGCGCCGATGAGACAAGCAAGGGTCGAAGTTTCGCCCATGGAGCCGGGGACAAAGCCTAGGAACGCGTTCATCCAGCCCAGGTCTTCGGAAAGTAGTTTGTGCCCGCCTTCGAGCGCGACGTTGGCGTCCGCAGCGCGGGCCATCCACGTTGCACCGCTGAAACCATCGACGGCCAGTGCAGGTTCGACGGCGGTCCACACTTTGTCGCCGGAAATCTGAATGGGATAGGCGAAGAAGAGGAACGCACGCGCCATGAGCGCGGGATTGAATATGTTCATGCCGACGCCGCCGAATATTTCTTTTCCGATGACAATGCCGAATGAAATACCGATGACGACTTGCCAGAGTGGAATGGTGGGGGGGAGAATAAGTGGGAATAGTGCGCTGGTGACGAGGAAGCCTTCGTTGATTTCGTGCTTGCGCACGATGGCGAATACCGCCTCCCAAATGCCACCGATAGCGAACGTCACGGCGTACACGGGAAGATAATAGAGCGCACCGTGTACGAAACAAGCGATGAAATTGTCTGCCGCATATCCAACGGTCGCCTGCAAAATCGAGTGTCGCCAGCCCGTGAGTTGATCGAGCATTTCAGGGTTCAACGCGAGGTTCGCTTGCAGGCCGGTGTTGTACATCGCGAACAACATGCACGGCACCAACGAAACCACCACCGTAATCATCATGCGCTTTAGGTCGAGGCCGTCACGCACGTGGGACGCGGATCCCGTCACTTCGCCCGGCGTAAACATTCCGGTGTCATGTGCTTCAAATAGCGGATAGAAGCGTTCAAGCGGTTTGCCTTTCGCAAACAGCTTTTCATGCATCTTGTTGTTTTGATCCAGCATGAACTTCATGGGGCTAGCCTTCCCGCTCGATGGTATCGAGGTTCCGGCGAAGCGCCGCACCGTAATCGTTCTTACCCGGGCATACGAATGTGCAGAGCGCCAAGTCTTCTTCGTCCAACTCAAGACAGCCCAACCGCTCAGCCGTCTCTAAATCATCAACTAACAAAGATCGCAGCAGAAACGTCGCCAATATGTCGAGGGGCATTACTTCCTCATACGTGCCCAACGGAATCATCGTCCGGTGCGAACCGTTCGTGTTCGTTGTGAAGGCGAATTTCTGCATTCGGCGCGTTAGCGCGGACAAATAAATATTGATAGTCGAATAACTTTCGGAACCCGGTGTCAGCCAACCCAAGAAGACCCGTTCGCGATCTT
>Ga0315336_1007710_pt1 | contig 10104 bp, 9 predicted proteins | sample ASW5metaG_FD_204512 | JGI IMG/M metagenome (GOLD analysis project Ga0315336, IMG submission 204512) | Ammonia-oxidizing marine archaeal communities from Monterey Bay, California, United States - ASW #5 | ecosystem: Environmental > Aquatic > Marine > Intertidal zone | place: USA: California... | reverse complement strand
CAGCAATAGGCACGCCCACCCGTACGGGCCCCTGACCGGGAAGCCCGGTGATTGACATCAGTCCACCCATGCCTTGGGCCACCTGATCAAAACCAGGTCTATTTGCATAAGGGCCAGATTGGCCAAACCCGGATATGCTGGCCAGAATAATTCGCGGATTGCGCTCGGCCAACGATTCATAATCAATTCCCAGTCGGCGCTTAACATCCGGCCGAAAATTCTCTACCAGGACATCCGCTTGATCAACCATACGCATCAGCACATCCGTACCCTCGGCATGCTTCAGATTTAACGTCAGACTACGCTTATTGCGATGAATGTTCTGAAAATCCGGTCCATGGCGCGCACCGCCCATACCGCCTTCAGCATTCATGTGCGGTGGAGATTCGATCTTGATGACATTCGCGCCCCAGTCAGCAAGCTGTCGTACTGCGGTGGGTCCAGACCTGACACGAGTCAAATCTAGTACAGTAAACCGCGAAAGTGGGAGTTGTTGGTTTTTGTCAGTCATATCGGTCTCCCCCGGACCGGTCCGTTTTTCACAGAGCGTCTGGGTAACAGTTGATCAATCCGGTAAATATTGTGCCCTACAATTTGTATCACTTTGAACCCATTTTGGCCAAAGCACAATCCTGTACAAGCTAGCGGAGCAGAGGTTAAGGTACCTTGGTCAATTTAGGAGATACAAAATAGTGTTGGAATCTGTAGGACGACTCACTGGTGTGCCCTGGGCAAAACAGGGTCCGGCGTTCTTGGTTGGACTGGGACATGGCGCTACCCATTGGATGGCCGCCTTTTTCTACCTACTGCTTCCGTTTATTGCCAAGGATATTGGTCTGTCGTATACGGATGCCGGCCTCCTAGTTTCGATATTCCATTTGAGTTCACTGGTCGCAAATTTTGGCAGTGGACTGATGGTGGACATCACCGGCCGCCGGATTGTGTTCCAGATTGTATCCTTGATTGTGGGTGGCGCCGCACTCTTAACCTTTGGACTGGTCCGCGAATTTCTACTCCTAACAGCCCTTGTCATTTTGCTGGGTGTATCAAACAATTTGTGGCATCCCCCGGCGATCGCATTCCTATCGGACCGTTATCCCGGCAATCGTGGCTATGCACTGTCAGTCCACGCATTGTGTGCAAACCTTGGAGACACCATCGCACCCCTAGCCGTCGGCGCACTGCTGCTCATCCTGACTTGGCAGGGCACAGCGGTAATTGGAGCGGTGCCAGTATTTCTGGTCACCCTAATTTTTGCCTTGTGTCTTTTCAAATCAGACCAGCCTGAACGAACAGGTACAACACATCGGCCCAAATTCCGGCACTACCTGGCACAGGTCGGTGGCATTGTCCGTGACCGGACGATTCTTGGACTCTGCCTCATGTCAGGTATGCGGAACATTGCCCAGAACGGCCTGTATGTCTTCCTGCCACTTTACCTGGTCAACGAATTGGGGTCAGGACCGCTCTGGATGGGGATCACCATGACTGCATTACAGGTGGGTGGTCTCGTAGCAGCACCCGTTGCTGGAGCATGGTCGGATCGAATCGGTAGGCGGCCGGTTGTCCTTGCCGGCCTCACTACAACTACGATTGTCATCGCTGCAATGACGTTCGCCCAAAACGACATTGTGTTGGTCGTGGCTGTTTCTCTACTGGGATTTGCTCTGTTTGCGGTTCGGCCTGTAATCCACAGCTGGATGATGGATCTCGTGCCACGTGAAATTGCTGGCAGCGCGACCAGCATCCTGTTTGGTACGCAGGCTCTATTGACAATGATCATGATGCCCGTAGGTGGACTGATCGCAGACCACTACGGCCTACACATGGTTTTCTATTGCCTGGCCGGAACGATCCTACTTGCAAACCTGATTGTCTACTGGTTACCGGCGAATCGGCAGTGACGGGTATTTAACGAGTTTTAACCTGGCCACCGTTATAATATGGTCCGGTCCACTGGACTGGGCCCTGCAGTAACTGGTCCCAAGACTTGCATTATCAAGAGAATTAGTCGAACGCTAACAAAGGAAACCCACCATGCTGAAGATCCTGGGACGTAATAATTCATCCAATGTCCAGAAAGTTCTTTGGGCACTCGGCGAGCTCGACCTGGAATACACACGAGACGACATCGGTGGTCCATTCGGTGGCAATCGAGAAGCGGATTATCTGGTCATGAATCCAAATGGGCTAGTACCTACACTGGTTGATAGTGATACGGTCCTGTGGGAATCCAATGTTATTGTCCGCTATCTAGCCCGAAAGTATGCTCCAAATTCACTGCTGCCAGATTCTTTGACGGACCTTGCACGGGCCGAACAATGGATGGACTGGCAACAAACTGTAGTTGCCCCCGCCCATTTTCCAGTCTTCTGGGGCCTAATCAGAACTGCACCAGAAGACCGAGATCTAGATGCCATCAAAAGCGGTCGAGATCGGTTTGAGCAAGCGATGACCATACTGGACCATCACCTGTCCGACTCTGCTTTCGTGGGAGGTGAGAGCCTGTCTATAGCCGATATTCCTGTAGGCATCATGGTCTATCGCTGGTTTACACTTGATATCGAGCGCATGGAACTGCCGTCACTTCACCGCTGGTATCAACGACTGACGGATAGACCCGCCTACAAGAACACTGTGATGATTGGACTGACCTGACGATCAACGACTCAGTTCACGTCGATCAAATCATCCATTCACAACACTGCGATATAACACTGGTTGAGCGTAACTTATGTTCGGACTTTTTGGTCAAAAACCCAAAGCGCTTCAACTTATACGGGATAGTCAGTCAATCATTCGATCGGACGAGACCGCATATGCCGACAGACACTTATTGAAAATCTCGGAAATCGCCAGCGATTCGATCCAACGGGCTTTGAATGAATCAGGTGTCAAGACTAAGGGGGATAGAACATCCCGCTGGCTGAAAGAAGCTCACCGCGATGCAAGAAAGCGCAATAACCAGGCTGCACTCAGTGGTACAACTTTGGCGATTATCTTTTTGAGAGCCCAGGAACTGGGAGATCTCGCCCAACCAGCTTGTGATGCAATTAACGAGTTTATCGCTCGCTGGCCAGTCGACGAGAATACAAGCGCTCAGGACTCAGAAGAAAAGACACTCGATGAATGAGGCCTGATTCGGATCGGTAACGCGATGTCTTCCTATGCCTGTAATTGCTCAGCGAGGTCCACAAAATCAATTGCGATTAAATCGAAATCGTGATCCGCTGACAAGTCAGTCGTCTGGTCTAAGCCATATTCCATCGGACGGGTAACAAAAGCGGTTCTGAATCCACAACTACTGGCCGCGTGTAGATCGCTATTGTGGGCTGCCACCAGCATGCACTGGTGTGGTGCGAGATCCAATTTTTTGGCCGATCCAAGATAGGCCTCGGGACATGGTTTGTAATGACCTGTAACTTCTGCTCCCAAGACCACATCCCAGGGTAAGCCGGAATGCTTCGCCATGTTGACGATTAGCGAAATATTGCCATTTGATAGTGTGCCGATGATGTACCGTTCCTTAAGTCGTACAAGTCCCTCTATAACATCAGACCAAGGGTCGAGCCGGTGCCAAGCTCGGTTTAAGTGCACCTTCTCCGGTTCCGACAATTGATGGATATCGTACCGTTCTAGCGCCGTGTCCAAATTTTTACGGTGTAGTGCATCAAGCGGTTCAAAGGGTAGCTCACCAGAACGCACCTTCGACATGGCCGGCTGGTAGAGACTTCGCCAAGCACTGGCAAACTCAGCTCCATCGATCGAAAATCCTTTTTCATCGGCCAGCAGATTCATCTCTCGTGCAATACTGTTTCGCCAGTCCACCACTGTTCCAAACACATCGAACGTCACTGCTTTCAACTGATCGAGGTTTTCCATTCTTGCTTCACTCGAGCCAACAGCCACTGGGGTTAGTTCAACAGTCTGACCGGTTTACCATTGAGCCACGCGTTGATAGCCTCGACCGCCCCGCGATAACCGGTGATGTAATTCTCCCGCATGACATACCCCGTATGCCCGGTCAACACAGCGTTGTCCAGGCCTCTTAACGCATGGTTCTGGGGCAAGGGCTCGGTATCGAAAACATCGAGCCCTGCACCAGCAATTTCGCCAGCCTGAAGTGCTGTAATTAAAGCTGATTCCTGGACTATCGGGCCTCTGGATGTATTTACAAGATAGGCAGTGGGCTTCATCATCTGGAATTCAGTCGCGCCTATAAGCCCCCGAGTTCGGTCTGACAGCAGCAGATGGACAGTGACAATATCGGATGTCGCAAATAGTTCTTCTCTACTGGCAAAAACTACACCACACTCCGCACAACGTTCCGGGGTGAGATTGGCGCTCCACGCTTGTACTTTCATTCCGAACGCAAGCCCAACTCGGGCCACCTGCAGACCCAACTTGCCTAGACCCAAAATGCCAAGCGTATTGTTCTGCAATCCCGTAGACAGGCTGACCTGCCACCCGCCACGATGCATCGACAGATTTTCCGCTGGTATCTGTTTAACCAGTGCGAGAATCAACGCCCATGTATGTTCTGCAGCTGGATACCCCAACATCGGCGTTCCACATACATCGACACCCTGTTTGCGGGCAGCAACCAGATCTATCGCCTGATTTCGCATTCCTGTGGTCGCCAGTAGGCGAAGCCTCGGCAAACGATCCAGAACATCCTGTGGAAATGGCGTTCTCTCCCGCATCGCGACGATAATGTCAAACCCATCGAGGGCTCGTACGACGGCATCTGCATCACCGAGGTGTTTATCAAAAACAGAAATGGCCACAGCTGGTTCTATCAGTGACCAGTCGGCTGCTTCAAGCGCAACGCTTTGATAGTCATCCAACACAGCCAGTTTGATGGTGTCCTGACGACTCAATTCAAAACATCCTCAGAACACTGAATAGCACGTTCATCAACAAACAGGGTCGTCTGACTGCAAGTAGTAAGGGCTTCTAACGGGAGCGCAGTCGGGGATCGAGAATATCTCGGAGCGCGTCACCAAACAGGTTAAAGCCAAACACTGCCAGGGTTATAGCCAGACCAGGGAAAATCGGCACCCAAGGCGCACTTTCAGCAAATTCTTCGGCACCACCCTGAAGCATCAAGCCCCAAGCCGGTGTGGGCTCCTGAACACCGAGCCCAAGATACGACAATGATGCCTCAAGCAGGATTGCATGCCCGACAAAAGTGGTCAACATAATCAGATATGGCGCCATCACATTCGGTACCATGTGTCGCAATATTATCCGGGCATGCCCAAAACCCAGCGCGCGAGCAGCGTCGACATAGGGAATCTCCCGAATCGCAAGCGCACTTGAGCGTACGACCCTTGCACACTGTGGAATAAATGGGATCGTGATCGCGATGATCACGTTGCCGGTACCAGCACCGAGCGTCGCGACCACAGCCAGCGCCAGAACAATCAGAGGGAACGCCATCACCACGTCGACCACACGCTGAAAAATAAGATCAAACAGTCCACCAAAATAAGCACTGGCAACCCCTAAAACTAATCCAGCTGTAGCTCCCACAAATGCAGCAGTGAACCCCACAAACAAAGCGGTCCGGGCACCATAGATAATTCGAGTCAATATATCCCGGCCAAAGGCGTCGGTACCGAACCAAAAACTAGCACTAGGCGGCATCAACATATGTTCAAATGATGCCGCTTCTGGATCATAAGGTGACAGTACATTCGCAAATACCGTCGCCAGTAACATCACCAATACTATAAAACCGCCAGCTGCACCCAGAGGCTGCTTGCGAAGAAGTTCACCGAATCTCACATACCAACGATTCCGAGGAAGATCCTCAACCGCACCCAATACCGCTGTATCTACACTAGGCATAGCCGATTCAACTATAACGGATTCTTGGATCCAACCACGCATACACCAGGTCGACGATCAAATTTGTTAATACCGCGGCCACCACAACCAGCATCACTAACTGCTGAGTCAGGTTGAAATCTTGTGCGCCAACCGATTCGACAAAAAGTCGTCCCAAACCATTGAGATTAAATACCTGTTCAGTGACAACCAAGCCACCAATCAGAAAGGCAAATTCAATACCAATGATAGTCAGTACCGGCAGCATCGAGTTCTTCAGAGCGTGTCGATTGATGATGATTTTTTCAATCATACCCTTAGCCCTGGCTGTGCGAATGTAATCTTCCCGCAACACCTCCAACAGCGCTGAGCGGGTCATCCTTGCAACGACCGCAGAATAGCGGTAACCCGTCGCAACGGCAGGCCAAATAAGTTGGGACATGTTGCCCCAGAAATCCTCAAATGGAGAGACATAATATATAGGCGGCATCCACGGGTCACCAAAAAACTTCTGGCTCCCAATCAGAAGACCCAGAATGATGATGATCCCGAGCCAAAAAGAGGGCATCGCAATGCCCGCAATACTGAATGTCCTGACGGTATAGTCCACCCAAGTGTCTTGTTTAATAGCAGAAATCGCACCCAGTGGAATCGCCAGAATCACAGCGACCAGCGTCGCCATTATGGCGAGTTGCACGGATAATTTAAATCGGATAGCGATCTCGTAGGTGACGTCTTTACCGGTCCACATTGACTCACCCAAGTCCCAGGTGACGTAGCCGCTGACAAAATTATAGAACTGCACGAACAGTGGTTTAGTTAAACCGAGTTTCTCTCTACACAGTTCGATCTCAGCCTCATCCACATACAGACCAGTCCCAGCTAAGCGCACCTCGCACACATCGCCGGGTATTGCTCGAAGTAGGAAAAACACCAACATAGCTGCCCCGAACAAGGTCGGGATCATCAACAGCATTCGTTTGGTTATGTATCGATGCACGATGTTATAGCCTTAAGAAAACAAACCCGCCAGCCACCCAATTGGCAGCCGACGGGTTTCTAATCATCACTAGATTATAAAAATATTACTCTTCCTACTGATCCAACCAGACATTGTCTAGATGTTGGTTTAGATAGTGACTGGGAGCAATATTCCAGCCCTTAACATACGAGCGGTGGGGGTTAATCTTGTACCACCAGAGAGTAATACTGCTGCCAGCAAAATCCACTGCCGCCTTCTCATATGCACGCATAGCAGCTTTTTGGTCATCAAGAGTTGCCGCTTTCATCAAGCGGTCATATAGATCCTCTATCTCTTGGTTGTCGCACTGTGAGTAGTTATTACCCGCACTACATAGAAATTTACTCACGTCAGCGATTGGATTGATGACTGACTGACAGTTAAAGTCAATTGAGACGTCAAAGTCATACTTTTTCCGCAACGTTGCATAGAACTGCGGGGAAGGCTTCACAGTCTGTTGTGGGTCCAATCCGACTTTACGCCACTGGTCGACCAACCAAGTCCCAACAACTTTGTAGGGCTGATCCACGCCACGATTGTTGAATATGAACTTGAAGCCTTCTGGTACACCAGCATCTTTGAGCAACTGCCTAGCCTTCGCACGACTTGCCTCGATGTCTTTGGAATATCCGATCAACTGTTCCATCTCAGCTTGACTAGCGGCCAATGGATGGCCTGGGAAGACGATACCGCCTACTGTCTTAACGATCGCAATGTTCGAAAGATATTTCGACGCACTGTATCGATCAACAGCCAAGGTCAGTGCCTGACGAACTCGGACATCATCAAAAGGCTTATTCTTTGAGTTTGCTGTTGCCATTAATACACAGTTCCAGTCGCTTTCCTGAACCGTGATTTTGTCACCCAGAGCATTCACAAGGTCGTCACGAGCCTTCGGCGGAAAACCACGGAACTCTATAGATGCCTGATCAGCTCTTATAGCGTTCAAACGAACTGCCATTTTCGGCGCAGAGATCGCTTTAAATCCATCAAGATAAGGACGGCCTTCGAAATGGTATCCGGCGTAGCGTTCACCCGCCACATGTTGGCCAGGAATATGCTCGACAAACTTGAATGGACCGGTACCGTTGATATTTTTCTTGTGCCATTCGTAACCGTGTGTATCCAGATCCTTTTTGCTGTAAACAAAGTTAAAAGGTGTCGCCACGGCCGGGATAAATGAACCCGACGGGAAATCTAGGTTAAACACAATTGTGTGATCATCCGGTGCGTCAACCGAACCGACCATCTTGAAAAAAGCTTTTCGAGAACTAGGTACACCTTTAGCTGGGAAAATGATCTTATCAAAAGTCGCCTTGATATCGGCGGACGTCAGCGGTGTGCCGTCGTGAAACTTGACTCCTTGTTTGATTTTGAAGGTGTACTTGGTACCACCATTCTCACCTGCAGGAACATCGCCCTCACACAGGTCACACTTGAAGTCAGCCGGATCAGCCGGATTGTCCGGATTCACTCGAATCAGCAAGCTGTAGAACGGCCGGATCGGGTGGATCATTCCAAACGTCGTCTCTTGGTGTCCGTCGTACGACGGGATCTTGCTGCCGACCACAAAATTCAGGATTCCCCCTGATTTCGGACTCGCAAGTGTGGTGAACGTTGCACCCAGGGCAAACACCACCCCGGTTGTCGCCGCGACCACATATTTAAAGGTTTTTGATGTCATCTGTATCCTCCATTCCTTGTCTGAACATCAGTTTAAGTAGCCTGAAGGCTCACTGACGCAACCCGCGTCCTTCACCAATCAGGCAGGTTCCGATCAATTAATGATCAGAAATCGGTTTGCCGCTCTCCCAGTATAGGCAATATGCACGCCCAAATCATACCTCCGTACAGGCCACGTAGTGACCGGATGTTATTTCCCGAAATTCTGGTACCGACGAACGGCAACTATCCACAGCCATTGGACACCGAGGATGGAATACACACCCGCTCGGGGGATTCATCGGACTTGGAACCTCGCCTTTGATGATTCTGTGTTCGCGATCCCCCTCAACCACCGGGTCCGGAATAGGCACCGCATCTAGCAGCGCCCGGGTATACGGATGTGTCGGGTTATCAAACAGTTCGTCGCCATCAGCAAGCTCAACCAGATTGCCCAAGTACATGACCGCCACCCGATTTGAGATATGACGAACCACACTGAGATCATGTGCTATAAACAGATAGGTTAAGTTGAATTGTTCCCGCAGGTCTTCAAGAAGATTAATCACCTGTGCCTGGATCGAGACATCCAAGGCTGAGACTGCCTCATCACAAATGATAAACGCAGGATCCAACGCTAGAGCACGAGCAATACCAACACGCTGGCGCTGCCCTCCACTCATCTCGTGCGGGTAACGATCAGAGAACTTGGGATCGAGCCCACAGACAGACAGAAGCTCCCTGACTCGCTCCTTTCGTTTGCTAGCATCGGTGATGATTCCGTGAACCCGCATGGGTTCTTCCAACATCGTGCCAATTTTCATGCGCGGGTTTAGCGAGCTGTAGGGATCTTGAAAAATAACCTGAACCTTCTCCCGCACGGGGATCAACTCTTTCTGCGTGAGTTGTGTGAGGTCCCGACCATCGAACATGATCTCACCAGCAGTAGGCCGTTCAAGCTGGAGAATACATCGGCCGACTGTTGTCTTCCCGCAGCCAGACTCTCCAACTAAACCCAGTGTTTCACCTCGATTGATATTAAAAGAGATACCGTCAACCGCTTTAACATGCGCTACCGTCTTCTGAACGATAGTCCCCTCGGTCACTGGAAAATGCATCTTGAGGTTGCGTATCTGCACAAATGCATCTTCGGCAACACTGCTATCTACCCGCGAAGCCGAACCTGCCTGCTGAGTGTCAGTCATGAGGCAACCTTGAGCTCGGAAATCTCAGAGACCCGCCAGCATGCCGAAGCATGTTCATGGTCAACGGTCTGCAGGGGTGGAATCTCGGTGGCGCACTGGTCAACTGCATACCGACACCGCGGTCGGAAAGCGCACCCCGAATCCAGAAGGGTAAGATCAGGTGGCTGTCCATCAATCGGAATCAACCGAGTGCCTCGAGGCTGGTCCATACGAGGAACAGAAGCCAACAGGCCCAGGGTATAAGGGTGATGAGGGTCGTGATATATTTCGCGAGCTTGACCCATTTCAACCAGTTTACCGGCATACATCACATTCACCCGATCAGCATAACGGGCGACAACACCCAGATTGTGTGTGATGACAATTAACGCGACACCCATCTGC
>Ga0315336_1007709_pt1 | contig 10107 bp, 8 predicted proteins | sample ASW5metaG_FD_204512 | JGI IMG/M metagenome (GOLD analysis project Ga0315336, IMG submission 204512) | Ammonia-oxidizing marine archaeal communities from Monterey Bay, California, United States - ASW #5 | ecosystem: Environmental > Aquatic > Marine > Intertidal zone | place: USA: California... | reverse complement strand
CAGCAAGTAGCCTGGTATGGTAGTCTTTTACGCTTTGCCAGGAAGCATTTTTCGGCGGCGGCGCTCGGTCGACTTCAGTTGGCCATTCGCTTGGGGCTGGCCCTCCGCTGGCTCGGATGCGCTCTCGGGGCGGGAAATCGCGAACAACGTCAAGCGTATGGAAAGGCATGGCGGATGATCGCCCCGCGGGCGGACAAACACAACCAGGGACCCGACGTCGACATTCGGCGTAACGCCCGGTTAGAGCAGCGGAAAGTTTGATTTGATGACTGGCAAAGACCTCGTCGCCGTCACGGTAGTGACATATAACAGCGGACGCTTTATCCGCCGCTGCCTTGAGTCGGTACTCGAACAGGATTACCCCCTGATGGAGGTGATTGTCATCGACAATGCCTCCACCGATGGAACGACCGACATCCTCGAAAGATTCGAGGGCCGTTGTACGGTCGTCTACAACGAAGAGAACATCGGCTTCGCAGCCGCCCAGAACCAGGCCATCGCGATGTCGCGAGGCGAATGGGCGTTAACGCTGAACCCAGACGTCATGCTGCTGCCTGACTTCATCTCGAAGCTGATGCTGACCGCTCAAGTCGACCCCAAGGTCGGCACCGTCTGCGGCAAACTGCTGATGGTCGATGCGTCATTCGAGATTCCTGATCAGCAGGTAGTCGACTCCACTGGCATCTACTTCACTCCGATGCTTCGGCACTTTGATCGAGGCTGCCTAGAGAAATACAACGGCCACTACCGCAGCCATGAGTACGTTTTCGGCGCGACTGCGGCCGCGGCCTGTTATCGGCGCGAGATGATCGACGACATTTCAGTCGACGGCGAGTTTTTTGATTCGGACTTCTTCACCTACCGCGAAGACGCCGATGTCGCTTGGCGCTCGCAGCTTCTTGGCTGGAAGTGCCTTTACGACCCCACAGCGTGCGGCTATCACGTGCGCAAGTTGCGCCCTGGCATGCGGCGAATGCTCTCGCCAGAGATCAACATGCATTCGGTGAAGAACCGCTTCCTGATGCGGGTGAAGAACATCACTCCAGGTCTGTACCTGCGCAACTTTATTCCGATCACATTTCGTGATACCGGGATCTTGGCCTACTGCTTGCTGTTCGAGAGATTCTCGTTGAAGGCGTTCTACCTGTTTGGGCGCGACTTCAAGAAGACGCTCGAAAAGCGCCGCAAGATCCAGGCGCGTAAGCGGGTCGACGAAGCCTACATGGCCGACTGGTTCCGGTTTGCTCCTGTTAGCTTGCCGCTGAAAGTGCCAGTCGAAACCGAGACGCCGCCCGTAGCGGTGTCGAAGTCCGCGCAATAAGCGATGCGCATCGCCCTGCTGGGCACCCGTGGAATCCCCGCCAACTACGGCGGGTTCGAGACCTTCGCCGAGGAACTCTCGTTCCGGCTCGCCCAACGGGGTCACACGGTCACGGTCTATTGCCGTACGAACAACTCGACCACGAACGCGACCCTGTACCGTGGCGTTCGGCGGGTCCTACTGCCAACGATTTCGCAAAAGTACTTTGATACCTTGGCCCACACCGCGTTTTCGACTGCACATCTTTTAGCTCACCGGGTCGACGTCGCTCTCTACTGCAACGGCGCCAACGCGATCCTCACGGCGATTCCACGATTATTGGGAATTCCGACGGCGTTAAACGTCGACGGGCTCGAGCGAAAGCGCAGGAAGTGGAATGCCCTGGCCAAGGGCTGGTATCTGCTCTCCGAGCGGCTTTCGACTTGGTTTCCCAATCGGGTGGTAACCGACGCCGAAGTCGTTGAGCGCTACTATCGCGAGCGTTACCGCAAGCAGACGACTTTCATCGCCTACGGCGCCGACATGCGGCGTGAGGAATCGACCGACGCGCTCGATGCGCTCGGACTCAAGCCAGGCGAATATTTTCTCTACGTCAGCCGGCTCGAGCCCGAGAACAACGCCGACCTTGTGGTGGACGCCTTTGAGAAAGCCGGAGTCGAGCAGAAGCTAGTGATGGTCGGCGACGCGCCTTATGCCGATGCGTTTATCGACCGGCTGAAGCAAAGTCACGATCCGAGAATCGTGTTTCCAGGAGCGATCTACGGCAAGGGATACCGAGAGCTGCAATCCCATTGCTTGGCCTACATTCACGCCACCGAGGTTGGCGGCACACACCCGGCGCTAATCGAGGCGATGGGGAGGGGGGCGGTGACGCTCTATCTTGAAGTGCCTGAAAGCGTAGAAGCGGCCGCCGAAGCCGGTCTCAGCTATAGGGACAGGACTGAGTTGACCGCCCTAATCGAGCAAGTGGCGGTGATGCCGGAAGACGAGCGGCTCCGCTGGAGTGAGCAGGCCTCCCAGCGGACTCGGAAGCAATACGACTGGGACGTGATTGTCGGCCGATACGAAGATCTCTTTAACGAGATGTCCTAGCGGCCTGCCTTGAACATTTCGCTACAAGCCTAGCCTAGCTCTGACAGGGGCGTAGCGCGCTACGCCCGCGGGTCGAGCACGCTCGACCCCTACAATGTCCAGCTATCGCATCAAGACAACGCCCAGCAGGGTCAGAGTCACTAGAAAGGCCACAGCGATCAATGCGAAGTTAGGGGAAGGTTCTGGCTCATCGTCAACTTCCGGCTCGACCGCAGGAGCCGACTGGCGCTCTCTCAAGGCCACTGGTTGGCTAGGCCCAGCCCCGCCGGAACCGTCGAACCCCGCGACGCGAGCCTCAATTCGTTCGCGAAGTCCATCTTCGTCAGCGGCCAGACGTTCCGCCGCTTGCGCGGGCAACTCGCCGACAATCTGGGCGAACGGTCTCCCCGCAATGTTCGACGCCACGGCATATCCGAGGGCATCCGCTAGCCCGCAAGCGTAGTGTACGACCTCAACCGTCCCAAACTCATTCGTTGAAGGACGATCATGGTGACGTCCGGCCGCCGCCTGTAACTCGAGCGGAGTGTTCCATTGTTCGCCCAGCCAGCGGCCAGCTTCGCAATGATCCACGCCGAAACGTTCTTTCTCTCGGTCGAGGAAGAAGGCCGAGTCTTGCACGGGACCGATCACCTCCGCTTCGCGGATCAGATTGGCGTACTCCTCCGGACAGGCGACCAGCAGTCCCAGCCGCCCGATATCGTGCATCAGGCCGGCCGTATAGGCTTGCTCCGGGTCGACTCCGGAGGCCGTCGCGACCTCGGATGCAATTTCAGCGCAAGCGATCGCATGGCGCCAACAACGGCGTAGCTCCGGTGTGCGGAAGGCCTTGCCGGCATAGCTCGCCGTCGCGGCTGTCAGAGCCACCTTACGGGCTTCGGTGAACCCTAGCAGCACCAAGCACTGCTGCAACGAGTCGATCCGCGACGCGAAGCCGTAGAGCGGCGAATTGGCTTTCCGAAGGAGCTGCGCCGACAGCGCTGGATCCGATCGAAGCAGATCGACGATCTGGTGAATATTCGCCTCTTCGACCCCCAGTTCCCGCATCAGCCGCATCGCTACGGGCGGGAACGGCGGCAGGCAACTAAGCAGGCCCTCACACCGTTGTTCCAGAGATTCCTCGACGTCTGTCAATCCCGATCCCCTCGGCGGCTTATCGGCCAGATCGTCGGCGACTTAGCCTACAATGTGTCCCATGGAAGAATCCGTCCTCAGCGAAATTCGCGGCTCCGTCGCGCTGATCACCTTCAATCGTCCGGAGCGCAACAACGCGATGACAGACGCGATGAAGTCCGGCTACTACGATCTGCTTGATGAGTACGACAGGGACCCGCAGGTTCGCGCGATTGTGCTGACCGGAGCGGGAAAATCATTTTGCGTCGGCGCCGATACGAAGAACCTCGCTGCAATCGACCCCTCGAAAGTAGACGATCGTCCGGCCGAACAACGTCCCGTCACTTACCCACTCTCCACCCGCAAGCCGATTATCTGCGCTATAAACGGCGCCTGCGCCGGAGTTGGGCTGGTTCACACGCTTTGCTGTGACATCCGTTTCGCCGCAGCCGGCGCCAAGATGACCACGGCGTTCGCGCGACGAGGCCTGATCGCCGAATACGGCAGTTCGTGGTTGCTGCCGAGGTTGATCGGCACTTCACGCGCGTTCGACTTGATTGTGTCAGGGCGTGTATTCAAGGCAGAAGAAGCGAAAGAGCTTGGAGTCGTGAACCAGGTCTTCCCTAAGGAGGAGGTCGTCGAGGCGGCCATGGCTTATGCCGCCGATATCGCCCAAAACTGCGCGCCGCTGTCGATGTCGATTATGAAGAAGCAGATCTACGGCGACCTGACTCGCGGTCTCGACGATGCGTACGAGAGCGCCGGCGTGGAGATGAGAGCGTCGCTCAAGCGGCCCGAACTCAAGGAGGGCGTCGCCAGCTTCCTCGAGAGGCGGCCTCCGAGTTTTCCGGGAATCAGTTAGCTCGGGAAGCTGGCCCAGACGGATCTTTCTCAAGCAGGGCTAGTACCGGCCCCAATGCGGTCTGGGCGACGATTTCGTGTGCGGCGGGAGTCATGTGCGAATCGGGCGTGAAGTAGAGCTTCGCCCCTGCCGTACCGCTCGCCTCCCGCCGAAATCGAGCTAACACGTCGACAACGGGAATCCCGCGTTCATCCCCCCAATCGATCAAGGTTCGTTGGGGACGATCCAAATCCAAGTCTGTTTCAGATATCTCGAGCGCGGCCATCAAGTCTTTCAACTCGCCTGAGTAAACCTGCCAGCTTCTCGGCAGCAACACCAGGGCCAGCTGAGAGTCAGCCGCCTCGCACCGCGCAGCCATTTGGTCGAGAATGCCGATCGTTTGGCGAAACGCCTCCTCGGTGCGCTTGGTGGGTTGCTTCAAGTGAACCTGGGCGAACTCGCGCATCCAACCATCCCATGTACGCGGCCCGACAGCAGTCTCGTCAGCGCGGCTGAGGTTGAACTGGACCGCCCGAAGCGCTTGCAGGAGCCGCACCCGGCGCGCCAGCCCGCGGCGCAAGCCGTCCGCCTCGCCCTCGGTAGAGGCCCCCCGAATCAGCAGCCCGTCCTCAACTCGGAATTGTTCAGCGCCGCCGTGTGCGACATCGATGAAATCATTTCCGATGAATATGTTGACCAGGACAAGGTCGGGCTCCACCGAGCTCAGCAATGCGCTCATCAGGCGATATTGATCTGAAGTTCCGGTCCCCGGTACCGCGGCCTTGATCAGCCGAACCGGCTTGCTCGCGGATAAGTCTCGCTCGAGAAGGGAGAGAAAGCTCTGCTCGAGCTCCACGCCCCATCCAAATCCGAACGAATCGCCCAGCCCGAGGATCACTTGTGCGCTAAGGCCCGCGGGCCGATCGTGATCTCTCCGCCCCCAAGAGTTCGTTTCGATCGTGACGTCCCAAAAGGGCGAAACGTGGCGCCGGCGAATGGATGGCTTCAACGCCAGGTTGCCGGACTCGTCAAAACGATAGAGGTCCAGCTCAAGCTGAGGGGCATTGGCAATGCAACAGCGGAGTGAAAACTCAACCAGCCCAATACATGCCGCCAAGATTGCGGCCGCAAACAGGAATCGTTTCAGAGATCGAGAACCCTAGAAGACCAGACCGCCCAGCGCGCCTGGTAAGCAAAGCGGACAGCCGGGGTAGGGAAGGTTCAGGCCGACAACGTAGCCGACGTAGATGTTCAGGGAACTTAAGCGCGTCGTTTGCCCGCAGGTGGCGTTGCCGCAGCCATAGTGCGACGGCGTGCTATTCACTTCGGTGTTGGTCGAGTCGGTGGCCGCCAGCAGCTGCTGGGGATCAATGGTTAGAGTTCCAGCTCCGACAGCCAATCCGGGTGCGGCGTTCTCACGAAGCGCCGGATTGAGAGACAACAGGCCCGCCGAAGCGCTTGAAAGACCAATCAACAGGTTGCGGCGTTGATTGCCAATCGAAGGCAATGTCTCTTCTAGAGCTTCCTGGTAGTCGAGCTGCCGCATCTGAACGCGCGCGATCTCGATCGGTGCCCGATTGATCTGGATTTGCAGATCCGTCCTCGTTTTGGAAAAGGTAATCGCTTCGCCCGCCTTGACGGTGCGGATCGCTTGGCCCGTTGCACGCTCAACATTCACGCTTCCAGTCTCGACTCGAACCGTCAGGATGTCGGGTCGGTCGCTGTAGAAACGAGCGTGAGTGTCAGCATCGCTCCACCTTGCGTAGAGGCCCCCGGCCTCTAGGATTGGCGGAGTAGTACCGACACTCGTCAGTTCAAGCGAGACGCCTTCGAGACGAATGACCGATTGTGTCCACCTAGCGTACGAGCCAATGCCTAGCATGAACTCCGAGCCGTCGTTGAGCCTGACCCGAGTCGGAAGATAGCTCGTGGAGATCCCCTCGTTCTCTAGAATCGTCGCGTTTCCGCGAACTTCAGAGTCTTCGATAAGGAACGGCATGTCGGAAATTGCCACCCCTACGGCTTTTGGCGCCGCAGCCGGCAGCGCGCCTGCGATCAAAACCACTGACAGGCATAGTAATAGTAGTACTCGATCGGGCATAGACACTCCGCATGCCAATTATGAAGTATGTTTGTTGTCTAGTCAACGTAAGCCGGATAACAGTTTTCACCTAGGCCGGGCCTGCTAAACCGGTTAAAGCTCGACGATAAACGCTAATAACTTGCTCGGCCGTTTGATCCCAACTGAAGCGTTTGACTTGTTTGAATCCTCGTTCGACCAACTCACCGTTGTCGACCTCGCCTGTGAGGACCTGTCGCAGTCCTCGCGCGATATCGAAAACGTTCTCCGGATTGACAGAGACTGCTGCGTCTCCGACAGCCTCGGGGATTGAAGAAGTGTTCGATGTGACCACGGGCGTTCCGTGGGCCATCGCTTCCAGCGGAGGCATTCCGAAGCCCTCGTACAGCGAAGGGAAAAGGAACACAGACGCCGAGGCGTAGAAGACCCGCAGCGTCTCAACCGGCACGAAGCCGAGAAAACGCACCGAGTCTTGAATCCGTGTTCGCATGACACTGCGCCGCACTTCTGGATAGCGACTCAGGTCGTCGCCAATCACGACCAGCTTCAGATTGCGATAGCGCCAGTCCTGCTCAACCTGCGAGCGAGCGACAGCGAACGCCTCGATGAGTCGGGGCACGTTTTTGTGCGGTTGAATTCTGCCCGCATACAGTACAAAAGGGTCTTCGATGGAATAGCGCTCCAGTACCCGGTTGCGCTCGTCGTCGTGCACCGGCGTCGCCACTTCTTCATCGACGGCTTGGTAGACGACCTGGAAACGGTCCGCTGGCAGTTTGAGTCTCAGGATTGCGTCTCGCTTGGTCGCCTCAGAGACTGCCATAGTCACGGCCGCCCGCCGAAGCCCTCTTACCAGCAGGCTATCGCGAATTCGCTTCAACCGAACACCGTCAGCCTCCCCTGGAAATAGGACGGTGTTTATGTCGTGCAGGGTGACGACGTACGGCCTCGGCGCGCTCATCGGGACCCAGCGGTGTGGCATATGGAGCACATCGAGTGCCAGGCCCGCCAGGCCCGAGCCATAGGTCATATGGCTGACCGCGGCGTCGAAACGGCGGTCGTAGGGTTCGAACCCGAAATTCGGAGGCAATTCTCCAAACTCCTGCAGGTGCTCTCGACGGCCGATGACGACAAACTCGTGCTCTGGTCCCACTCTGCCGAGTGAACGGACCAGGTTCCTGATGTAAATGCCGACCCCGTACTCGCCTGAGCGACGGATGTCGATGCCCACTCTCATTGGGATATTGGCCTCATCTTGGCGGTCGGTCAGACGCCCTTCGCGCGTTGGAGGGGATTCTAACATGCTAAAATCACGGAAGTTGCGCCGCTTTCTGTGGCGCAAGTCTGTTTCATCCCCCTTTTTTCTATGCGCTGGAGCAAACTCTTCATCCCGACTCTGCGAGACGCCCCGGCGGACGCGGTGGTCGTCTCTCACAAGCTGCTGTTGCGGGCCGGCTACGTCCGCCAGCTATCGGCCGGCTTGTACTGCTATCTCTACTTGGCGCAGCGCTCACTGAACAAGATCGAACGGATCGTCCGGGAGGAGATGGACTCCATCGGTGCGCAAGAGATGTTCCTGCCCGAGTTGCATCCGGCCGAAGTCTGGCAAGAGAGCGGGCGCTGGGATCAGATGGGGTCGGACATGTTCCGCCTCAAAGACCGTTGGGGACGCGAGCACTGCCTGGGCATGACCGAAGAAGAAGTCATGACCTGGATCGCTCGGGGCGAGTTGCGCAGCTACAAACAGCTTCCCCAGATCTGGTACCAGATCCAGGCCAAGTTTCGCGACGAGCCTCGGCCCAAGTCAGGATTGATGCGGGTCCGCCGCTTCACCATGAAGGATTCCTACACCTTCGACATCAACCAGGCTGGCCTCGACGTCGCCTACGACAAGCATTACGACGCCTATACCCGCATCTTCACCCGTTGCGGGCTGGAGTTTGTGGCAGTCCGAGCACATTCGGGGGCGATGGGCGGAAAGGAATCGCATGAGTTCGTTGCCCCGTCCGAAGCCGGTGAAGATCTTATCGCCGAGTGTGCCGAATCAGGATACGCCGCCAACCTCGAGACGGCGCAGGCGCGTCCGGCGCCGCTCGCGGCCGATGATTCGAACAATCGAGACGCAGTCGAGGAGTTCGCCACCCCCGATATGGGGACGATCGAAGACGTCGCAGGATTCGACGGCCTTGCCATCACATCGCATATCAAGACGCTCGCCATGGCCGCGGACGGCAAACCCGTCGTAGTGCTGCTCAGAGGCGACTATCAGCTCAGCGAAGCCAAGCTCGAGGCCCTGTTGCAGGCAAGCGATCTGCGCCCCGCGCACCCTGATGAAATGCGCAGTTGGCTCGGTGCCGATGCCGGCTCTTTAGGCCCGATCGCGCTAAAGTCCGACAACGTCCGGATCATCGCCGACGACGCCCTTGAGGGGCGCAGTGGGATGGTGTGCGGCGCTAACAAAGACGGCTTCCATTTGAAGAACGTCGTAGTCGGCCGGGATTTCAAAGCGGAATTCCACGACATCCGCGAAGTGCTCGAAGGCGACCCCGATGTCGAATCTGGAGCGCCGATCCGCCTTCGCAAGTGCATCGAGATCGGCCACATTTTTAAGCTCGGTTACCGCTATTCCGAGTCGATGGGCCTGCGTGTTCTCGACGAGAACGGCAAGGAGGCTACTCCCATCATGGGTTCCTATGGCATCGGCCTCGAGCGAATTCTAACGGCGTCAATCGAACAGGGCCACGACGAGGCAGGAATGGCTCTGCCCCCGGCGATTGCTCCATTTGAGGCGGTGATCACCCCGGTTAACATGAAGAACGACGAACAGCGCGAGGCCGCCGAGAAGCTTTACCAAGGCTGCCGTGCCGCTGGAATCGACGTCCTGCTCGACGATCGGTCCGAACGGGCGGGGGTTAAGTTCAAGGACGCCGAACTGATTGGCATTCCTTTCAGAGTTACCGTCGGCAAGAAGATCGGCGACGGGTTGGTCGAGCTGAGTGAGCGCGCAAATCGTGAGTCAAGCGATGCTAAACTCGAAGAGATCGTAGGAGTTCTGAGCGAGCGGATTGCTCAGGCGACTCCTTAGTCTGGGACGCGCCCCCCACCGCCGATTGCTGTCGGGATGAAGAGAACATGAGCAGCCGCAAGCGTTCTAAGAGTTCCAAGCGGCGCAAGCCGCGTTGGGCCGTTCGTACCTCGATTGTCGACCTTTCGGTCGAGTGCTTCACGAGCCCTGTCGGTAAGACCCTGCTCGCGATCTTTCTGATCGTCGCGATCGCTGGGGGCGTTTGGTTTAACCACATCTGGTGGAAGCACGCTCGAGTTGTCGATGCGAGGCTGGTGGGCGGACCGTTCAATCGCACCGCGAAAATCTTAGCGGCGCCGTCGCCGGTCTTCGTCGACGAAGAAAACTCCTCCGAAGCGATCGAGGCACGGCTGAGAGAAGCGGGCTACAGCGAATCGGCCCACAATCAGGTGGGCTGGTATCGCGTTAAGGACGACTCTCTTGAGGTCCACCCCGGGCCGCTATCGTACTTCTCGCAAGAGGCCGCGGTTCTCTATTTCGAGGAAGGCCAAGTCTCTCGGATGTACTCGCTGGTCGACAATTCGCCGATCACGCGGTACCAACTCGAACCCGAGCTGGTTACCAACTTGTTCGATGACGAG
>Ga0315336_1007708_pt1 | contig 10107 bp, 7 predicted proteins | sample ASW5metaG_FD_204512 | JGI IMG/M metagenome (GOLD analysis project Ga0315336, IMG submission 204512) | Ammonia-oxidizing marine archaeal communities from Monterey Bay, California, United States - ASW #5 | ecosystem: Environmental > Aquatic > Marine > Intertidal zone | place: USA: California... | reverse complement strand
CCCAACACGTTTTCGTTGTTGTCGAGCGTCAGGGAAGCCTCGTCGCCAATTAGTCGCGCTAAGCCCATGTCCAGCAGCTTGACGGTCTTGTTCTTGTCGAGCAGGCAGTTGGCCGGTTTGATGTCGCGGTGAACTAGACCCTGCTCATGAGCATGGCTCAAACCGCTGGCCACTTGGGCGATGTAGTCGGCCGCGGCTTCGTAGTCGAGCGGTCCGTTTTCCTTGATCACAATGTGCAGGTCTTGGCCCTCGACATACTCCATGACCAGATAGTGCGTCTTGCCTTCGACGTCGCTGTCGATGTCGTACGCCCGCACGATGTTCGGGTCGTCCAGCTTGGCCGCTGCTCGGGCTTCAATCCGAAAACGCTCCAGATAGCTCGAATCCTCGACCCGGCTCTGCGGCAGAACCTTGACCGCCACCAGGCGTTTCATCAGCATGTGCTCGGCCAGGTAGACGGTGCTCATTCCCCCCTTGCCCAGCTGGCGCTGCAGCTTGTACTTGCCGAGAATAAAACCTTTGTGTTTGCCTGCCAGAAGTTTGTCGACCTGCCACTGAGTAAGTATGCCCCCCTCGACCAGCGCAGCAGCAAGCTTTTCATGAGGCTCGGGCAGACCGCCCCCATGCGCATCTCGCAACTCGGCAAGAAACTTCTCCAATCGATCCTCTTCGATCAATTGGCTTTTTCGGATGAGATCAAGAAAATTGTGGGCCACAAATCAAGTGAAGAGTTAAAGTGCTGAACCGTCGGAGCAATGCGTGCAAAGCTGGATCCGACGGATCCTCAGTTCCGCTAAAGACGATCGTTTCTGACATCGATCAGCTAAATCACCATCTTGAAGGCCTTGATAAGACCCTTCTCTGTCATTCCAGGAGTCGGTCTATAGACCAAGAGTCGGCCGCCAACGCCGCTCAGGTAGCCGGCGCCTGCCTAGCAGACCTTCGACCACCGCCTCCAGTTACCAGAATATCATAGGTTCCAGCCTCCAGCCAGAATCATACCGTTGTCGCCTGCGGAAAACAGAGGATATCCTTATCTTTCGTGGGTGGGAACCGTGTGTCCAGCGGGCCGTTTAGCTCGGATCTAAGCATTCTGGGGCTCCTCCCCCCCTAAATGCGGGCCGCGAACCAACCCCTCGTCAAAATAGTTCACTTCCATTCCCGCGTCGATCACCACTCGTTGGGTGTTGATACCGCTGGATCTGGGGCTCAGCAGGAAAGCCACCGCCGCGGCCACCTCCTCAGTTTGCACGGCCCGGCCTCGCAAGGTGGCCCGTTCGGCATACAGGTACGAATCGACATAGCCGGGAATACCGGCCGAGGCCGAGGTCTTCAGCAGCCCCGGCGCGACGGCGTTGAATCGCACCTCAGAAAACTGGCTGAACGATTTGGCCAAAAACGCCAGGCTCGAGTCAAGCGCTGCCTTGACCGGCGCCATGAATCCGTAGTTTTCGCTCGCCATTCGGGTCGTCGAAATCGAGATCGTTACCACCGAGGCGTCCGTCGTCAGCAGGTGTTTCAGCGCGTTGGAAATTGCCATCAGCGAATAGCAGGAAACGTCCATCGCTCGCATCAACTGCTGCTTGCTGGTTTCATGAAACGGACGAGGACCCTGCTCGTAGTCGGCAAAGGCGATCGAATGGACAAGGCCGTGAACCGAGTCGTACCGACTGGCTAGATCGGCGGCCAACTGCTCGATCTGTTCCGGGAACTCAACGTCGCAGACAAACAGAGGCGCCTCGCCCAACATCTTGGCCACCGCTTCGCGCCGCTCCGGCGTTCGCACGACGTAGACAACCTCGGCTCCCGCTTCGCTCAGAACCTGACCGACGTGGAAGGCAACGCTCTTGCGATTCGCGACGCCAAACACCACGATCCGACGGTTGGCAAGTTGGAGGAAATCGTCGCCCATCACCGCACCTCCGGTTGAGTGAGCAAGCAAGTAAAATCGAGCCGCGCCGCCAGCCGGCCCTCGACCGTCACGCGCGACTTCAAATAAAACGCCTTGGACACTTGTTCGATCAACTCCGTTTCAATGAGAATCGTATCCCCCGGCAGCACCATTTTCTTGAATTGGACGTTACCAACACGCGTCACCACCGGCACGGCATCGGACTGCCGCTCGATCCGATCGGCAAGCAAGACAGCCCCAGCCTGCATCGCCGCTTCGCACAGCAGCACGCCGGGCGTAAGGGGAAACTGCGGATAGTGACCCTGGTACCAAAACTCGTCGCCGCTGAATGTCTTGCGGCAAACAATCCGGTCGGCCGATAGTTCGACGATCTCGTCCAACAGCAGAAATGGTTCCCGATGCGGAATGGCAGACTGGATGGCTTCGAGGGTCATAAATCTAACTTGCTGGGAGTGCGGATCTTTGCAGCATTCGCAGACGGAGAAACGCTACGACGCCGCGTCGCTGGTGGATAGCGACTGGCTGGCAGAGAGCAGATTGTCGATGTCGCTGGCGACCATGCGGCCATAGTTCATCGCCCCGAGCCAGCCCGACATGATAATGCCGACGCTGCCGGCGTGATAGAGGCCCGAAACTTGCTCGGGAATGGCTCGACTGACAGCCAAGCCTTCAAACTTCGTTCCAAAGCTGGCTCCGGAAATGTGCTTGGTGTAATGCTGAAAAGTCAGCGGCGTAGAAGCCTCGGCATGCTCAATCCGCGCCCGAATGTTCGGTACATACTGGTCCAGATGATCGAGCGTCGTTTCGACCAGGTCTTGCTTGCTCGCTTCGTACTCGTCCTTCGGCAGATGAGCCCAGTCGTCGTAGTTGGCATTGGTGCTGGAGACGATCAGACAGCGCTGCCGACCCGTGGGGCGCGTGCGAGGATAGTAAAACGAATAGGTACGGCTCGTGACATTGCGGCTGAGAAGCAACTCGGTACGAAACAGTGGCGCCGTGGAGCTGAACAGCAGATCGCCAGTCGACTCCTCGATTCGTTCGTCCGGTTTCAGGGCCATGTAAACCTGGGTGCTGGAATTATTCAGCCGCACGTCTCGGGCTTGATCGACGAACGACCGGTCGAAAAACTCTTCGCCGACTAGATTGAACACGGTCTGTTTCAGGTTGGCGTTGGAAACCACGGCTCGCGTCTTAATCGTTCGGCCATTGACCACCACCGACCGCACCTGCCCGCCTTCGCAATGGATTCGTTCAACGTCTGCGCGGATGCGAATGTCGACGCCATTATGCTCTAGCTCAGCCTTCATCAATTGGATCAGCCGATCGGTCCCGCCTTGAAACGTATACACTCCTTTGGACATGAAGTTGGAAAACACGATGCCATAACTGATGGCCGGGTCTTCCAGCGTGGAGCCGTTGGCGTAGGTAATCGGTTCCATCAACAGCCGAATCACGTCTTCGCGACCGGGGAAGAAACGGTCGAACAACTCCTGGGTCGTCGTCGCTTGGTCGTCCTGGAAGTCCATCTTGCGGGCCGCATCAAAAAAGCCGTCGACTGCCTGCGGTTCGACCTGAAATTGCTCGATGAGCAGCTTCGTAAAATCGTCGCGATTGAAGCTCGTGGTCAGCGAAAACATTGGGTTGTCGAACCGAATGTGCTTCAGCTGAACAATGCTGTCGGCAATCTCGCGAGTCCAATAGCGGCGACAGCTCTTGACCATTCCATAGGGAAAGCCGTGCAACGAGATGTCAAAAATGTGCCCGCCCGGCCGTTTGAACCAGGTCGCCATCCCGCCGAGCTTATAGTGTTGCTCCAGGAGCAAAACACTGTAGCCGCTGCGCGCCAGCATGTTGGCCGAAGTCAGCCCGGCCAACCCGCTGCCAATGACGATCACGTCATATTGGTCTTTAGCACCTTTGAGAAAATCTTTGGGCATGCGCTTATTATTGGCTTGTAGAACTGTCTATGTCTCTTCTGAGCAGGATCGTCATCATATCCCATTGCGGAATAGACGTTTTGCATCCGTTCAGGGGAATCAATCGTGCCTGAGAGATATCCCCAAGATAGCCAAGCATGCTGCCCTGGGAAACCGCTGACACCTCAGCCCTGTAAACAATGCTGATTCGCCATACTGATGCCGCTGAGGATGCTGCCGACGATGCCGACAAAACCTTGGTCGGTGCCGCAGACGAACAGATTGTCCAGATGCGTGCGGCCATCGATCTGTTTGTCTGGCGAGCCGTACACCGCGCCGTTGTCGTGGCCTGTGAACCGAACGATGGTCATGGGGGTGAACATGTCGGTATCGACGACCCGGCTGCGATAGTCGGGAACGAAACGGACGGCTGATTCGGTGATGCGGTCGTACCAGCGGAGCTTTTCCAGCCGATAGTCGTGCTCGTTCAGCTGGTTCCAATAGTCGAAATTGGCCAGGGCCGTAATCCGCATCGCTCCATCGTCCAATGGCTGACCATAGTCGAAGTTGTTGGGACTGCAGATCACGCCGCTACGAACATCGCACGGCTCGTCCGGCCTGGTCCAATGGAATTGGTCGGAATCGTTGAAAAAGGTGATGGTTCGGTCGTGCCCCAGCTCGCGGGGCTCGAGATCGAGCGAGGCGATGGTCTCGCAGAAGCTCAGTCGGCCCGAAGCGCGGCTCGTTACCGGCTGGCCATCGTCGCAAAGCCGCATCGTTTCGCACCAACCTGCCGAGGAGAGCACGTTCCGCCCTTCCAAGACCTCGCCCCCTTCCAATTCCACGCCGGCAACCCGCCCCTTGTGAACGACCAGACGTTTCACCCCGGAGCGGAGCTTCAGCTCACCGCCCAAGCCACGAAACTTGCGGACTAGCTGTTTGAGGATCAAGCGAACGCCGGCTTGCGGTCGGCCGAGCCCTTCCATAAAGATGCTGCGGAACATGATCGAGAACTGGCCCCAGTCCATGTCCTGTTCTCGGGCCGAGCCGTAAAACATCAACGGACAGAAAAACATTTCGGCCAACACGGGCTCGGTAATAATCTCCGCGAGTCGTTCACGGGCCGAGATTTGTTGAAACGAGTCGTCGAGGTCATCGTACGGGACAATCTCGTCGATAAGCCGCTCCAAAGCATCGCGCTGATGCGGAAATTCGCGAGCAACCTCGGCTCGCAGCAAATCGAGATCGTTGTCAAAGCGTAACCGGAGGCCCGGAAAGACGATTTCCGATCCGATCTGGGGAGAAATCTGCAGGTCGTCCCACGACATCCGCAGCTGGCGCAACAGCCGGGCCAAGGGACCCTGTTTGGTTCCTTTGGGGGTGATGTTCGTCAGCGCGTGCAAGCCAACGTCATAGTTGCGTCCCCGCAGGCGGTAAAAGGAATTGAGCCCGCCAATGGTGTTGTGCCGCTCGAGAACGCAGACGTGGTGGTCGAAGTACGCCAGCCGAATCCCGGCAGCCAGGCCCGACATCCCCGCACCGATGATGATGGTGTCGTACATGAAAGAGGGGTCAGAGGCTAGAATGGCGGCGTGGCGTCCAATGTGAAACTTCGATTTCCGCAATTCGTAATACTTCAGCCTTCTGAAGCAATTCAAGCCAGCAATAAACCACGGAGGCACGGGGAACACGGAGAAACAAACCCTACGACAGGGTAACAGGATCATCCAGACGAGTGGGATGAATTGTATTCAGGTTGAACACCATCTACCAAACGTCTGCCTGAACTCAGGACTCAGGCGGACTTTGCTACCCTACGGGCTCATTTCCCATTTATTCAGCCCATCCCGCTATCCTGTCGAGTCTCTCTCAGTGGCCTCCGTGCCTCCGTGGTGAAAACTTGTTTCTCCAGATGGCCGAACCGTTGCCGCAATGCGAATTCCGCAATGGACTACACTTTCTCGACGTCTTTGAGCAATGGCTGCAAGTACTCGACCGTGCTGCTCATGCTGGCCAGGTTGACGTAGTTGTCTTCGGGAATCTGGATCCGATGCCGCTTGCGCAGCTCCATGACAATGTCCAGAAAGTCCATGCTGTCCAGTTCTAGCTGGTCACGAAAGTTTTTGTCATCGTCCATGTTCGACAGATCTTCGTCCGGGGCAATCACTTCCAGGATGTCGATCACCTCTTCTCTGATTTCAGCTGCAGTCATGCCGCCTTTTCTCCTGATGGTATATTCCAACGAAGCGTTCGCTCGCTGGTACAGATTCCGTATCGTTAAATCCTCTTGATAATCACAACCGAGTTGATCCCCAGCATACCAAAAGAATTGGCCAAGATGTACCGGACCGACCGGTTTTCTTGGGGTTTGTTTAGCACCAGGCCGGGTAATTCGCACTCGGGATCGAGATTCTCCACGTTGATCGTGGGATGGCAGACTCCATCTTCAAACGCAGGCAGATTTCCGGCCAGCTCCAACGCCCCGGCTGCTCCCATCGCATGGCCGATAAAGCTCTTCGTGTTGTTGATGAGCGTCATCGGGCAATCGTGGAAAACTCGCCTGAGGGCTTCGCATTCCTGAATGTCGCCGCTGCTGGTCGCGGTAGCATGGGTGCTGATCAGATCGATCTGCTCGGCGTTCAGCTCGGCCCGTTGCAAAGCCAGCTTCATGCAGCGAGACTGCTGCTGGGGGTTAGGTAGAACAAAATCGCTAGCGTCGCTGGTCAAAGCGTGCCCGACCAATTCCCCGTAAATCTTCGCACCGCGTCGCGCTGCGTCGCTGTAACGCTCTAAGATAAACAGGCCCCCCCCCTCAGAGACAACGATCCCGTTGCGATCACGATCAAACGGCCGACTGGCTTTGGCGGGATCTTCATGTTCAGCCAACGCGCCTTGACTGGCAAACCCGGCAAAGATTCCGAACGTGTGAATGCTTTCCGAAACCCCGCCGGCGATCGCCACGTCGCATTCGCCCAATTGCAACATCTGGGTGCCCTGGATCAATCCCGCGTTGCCCGCGGCACACGCGGCCCCGACCGTGTAGTGCGGACCGGTGATGCCCATGTTCAGCGTGATCTCGCCGGCTGGGTTGTTCGCCACGGTGCGCGGATTGTGGTGATGCGACCAGACCTTGGTGTCGTAGTCGAACGCTTTGATTTCGTTGATCTCATTCTCGGTTTCGACGTTCCCATGCTCGGTCACACCGACGTAGACGCCAACACGCTCGCGCTCGACACTCGGCCAATCGATTCCCGAATCGGTCACAGCCTGGTTGGCACAGTAGATGCCGATGCTGCCGGCCCGCGTTCCGCGACGGAGTTCTTTGCGCTTCTGATACTGCAGCTCGTCGAAGTCGCACTGACCGGCGAGCGTATCGCCCACGTAGCGAATGTGATAGGGCGAAACTCCACTCTTACCCGCCAGCAAGGCGGCCCGAAAATCCGCTAGGTTGTTGCCGTTGGGCGCGGTAAGCCCCACGCCGGTTATCACGATGCGTTGGTCGTCCTGAGCGCTACTGATCATCACAAGTGACCGAGGTTGGCAAGCTAGAAATCCAACGGTCCCACTGACCCTCGGAAAGTGCATCGGAATCCTTGAGGCTACCGGTCGAATCGCTATCTGACAACCCGCCCCAGGACTCAAGACAACTGCCATTCAGCTGTAATTAAGCACCGAACATGGACCTAGGCAGACTATTTGCCCAAGCCCAGGTGCTGACGATAGGCGGTGCGCAGTCGCTTAGGGCCATATTGGTCCGTCAACTGGATCCACTGCTGGGCTGCCTCTTGAAGTGCCTGTTCGACAGACAACGGGCCCGCCGTCGCCTGCTGGACCGCATTGTCTAGCACCTGCAGATACGCATCGATCTGCGGGATGCGAGGCAGCAGAAAATAGTCGTCTCGTGAGAGCAGTTCGGTGACGGTTTGGCTGGTACGATCGTCAAACTCCCTTCCAGACCGCCAGGGTTCAAGCTTCCGTGATTGCGATTGGCGGAACCAACACGTCGCGTCGCTCTGTCCGCTGAGCTGGCTCGCGACGTCGCCACTGGCGATCCAGCGCAGCAGCTTAAACGCCGAAGCGGCGTTGCGGGAGCTGCGCGTGACGCTCGCCGAGCGGCCGGCGATTCCCACCAGGGCCAAGGGCTGGCCTTCTCGGTTCGCCACCCAGCGCTGCCGACTTCGGTCGTAACTCTCCCGAGAGCGAGGCAACAAGCTGTAGTGCAACTGCACAGGGGTGCTACCCGGTTCTGGTTGGGAGCGCATCGTCGGCCAACCTAGGGTGGCTTGCTGATCCACGTCGCCGCCGACCTCTTCCGCCCGAGAGTTTATGAGTTCTGTTAGGGCCCGCTGAAAAGGAAGTTCGGTGATCCTGGGTTGCATGGTGTCGGGATCGAAGCACAAGGCTTCACCGCTTTCCAACTGCGTGTTAGCTCGAGCCCGGGCCAACAGTTCGATCGCGGATGCGTAGTCCAGTGGCAATAGCCCTGCCGACTGTGCTGGAGCAGTGATTTTCACATCACTCCAAGTCCGCTCTCCACCAGCCAGACCCTCGCTCGACAAATCCGATCGCCAGGCAAGCATCAGAGGTGGATCGCCCAGCGGCAGCGCGAAAATCTGGTCCCCAAAAGGCAACAGCCGGTTGCGAATCAGTGGCAGTAGATCACTGTACGCATAGTCGGCATTTTGCAAGACTGCTGGACGAACCGGTCGAATCAACTGGCGATCTACCAACTCGCCAACATACCGTGCAGGATAAATCACCAGATCGGCAGGCAACTGTACCGATTCGAGTAGCTGCTCGATCGTTCCCTGGCTGACAACCAGCTCCCCGCCGCTCCGTTGAGCCCATTCGCCGCGCAGCAGGCTAGCTCCCTCGGCCAGCGCCGGGTCGTTGACTACCAGCACATTCAGCCGAACCGGTGCTTCTCGGACCGGAGGTACGGCGGCACTCGGCTGAGACGGCTCCTGCCGCTGACAACCCGACAGGCAACACCAGACTGACAATACCACTGTGAAATTTCGTCGCATGATCAATCGCTTCAGAGTCTCGACCTCTTGTGTCACCGTACTGCCCGCGAGCCGGCTCCCGGTTGGTCTGCACAGAATTGTAACGAGTGAGCTTGCTTGCAGCACCCGGCCTTCGGGCTCTCTGGGCCGGACCCTAAGTTCTTGCGACTCAAGCTGCGCTACGGCACTACGCGGCTCCTCGAAATGCGATAAGCTGTGGTGATGACTGGAAATCTCGCAGCTGACGAATCTGGAGAAACATCACCTGGACAATCAGTCAGGTGCTTGCTCGGATTTGTGCTGATATTCCTGGTGTTTTTCATTCATGGCGGCGCACCGGCCCCACAGATCAACGAAACCTATTATCTCGTCAAGGCCAAGCATTATTGGCAGCCTGATTGGTGCCAAGGCGACCTGTTTCTGGAGTCGGCCGATCCGCACCTGACGTTTTACTGGACCATCGGCTGGCTCGCCCGCTGGTTTTCGTTGTCGACCGTTGCCTGGATCGGCCGGGTCGCTGCTTGGGCCCTGTTGGCTTGGGCGTGGCAGCGGCTGTGCCGGCGTGTTGGGTGCCGAACATTCGACGCGGTGCTCGCAGCGGCTATCTTTGTCGCTCTGTTGCACGAGGCCCATTTTGCCGGCGAGTGGGTGATTGGCGGCGTCGAAGGAAAGTGTTTTGCGTACGCGCTGGTGTTTCTCGGTCTGGAGATGCTGGCCGCGGGCAATTGGCGGAAGGTGTGGCCTTGTTTGGGATTGGCCAGCGCGCTGCATCCGGTGGTCGGCGGCTGGTCGGTCATCGCCACCGCATTGGTCTGGCTTGTCGAGCCCAAACAGCGCAGGCTTGAGCTGCGAAAAATGACGCCCATGATTATGTTGGGTGGTCTGCTCGCTCTGCCCGGCTTGCTGCCGGCACTCCAGTTGACTCGCGGCGCCTCAGCCGAGGTCCGCGCCGAGGCAAACCAAATCTATGTGTTTGACCGACTGCCGCATCACCTCGCTCCGCTGAAGCTGCCACACGATGAGCTCACCAACAGGGCCAGCCGGCATGTGGCGCTGGTGTTGGGATTGATTTGTCTGTGGCGTGTTACTAGCAGTCTGCGCAGGAATGGGAATTCGGCTAACGATTCCCGAGCGATTCCGGTCCCTCGTCAGATGTCGTTCGAGCAAGGGATGGAACGGGTGGTACGCTTCGCCGGGTGGTCGTTAGCGATCAGCGCGACCGGGCTGGTGTGGGAGTTAGCCACCTGGAACCATCCGGCCTTATCGGCCAGTG
>Ga0315336_1007706_pt1 | contig 10107 bp, 8 predicted proteins | sample ASW5metaG_FD_204512 | JGI IMG/M metagenome (GOLD analysis project Ga0315336, IMG submission 204512) | Ammonia-oxidizing marine archaeal communities from Monterey Bay, California, United States - ASW #5 | ecosystem: Environmental > Aquatic > Marine > Intertidal zone | place: USA: California... | reverse complement strand
CGTGGTGGGTCTGCCAATCGGTATTACTGGAACCACCAACCTGCTGCGGGTTATCACGCTTCCTGAGCCTGTCACTCATCTAAGCTGACAACGCTGGTAACGCGACCGAGAATAATTAGTCTTCGTCACTCGGTTTGGGCTTCTTCGCGGCTTCTTCGATTGCACTTCGAAGCCTCTCGATCTCGTCAAGATCGGCTGGCTCCGCTCCATAACAAGCGGCGTTAAATCTCGACGTAACGAGATCAATCGGGGCACCCGGCAAGAACACAGCCAGAGCCGAAGCGCGTTCGTTTGGCGTAACGTTCGGATCGAAGATCATCCCGCGTTTTATCGCGTGAGTCAGAGTGTCGAAATACAGTAGGAACGCCTCTGCAACGCCTCGCTCACCCTCTGGCCATTTCCACAGCGACCGTTTTTTGCCGCCGCGCATCCAGCTCGGTACCAAGCCTGTCAACAGCTTCATCATGTCGGCCTTTGCATCGGCATCGCCACGAATTGACTCGCGCTTCGAATCGTCGTTTTTCTCCAGTCGAGTCGAAAATCGTCGATACGCAAAAATCAGAACGAAGAATAGAGCCGCGATCATCAGGATCGAAAGAGGCCACCGAAGAGCCTCTATAGCGAAATTTGAAGCCTCCTCTGCCCTCTCAGCGGCAGGGTTAACCATCTCTTCTGACAGTTGGCCCGGAGCATCCTCCCCGATCACCTCTTCTTCTTCATTGACGAGGCTTTGCAACCAAAGAATAAAGTTCCAAAGAGCCGTCATCACCCATTCGATCGGATAACGAAGCACCCACAGCATCCCGTCGACGAACGCGCCCCAGACGTTGACCAATCCACGGACACCATTGTTTCCGTATCGACCAGTGACCAACCCACCAACAATTCCGATACCAAGCAACCCGCCAACCGATATTGCGATTACCAACGGCCAAGAAGCCTGACCGGCATCTTCCGATTCCGGCAAGCGAGATGCAGCCATCCCAATCAATGCTGCTCCGAAGAACGGCAGCAGAAGTGGTGATATTCCAATATCTGATTTAATCGCTGTGATCTCTATCAGCAGAGCGACTGCAACAAACGCCGTGCCAATCTTGAACGCTCGGTTCAGTTTTCTAGGCACGCCACCATCGGCGACGATCGACTGAGATCGGTACCACACCCAAGCAGCGGCAATGACGCCAATTATCACGTCGGCAACACCCTCGGCACCGTACGTGCCACCGAACGTATCGATAGGCCAAGCGAGTTTGAACGACCACGAATCAGTAACGGTCACTGTTGCCATGGCTAAATAAACAGCGATCAGAGCGACGACTGCCTGATAAATGGCGATTGTCGCGGGGTCGCGTTTCATACCTCCAAACAGCCACGCCGAAATTGATCCAATGGCGAACAACCCAAAAAACGATGGCCACGGAATTGGCGATCCACCAAGTCCCACTCCACCACCGAGCACCGCGAGAAGCGAGAACCACCAGATACTTTCGATCGTCACCAACGCTGCATATGAAACGATTGCGTAATTTCGCATTACACCTCGCCCGTTTCTATTGCAGATGACGACACTGGAATGTCGTCCCAATTTTTACCGGCGCTATCAGGTCGCTTGAAATCGGTCGGGCCTGATGTCGTCCGACGTTCGAGGAACATTCCTCGTCCATCACGTACCTCAAAGTGCTCGTAAACCGGAGGTTCTTCCCGACCTGTGTGCAACACGATTACCGGATGTCCGGTTCGCCGTAATCCGAGCAAATATGCCATCGTGCGGCGGTGATAAATGCCACCTATATGAATAATTGTGGCTCCTGCTGGAATCGCACCACGCCTACTACGAGCAAGTTCATCCAAACTACGCACCCCAATCGGATGCGCCATCGCTAGCGACTCCAACAGAAGCGTGAGTTGCGACGCTCCCGTTCCCGGCAGCACAACTGCGTGCGAGTAGTTGCTTGCGCTAACCCCATTGCAGATAAGCCCAACGTTGTAGCCCAGATCAAGCGCATGATTCGCTATCGAAGCGGCGGCCGTCATCGTGCCTTCCAGCACGTCCGATCGGTAACCCTCCCAAGCAACATCAGTCGTGATCGCTTCAGCAAATATCACTGCGTGCTCTGACACGCTGGGATCGAACTGGCGCACAAACATGTCGCCACGTCGAGCTGTGGTTTTCCAATCGATCCGTTTGATCGGATCACCCGGCCGATATTCACGTACTCCGGCCGGTCGTGAAGGATCATCCCAGAGACGATCACGCGAAACCGAATCGCCGATCGGTCGTCGCGCTGGCAATGAAAAGCCCGGAACAGCCTTGATCGTTGGGTAGACGTAGATCGACCAGGGTGTGTGTTCTAGCGTTGCCTCCGCCGGGTACAACCCAAACAAATCACCGCTGCGAAGTCGTGTCTTGCCAAGCCGATATGTCCCACGCGACAAAGCAGTGATTTTCCGTCTGACGGTAACCCGTTCGTACCCACCAAGCGAAGTTGAAGCCTTGATCTCTGCTCCGCCAAGGTATGCCTGCTCGTTGGCTTTGTAACCGTCGATCAGAAGCCCTCTTGGGACGTACTCGTTTATCTCCAACCACGGAACAGGTAGAGGTTTGCGATTCTCGATCGTGAACGTGATTTCGATCTCGTCATCTTGAAATGCATGGTCGACCGAAGCCACCCGATCTACCGTTATCTCTTCGAGCGAAAGAGCAGCCCAGATTCGAGATGTAATGGCAATTACGAACGCCAGTGCGCCAACGCCTGCGATCAGCGGCTCATGTGAAACCGCTCCGACGATCACCACGCTTATCAGCAGCAGCACGAACAATTCGCCAAGCGGGTTTAGCGAAGTTGCCTTCGATGCTGAGAGCGCTGGACGGCGATATTTGGCCTCAAGACCTCTCGCCATCCAGTTGCCGTACATGTTCATTATTCCCGCTCGATCGGTACGGGAGTCGCCTCAACGATTTCGCCAACGATCTGCATCGTTGCCTGGCCACGCAGTTGGGTAGTCGTTTCTGCAAGCAGGCGGTGCGCCAATACGGGAACGGCGAGGAACTTAACATCATCGGGAAGCACATACGAACGCCCATTCATTGCTGCCCAGCCCTGCGCAGCGTGCTGCAAAGCTAGAGAAGCACGTGGGCTGGCTCCGAGACGTAGCTGAGCACTATCGCGGGTTCGGGCAACTATATCCAACAGATAATCACGAACCGTGTCGTTCACCGTTACCTCGTCGACGGCCTTCCGAGCCGTAATAAGATCGGCGGCCGTTGCTGACGGAGTGATTGCGTCGGGATTTTCACCCGCCCGGAATCGATCCAACATCGATGATTCTTCTTCACGATCGGGGTAGCCCAAAGACGCACGAACCATGAATCGATCAAGCTGCGCTTCGGGCAGTGGGAAGGTGCCTTCCATTTCGACGGGGTTTAGGGTCGCCATAACCATGAACGGTTCAGGAAGTGCGGACGTCACGCCGTCGATAGAAGCCTGTCGTTCCTGCATCGCCTCAAGCAATGCCGACTGGGTTCGAGGAGTGGCACGGTTAATTTCGTCGGCAAGAAGAATCTGCGAGAACACAGGACCTTCTCGGAACTCGAACTCACCCTTAGAAGCGTTGTAGAAGTTCACTCCCAACACGTCGCCCGGGACGAGGTCTGGAGTGAACTGAATTCGACCAAACTGACAATCGAGCGAAGCTGCAAGAGCTTTCGCCAACGTCGTCTTGCCTGTGCCCGGCACGTCTTCAAGTAGAACGTGCCCCCTGCACAACAATGCCAACACGGCAATATCGATGGTTTCAGATTTTCCAACGATTACTCGTTGAACCGATTCACGGATGTTGGTAGCGAGCTGCTGTACCGATGCAACGTCTGATGAGGTTGCGGTAGTTGTTTCTGGTTCTGGCACTCTGGTCTGACTCTCAATCGCCATGATGATTTCCGATACGCAAACCGGAATAGAAGGTGCTGTAGTTTACGCTGCTGCGCCTTGGTAGGCAGCGTCTATCTTGCTAGTAAGAAACTTCTTTTCAATGGCGCGAACGAGTCAGATTTGGCACTACGCAACAATGGCGAACTCAGCACTAACCCATTCAGCCAGCCAAGCAAACCTGACTTCGTTCGACAACCGCTTCACCGGGAGTCGTATTGTTGGTGACGAATACTTTGTCGACTCTGCGAACGAGAGTCAGCACATCCCACTCGCGACCAGCCCATCGACCGCCAACAATGTCGATCTTAACGGCGACAGTCCCCCAATCGTAGGATGAAATCGCTGGTGATCTCACGATCCGCCAATTCTGAATATTCGCAAGTGAACCATCGGCGTTCAGCACTCTTCCGTTGGCGCACAAGTGAAGCGGTGAGTTGTCGGTAGATTTCGAATTGAATACCGAAGTATTCGTCAGATACTTGGTCCAGCCATCGAAAATAACGTCATCTTCTGGTTTGCTATCCACCAGATCAGGATCCAACTCAAGCGGAAACTCCGGCGGCCCGGTATCAACTATGAACGGTTCAGGCGTGGCAGTCGGAAGTGGCGTCGGGGTCGGAGTGTCGGTCGGTCTTGGAGTGACAGTGATTCGCACAAACGTCGGTGGAACAGTAGTAGGTGCAAGTGTTGGCTTGGGAGGTGCGCCAACACCACCGTCTCCACAACCCACAACGAAAATGGCCGAGACTGCGAACGAAATACTCGCCAGCAGTCCCAGCTTCTTTGCGAGTGAACCTCTAAACAACAACGACCGTGTTCGTAAGAGTGCCGATCTTATCGATCGTAATGCGAACGACGTCGCCTGCGGCAAGTGTGAACTCAGGAGGTGGAATTGTTCCCGTTCCTGTCATCACTGATGTGCCGTCTGGAATCGAGTTGTGGCGCACCAACCAACCCACGAGATATTCGCAATCACGCTTCATATCGGCAGTATTTGCCTCGCCCTTGAACGCCTCTTTGCCATCTCGTTCGATTGTCAAAGTAACTGCCAGTTTCTGCGGATCACCAATGGATTCCTTCGATACCAATGCAGGACCCAACGAAGCCGATTTGTCGTAAACCTTCGCCTGAGGCAGATACAGCGGGTTCTCGCCTTCGATTGTTCGACTGCTCATATCGTTACCGCACGTAAACCCAACGATCTTGCCGCCGTACGTCACAAACGCCAGTTCTGGCTCTGGTACGTCCCAACCGGAGTCGCCTCGAATACCAACGTCATCGAAAGGTGACTGCAAACGATCAAGCGTTGCCTTGAAGAACGATTCAGGACGATCTGCGTCGTAGACCTTGGCATAAACATCCGGCGATCCACTCTCGGCCTGACGCTCACGCATCGAGTCCATATAAGTAACGCCAAACGCCCAAACTTCAGGCGCATCGACCGGTGGAAGCAGAGTCACGCCATGCTTGCCCGGCTCCGCGCCATCAAGAAACTCCGAAGCGGAAACTGATTCGGCACCCTTGTTGGCTGCGAGTATTCCGCGGGTCACGGAATCGATATCCGAGTCAGTGATCGATGCAACCTTAAACAGATCGAGTGTCGATCCAATCTGCGAATTGAGAGCGGTGAGGTCGGTCACCTGCCCAGCATCGTCTTCGACGCCAACGTGCTTCGTGCCATTTTGGAGATACTGGTAGTAACGCATTTTTCGCTTTCGCTGAACTTACGAGCGTCGCTATCGAGCCATGCCCGAACTAACGACTCTCTTCTCGAAGTAAAAATCTTGCCGACAAGGTTAGCGGAGCGAACGCAGTTTGGGCGACTCACATGAATATTGACCATGAGGATCGAAATTGGTGATCTCTCCCAAGACCGATCCGGCACGTTCCACGTATATCTTTGTATGTAAGGAACTATTCAACTCTTGAACCGATTGCACGCCACTACAAATCGAATACCCACGACAGCCCTCACGGCAATCGTTGCATATCTCGCCGTTTTCGCCGCATCTACCGGTGTGTTCGTGTCGCCAGAAACGGTGCTTGCTGAAAACACTCGTGAAATGACGGTGATGAGCCAAACCGTCGATATCGATTACGGCGAAAAAATTTCCGTATCTGTCATTGTCGATGCCGGTATCAGTCCAGAAGATATCGACTCAGTAAGAACACTTTTTCGTGCACGCGGTGGCTCGACAATCTGGTCATATTCCTACCCTGAATACTCGACAAAATCCTCTGACACTAACGAACTATCAGTATCGTTCGAAATATCCACAGGTCCCGGCTCCTATTACCCGCCCGGTGCTGAGTTCGATATAGAGATTGAAATCACTGATACAGACGGTGAAAGAACGTCGGTAATTTCGCCCGAGCCAATCGAATATCTTGACCCCGACAACGACTGGCAGCGCGTTCAAGGCAACGGCTACACGATTATTTACTACGGCGTGTCTCGTTCGAGGGTCGATGAAATGATCGAGACCATCGATCACCGTATTCCAACGCTGGAAGCCACTCTCGGCGTAACCGACACGCCCGATTTCAAAGCAATCGTATTCCCGTCGATTCAGGCTGCGACGCCTTCATTCCCTCCAGTGAGCCAAACCGCAACCGATCAGTTCCTATTCGCCGGTTTCGCACAGCCTGAATATCGATTATTTGTGCAGGGTCAGATGAACTCCACAACGTTCACCCACGAACTGGCGCATCTGTACACCCATGAAGCCGTAAGATCCTCGTTGCTCGGAGGTCTCCCAGCATGGCTCAACGAAGGACTGGCACGCTTCCTCGAATCAGGCTCAAGCGATAGTTCGAACGAGCGACTTCGAGAAAGCGTCCGCCCTGATGAACTACTCTCGCTCAAACACATGCAAACGATCCCCGGCCAACGCGCCGACGTGTTCATTTTCTACCCACAGGCAGGTGCGTTCGTCGGACATCTGGTCGAGGAATATAGCCACGCAACAATGGCTGATTTCCTTGGTGAACTAAACAAAGGAAGAACCATTCAGGACGCTTTTGAACTGATCTACGACAAGTCGCTATCCGAAGTCGAAAACGATTGGCGAAATCTGTTCAACGCGAAAGCTCTTCCGATTCCTTCAGCCACCATCGAGACTTCGGCCGGTGATGACGAGTCGATCTTCGACACTCCAGTTCCGCTGGTCGACTACGAAGCATCGGCGGCATCGGCATCTGGAGCTGGTGCCCCAACTCCAACAACAGGACCATCGTCGTTGCCCACCGTAACTCCAGAGAATCCTCCTGTATTCGATCCTTCCATATTCGAGGAAGACTCAGATCCCGACTGGGTTGTCGCCGGTTTCATCATCGGGTTATCCACAATAGTGGGCATCTGGCTGTTCACATCACGTCGTAGAATGCCGAAACGCAAATCCTAGCGTTCAACCTTCCAGCGATCGAATCCGCAGCGTGACCAATAACTGGCAGCAACCTAAAACAGCGTTCGTTTACACCGACGAACTATCGCAATATCAGCTATCACCGGAACATCCGCTGCGCCCTATCAGGTTGCAACACATGCACGAACTGATGAAAGCAAGCGGGTTGCTCGATTTAGAGAACGTTGTTTCACCTTCGCCCCGAATCGCAAGTCGCACAGAATTCGAGACGAGTCACGATCCCGACTACGTTTCGATAGTAGAAGCAATTTCGAACGGCGCAATCGCACCCAACATGGGCGAATTTGGCCTGGGTTCCTCCGACAATCCGGTGCGACCCGGCATGTACGAAACCACCGCACTCTGCGTGGGATCCACTTTGACCGCTAGTGAGCTAGTCACGTCAGGAAAAGCCGATATCGCATTCGCCCCGGCTGGTGGAGTACATCACCACGCAATGCCCCGCAGTGCTGCTGGATTCGGCGTGTTCAACGATGCAGTGATTGCGATGAAAGCGATGGTCGAAGCTGGTTTGAGAGTCGCCTACATCGATATCGATTGCCACCACGGCGACGGTGTGCAGATGGGTCACTACGATTCCGATCAGGTACTGACGATTTCGATTCATGAATCGGGTCAGTGGCTATTCCCTGGCACCGGATATGTGCAAGAAATCGGTGTCGGTGACGGCACGGGCTACTCAGTCAATGTCCCGCTCGCGCCATACACGCAAGACGCCGATTGGCACGCAGCGTTCGACGAGGTGATTCCTCCACTGGTGCGATCGTTCAAGCCCGACGTTCTGTTCACCCAACTTGGAATCGATACCCACTTCCAAGATCCACTCACCCACTTAGCGCTCACGACTCAGGGCTTTAATCTAGCTGTGCAAAAACTGGGTGCTCTAGGAGCCGAAATCGGCAAATGGGTTGCAGTCGGAGGTGGCGGGTACGATCTATCAGCTGTAGCTCGATCGTGGACGATGGCGCTAGCAACGATGGCCAATTACGAGCTACAAGCCGAAGTACCAGCCTCGTTCTCTTCACTCGCGAACCTAACTACATTCGCCGACATTCCGCCCGAACCGACCGAAGAACGCTATTTGAATGAAATCCGCAGCCACAACTCAGGAAGTCTCAACGAAGTTCGCTCGCTGATCTTTCCGAAATTCGGACTTTAGCCACAAGCTGAAGCGAACACATCTTTCAGTGCCGGATAGAGCTCCCTGTAACGGCCGTAAGCGTCGTCATACGCACCACGCACAGCGATATCGGGCGTTACTCGATCCAAGTCGGTCAACCACGCCCTACCTGCATCGACAACGCTCCCAAACTCAGCTGCACCCACCGCCGCCAGCATCGCCGCGCCCAACGGCGCGCCTTCGGAAGGTCCGACGGTTCGCAATGGCAAATCGACCACATCACTCAGCATTTGAAGCCAGCTAGAACTGGACGCCCCACCGCCAACGGCCACCGCCTCAGCAGGATTCACATCGAGAGCCGTCATGAGCTCCAACGAATCACGTAGAGCGAACGACACACCTTCCATCACGGCCCGTGTCATATGGGAGCGTTCGGTCCCGCCATGCATTCCGAAGAACACCCCACGAGCGTTCGCATCGGCGTGCGGAGTTCGCTCGCCGGTTAGATACGGCAAGAAAGTGACACTGCCGGAACCTGCTTCAACTTCCGCTGCTTCAGCAATCAATTCATTGAATCCCACGTTTCCCGACGAACGTCTCCACCAATCGAGCGCGGCACCGGCAGAAAGCACGACTCCCATCAGGTACCACGTGTCTGGAGTGGCGTGTCGCATCGAGTGAATTCGCATTCCCGGATCGGTCACTGGCGAACTTGTGGGCGCAACAACCGTGCCTGAGGTCCCAACAGAAAATAACGCATCACCTGTCGAAACTACTCCGGCTCCGATGGCGGCACATGCATTGTCGGCACCACCGCCTACGACTGGCACGCCTTCTGCTAATCCGGTTTCATGTGCGGCCGATTTCGTAACGCCACCAGCGATTTCAGCCGATTCGATTATCGGAGGCAACAGACCCACGTCTACTCCGAGCAACGAGCACATTTCGTCCGACCATCGACTATTTACGATGTCGAACAGCAGCGTTGCTGACGCGTCCGATGGCTCAGTGCCAAGCTCTCCGGTCAGCCGGTATCGGATGTAGTCCTTTGCCAGCAGCATGTGCGATACCCGCTCAAACAACCGTGGCTCGGTGTTCTTCATCCAAAGCAACTTAGTAACGGTGAAACCTTCGAGCGATGGGTTCCCAGCGAGTCGCCTGAGTGCCTCGTTGCCGACGGTCTCACGAACATATGCGGCCTCGGCACTTGAACGAACGTCGTTCCAAAGAATCGCCGGGCGCACAACCTGCCGATCTTTGTCCAACGACACCAACGAATGCATTTGACCCGATAGACCGACACCCCGAACTTCGGGCGACTCGATCTCAGCTAGTACCTGCCCAATCGAAGAACACGTACCCGACCACCAGTCCTCGGGATTCTGCTCACTCCAACCGGGTCGCTGTACGTCGACTGTCATCGGACTACTCGCCACCGCAAGCAATCGTCCGGCAGGATCGACAGCTACGACTTTGATCGAAGAGGTTCCGACATCTATTCCGAGAAACGTTGGTTGGCTCATGGTTGCCGGAGGTTATCAAGTTCGCCCCAGCAATGAACACTGTTAACGAAAGAGACCCGCCGATTTGGCGGGTCTCTCAATATTCGTTCTAACAAACCGTTCTGGTCTAG
>Ga0315336_1007705_pt1 | contig 10108 bp, 7 predicted proteins | sample ASW5metaG_FD_204512 | JGI IMG/M metagenome (GOLD analysis project Ga0315336, IMG submission 204512) | Ammonia-oxidizing marine archaeal communities from Monterey Bay, California, United States - ASW #5 | ecosystem: Environmental > Aquatic > Marine > Intertidal zone | place: USA: California... | reverse complement strand
CAATATCCCTGATTGGTTCGTATCCTTGTGACAGGAAGTCGTTAACTTGATTTTCACAGTACTCTATCTTTGAGGGGTCGAACTCCACACCAACATATTTGATCTTTTTCAGCTTGCACCCGCAGTCCTTCTTATCCTTTTTTGGCAATGTTTTCAATTGTTTTTGCATTTTTTCTATTTGTTCCATATGGGTATTTAGGCATGAAATTAATTAAATATCATTACCATAGTATGCATACTTTAGATACTATTGTGGGTGTCATTTTCTAGACTAATTCTCTGTGATCAGATCTTCTTGTTTTTTGTGATCAGATCTTTAACGTGGTTTTTCAGTGCTTTTTTGCGTTCTGATTCAATAGGGTTTTTTATTGATTTCAAAATCTCGTCTACGTTTATTCGCTTTTCGTGAATTTGAATTTCTGTTTTTGTCGCAGTGAATATTCTTGTTTCATAATACTTTTGGTGTTTTGGACAGTTCCCAAATCCACAACGATCTTTGGTTTCTCCATACTCTGGCAGTATGGCAAAGCCTTCCGTTCGTTTTTGATCGGAATATTCGTGCAGATAAAATCCAATCTGATAGCGATCAGAATCAAGTAATTCTTTTTTGTATTTGACGTCTATGATTTTAATCTCATTCCTTTTCACATCATTCAAAACAATGTCGGGTCTAATCCCCCTCGTTCCACCCGTATCAATATCCCATCCGGGCTTTGTTTTTTGAGTATGTACATGTTCACCCTGTCCATGGTGTTTCAAGAAGAGGTTTTGCACAAAATCTTCAAACCTATCGTTCATATCTACAAAAATTGGCGGTATAAGAGAATAGTTTCCGTGGAAGAAATCAGAAATTCCAGAATGTTCCCAAACCAGCTTACATATCTTGTGAATTTTTTTGTAATGCTCATTTTGCCTTGTGTAGCTGTTCATAGCCCTCTCAACGTCGAATTTCCTTATCTTTTCGTCGCTGACAACGCTTGAAAACTGTTGGACTAGTCTGAGTGCCTTCGTTTTAATATCTGGGTTTCTGGTTTGCCTTTCGCATGAAATCAAAGCTTGCAAAATGATTCTGTTGTCTATGTTATCGTATTCAAGCTCATCGTACTCGCAAAAAAAATGCGGCTTGTGCGTCGCGTCGTTAATCATCTGCCTTTGTAAAAGAAGTTTTCCGCGAAGGCTTGAGATGTTCTCCGTGTGAACCACATATGACTTGAGTAATCCCCTACGCAGCATCTCGTTAGATTCTCTGATCAGTTTGTAACTCAGGCTGTCTTCAAGGGTTGGCTCGATGTTTTCTTCAAAATACATTTCCTGGCTTTCAATTATGTCATCCTCAGACACTTCGCCAGCAAAATCAATAATTTCAGCTATTTTTTTCCAGACGTCCGGGGTGTATTCCTGATAGATTTTTGGGATTACGTTGATCCTGAAGCCGTCTTCTGGATCACCATATCCATCAAATTGAACAGAACCAACGAATTGACTGGCTTTGATTTTAGGTTTTTTGCTAACAGGATCAATATTTATCTCTAGATACTCCTTGGAAAGTTCCATTAACACCCTGTCCCGGCTGGAGAGATTCTCTAGCCATTTTGTAACCTGCTCTTCTTCCTGATCGTTATTTGGCTCCCAAGTCTTGTACTCGCGTAATGTTATGGTTCTCAACTGGATTCTTCGTCAGGTTTTTTATTGCCGTCTTTTAAAGCTGTGATTAGTTCACTGACAAAATCCTTGCGCGAACCAGCATTGTCTTCAAAATACTTTCCGTTTAACTGCTGCTCGCTTACATTAATGATCTTTTTGCCCAGAATGTCTGCAAGAATTTTGTAGTCGTGGTAAAAGTAGTCCTGCAATAGCGGAATGATCTTATACTTGAATGAAAACTGCAAGTCCTCATCATTTTTTAATTTCATAAAGTATGAATGACCTATTTGCTTGTCGCGCATCTTCTTTTCTCGAATTTTCCTGTTTAAGTTTTCTAGAATTGTTTTGTACTTTTCATTCTTAACCAGGGATGAATCTGGCATAAGCTCAATGAATCCAAACCGCCTACGGAGTGCAGTGTCAACTTGCACAAGGCTCATGTCGGCTGTGTTCATGGTGCCTATAATGTACAGGTTTTCTGGGACAGAAAACGGATCCTTGCTGTAAGGAAGCTCTACTTTTTTTCCTCGCTTGTCTTTCTCCATCAGCGAGATCAATTCTCCAAAAATCTTTGATATGTTTCCGCGGTTGATCTCGTCTATGATTAAAATATAGTCCGTGGTAGAGTCTTCTTTTGCACTTTTGCACATGGTTCTGAAAGTTCCTGGTTCAAGTTTGTAGGTATTTCCTCCGGCTTTTTCATCTTCTTCGGTTTTTGTATCGGGTCTGAATCCCTCCACAAAGTCCTCATACGAATACGAGGGATGAAATGTCACCATCTTGATTTCACATTTTTTCTTTTGGCTTCGACATTCCGCAAATTTTTCTGCAGTCCATGTCTTTCCAGTGCCCGGGGGACCGTAGAAAATTATCTGCAGCATGTCTTCTAAGAGTTTTGTATAGCCGGCGTCCTCAAATTCTCTACAAAGTTTGGGATCTGGCGGCACAGTGGATCTATCACTAGTAGTTTCTTGATAAATCTGTTCTTTTCCATATAGCCAGTTCACCAATGCAGTTGCTGACTTGTCTGTTTCCACGAATGAAGGTCTCTGTCCGCCGGGAAGCATGTTATCAGGAATGTCCCTTTCCTCGGTATCAGTCCACTCTACTTGTTTTTGATGATGGTGCTGGTCGTGAATATCATGTTTCAGATACTGGTATCCTCCAATAATTCTTCCCGTTGCAAAAATTTTGTTGTTGCCGTTCCAGAGTATTACCTCATCATTTATCTTTGATTTCACAAAATCTCGCATGGGAATCCAATTCCAAGACACCTTTGCTTTTGTCGGGTCTTTTTCTTTTTTTGCTAGTTCTTTTTCCTCCGTGTTGGATAGTTTTCCCTCATCCTTCTTTTTCTTTCTTAACTCTAAAACTCTTTTTTGGTATTGTTTTTCTGTGTCTGCCCTGACAATTTTTTTCAGTTCTTCTTTTTTCTCTGTGGACTTGAACTCGCCTGATTTTTCTTGGCCTGATTTTTCTTCGAAATATTCAAGCAGATTAACATCATGAAATCCAATGGACATTAGATTCTTTGAAATCATTTTATCCTTCAAGTTTGATTGGTAACCGGGAGTCACTAACCAATAGCTTCTTCTTTCTTCCCGTAAAGAGAAATCCCACCAAACCCAGTCAATCTGCCATAGATCAAGGTCATATCGTTTGGCAACCTCGGATACAATTTCTTGCATCAGTGGTATTATTTTCCATTCGTCCTCTACCCTTTTTGGCAAAAATTTTTTTGGGAAAAGTCTCAACTTATCTAACGCACTATCCACTATTCCATTAATTACAGCATACTGCAAATTAGATCCAACGAGAAGTATTGGCGTGTAAAGTGCATTTCCAAGATAAGAAATAAAATTACTGCCGTTCTTATCTCCCCTAAGCTGTTTAATTCTTTCAGAAATGGTTTTATTTTCGTCAAAAATAATTTTGAGTGATTCTTGTAAACGCGGCATGTCTTTGACTAGATGTCCTGCTGATTGATTGACGCCCTTCCAATGATGGTTGTTTTCGTATCTGAAAAATCCTAAGAAATCATCTTTTGTGATGTTTTTGATGTTGTCCAAGGCAAACATTTTACCATACCTGTCCAGAACCTCGTCTCTATCTTCGGTGAGTTTGGGTTCATTTTTTATTCTTCTTCTAACATCTTCAACATTTTTTTCAAGAATTTCTTTTTTTGTTTTATCTTTCAGGACGCACTCCACTATAATCCAAGCCTTTTCAGCTATGCTGTAGCTGTCAAAGTCAAGCAGCTCATAAGTTTTGTCAGACTCGTTATGTTTACACACATTATGTTTTGTTAGAATTTCAAATGGATATTTGGTTTTTTTCGAAGTGCCAGTCAGTTCTTCAATAATTTTTTCCTGTGTTGCCCTGCCACCACTTTGTACTAAAGTGCATATCATGACTGGCTGATAATTATAACCAGGCGCCATCTTCATTTCATTTTTAATCCAATTTTTCAGTTCTTTAAATTTCAACATCATTAGTATGTTTAGGGCGTAGAAAAGGGATCTGTTTTTTTTACTAGCTCGAATATATTATTTCATGACAGGGATCACTTTTCATGGCGGCGTTAACGATATTGGTGGAAACAAGTTCCTAGTTGAAGACAAGGGAACTAAAATTTTAATGGATTTTGGGATGAGCTTTACCGATGAGGGCAAGTTTTTCTCCCAGTTCATGAATGCAAGAACATCTAACAGCCTTGCTGATTATTTTGAGTTAGGAATCTTACCAAAGATTCCAGGATTATACAGAAAAGACATTGCAAAACATGTTGGTTTTGGTGGCGATGAGGCAACTGAGTTTGGTGCAGTACTCTTAACTCATGCCCATGTGGACCACTGTAAGTACATATCATACCTTCGGCCAGACATTCCAATCTACTGCTCTGAAGCATCCAAGCTGATAATGCAAAACTATGACGAGACTGGAACTGATCAATACATAACACTAAAGGAGAGATTCCAAATTTATGAAAATAACAAGGGCGAAATTAGCAGAGCATCTGGAGATAAAGTAAAGATTCCAAGAGACATCCAAGTTTTTGAGGACGGCAAGAAATTTTCCATTGACTCTATTGATGTAGAGCCGTTACCAGTAGATCATTCAATACCTGGAGTTGATGCATTTATTTTGCATACATCAGCAGGCTCTATTGCAAATACTGGGGACTTGAGATTTCACGGACGACGAGAAAAAGACACTGAAAAATTTGTAGAAAGATGTGGCGAGTCATCACTCGACTTGATTTTATGTGAGGGAACTAGAATAGCTGAAACACAATCAATAACTGAATACGATGTTGAAACCATCTCTACTAAGATAATTAATGATACCAAAGAGCTGGTAGTCTGCGGATATCCAATTCGTGATTTAGATAGATTGATGTCATTTTATCTTGCAGCAAAAAACTCAGGACGATATTTGGTAATTGATCTAAAACAGGCATATCTTTTGAAATTGTTTTCAGGCTCAACTAATTTTAGTGCCTTGTATCCTTCACCTACGGATAAATCAATCAAAATTTTCATTCCGAGAGGAACGTGGAGCCTAATAGATAAGGACTTGACAAAATTCTCTGAAAGACAACTTTACATGGATTATGCAGGATGGCAAAAAGAATTTTTGGATTATCCCAATACGGTTGACTATAGAGATGTGGCAAAAAACCAAAAGGAATTTGTCTTTTATTGTAGTGACTTTAACCTGCAAAATCTGATTGATATCAAGCCAAACCCTGGCTCTAGCTACATTCGGTCACTAACTGAACCGTTTGATGTAGAGATGGAGCTAAAAGAAGAACAGATCAAAAACTGGTTTGAGCACGTTGGTATAATTAGCAAGGAACGAGAATGGAACCAGGTTCATGTGTCTGGCCATGGAGATGGTGAGCAGATAAAGCACGTAATTGACGGTGCAAACGCCAAAAAACTAATTCCAATCCACACACATCATGATGAATATCACAAAAAATTGCACTCAAATGTTCATACTGTAAAGCAACACGACTCGTATGAACTAGGAAGCTAAGAATATTGATTAGTATTCTAGATCAACTTCAAAAATCAAATCTCATAGCACGATGCCCTAATTGTCAAGGAGAATTTCAATTATCAAAAACTACTTTGTTTGATGGAACTAAACAGTTTCCACCCAAAGCAGAGAAGAAAAAACTAGCACTAGCTGAGGAACTTGACGGTCTAAACCAAGAAATTAAAGACAGGCTAGATGCATTAAAAAAACTCAAGATTAGTGCTGATAAAACATCAGAAGAGAAGGCACTTAGTACAGGACTTGGAAAAGTTATGCAAAACGTCCTGCCTCATCTCAAGGACTTTAACAGCCAAGTTACTATGGCAGATTGTAGGTTTATAGCTGCACAACTGGACATTATAGTCTTTGAAGGTGCATCAAACAATCATATCAAAAATATTACATTCATGGATGCCAAAACTGGTAAAGCACCACCACAAAAAAACCAAAAACAAATTCGTGATGCTGTAAACGACGGAAAGGTTAGGTCGGAGTTGTTCTAAATGGCAGATTCGTTACTTGGCATCTTTCAGCAATTAAAGACAGTTTTGTGTTTGTGTCCACATTGTTCAAGTCTTCTAAGAGTAAGTCAACTCCATCTACGTTCTACTGCAGCAGCTCCAAGGACTTGGCTTGATGACTATGATGAACAGATACAAAAATTGCAAATTAAAGATGATAAAGTTTCTCGAAAAGAGGATAAACTTAATTCACAAGTGGCTGAAATACGTGAAAAATCTAGGGAGCGTGGAAGAAAGAGGGTTGTAAGTACAGTGTTAAAGTCTATGGATGATTATTTTTCAAAGAAAAAATATAATCCATATGATATCAAACCTATTATTCATCCTGTAGATTTTGTAATTTTTAATGGAGATCATGACAAACAAGTCAATGAAGTTGTGTTTTTGTCAAAAAAATCAAAGAATCCAAATCTCGCTGCACTTCAAAAATCAGTTGGTGAATGTATAAAGAAGAAAAATTATGATTTTAAGATAGCGAAAATATCGAATGAAGGTAAGGTTACTTTTGAGTGATTATGGCTTTATCAGTGGAAATGCCTGGTCATTGTTTTCTTCAATATTATAACGGGATTTCTTATCCAGTCCCTTACATTTTATAACTGCAAAAAAGCTATAGCAGTAAAAGTTTTTTGTAGTGTGGCGTTTTGCCCTAAACCTAAGAAAGAATTTTCCATGAAATTTTTCAGTTCCAAGTTTTGCTTTGTCGGTTTTTGGGTGGTATAACCCATAACCATTCCCGATCTGAATATAATCTGCCTTATCCTCATAAAACATACCAATTGTTTCATCTGAGATGTCGTATGTAGCATCCTCAAAATTTTTCTGATCTTCCTTAACATCATCAAAAGTAAGTTCAGGATCTGGCTTACGGTATTTGTTTGGAATAATTTTTTTCTTATTCAGATAATCAAGAACACCCAATTTTGTGTAATGATCTGTAATCTTCATACCCTTTACTTTTGGTGCCCAGTCCCATTTCCATTCTTTACCTTTCTTTTCTGGAATCAACCTTTTTTGTCCAAACTCCGCACCGTTTGCACGATTCTTAACTTCTACACTGTATTTTTTACCTCGATGTAAAAAGAAAGCATCAATTCCAGGGCCAGAGCCTGCTCCAGCAACTTCAGTGGGCATAAGTTTTTTATTTTTTAAAATTTCTACAATCTTTTTTTCATATCTGTGACCCTTATTATCTCCCTTAACCACTTAGGGACTACCTCAAAGTCAGTAATCTGCTTTTCTCTAACATTAAAAACACCAAAAGGAATAGAGTATTGTAATGAAAAGTGAAATTCTTTGTGATATTATAAAAGACGATTGCGAAAAAACCCTCAAAACTAATTTTTCAGAAAAGATACATCTAACATTTCTAGATCCGCCATTCAACCAAGGTAAGGAATACAATAGCCACAATGATGACATGCCTGAGGCTGAATATTGGGATTGGATGATACGTGTCTGTAAGTTAATTTTTGAAAAAACTGTAGATGGCGGAGCTATCTATTTTATGCAGAGAGAAAAAAATACTAGATTTGTACTAGACGCGTTATCAAAGTCAGGATGGACATTTCAAAATCTCATAATCTGGAGAAAAAAATCATCTGCTGTACCAGGAAATACTCGATTTGCAAAACATTATCAGGTTATTGCTTTTGCTACAAAAGGACAAAAACCTAACACTTTCAACAAGTTACGAATTCAACCTACATTACTTGTCACTGAAAAATATGAAAGAAAGACTGGTATGTATATCACTGATGTTTGGGACGATATACGTGAATTAACTTCCGGTTATTTTGCTGGACATGAACCATTAAGAGATCGCTATAAAAAAAGGGCACATAAACAACAATCTCCAGTCGCTCTTTTGACAAGAATAATTCTATCTTCAACTAAAACAGATGATCTAGTTTTTGATCCATTTGCGGGAACTGGTACTACACTTGTAGTTGCAAAACAACTTCAGCGTAAGTCAGTTGGAATCGAACTTGATGCTGATCTTGTTTCTCTTATTGAAAAAAGATTAGGGAGTTTACGACAAGCTGATGATATTACAAAATTATGGGATGATTATGCTCACACAAAAAATCTTCATGAGATTTGGAAGTTGCCGGAAAATCTCAAAGTAAAAAATTCTAATAAATTAGAATAGATGGAACAGTTAGACGGGTCTTAATAAAAATACAAGGACTTCCCTATCATTTCTCTCAACATCTGGCTGTCTTTCTTTTTTAATATCTGCTAGTTCTTTCCCTAGCGTCTGTCCTTGTCACGCTTTTTTTGTTTTTCCCATGCATATCCATCAAGTATTTCAACTAATTTCTGAAGTATTTTATTTTTATGACCTTTTTCAATATTTAATTCAAAAATATCAGAAGAGGGTTCATTCATTTTAATTTTTTTTACAATTTTGTGGTTAACCACCAAGACATAGTAAACTGAAACATTTTTAAAGAAATTTAGATCCTTTCGGTTATCTAAATTTTTTTTCTGTAACTCACGCGCAAGTAGTGTACGATTAGATGGCCCATATTCTAGCAAATATTTCATCATCACCGGCTGATAATTTGCCTTTAATGTTTCTGGATTCAAGTTTTTGTCACAGAATTGAATAAATTCAGAGTAAGACTTTGGAGCAATTTCGGTATCTTGTTCTTCTTCAGTTTGATTTTCTCGTCTAGTATCCCATGCCTTTCTAGAAGCTTCACTTCTTCCTTCTTCTCCTCTAGTTACATTTGCCTTTTTAGCTGCTTCACTCCTTTTAACATCTACAATCCTTTGATCCATTTTTTCAATTAATTCATCTTTTTGATATTTATCTAGAGGTACAACATTTAATTCAAAAATATCATCTTGTTTCCTTACTATATTCTCATTAACTAAATCACTAAAGGCTTGAATGTATGTGTAAGATTCTGCAGAGAGCATTGTAGTATCAGTTGGGTTTGCTTGTAATAGATCATTACAAAGCTCCGCTCTTGAACGTGGTCCATTTACTAACGATTTTACTATGATAGGCTTGTAATTTTTCCTTGGAAGTTTTAACTCCCAACATCGAACCACACTGAGTAAATTGGGAAAAGTCCTTCTAGAAACACCAGTCTCAATATTACTAAAATTACCGTTCTCATCAATTATTGAAATTCCAGGGTCTATGAATTCAGTTTCATCTACTGTATGATGTTGATAATTTTTGTCTAGCCAAGTCCAGAATTCTGGTTTCCATTTTTTGAATACAGTATGTTCAGAAAATAATTTATGCATAGTTCTGATCTCATGTTTTCCAAGAGCATGTTTTTTTCTCCATTCATTGTAGAATCTTTTCTGTGAATCATTTTGCCATTCCATTGTTTCATCAGAAACTATTTTTAAATCATAGTCATCTAGCTCAACATCCTCTGCAAAAAGATCTATATGAAATCTGAAACTTAGTAGTTTTTCTTCCTCTGATAATTGGCTAGATTCATCTCTTAATTTCATGCCAAAGTCAACTATTCTACATTCTAATGTTCCACCATTTCTTGGCCCACGAAGACCTCTACCAATCATTTGTACCCATAATGGGTAACTCTCTGGGTTACGCGCCACAACTACTGCATCAACCTCTGGGGCATCAAAACCAGTAGTAAGAATATCAACATTACATAATACCTGAATTTTTCTCTCTCTGAAATCACTAATGAATTTACATCGTTCGTCAGTATGTGTTTCACCATGAATATACTGTGCATTGATTCTTGGTTTTATTGAAGAACGTAATAATGACGAGATTAATTTTGCGTGTGACACAGAGTTCGTAAAAAGAAGAATTGATTCTTTATGTTCTTCTTTAATTAATTTATCAACAACCGCAATAATTTTTTCATTAAGTTCTGCATCTCGTGAAATTAATTCAGCTG
>Ga0315336_1007704_pt1 | contig 10109 bp, 6 predicted proteins | sample ASW5metaG_FD_204512 | JGI IMG/M metagenome (GOLD analysis project Ga0315336, IMG submission 204512) | Ammonia-oxidizing marine archaeal communities from Monterey Bay, California, United States - ASW #5 | ecosystem: Environmental > Aquatic > Marine > Intertidal zone | place: USA: California... | reverse complement strand
TTGCCAATCTTTCCCGGGCTGATTTGACGGGCAGTAAGTTTGTTGGTGTCCGCCTTGAAGGTGCTGGCCTGAGCGACACAAAAATTGACGGCGCGACGGTAGAACGGTGCCTGTTGCCGGGGGGGCAGTTCGTTGAACAAAGCACCCTGGCCAAAGCGCTTAATCGCGAATAACTGCCGCTAAGTGGTTTTGGATCACCTTTTCCGTTGTTCGAACCTCGTCAAACTTTCGAACGCCCCTTTCGTCCGCTTCCCGGTCGCACGGTCTTGGGACCGCTGGCCCTTTTTACGCAGATAACGAGTGTTCAGCAGTAAAAGGTCTTGCTGGGGGTCGCTGCGCTCACAAGTCTGTTTAATGAACACGCCACTCAAGGCAACCTCCCCTTCGTCAGGTGGCTGATCCACGCAATTCCAGTCGCCTTGGAAGCGGGACTTTAGGGTGGCTGCGAGAGATGCCGCGCGCCGCCGGTCGCGAATTTCCGCGCGGCTGTCAGTCACCACGCGAATGCCGCCGATCACACCGTCATTGCTCACGAGAACTGAAACCACCACTGGATGTCCGGCAACGGTCGTACCGGCGTGGAGCGCCGCCTCGGTCGGCAATTCGAGCGCTAAGGCCCGGTATTCAAGTTCATCGTCGTAAGAGAGGTATACCTCGTGGCTGCCATCGCCTTCTGCCGGGCAAACCTTGAAGTCGCTTAGGCTATCGAGCGGTCGGGAGGGTGGTCCACCATTAGTACCACAGGCGACCACGGCCAAGTCACGCTCGGGAATTTGTGAAATCTCGCCACCCAGCACAATGTCCCACACCGTAAAAGGGGGTTCATGTGCCGTTTTGGCCCTGTCCGCAAAGGCGGTTGCGGCACCGAAGAAAGTCAACCCAGCTGCCACGATCAATGAATTGACCGAGGGCAGCTGCTTCATTTTTTCATACCCATGCAATTGCGACTGCCAACTTTGAAATAAGCTTCGCAATCGTCGAATGTTGCTGATCCCTTGCCCACGACGTTCTTAAAAACATAGGCGACCAAGTTTTCTAAACTGCTTTCCGACATGGTCTTGCCTTTGCGTGGCATTGTGTCGGGCTCGAACTCGTCGGCCAGCATGCCATAGCACCGGTCATCCTTATAGGCCATGCGATCATGGTAGGGCATCTCGGTACCGATCATGCCGCAGCGCACGATTTCTTTCAGGTCCTCTGGCTCGAGCTTTGTGACCCGAAGGCTGGGTGCTGCACCTGGCGAGCGCGGATGCCCCCGGCCATCGCCGGCCCAACCGTGGCAATAGGCGCATTTGCCCTTCTTCCAGGATTTTAGACCGCGGACCGGGTCGCCGCTCGGGGCACTCGTGCTATCAACTTCGGCGTCGCCACCTGCGTGCACGCTGGGGGACAGACCCACCGCCATAACAGCACTCAAGATGGCGGCGACCAAAGCCCGTTTTAGTTTGTCAGTCATAGTGTCTTTCCGTTCTACAGCGCGAAAACCCAAAGCATATAGGCGCGTTCCATGGAGCTCAATTCGGTGCGGCCAAAGTTGGAGACGCCCGGAGTAAAGCCGCCGCCACCGCCCAGTATTGCTACGTATTGCTTGCCATCGACCGAAAAGGTCATGGGCGGGGCCTGGAACTCGACCCCAAGGTTGATGTTCCACAGCCGCTCAAGGGATTCCGCATCGTAAGCCGAAAACGCGCCGTCCATATGACCTGTGAACAGGAGCTTGCCGCCGGTGACGACCAAACCTGAATAGTTCGGGTACTCAAGCGGAACCTTTTTTGCGGCTTCGCCGGTCGCGACGTCGATCGCGGCCAAGGACCCGCTAGCTTTGCCGTCAGTTGCAAAACCACCCCCCAGCCAAAACTCGCCTTCGCCGCGAAACTCTTTGTATGTCTCTTCGTCAGGTTTGCCTTTGACGACGACGGCCGAGCACGCCTCGATCGAGGCCCCGTAGGCAAGTTTCAATTCTGGGCTGTAGGCCGAAGGCCAAAAATTCACCCCGCCTTGAAGATGCGGACAATTGGTAACCCGGTCTGCTCCTCCGCGCCGGGGTGCGAGACCCTTCGTATACTCCTGTAGGCCGCCCGCCGGGTCATAGCCGAATGGGATGCCGGTCTTGGGGTCGATGCCTTTGGTCCAGGTTAGCTTGTCCACATACTGCTTGGCGCCTATGAACGAGCCGTTGGTCCGGTCCAGTCGATAGAAAAAGCCGTTGCGCCCAAAGTGTGCAACAACCTTACGGGTTTGCCCCTGAATTTCCCGATCTATCAAAAGATGAACGCCGGTCTCGTCGAAATCCAGATAATCGCCCGGGGTGTATTGAAAATACCAAACCAGCTTGCCACTTTCGACGTCGATTGCGACCGCGCTGTTGGAATAAAGGTTGTCGCCAGGCCGTGCCTCGGGATCGAACATGGGAACCGGGTTGCCGGTACCCATGATCAAAAGTTTGTTTTCCGGATCGTAGGACCCGGTCGCCCACGCGCCTGCACCGCCAATTTTCCAGCAATCCGGGTTACCACCCTCTGCGCACCGCCATGTCTCGCCACCCGGCTGATCCGGTGAAGGTACGGTATAGAACCGCCATAATTCATTGCCCGAGGCAGGATCCAATGCGGCGATGAAACCGCGCGTGGCCCAGTCGCCCATGGCTTGGCCGACAATTAGTTTGCCGTCGGCGACCAAGGGGGCACCGGTAAACCCTTCACCTGCGCCGGTCGCCACTTGCTTTTCCCAGACAATTTCGCCGGTCGCCTCTTCAACCGCCGCTACCCGGCCGTCACCCAGGTTTGAGAACACCAGGTTTTTCCACAGCGCCACACCGCGATTAACCGGCAGACGCAAGCCTTCGTGATCCATATCGAAGCCGGTTTTCCAAACGATTCGACCTCGATCCCCGGAACGCGCATCAATTTTGTAGACCGAACCCCATCCGTCGGTGACATAAAGAAACCCTCCGTCCGCCAACGGCGTACCCTGAAGTGCGGGCGCGCCCAGTTCAGAGGGCTCCCAGCCGCCCAAGGGCACAGCGTACGCGAGTTTTAAGCTCTTTACGTTGTCCGAAGTAATTTCGTCGAGCGGCGAAAACCGGTGAGCATCATAGGTGCGGTGATGTGTGAGCCAGTTAGCGGCCTCGGCGTCGGATCCCGCATTCAACAGGCGAGCGTCGGTCACGTCGGCGGCCAGAACCATATTGGTGGCCACTGATAATGCACAAATTAATCCGGCCACCCGGGCCCCACGTAAAAACCGAAATTGCATGTTTTTTCCTTCGGATTAGTTCGTTTGAGTTCTGTCCTTAGAGCGCGAAAACCCAAAGCATATAGGCGCGTTCCATAGTCTCCAATTCCGATAAGCCATAAAACCCGACTGCCGGGCTGAAACCACCGCCGCCACCAAGAATGGCAACGTATTGCTTGCCATCGACAGCGAAGGTCACGGGCGGAGCTTGAAACTCAACGCCTAAGTTTATCTTCCATAAGCTCTCAAGCGACTGGGCATCGTAAGCCGAGAACGTGCCGTCCAAATGACCTGTAAACAAGAGCTTGCCCTTGGTTACCATCACACCTGAATAGTTCGGGTATTTAAGGCTGATCTTCTTTGTGGCCTCGCCTGTCGCGGCATTAATCGCCGACAAAGAACCCGTCGGTACGCCGACCACATTGGCTCCGCCTCCCAGCCAAAATTCGCCCTCGCCACGAAATTCCTGGAAGCCTTCACCAACTTCTGCCTTGCCACGGACGACGACCTCGGAACACGACTCAATTGACGCCCCATAAGCGAGATTGAGGTCAGGATGATAGGCAGTGGGCCAGAAATTTACGCCGCCCTGCAAGTGCGGACAGTTGGTGACCCGATCCGCGCCTTTGCGCCGCGGGGCTTGGCCGGTCGTGTATTCCTGCAAACCACTGTTCGGGTCGTAACCAAGGGGGATGCCGGTTTTGGGGTCGATGCCTTTGGTCCAAGTTAGCTTGTCCACATACTGCTTTGCGCCAATGAACGAACCGTTGGTGCGGTCCAGGCGGTAGAAAAAACCGTTGCGGCCGAAGTGCGCGACCACCTTGCGTTTTTTGCCCTGAACTTCCCGATCGATCAACAAGTTGACCCCGGTTTCATCGAAATCCATGTAGTCGCCAGGGGTGTATTGAAAGTGCCAAATCAGCTTTCCTGTTTCGATGTCCAGCGCGACCGTGCTGTTGGAATAGAGATTATCCCCGGGCCGAGCTTCCGGGTCGAACATGGGAACCGGGTTGCCCGTACCCATGATCAACAGCTTGTTTTCAACGTCATATGAACCGGTGGCCCAGGCAGCGGCACCGCCTATTTTCCAGCAATCCGGGTTGCCGCCTTCCGCGCAGCGCCAAGTATCCCCGCCGGGTTGATCCGGTGAGGGTACGGTATAGAACCGCCATAATTCGTCGCCCGAGGCAGGATCCAACGCGGCGATGAAACCGCGGGTGGCCCAGTCGCCCATGGCTTGGCCGACAATCAGTTTGTTGTCAGCAATCAACGGTGCGCCGGTAAAACCTTCACCCGCGCCGACAGCCACCTGCTTTTCCCAAACGATCTCGCCAGTGGCCTCATCGACCGCCGCTACTCGGCCATCACCTAAGTTAGAGAACACTAGGTTTTTCCACAGCGCCACGCCGCGATTAACCGGCAGGCGCAAGCCCTCGTGGTCCATGTCAAAGTCGGCCTTCCACACGACCCGGCCACGATCACCTGACCGGCCGTCAATTTTGTAGATCGAGCCCCAACCGTCGGTCACATACATGAAACCGCCGTCCACTAAAGGTGTCGCCTGCAGCGCGGGCGCGCCCAGCTCGGATGGCTCCCAGCCGCCCAATGGGACTGCGTAGGCCAGCTTCAAGTTCTTCACATTGTCCGAGGTAATTTCGTTGAGCGGTGAAAAGCGGTGAGCATCATAGGTGCGGTGATGCGTCAGCCAGTTAGCGGCCTCGGCTTCTGATCCTGCGTTCAAAAGCCGAGCATCGGTCACATCAGCGGCCGAAGCCATACTGCCAGCGGCGGTTAACGCGCCAAGAAATCCGGCCGCCCAGGCCGCACGCAAAAAACTCAATCGCATTTTTCTTCCCTTCAGATTTATCCAATACGGCCTGACCCTAGAGGGCGAATACCCACAACATGTAGGACCGTTCCATTTTTCCAAGTTCCGTACGACCAAAGGTGGCAAGGGCCGGACCGATGCCGCCACCGCCACCTAGGATCGCGATGTACTGCTTTCCATTTACCGCGAAGGTCATGGGGGGCGCCTGAAATTCAACCCCAACATTTATGTTCCACAGCCTTTCCAGCGTTTCGGCATCGTAGGCCGAGAAATCCCCGTCCATGTGGCCGGTGAAGGCGAGGTTTCCGCGAGTTGTCAGCATGCCCGAATAATTAGGGTACTCGGTCATAACCTTTTTGACCGCTTCACCGGTTGCCACATCAAAGGCTGACAATGAGCCATTTGTGTCACCTTTAGCCCGCACGCCCCCGCCCAGGAAGAACTTGCCTTCGCCCCTATATTTTCGGAAAGCTTCGAGCCCGCCTGCAGTGTCTCCTTTGATGACAATTTCGGAACAGGCTTCTATTGAGGCTCCGTAAGCGAGCTTTAAATCCGGGTTGTAAGCAGTAGGCCAAAAATTCACACCACCTTGGGTGTGGGGACAGATTTCAATTGAATCGGCGCCGCCCCTTCGTGGGGCTATGCCTTTGACATATTCCTGAACGCCGCCTGACGGGTCATAACCCAGTGGCTTCCCGGTTTTAGGATCGATACCTTTGGTCCAAGTCAATTTCTCGACATACTGTTTGGCGCCAATAAACGAGCCATTGGCGCGGTCCAGCCGGTAGAAAAATCCATTGCGGCCAAAGTGCACAACGACCTTGCGCAACTCCCCCTTTATTTCCCGATCGATCAAGAGATGGACGCCGACCTCATCCAAGTCCATGTAGTCGCCGGGGGTGTATTGGAAGTACCAGACTAATTTGCCGGTCTGGACGTCGATGGCCAAAGCACTATTGGTATAGAGATTGTCGCCCGGCCGAAATTCAGGGTCGAACATGGGCACCGGATTACTGGTTCCGACGATCAATAGTTTGTTGTCGGGGTCGTAGGATCCTGTCGCCCACACGCTGCCGCCGCCAATTTTCCAGCAACCCGGATTGCCGGCCTCTTCACACCGCCACGTTTCGTGACCGGGTTCGCCCGGACCGGGGATCGTGTAAAAACGCCACAGCTCGTCGCCGGTTTTGGGGTCGAGCGCCGCGACGAAACCGCGGGTCGCCCAATCTCCCATACTTTGGCCAACGATTAGCTTACCGTCGGCAACTAGCGGAGCGCTAGAAAACCCTTCCCCGGCCCCCGTAGCCACTTGCTTTTCCCATACAATGTCGCCGGTTGTGTCATCGACCGCCACAACCCGGCCATCCAGCGTATTGCTGAACACAAGGTTACCCCACAGGGCAACACCTCGGTTAACCGGGATGCGAGTGATATCCTTTTCCACGTCAAAGTCGGCTTTCCAAACAATCCGACCCCTGTCGCCGCTGCGCGCGTCGATTTTGTATGCTGACGCCCAACCGTCGCTCACATATAGAAACCCGTCGTTGGCCAAAGGCGTACCCTGGAGGGCCGAATTAGCCCACTCAGACGGCTCCCATCCGCCCAAAGGCACGGCGTAAGCAAACTTGAGGTTCTTGACGGTGTCTCGATTGATTTCATCCAAGGGCGAGAATCGGTGGGAATCATAGGTCCGGTGAACGGTCAGCCAATTGGCCGCTTCGGCGTCGCCGCCGGCGTTCAACAATCGCTCGTCGGTCACATCGGCGGCCTGTGCCGGCAATGCTGCAATTGCTAGCGAAGCCATAGCGACGGCTGTGCACCCAAGCCGTGAAACGTATTTCCGCAAGTCGGCTATATGTTCGATCCCCATCACAGTCTCCCCCCTGTCATTATTTGGCCTGATATGCCCTAAAGCGCGAAAACCCACAACATATTGGCGCGTTCCATGGTGCCAAGTTCAGTAAGACCAAAGTTGTTGACCCCTGGGGCTAATCCGCCACCGCCACCCATAATGGCAATGTACTGTTTGCCGTTAACCGCGAACGTCATGGGTGGCGCCTGAAATTCAACGCCCAAGTTGACCCGCCACAATTGCTCTAATGACTCGGCATCGTAGGCTGAAAACTCGCCATCCATATGGCCGGTAAACAGTAAGTTTCCGCGGGTGGCCAGCAGGCCTGAATAATTGGGATACTGAAGACCGATTTTATTGACCGGTTTTCCGGTCGCAACATCGTAGGCAAGCAGCGAACCCTTTTGCGCTCCCTTGACAGCGACACCTCCACCGAGGAACGGGTGGCCCTCTCCCTGAAAATCCCTGAACGCATCCAATATATCGCCCTCACCACCGCCTCTTAGGACGATATCCTGGCAGGCCTCGATGGAGGCGCCATAGGCCAGCTTGAGGTCCGGGTTATAGACAGCCGGCCAGTAATTGACACCGCCCTGTACATGGGGGCACGAAGTCACACGGTCGGGGCCGTCCCGCCGGGGGACTATGCCTTTCACGTACTCCTGCACGCCGCCTGCGGGATCATACCCCAGCGGCTTGCCGGTTTTAGGATCGATGCCTTCGGCCCAATTGAGTTTGTCTACGTATTGCTTGGCGCCAATGAATGAGCCATTTGTGCGGTCTAACCGGTAGAAAAAGCCGTTGCGGCCAAAATGCACAACCACTTTGCGGTCTTGGCCCTTGATTTCCCTGTCGATCAACAGATGTGTTCCCACTTCATCAAAGTCGAAGTAATCGCCAGGTGTGTACTGGAAGTACCAAACAAGTTTCCCGGTCTCCACGTCCAACGCGATCACACTATTGGTAAACAGATTATCGCCCGGCCGGTATTCAGGATCGAACATGGGAACCGGATTGCCGGTGCCGACAATGAGTAATTTATTCTCCGGGTCGTAAGAGCCTGTCGCCCAAGCGCCACCGCCCCCGGTTTTCCAACAGTCAGGATTGCCGTCCTTGGGGCACTGCCATGTTTCGCTGCCGGGTTCACCCGGCGCCGGCACCGTATAGAACCGCCACAGTTCTTCGCCGGTTTTTGCGTCCAATGCCGCCAGAAATCCGCGGGTTGCCCAGTCGCCCATGGCTTGTCCAACGATCACTTTGCCGTCCGCCACAATTGGCGCACCGGTAAAGCCTTCGCCCGGTGCGGTTGCGACCGCTTTTTCCCAGACTATTTCGCCAGTTGCCTCGTCAACCGCGACCACGCGGCCATCGACCAAATTGCTGAAAACGAGATTACCCCACAGGGCGACCCCCCGGTTGGCCGCCAACCGCAGTATCTCGTGGTCCATTTCAAAGTCGGCTTTCCATATAACGCGGCCGCGGTCGCCCGACCGCGCGTCGATCTTGTAAATGGAGCCCCAACCATCGCTCACATACAAAAAGCCGCCATTAGCAAGCGGCGTGCCCTGAAGCGTGGGTGAGCCCAATTCGGAAGGCTCCCACCCGCTTAAGGCCACTGCGTAGGCGAGTTTTAGGTCTTTAACCGTGTCTTGGTTGATCTCAGTTAAGGGCGAAAAACGGTGGGAATCATAACTGCGATGGACAGTGAGCCAATTTGCAGCCTCGGATTCGCCTCCAGCGTTACGCAAGCGTTCATCCGTAACGTCGGCGGCTCCTACGAGCCCAGGCATTAGAAACACCAACGACAATCCCGTAAAAGCCAAAAACCGCTTCAATTCCTTAATCACACAAATCCCCTCGTTTAAGTCGTCGCCTCAAAGGCTAAAGTGCAAACACCCACAGCATATAGGCCCGCTCCATGGTTGCCAGTTCGGTTAAGCCATAGAGCGTCTGGGCAGGTTCTTGGCCTCCGCCACCACCCAGAATTGCCACGTACTGTTTGCCGTCCACTGCAAACGTCATGGGCGGTGCTTGAAACTGAACGCCCAAATTAATCTGCCACAAGCGCTTCAATGTTTGGGCGTCGAATGCGGCCAGCGTACCGTCAATAAAGCCGGTGAATAGCAAATTTCCGCCGGTCACAACCAGTCCCGAATAATTTGGATAGGGTTGAATGGTCTTTTTGGCCATTTCGCCTGAATTCACATTCATGGCTGACAGTGACGAGCGATGTTCGCCTGTGGCTGATGCACCGGCGCCGATCCAGGGATGCCCTGCGCCCTTAAATTCGATAAAAGCTTCGCCATAAGTGGCCTTGCCTCTGATAACAATTTCCGAGCAGGCTTCCAAAGACGCCCCATAGGCGAGTTCCAGGTCCGGGTGATAAGCCGTCGGCCAGAAATTTACACCACCCTGTGCGTGGGGGCAGCTTTCCAGTCGATCGGGACCGTCCCTACGGGGGGCTAGTCCCTCGGCGTAGACCTGCAAGCCGGTTGATGGGTCGTAACCCAGTGGCTTGCCGGTTTTGGAGTCCACCCCCGCAGTCCAGGTGAGTTTTTCCACATATTGTTTCGCGCCGATAAAAGAGCCGTTGGTACGGTCCAGGCGATAGAAGAAGCCGTTACGCCCGAAATGAACTGCAACCTTGCGGTTTTTGCCTTCGATCTCCCGGTCGATCAAGAGGTGAGTGCCAACTTCGTCAAAATCCATATAGTCGCCCGGGGTGTATTGGAAGTACCAAACCAGTTTGCCGGTTTCGATGTCGAGCGCCACCACGCTATTGGTATACAAATTGTCACCAGGCCGGGCTTCCGGATCAAACATGGGTACCGGGTTTCCGACGCCCATAATCAAAAGTTTGTTTTTCTCATCATAGGAGCCGGTTGCCCAGGCACCGCCGCCGCCCACTTTCCAGCACTCGGGATTGCCGGTTTCGGCGCACTGCCAAGTTTCATTGCCAGGTTCACCAGGGGCAGGAACGGTGTAAAAGCGCCATAATTCTTCCCCGGTTTTGGGGTCAAGTGCCGCAATAAATCCGCGTGTTGCCCAATCACCCAGAGCCTGCCCCACGAGCAATTTGCCGTCCGCGATCATTGGCGCGCCGGTAAAGCCTTCGCCAGGATCAGTGGCGATTTGTTTTTCCCAAACAATTTCGCCAGTGGCTTCTTCGATCGCAATGACACGGCCGTCGACCAA
>Ga0315336_1007703_pt1 | contig 10109 bp, 10 predicted proteins | sample ASW5metaG_FD_204512 | JGI IMG/M metagenome (GOLD analysis project Ga0315336, IMG submission 204512) | Ammonia-oxidizing marine archaeal communities from Monterey Bay, California, United States - ASW #5 | ecosystem: Environmental > Aquatic > Marine > Intertidal zone | place: USA: California... | reverse complement strand
GGCCGGCCACCACTCCATGACGTTTGTGCCGAGGGCCGTATTCGCGCCGTGCATTACTGGGCACTTGTTTTCAACTATGGCGTCCATGTTCTACTCTCCGATCATGTTCTGCAGATTCTGCCCGTCGCCAATTCAGGGATGTTCAATCCTCGATAACCTATCCAGCTCCATGGACCCCGCAATGACATAGATCTGGTCACGCGTGGTGTTCTGATCGCCGTGAGCTCACTAGAAATTCAATGAATTAATCGAGATAGGCCTGCGGCGTCAGCTCTCTGGTCGTTCTGGATAACATCGCCCAGCGCGCTACCAGTGGTCGCGACGCTTGGGGACGTTTGTGACATTGGCTACTCCAAACTCAGCTGCCAAATGCTACCAAATGCAGGCCATAAGGTGAATTTTGGAATACTTATCACTGCGATAAGATGTCCTTATGATCAATGGAGCGGAATGGAATTCTGAGACCGAGATCCCTAGAGCCAACCGCGCTCCCCATATCACCCGCAGCGGATCCGAGATCTCGATTTGGAAATCCCGACACGTTGGACGCAGTATGGTGAGAAGCGAAACAGGGTCGCAATGAGCATCAGCACATGAAGAGCAGATCCTTGTTGCTGGCTGCGTCCGCGATCATTCTAACGGGCGCGACGATGGGCGTTGGCGCGGAGGTTGGACAGCCGACTGACGCTGAAAGAGCGGCTGAATCCCGCAAGCTTACAATGAGCTATGCGAAGCAGCTCAGGGGCGAACTGGTTCAAGCCATAAAGGCCGGCGGGCCGGAATCGGCTATCCCCGTGTGCCAGTCCGCCGCACCCGCGATAACCGAGGAGATGGCTGCCGAGAAGGGGTGGTCGGTTGGGCGCACGGCGCTAAAGCTGCGCAACCCGGCGAACGCGCCCGACGCTTGGGAGCGGTCTGTCCTGTTGAATTTCCAGGATCAGATCAAGCAGGGCGCCGACATAGCAGAGCTTGAGGTTTACGAGACGGCTACCCAGGACGGCAAGCCGGTGTTTCGATACATGAAGGCAATCCCCACACAAAAACCCTGCCTTACCTGCCACGGTCAAAATGTGAGCGACTCCTTGCGCAAGACGATCGCAGAGTTCTATCCCCAAGATCAGGCAGTCGGATTCTCCCTTGGGGAGCTGCGAGGCGCCTTCACCATCGTGCGACCCTTGCAATGACCGCGCGGCTTCTCGCGGAGGCGTCGGGACCTCCATGTTGTACGCGCCGGTGCTCGTTACTGTCGCCTCAATCGGCCAGCACCTTGATCGCTGCCGCATCGACCTAACCGACAGCGAATTGCCAACTCACCCGCATCACCATGAAGGGTCGCGGGCGGTGGGTCGTCACCAAAACAGCCCGTGGGCACGAGAGACTTCGCTCGCCGAGGCGATCGGGCTTGTCGAGCGCGTACGGGAGCCCACGGCACGCGGCGCTCGCAGCCGCGAAGCAACCCGCGCGATGAATGACTGCTACGGCACTGTGACTGGTGCCCAGAGGATATTCCGTGGCGCATTGCCGGAGTCAAAAAAAACCGCCGGGGCATGGCCCCGGCGGCTTCTATTCTCAAATTCTTCTAACTGCGGCTATTGAGCAAGCTGGACGTTGGTTGCCTGCTTGCCGCGGCCGCGCGAGTCGTCCTCGATATCGAAGGTGATCTTGTCGCCTTCGTCGATGCTCGAAATGCCAGCAGCCTCAAGCGCAGTCGCGTGAATAAAGACGTCCTTGCTGCCGTCGTCCGGCGCAACGAAGCCAAAGCCACGCGCATGATTGAAGAATTTTACAGTTCCATTTGTAGACATAGGGAATTCCTTTCCCGTCAGTGTGTATTGGATATTCCAGATACGCGGCGCCGTTCAGCGCCACGTTCCATAAGTGTCTCTAAGATGTCGGGAAAGGTCGGCGCTCCATGCGGAACAGTCGTCTAACCAGATAGCTCGAGAGGGCACGCTTATCCAATTCCTCAGCGTGCCGCTGGTCCACATATGAGGACTGCCAGAGCCGAGCGCAAGAAAAAACGTCATTAGCTCGCCCGCGCGTCACGTTGGGCCTAGAGCGCGATCTGCTGCGCCTTGCCTTGCTCCGCGCCCGCCGCTCGCATCTCCCATGCCGCGGTGAACCGAACCATTGTCATAAATGATTCGAGGCGTATTCGCGGACATAGGGCCGGCGATCATGTGGAGTTCTAATCACCTCCGCTCAGCGGAATCGCAATTTTTGCCTTGGTCTCCAAAGCCTCCTCTGACGCGCCCATGTCGAGCTTGAGCTGTCCTGCAGGCGAGATGTCGGAGAGGCCTAATGCCGAGAGCGAGGAGCCAATGCCCCCCCGAACGCTCCAGTCAGGGAGATCGGTGCTATAGGCGGAGTAGTCGCCGCCGAGGCTGACGGACAGTTCATTGGTAAGCGCCACATCAAGGCCACCGCCCACGTTGAGGCCGGTGTCGCCGACGGCGTCGAACGCACCTGTGGAGGTGAGCATGTCGACATCATCGTGAAAGTCCCAGATACCCCTGACATGCGCTTGCGGCGTGATGGTGCCTATCGGCAGGCCGTGGTCCTCTAAACTCATGCCGATCGTGGGACCATAGGTCAGGCGGCCAGCCTGAAGGTCCTGTCCCCGCACACCCATGCGGAGGTCGATGGGCTCTTCGACGGGTTGCAAGGCGAGCTCATCGGGACCGGGTCCGATGCCTGGCACCGAGGGCTCGCCGCCGCCTTCACCGACAAACATGAAGCCGCCTTCGTTGCCGAAGACCAAGCCGGTAATCTCGTCCTGATTGCTTGGGACACTGCCAGCAATATTGGACTGGTCTTGCGGGGTCAGGCCCGCTGCGGCAGGCAATCCGCCTTCGGATCGGGCGGGGCCGGCTGTCGCCACGCCCGCAAACGCCAACACAATCACCCCCAGCTGCTTCATACGCATCGCACCTCCAAAGGTCGGACAATTGGAGCAACTGACTAGAACGTCGTGGCCTTCCAAAAAGCTGATTCAGCCTGACTTAATTTGCCAATCGGTTAGAAAGATGGCGCTAGGAAAAATTTGCTCGCGGTCGGAATTCTCCGGAGACATTGCAGCTACGCGTCGAACCTTGCCGTAATCTCTTCGAGCATGGCTTTGCGGTCGCGCCGGCTTATGGCTAGAGCATCAGCGATGCGCATGAGGCAATCGGTTTCGTGAGGCGTTAATGCATGGTCGGACACGCTAACCAGAAACGCTCCAGCCAGAATCTGTTGCTTGGCTGTAGCGCTGACCGTCTGGGCCTTTGATATTTCGGCCAATGCGGCTTTCTTGTCGCTTTGCACAAGCTCCGCCGCCTTGATGATCGGCCTGAAATCCATCTCTTCTCCGGCCATCTGACCGAACAAATCGGCGACGAATTTCATCTCACGGTGATCGATGCTGGCGTCTGAGGCCGCTTCCAGCAACATTGCGGTCCAAAGTGCACTACGGGCGGTGTCAAATTCTTGACCCGGAATGGTTGCCCAGTCGTCCAGCAGTCGTGCCGTCATCCCAGCCCGCTTCTCATCGATCTTCTCGGAGCCCGCGAGTTTCAATTCCCGCGGGTCCGGAAGCGCCTTCGCGACTCGCTTGTACTTTCTGTAGGTGATCCACAGCAGCACGTTGGGAACCAGAATCGCGATCAGGATTATGAGGCCTATGAGTACGGGAAAATTCTCTGAGCTGAACATTGAGGGATTTCACTCCTAATGGCCCGAGCGGGCTGCAAGGACGTCGTGCCGACTCACTCTGAGCAGCGATGCTATGGCTGAAGCTGTTGTATGGCTAGCGGCGGCTGGGCCAAATCCGAAATGTTCACTTTGGGTCAAAAGCCGACGTCATTGGCGCCCTCGGCTAAGGCTCGGCGCGGCCTCTTCGCAGCTTGACCACGAGGCGCCAGATCGTCAGCAGCAGAAGCGCCGCGACGATGAGGAAGACGATGTTGAACCAAGGTATCGTCGTGTGATCCGGTCCAGAGACCTCCCTGATCGAGATCGCATTCGGGTACATCGAGAACATCGTTATGCGCCAGCCATAGTGGTTGACGACGTACCACCGCGGATTCTCGAGCGTCGAAATAGCGTCCTGCGCTTCGGCCTGCAGGTTCCCGGAATCGAATTTGAAATACCACGGAAATCCCCAGCCGGTGTCTTCGTTCCAATAGACCCGTGGCTTACGTGACGGCGAGATGGCGTTGATGTACCGCACATCCCTGGTCCGAACCGACGAGTCCCCTTCGGGACTGGATTGATCCCTGCCCCTAAGATCGGCGCGTTTGACGTCGACGCCAACGATTCGGACCACGTCTTTGGACGGAAGATAGAAATTCAGGAAGAGGCCTACCGCCACAATGGCAATTACGATCAGCAGCCATTTCAGGAACGAGATAAATCGCATATGCGGATGTCCTCCTGTTAATCGCGAAAGGCGACCGCCGGCCTTGCGGCTCAACGAGTGCCCCTGGTCACGACCACTGGGATGGTATGTTGCTTGTGTGGTGGCGGTATCTCAGCCCAAAACAAGATTAGCAAGCCAGGGCTGCAAGTTCATAGTTCGGACTCGCTTGCCGGACCCGATCACTAATCCGGCAACCGATTGCGTATGATGTAAGAGACGCCGCGGGACCAGGACGCGTCCGTGTTGCCGCGAATATCGACGCTGTATGTGCCCAGCAATCTCCCGGTCGAGGCATCGCGCGTGTAGAGATTGATATTCAGGATGAGGTTGCTGACCTTCTGAACCGTTCCGGCCATTGAAATCTCGGCACCCAATTCCCGCGCGATGTCCGCTTCACAGCCATTGCAGCCGTGCAGAGGTCTGGCGGACTCGATCTTGTCCCGCATAGGAGCGACGTCGATCAACGTATAGCGGCCGGACTCCGTCAGCTCTCGCCGCAATTGATCGCTGACCGCGATCAGACGCGCCTGCTCGTCAGCGCGAGGACCCGAAATTTCGCCCTCGAGGCTGGTGTCGATCAGCTCAAAGCCGAACACCGCGACGCGCGGCTTTTCGGCGGCGGCCAAGGTGGCAAGCAACACGGCAAACAGGAATGCGAGTCCTGCAGCCGGCCAGCGGCCGATGCGAGGGTCGGGTTTCATACCGTTGGTCCTGTCTCGGGCCCGGGTTAGGCTAGTGCGTTATGTGCTCGCCTTCAAAGCCAATCGGAAGGCCATATTCGACATGGATTTGACCATGAGCTTCGCGCGTATTTCCGGATCCATGACGGCCGGCTTCATCTGGCTCGTTTTGGCGCTTGCGCTGCCCGCAGCGGCGCAGACCGTCTATGTCTCCAATGAGAAGGACAACACGATCAGCGTAATCGACGCGGCCAAGCTCGAGGTGAAGGCGACTTTGCCGGTGGGGCAAAGACCACGCGGCATCGGGCTGAGTCCCGATGGGAAGCGGCTTTATGTCTGCGCCAGCGACGACGACACCATCCAAGTCGTCGATACCGCAACCCAAGAGATCATCGGGTCTCTGCCGAGTGGGCCGGATCCGGAGCTCTTCGTGCTGCATCCAAGCGGCAACCCTCTCTTTGTCGCCAATGAGGACGACAATTTGGTCACGGTGGTCGACGTGGCGCGTGGATCCGTGTTGGCGGAAATCCCAGTTGGCGTAGAGCCCGAGGGGATGGCGATAAGCCATGATGGCAAGGTGCTGGTTAATACGTCGGAGACCAGCAACATGGCCCATTTTTTCGATGCCGAGACCTATGAAAACATCGGAAATGTGTTGGTCGGCAGCCGCCCGAGATTTGCGCAATTCAGCCAAGATGACAGCCAGATTTGGGTGTCGTCGGAGATTGGCGGCACGGTCAGCGTGATCGACGCCGCCACACGCGAGATCGTGCACACCATAAGATTTGAGATTCCCGCAGTCCCTAAGGATGCGATTCAGCCTGTAGGCCTGCGCCTCACCGCCGATGGAAAATTGGCGTTTGTCGCCTTGGGTCCGGCCAACCGGGTTGCGGTGGTGGACGCAAAGACCTTCGAGGTGCTGAAATACCTGCTAGTCGGACAGCGCGTGTGGCAGCTCGCCTTCAATGGGGATGAGAGCCTGCTGTTCACGACAAACGGCGTCTCCAACGACATCTCGGCCATTGATGTCAAAGACCTCAAGGTGATCAAGTCGGTCGCGGTGGGCCGGTATCCCTGGGGCGTGGCGGTGAAGAATTGAATGTGGCGCGGGTCCGCATCTTTGCCGTCGACCATTCGTTGGCTCCGGCTGCTGGCACACAGGCCGGCGGGCGCGCAGCGTCCCCTCGTTATCTGCTGTCTGTTAGCACTGGCCAGCGTTCCGGCAAATCATGCCTTCACGGCCACCGGCGACCCGGACTGGCCATGCATCCAACGAAAGGTGCCTCGCATTTCGGTGGGCATGGTTTGGGCTGGACCCGCCATCGATGAAAAGGACGAAGGCTGGCGGCGCGATGCGAATTTGAGCGGTGTTGCCGCCAGGGTCAGCGCGCGAACAACAGACTTGGCCCAGGCGGAAAAGGATATTCAAGCCTTCGCGGCCGGCCTGCCGGCGGACAACAGGGCGCAAAAACTCACGAGCCTTTTCGCCGGCGTTCTGGCGACCATCAATGCCGAGCGCGACGAGGTCATTCAGGGCATCGCGCGTTACGCGCGCCGCCAACAACGCCTGGCGGCAAGAATTGAGCAGGCGACGGCGGAGCTGGAGCGCCTGCCCCAGGGGCGGACCCCGCGCCGCAAAGAACTGCAGCGCCAGGTCGATTGGGACACTAGGATTTTCGAAGAGCGGGAGCGGTCGTTGACCTTTGTATGCGAGACGCCCGTGCTTCTCGAGCAGCGCGCCTTTGCGCTGGCGCGCGTCATCATGAGCCAGCTCGAATAGGGCGCAGGGGAACCGCCGCTATTGGGTCGCCTCTGCCGGCATTGGCTCGCTCGCCTCGGTCGGCAGGCCGGCTTCACGCCAGCCATCGGTGCCCTCGGGATACCAATTGACATCGCGGTAGCCATAAGAGATCGCCCGTTTGGCCGCGTTCCACGACATCCAGCAATCGGATAGACAGTAAAACACCAGGGGCCGGGTCTGATCGCCACCGGTCAAATGCGCGAGACCGTCGCGGAAGTAGCGCTCAGCCTCCTCGGACAGGGCGCCGAATCCAGTGTTCACCAACCAGGCGCTGCCTGGAATATTGCGCCGGGGGCGCGGGCGCCAAAGCGTGCCCTCCTCGAGTCCGGCGGGACGGGGCGCTCGAAACATCACGTCGACGAGGACCGCGCGTCCCTGCTTAGCCATCGCTTCAACTTCACGCGTGGTGACCGTCCGGCCGCCCGCAATCGTCGCGGGCACAGGCGCGCGCAGATTTTCGAGCCGGTATCCGCTGGGTTCGGCGACGGCGGATGAGTTTGGATTTTCGCCCGAAGCAGTTATCAGCGCACCTTTGTCGTCCAGAAGCGGCACGCCATAGTCGGCGAGGATCGTCTCGATGTCGGGGCGGCGTCGCTTGAGGAAATCATTCAGTGTCCGCTTCCAGTTCGGCTCGTTGAAGCGCAGGCCCATGGTGATGCGCGAATCCATGCGCACCCCGCCAGGGCGTGGCTCGAGCGGCACCACGATCAGATCGGGCCCGTGTTGCTTGGCGTGGTAGCCGGCAATCGGACCCCACAGGATGCCTAAATCGATCTCTCCCGTGAGAAGGTCGCTCACCATGGCTTGGCCCGAATTCTGGTGACGCGTATCGACCATCAACTGGTAGGGGCGCACCCGGTCCAGCAGGCCGCGTTTGGCCAGAATGCTGGAAGGCGGTGTGCCGGCGACCACACCAAGCCGCAGCTTGCTCAGCGCCGGATCATCGAGGGATTCAATTTTGTGACCAAGATCGCTCCGATAGATCAGCGCATAGCTTGAGCGATAATAGGGGTTGGTGTTTTGCAGCAGCTCATGCCCAAGCGAAATGCCGATCACCACGTCGCATTTGCGCGCCACCAGGGTGTTGCGCACGAACCCCATTCCCTGCGGGAACCATGTGTAGGCGGCGGGTAGGCCGAGATCGTCGGCCAGCAATTGGGCGATTTTGTTCTCGAAGCCCTCCTGGGCCTCATTGGATGATGGCAAGTTGGCGGGGTCGGCACAGACCCGCAGCGAATTTCGGCTGATGATCTCGGCGGTCTGGGCGCCGGCTGGCCGGGCAGCGATCGCCGCCAGAACCAATGCCGCGGCGAACACAAGCAAGATGGCGGAGCTGATCCGCGTCACGCCGGGCAAGGTGCAATTGGGCAATGTCGTAGCCATTGGGCATCCGCTGCGCGCAGGCGGGTCCGGCCCCGCCCGCATCCTATCCGAGGCAATCGTTGTCGCGTTCGGTCGCCTCGGACGGCTTGGCTTCCTTTTTTGGACGCCCGCGGCCAAGCGCACCGTCGGCGCGCGCCTTCAGGTAAGCGTAAATATCGTCGATGAAACACGCCACGTTTCGGTTCTCGCCGAAGCCCGGCATCACGCTTTGGCTCGCCGTGCCAACCGCCTTGCGCCCATTGATCACGACCTCCGCGAAATCATCGTAATCCATAGTTTTCATGCTTTCTGTCAGCGGCGGCCCGAAGCTGCTGCCCAGGCCGTCTGGACCGTGACAGACATGACAATCGGCATGATAACGGCGAAATCCGCTGAAGGTATACCAATCGACCACGCCATCGGCCGCGATGCGGTAGGGCTTTTCGCCCTCGGCCGCTAGAGCTGCCGGATGCGGCGCGAGCAGCGGCGCGGCGACGGCGCATAACAGGGCGAGAACCGTTTGGCGGCCGCGCCTGGCTGCAGGCGCCGGTTCTAGAGGCGTCTCAGGAATCACGCGCATCCTCCCTCAGATTAATGCGCGCCATCGCCCGCGCAATCCCATCATCTGCGGCTGAAGGGGCCCCCTAAGGCGGCCCCAATGACGGCCGCTCAGTTGGGCAGCGCGAACACGGTCAGCTGACCGCCGAGCTGGGTGTAGTTGCTCAGCGCCTTGTAGGCGCCGACCGCGCCCAGGCCTTCACTATCGCCGGTCAGGCCCGCCGCAAGGCCGATTCCAGCCCAGCCGCCGATGCCTGAGAGCACGCCGATATACTGCTTGCCGTCGTGCTCGTAGGTCATGACGTTGCCAATAATGCCCGAGGGCGTCTTGAAGCGGTAAAGCTCCTTGCCGGTCGTGGCGTCGACTGCTTTGAGATAGCCTTCGAGCGTACCGTAGAACACCACGTCGCCAGCGGTCGCGAGCGCGCCGCTCCATACCGAGAAGGGCTCGGGATTCGACCACACGATCTTGCCCTTGGCGGCGTCCCAGGCAATGAAATTGCCCAGGCGATCGGCCTTTGGCGGGGGGAACATGCTGAGCGTTGCGCCCACATAGGCCTGGCCGGCCGTATAGGCGACCTGGAACGGCTCGTAGTCCATGCAGACATGGTTGGTCGGCACATAGAACAGCTTGGTCTTCTTCGAGTAGGCCGCCGGCTGCTGGTCCTTGGAGCCAAGTGCTGCCGGGCAGACGCCCTTGGTGTTGACGTCCTCGCCATTCTGCTGCGGCGAATATTTGGCTACCACCTGCGGCCGGCCGGTCTTCATGTCCACATGGGTCGCCCAGTTGACCGCGGGGTCGAACTTTTCGGCGACCAGCAGCTCACCGGTGGCGCGGTCGAGCGTGTAGCCGAATCCGTTGCGGTCGAAATGAACCAGAGTTTTGCGCGGCTTCCCGTCAATTTCCAGATCGGTCAGGATCATCTCGTTGATGCCGTCATAATCCCACTCGTCATGCGGCGTCATCTGGTAGACCCATTTGGCCATGCCGGTATCGGCGTCGCGCGCAAAGATGGTCATCGACCAGCGATTGTCGCCCGGCCGTTGCACTGGGTTCCAGGTGCTCGGATTGCCGGTGCCGTAATAGACCAGGTTGAGGTCGGGATCGTAGGCAAACCAGCCCCAGGTCGTGCCGCCGCCGATCTTCCACTGATCGCCCTCCCATGTCGCGGTGCCCGAGTCCTTGCCGACCGGTTGGCCCAGATGGGTGGTTTTTTCCGGATCCATTAGCGTGTCCGCGTCGGGACCCATCGAATAGGCCCGCCAGGCCAGCTTGCCGTCCTTGATGTCGTATGCCGAGACGCTGCCG
>Ga0315336_1007702_pt1 | contig 10110 bp, 7 predicted proteins | sample ASW5metaG_FD_204512 | JGI IMG/M metagenome (GOLD analysis project Ga0315336, IMG submission 204512) | Ammonia-oxidizing marine archaeal communities from Monterey Bay, California, United States - ASW #5 | ecosystem: Environmental > Aquatic > Marine > Intertidal zone | place: USA: California... | reverse complement strand
CCGCCAGCAGGTCCCCGACATCGACAGCGCCGGTCCCATCCGTGTCGTACTCGCAACCGCTGCCGGTGTAGACCCAGTCCTCGTTCCAGCCCGGGGCCTGGTCGAAGTATGGAATCGCTCCCATGCCCCCGCCCCATGATGAACCGCGATCGGCATGGGCCATGCTGGCAATGGACAGCATGCAGACATGGACCAGTGAACAGTGCAAAGAAGTCATGCGATCCTCCGGAGCCACCAGCAGTATACGACACGGTCTCGTTACTCGATGCATCCCCAGTCGCCGATGACCTGGAGCAGATCAGCCACATCGACCCGGCCATCATCGTTGATGTCGCTGGCGCACTGCACGGGCGGAACGCAGTTGTCGTCATCGACGCAATTCGTACCGTCGCCACCGTACTCGCCCGCGTAGAAGGTGCAGACCGATTCAGGAATCGTCAGGCACGCGACCTCCTCACCACTGGTGACGCAGCAGGTGCCGAGCACGGTCAAGCAGGGTTCCGCCGTCGCTTCCGTGGCGAAGTACTGGTTGCCGGGCAGGGCATTGAAGTCGACGTTTCGCGGATCACCGAGGCTCGGACCACTGAAGATGCCGCCAAGTACCTGGTTGGACAGGTAATCGTGCCCGGGGTTGTTGATCATGGCGCACAACGTGGCGCTGTCGATCTGGATGCCCTCGCCATCCCAGTCGAAGAGGTAGAGCGGTATCGCGATTTCGACGCCGGTCTCTCCATCGAGGCTTTCGCCATCGACGCCGCAATCGATCCCCTGGCCGCCGGTGACGCCGGCAATGTTGGCATTGCTCAGGGCGACCTGCATCCCCTTGGCTGAGGTCAGGACACCATTGGGCCCAGCTCCACCGGAACCGATGTAGCCACCGTATCCAAGGCCCTCGGTGCGAAGTTCGGCGTAGTTGACGTAGAACTCCATGTCGCCCTCGATGTTGACGCCGCAGGTCAGGCCGACCCACATGTCCGGCTCGAACCCGACGTCGAACGTCATGCCGTTGCCGGTGCCGTCGTCACCGAGCCGGTTCAGGCCGCCAAAGTCGACCTCGGCGTTGTCGCCTCGCAGGCGGTTCTGACCACCCTCGCGGGCATCGATGAAGAGTTCGAGCTTGTTGTAGTTTGTCTCGAGGTTGCCACCGAGAAAGATGTACAGGTTTCCGTTGGCGATCTTCGCGTCTCCGAAGTTCAGCTCGGAACCGGTGGACAGGCCGGGATCGGGATTGTCGTTGTCACCGAAGCTCGTCTCGCTGTTCTGGAACACGGAGGGCTGCCCGAACCATACGATTGTATACAAACTGTCCGTTTCGACTCCGACAGCCGAAAAACCCATGCCGAACAAGAGCAGCAGGAACAGGGTACGCAGGGTGACACAGATGTCCTTGAACATGTCTTCTCTCCACCTCGATGAATGCCTCGTGGACCGACCGCCCACGCAGGGACCTCCATCGTAGAGAAACACCCATTGGACCAGTAGTCCAAACTATCCATTTGACCGTGCAAGGGCCATTTTATGCCGCTCAGCCGGCGAGGGAGCCCATCGGGTCCCATGGCGGCAGCACGATCGGTTCGGTCTCCAGGGCTTCCTGGAGCTCGGCAGGCAGATCAGACTTCCTCGCGGCGATCTCGAACATGTGCTCGTTGAACCATGAGTCGTTCATGACCTGGAATCCCTTGCGACCGACCTTCTCATCGCCCCAGGAATTCTCGACCCGCCAGCGACGCGGCGCACCGTCGACCACGTCCACCCCGGTGAAGAGCATCGCGTGCGTCATCAGGGTCTCGTGGAAGTCGAGTCGGCCGCCCTTGTCCAGGTTGAAGGGAACGTCGTAGAGGTTCTCGAGGTCGAAGAGCTTGGCATCCCAGATGCCGATGTCACGACGGAACATCTTGCCCACGTCGCAGCCGAACCAGACGGGCTCTCCACCTTCGATCACCTTCATGGCGATCGACTTCATGACTTCGATTTCGACGTTCAGGTAGAGCACCGGCTCGCCTCCGACGACGTTGCCCAGGTGCTCGACGGTGTAGGTCCGACCCGTGGGGCTCGTATCCCGAGCGTCGTGCACGATGCAGACGAAATCGTTCAGCGGAAGATCCACGTAGGTCTCGGCAAACTGCTGGGGTGTCATGCGGCCGGCACGATGGAACTCCTTGTCCTTGTCGTTCCATTGCCAGTCGAAGTCCGTGGGCGGTGTCCCGAGGTGGATGCACAGCACGCGCCAGACTTCTTCGAGCAATCCATCCTTGATGACACGGACAGCCTCGGTGGAATCGCCGCGTTCGTGGGCGGTGCGGAGATCGCGTGCACCACGACGCAGGAGACCGAGCATGATCGAGTTCATGCGGCGGGTGCACGAGGAACTCTGCGTCTCGGGCATGGCCGACTTGGGAACCAGGCCGTGCTTCCTGACGATGTTCATGAACATGTTCCACTGCCCACCGTCGTCCAGTGGACGATCCAGCAGGAAGCAGAGGGCCCGATCGTCGATCGGTCGGTCCGACGTCTCGATGACGGCTTCGTAGAAGTAGTTGGCACGCTCGAACTTGTCCCAGAAGAGGGTGTAGTTCTGGCTGAACTCGAACTCCTTGAGGTTCATCTTCTTCATCGCCCCGACGCGAAGGAGGTTGAGGGCGGCGAACATCCAGCATCGCCCGGACTGCCGCTGGTTCGTGACCTTCCAGTCATCCAACAGTGTCGAGAAGGTGTAGTCGAGACCGGCCACGATCGAGCGGTCCATTGCCACATCATCGACGGCGGTCTGGCTGACGGCGTTCTGGGCGAGTTTCCACTTCGGATTTGCATCGAAGCCATTGCGAAGGCTTGCGATCTGGTCATCGCCGAGGGTGCCGGCGGACGTGGTATCGGAGTTCGTCGAAATAGTCGTCATGGGTTCTGTTCCTCGCTTCGGGTTGGAACTCCATCATAGTGCACGACGGGTCGGGGACGAACACGAAAGAGAGCTCGCAACACGCGTTGCGAGCCCCCCCTTTCAGGTCGTGCCGGAAAGTTGATCGGATCAGGAAAGATCAGTCGTCTTCCTTGACCTCGTATTCTGCGTCGATGACGTCGTCGTCACCACTTGGTCCGGCCTCTTCCCCGCTGTCCGAGGCCTCCGTGGAGGGGGCCTGGTTCGCGGTCGCCTCGTAGACGGCCTTGCCGAGTTCCGTGGCATTGTCGTTGAGATGCTTCAGTGCAGCCTCGATGGCCGACTTGTCATCTTCCTTGAGCTTCGATTCAAGATTCGTCAGGGACGACTCGATCGTCGCACGGGTTTCGGGTGCAACCTTGTCGCCGTGCTCTTCGAGTTGTTTACGCACCTGGTAGGCGATCTGTTCGCCCTGGTTCTTCAACTCGATGAGTTCGCGTCGCGCCTTGTCGTCGGAGGCGTTGGACTCCGCCTCGTTCTTCATGCGATCGATCTCGGCCTTGTCCAGGCCGGAGGAACCGGTGATCTGGATATTCTGGCTCTTGCCGGTGGCCTTGTCGGTCGCAGCGACACTGAGGATGCCGTTGGCGTCCAGTGCGAACTCCACTTCAATCTGGGGGACCCCACGTGGTGCCGAGGGAATGTCCGTGAGATCGAACTTCCCGAGCGTCCGGTTGTCCTGGGCGAACTCGCGTTCACCCTGGAGCACGTGGATGGTCACCGAGGTCTGGTTGTCCGACGCCGTGGAGAAGGTCTCCTTGCGGGACGTCGGGATGGTCGTGTTCTTTTCGATCAGCGAGGTCATCAGGCTTCCGAGCGTCTCGACTCCCAGGCTCAGGGGCGTCACGTCCAGCAGCAGCACGTCCTTGACGTCGCCCTGGAGTACGCCACCCTGGATGGCTGCACCGATCGCCACGACTTCGTCGGGGTTGATCGATCGATCGAGTTCCGCCGTCGAGAAGACATCCTTTGCGATGTCCTGCACCTTCGGGATGCGGGTGGAACCACCGACCATGACGACATCGGAGATGTCCGATGGCTGGAGTCCGGCGTCCTTCAGGGCGGTGCGGCAGGGCCCACCGATGCGGCTGAAGAGATCACCCGCCAGTTCCTCGAAGGTGGCCCGGTTGATGGTGCACTGGAGATGCTTGGGTCCATTCGCGTCGGCGGTGATGAACGGCAGGTTCACCGAGGTCTCCAACTGCTGGGACAGTTCGCACTTGGCCTTCTCGGACGCCTCCTTGAGTCGCTGCAGGGCCATGGCGTCGTCACGGATGTCGATGCCCTCGGTCTTGCGGAACTCCTCGGCGATGTGGTCGATGAGGACCTGGTCGAAGTCGTCGCCACCAAGGTGGGTGTCACCATGGGTGGAGAGCACCTCGAAGACCCCGTCCCCGATGTCGAGAATGGAGATGTCGAACGTGCCACCACCGAGGTCGAAGACCGCGATCTTCGCGTTGGTCTTCTTCTCCAGCCCATAGGCCAGGGCGGCTGCCGTCGGCTCGTTGATGATTCGCTCGACCTTGAGTCCAGCGATCTCGCCGGCATCCTTCGTGGCCTGGCGCTGGGCATCGTTGAAGTACGCAGGGACGGTGATGACCGCCTTGTCGACGGACTCTCCGAGGTACTCCTCCGAGATGCGTTTCAACTCGCGAAGGATCATGGCCGAGATCTCCGGGGGCGTGAACTCCTTGCCCTGGACGGAGACCGAGACCAGTTCAGATGGCCCACCTGAAATCTCGTAGGGGACCAGTTTCTCCTCGGACTGCACTTCGTCGTGACGCCGCCCCATGAAGCGCTTGATCGAGAAGACCGTGTGCTTCGGGTTGGTCACCTGCTGGTGACGGGCCGGCTCGCCGACGAGACGATCACTCTTGTCCGTAAAGGCCACCACCGAGGGGGTGGTTCGATTGCCGGAAGCATTGATCAGCACCTTGGGCTGATCACCTTCCATGATGGCCAGGACCGAGTTCGTCGTACCGAGGTCAATTCCAATAATCTTGCTCATTGCTTGCTCCTTCTAGCCACGCCCCATTGGCGAGGTCGTCGGCTTCTAGAGATGTTGCAATCATCATGCCAGTGGTGACCAGGCCCACATGCGGCCTGGGGGGCTTCTCCGGGCCTGGCAGGCACTGGAAGGCGGTTTGACCCACCTCCGCATGTCGAGAAGTCGATTCAGCCTGCCAGAATGGCTGTCGGATCATGCCCCCGTGGGTGCTAGACTCGCCCCATGACGCACCCTGGACGGCTCCTGCAGCCTCCCTGCATCGGGGGGGTCCAACTTGATTCCCCGGCCCTGCTGGCCCCCATGGCGGGCCACTGCGACCTGCCCTTCCGGAGACTCTGCCGGGAGCATGGCGGGGTAGGACTGGCCAGCACCGACTTGCTGAACTCGCACAGCATCCTGCGTGAATCGCCCGGGGCGATGGCCCTTGCCGCCACCTGCGACGAGGACCGGCCCCTGTGCATGCAACTCTACGGAAACGAGCAGGATCCCCTTCCCGAGGCAGCCCGCTGGGCAGTCGACCACGGGGCGATGATCGTGGACATCAACATGGGCTGCCCGGTCGACAAGATCGCCAAGAAACACGGTGGCTCCCTGCTGCTGTGCAACACGGAATCCACGGTTCGACTGGCGCAACGGATCGTGGAGGCGATCACTCCCTCCACCGGCACCCCGGTGACGGCGAAGATCCGCCTGGGTTGGGATGATCGGCAACTCGTCGGACCCGAACTTGCCCGTCGCCTGGAGGACATCGGCATCGCCGCGATCACCGTGCACGGGCGAACGACGGAAATGCGATTCAAGGGAACGGTCCGCCTCGATGGCATCGCGGAAGTCAAAGCAGCGGTCCGGTCGATCCCCGTCATCGGAAACGGGGACATCCACTGCGCCGCGGATGCACGGACGATGGTCGAAGCCACTGGATGCGATGCGGTCATGGTCGGTCGCGGAGCGCTGCGACGCCCCTGGATCTTCAACCAGATCCGTTCACTGCTGGTCGATGGAGTCGAACTGCCCGATCCGGCGTTCAGTGAGCGGATCGACTGCATCGAACGGCACCTCGACCTGATCCTCGAGCACCAGGATGAACGGATGGTGCTTCACCGACTTCGAAGCGCCATCTCCTGGTACGCAAAGACAATGGGACACGTCAAGCCCATGAAGGAACGGATCCGCAACGCGACATCGTGTGACGAGATCCGCCGGACACTTCACGATTGGCGATCGTACGAACCCGCGGACGAGCTGGCCGCCCCCGCAGTCGCCTGAGCTGCTCACCCGGTGATGACGCTGCTCATGCGGAAGATGGGCAGCAGCAGCGCGATGGCCACGGCCCCCACCAGCAGGCCCATGAAGATGATCAGCAGCGGTTCGAGCATCGACGTGCTCTTGCGGATGGCGAGTTCCAGTTCCTCTTCGCTGTATTCCGCCACCCGGTCCATCACCTCGGGCAGTCGCCCGGAGCGTTCCCCCGCGGCGACCATCGATGCCACGTTTGCTGGCACGATGTGGCTTTCCTCGAATGCGAGGCTGAGTCGACGACCATCACGGACGTGCTCCTCCATGTTCGACCAGATGCGGTCGAAGATCACGTTGCGAGTGACGCTTCGGCAGGAATGGATGACATCGATCAGGTTCACCCCGGCGGCGAGCAGGGTCGACATGGTCCGGGTTGAGCGTGTCACGTAGAGGTTCACGTGGATGGATCGCAGCACGGGCAGTTTCAACTTCATCCAGTCGATGACTCGTCGACCCGCTCCAGTGCGGGGCAGGACCAGCAGGCCCACGACCATCGCCACGAGTACGGGCACGTAGTACATCCAGCCATCCACGGCGAAGGTACCAATGGACATGAGCACCTTCGTCGGGGTCGGCAACGACGCCGATCGAAGTTCGTAGATCCGTGCGAAGCGAGGAAGAATGAAGGCGACCAGGAACACGACCACGAGCAGGCCGGATCCCAGCATGAAGCCCGGGTACAGCAGTGCGCCACGAACCTGGCGGCGCGTCTTGAGTTCCTTGGAAAGGTAATCGCTGACACGGGCCAGCATCAGGGCCGTCGTGCCGGAGAGTTCCGCGGCCCGAAGCAGGCTCACCATGATCCCGGGAAACACCTTCGGCCAGCGGGCGAGCGAGTCGGACAGGGACGCACCCCCGCAGACATCGTCGTACACCGCCCGGATGACTTCCTGGAATTCACGGCGCCGAGTCTGGCGGGTGATGGCCTCAAGAGCCTCCGGCAGCGACACGCCGGTTTCGAGCATGACCGAAAGCTGCTGGGAGAACGACACCACGTCGCTCCGCTTGATGCGGCGAAGCCCCTGTTGGCTGCGAATCTGGTCAGCATCGAGTACCGGAAGGGTTCCGGTGGCTTCCGATCCGATCGACGTGATGAACAACCCTTCCCCTCGAAGGTGTTCCGCAACGTCATCGCGATCCCGGGCCACGATGGAACCGACCACGGCTTCGCCTGTGGCGGTCCGGGCACGGTATGCATAGGTGGAATCGCTGTGGCTGACCATGGATCGGTTCCTCAGAGTCGCGTGGCGCAGAGAATTTCATCGGGCGTGGTCAGGCCGGCACGGACTTTGGCGAGGCCGTCTTCCCAGAGAGAATGGAAGCCGAGCTCACCGAGTCGAGCACGAAGTGCCTGGAGCGTCGCCCCACCGGCGATCGCATCAAGAAAGGTCTCGTCCGGAACAAGCAACTCGAAAATGCCCAGCCTGCCGGCAAAGCCTGTCTTCCGGCAATGGCTGCACCCGGCACCTCGCTGCACCGAATCAAATCCCTCGCAGGCCCGGAGGATCGCCTCGGAGGTCCGGTCGTCGGGTGACCAGGATTCCTTGCAGTTGGGACAGATCTTGCGAACAAGCCGCTGGGCCAGGACCCCGCGAAGGGTCGCGGCCACGAGGTAGGGTTCGATGCCGAGGTTGCACAATCGCGTCACGGCACTTGGCGAGTCGTTGGTGTGCAGGGTGGAAAAGACGAGGTGTCCGGTCAGGGCAGCCTGCGTGCAGATCGACGCCGTTTCGGCATCCCGGACTTCGCCGACCATCAGGATGTCGGGATCCTGCCGGAGCATGGATCGCATGGCCGTGGCGAACGAGAACCCCGCCCGCGTGTTGACCTGGGACTGGTTGATGCCGGGAATCTTGGCTTCCACCGGATCCTCGATGGTCGAGATGTTCAGTTCCGCGGAGTTGATCTGGCTCAACACCGAGTAGAGCGTGGTCGACTTGCCCGATCCCGTCGGACCCGTCACCAGGACGACGCCGTTGGGATGCGAAATGAGATCCGTCCACTGCGCCAGCATTTCAGGATTGAATCCGAGCTGGCCGAGGCCGATGCGATTCGTGTCGCTGTCGATGATCCGGATGACCACCTTTTCCCCACTCTTGCCGGGCATGGTCGAGACACGCAGGTCGATCGGTCGTCCCTCGAGCATCACGTTGAAGTCGCCGTCCTGTGGAATGCGACGTTCCGAGATGTCCAGGTTGCTCATGATCTTGATGCGGCTGGAGATGGCAGCGTGCATTCGATACGGCGGAGAGATCTTCTCGTAGAGTCGCCCGTCGACCCGGTACCGCACCCGCAGGCACTGGTCATCGGGTTCGATGTGGATGTCGGATGCCCCCTCCTGGACCGCGGAGTAGATGATGAAGTTCACCAGCTTGACCACGGGACCGTGACCGGCCACCTGCTCGAGGTCGGCCAGTTCGGTGACCTGTCGCTCGATGACGCTGAAGTCCTCTTCCGCGATGTCCTCGTAGATGTCGTCGATGACGAAGACGTTCGCCGCTGGGAGCCAGGACGTGATCGCGGCCTCGATCTCGGCCGAGGACGCCGCGACGATCTGCACCTCGTGACCGGTCCGTCGAGCGATCTCCTCCACGAGGTAGAGATTGGACGGTTCCGACACCGCGACGGTGAGCGTTGAACGGACCAGGAAGAGCGGGAGCACCTTGTGCTCCTCGATGAACTCCCTTGGCAGCACCTCGATGATGCGGGGGTCGGCGACCCGGGCGACCTGCTCGACGCAGGGAATCCCGTAGCCCTCGGCGAGGACTTCCATGACCTGCTGCTCGGTGGCGAAGCCCAGTTCGATGAGCACCTCACCGAGCAGTGATCGGTGATCGTGCTTGGCCTGGTGGCCGAGCGCGTGCTCGAGCTGCTGCTCGGTCAGGACGCCGCGGGAGATGAGCAGTTCCCCCAGTGGCTGTCGAGCGGACCCGTTGGGCATGTGGATGGATGGCTGGATCATGCCGCCTCCGATCTGGCAAGCGACCGTGCCGCTTCCTCGATGCTGTCATGGATCTCGAACCGGCTATCAAGCCGGGTCACGATCATGGTCTTGAACACCAGTTCCCCGAGGCGGGCCATGTGGAGTCGTCCGCCCCCACGCCGGATCTCCTCTGAGAACCAGAGGAGCGACTCGAGCCCGGCGGAATCGATGCGTTCCATCGCTTCCCCGTCGATGATGTAGGAGCGGCTTCCTTGATCAAGCCATTCCTGGCAGCGACGGCGGAACCCGTCGACATCCTCGTGGGTGTACTCCCCTTCGAGGCGGATCACGATGGCGGAACGATGTTCTTCGAAATGCATCTTCATGCGGCACGACCTCTGGTTGAATCGGTATCGCCTTCCGCCACCGTGTGCTCCTCCACGAGCCGGTCATAGGCCGTGAAGTCCAGGGCGAGGAAGACGGGAACAAGATCTGGATCGAACTGGCTGCCGCTGCAGGCCTCGAGTTCAGCAAGCACCTGCGATCGGGCCATGCCACGGCGATACGTCCGGCTGGACATCATCGCGTCGAAGGCGTCGGCGAGGGCGATCATGCGGGCCACGCGGGGGATGTCATCTCCCGCCAGCGAGCAGGGATACCCGGTTCCGTCCCACCGCTCGTGGTGGTGCAGAACGCCCTCGAGGACGTCCTCGAAGTTGGGAATGTCCCTGAGGATCCGGTGCCCCATCTCGGGGTGTCGACGGATCCAGTCAACCTCGTGTTCGTCGAGTCGGCCGGCCTTCACGAGCACACGCTCGGGTACGCCGATCTTGCCGACGTCATGCACGAGTCCGGCGATGTGCACCCGGTTGAGCGTGTTGGCATCGCAGCCACAGGCCTGGGCGAGTTGACGGGTCAACATGGCGACGCGACGGGAGTGGCCACAGG
>Ga0315336_1007701_pt1 | contig 10111 bp, 8 predicted proteins | sample ASW5metaG_FD_204512 | JGI IMG/M metagenome (GOLD analysis project Ga0315336, IMG submission 204512) | Ammonia-oxidizing marine archaeal communities from Monterey Bay, California, United States - ASW #5 | ecosystem: Environmental > Aquatic > Marine > Intertidal zone | place: USA: California... | reverse complement strand
GCAGTGAATAATGAAGATTTTGCTGCATTGAAATCCAATCAGAGATTGAATGCTGCCTTGCAAAGCGCCTTAAAGAAGGCGGCATTGCAAGCCGAGATTGTATTAATGGACCAGCCATTTTTACAGTTCAAGGCCTCCAGCCAGATTCCGCTTGGCGATTTCCAGGTGAACAGCCTTGCTTCCGAAGACACCCTTTCGAGCACCCAATCCTTGGAACTGGCCGATAAGATTTCAGAGAGCGCGCTTCCTTTCGCTGCATTCCTCATTGTCAATGGCGCAATTATTTTTCCTCTAAGCAAAAGCATTATCAATATTGGGCGCAAAGGGGATAACGATTTAGTTTTGGATGATTCCCAGGTGTCTCGCAGGCACGCTCAATTACGCGCTGTGTCAGGGAGTTATCACTTCTTTGATTTGGGATCCACTGGCGGCTCGACAATTAACGATCAAAAAGTGAAGAACGCCGCGCTTCTACCTGGAGATGTGCTCTCCTTAGCCGGTGTTCCTCTAATTTACGGCCACGACAATTCATCTGCCGAGGCAGAAACTCAAGAGATCGATGCAGCAAAAAAGAAGGGGTCAGAAAAGCCCACTACTGAAAACAAGCCAGCCGGCTGATCTCCCGCTTCATTTCATATGGAAAACCTAAGTGCTCCGCTCCTTCTTGCTTTGCGCCTACTTTTGGTGCTTGCCTTGTTCACATTCCTTGGCTGGGCATTAATCATCATGTGGCGCGATCTAAAAAATCAGGCCGCTGGCGTCAATCAATTGCAAGCTCCCCCACTTCACCTTACCCTCCTTGCTGACCAATCAAGCGAAGGTGAGCACTTCTATCAACCCGAAATCAGCATCGGGCGACATCCAAGCAATCATTGGGTGCTCAACGACGAAACAGTTTCGGCAAGACATGCTCGTCTGCTCTTCCATCATGAACAATGGTGGCTAGAGGATTTAGGTTCAAGAAATGGAACCTTTCTGAGCAACGATCAAGTTAAAGAAGCAGTTGTCCTGAGCAATGCCGATGAAGTTCGCTGCGGACAAGTTCGCTTTGCCATCTCGATGGCATCCCAAATTCCTTGAGGAGAAAGCCATGACTGACAAGCCTGTTCTTGCAGTGATTGGAGGCTCTGGCCTCTATACGATGCCTGGACTAGAAGATTTGCAGGAAATTAATGTCCAGACTCCCTTTGGCGCTCCCAGCTCACCCATTTTGCTGGGCACTTTGGAAGGCCGCAGAATAGCCTTTCTGGCCCGCCACGGGCACGGTCACACAATCAGTCCCAGCGAAGTTAATTACCGCGCCAACATATACGCCCTCAAATCTCTCGGCGTTCGCTTTGTGTTGGCAGTCAGCGCTTGTGGTTCATTGTGTGAAGACTACGAACCCGGTCACCGCGTGATCCCCGATCAGCTTATCGACTTCACACGGGGCAGGAGGACTTCCTTTTTTGAGAAAGGCCTGGTCGTTCATGTAGGTGCAGCTGATCCTTTTTGCCAGCAATTTAATGAACAGGTCTATTCAGCTTGTCAGCACACTAGCAAAGAGACTGCTCACCTTGGTGGCAGCTATATCACAGTAGAGGGACCCCGTTTCTCCACTAAAGCAGAATCAAATTTGTACCGCTCCTGGGATATCTCCATCATCGGCATGACCACTTCTCCAGAAGCATTTCTCGCCCGCGAGGCTGTGATGCATTACTCCGTGCTGGCCAACGTTACCGACTACGACGTTTGGCACGAAGAGCCCGTCAGCGTGGATATGGTCATGGCCACCATGCAACAAAATAGGCTGGCCGCCCAAGAAGCGATCCGGAATTTGGCAAATAATTTTTCAACCGATCAGACATGTGCTTGTGAAGATGCTCTCGCAAATGCATTTATCTCAGATCTCGATCAGCTACCCAAAGAAATTAGCCAACGTTTGGGAATCCTGATCGATAAATACAGCAAAGAATGAGCCTTGCTTAAATATATATACACTCGGCTTCCTGGCAGCTTTTCCGGCCGTGCCTTGGCTTTGGCTGCTCTATTCGTCACTGTTTTCGCCATTGCGCTCACGCTTTCCCCAGCGAGAAATGAGCCCTCACAAATCGATCTCGATCAGTTGCTCTGGCAGCACTGGATAGGGGTTTTCGTCTGGGGGGCAAGCTTCTATTTACTCCATCGCGAAACGCGCCGTCATCTCCCCAAACACGATTCTCTCCTAATTCCGCTTGCTGCACTCCTGAGCGGTTGGGGGCTCCTCACAATCTGGAGGCTCACAAATCTATTTGGTTTACGTCAAAGCGCTTGGATCGCCGTGTGCAGCATCGGCTTCATCTTCTTGCTGCGCAACAAAGATAAGATTCTCCCTACCCTTTCGAACTACAAGTATCTTTGGTTGTTCTCCGGTTTTCTGATCACTGCCCTAACCTTCTTCTTTGGCACCAATCCCTCGGGGATTGGCCCCCGCCTTTGGTTGGGGTGTTGCGGTATCTATTTTCAGCCCTCTGAGCCTCTCAAACTCCTCCTGATCATCTACTTGGCTGCCTACCTTGCCGATAAACAAGCCCTGATTAAAAACTTGCTACCTCTGCTCGCTCCAACAGCATTGATGACAGGGATGGCCTTGCTGCTCCTCTTTACACAACGCGATTTGGGCACTGCCTGGGTGTTCATTCTCATTTACATGGTATTGATTTATTTTGCTACTGGCCTGAGGCGCATTCTTCTCCTCAGCCTTTTGAGCATCGCACTTGCTCTCTTTTTGGGAAACGAATTCATCCCCCTCGTTAATTCGCGCATAGAAGGTTGGTTGAATCCCTGGCTGGATCCCAGCGCAGGAGGTTATCAAATCGTGCAAGGTTTACTTGCCATAGCTGCTGGTGGATTGTTCGGGCGCGGACCAGGCCTAGGCAATCCAGAACTGGTTCCCATTTCTCTCAGCGACTTTATCTACACCTCAATAGTTGAGGAAACGGGCACCCTCGGAGCAGTCGCGCTCTTATTACTAATTTCTCTCTTTGCTTTGCGCGCCCTACGTATATCCCTGAAAGCAAAAGATGCATTCCAAACCTACCTCGCGCTTGGTCTGAGCGCTTATATTGCCACCCAGAGTCTGTTGATTATCGGCGGAAATATCCGCATGCTGCCGCTTACTGGGGTTACCCTGCCCTTCGTTTCCTATGGCGGCTCATCCTTGCTCACTTCTCTTTTTGCGCTCCTCCTTTTGGCATTAATCAGCCACGAGTCCGCAGGCTATCCGGCCGCTTCACCATCTCGCTTTTCCTCCAGCAAGACCATCGCAGCAGCCTACTTAACCCTTTTTGGCTTGGCTGCTCTGGTTACCGCTTGGTGGGGCTTGGCCCGCGCACCCGATTTACTCACCCGCCCAGACAATGCCCGCCGCGCATATAGCGAACAGCAAGTCCAGCGCGGTGCCTTGCTCGATCGCAACCAAAGCGTATTAATTGCTAGCGAAGGAGATGTCAACGGATTCTCACGAAAATACCTCTACCCCCAACTTAGTTCAGTGCTCGGTTATTCACATCCCATCTATGGCCAAACAGGTTTGGAATTGGGCCTGGATGAGATACTACGCGGTGAAGAATTGCAGTCGGCGGGATTAGTTTCACTCAGCCAACTCGTATACGGGCAAAATCCGCCCGGCCTCAATGTAAGTCTAAGCTTGGATCTTGACTTGCAGCTGGAGGCAGCCGATCTTCTTGCTGATGAGTTGGGGGCTGCTGCCATAATCAATTCTGAAACTGGCGAAATACTTCTGATGACCTCTATTCCCAGCTACAACGCAAACACTTTGAACGAGAATTGGGAGATTCTCATTTCTGAGGGATCTTCGCCTCTTCTTAATCGAGCTAGTTATGGAAGCTATCCCCCAGGCACTGCTCTTGGACCCTTTATCTACACTGCCGCGCGCATGCAAGCCCTAGCCTTACCAACTCCAGGTGAGCTAACCTACATGTTGGACGAAACAGAGATTAGCTGTCTTCGTCCTCCTCAAGACCCAGAGGACTGGGGCTCTATCATCGCTGCTTCCTGCCCTGGACCCATAGCTGAGCTGGGTCTCGCACTCGAAGGCGAAACTCTTTTTCAGCTTTTCACTGACCTGGGATTTTATTCCGCCCCCTCACTGCGCACCGGCACTTTTTCTGCGGACTCTCCCAGCAGTCTCTCCCGGCCCGGATTGGCTGCAATTGGCCAATCCGGCCTGAGGATCAGCCCGCTGCAAATGGTCATAGCCGCCTCAACACTATCCAACTTTGGTCAAGTTCCAGCTCCGCAAATCGCGCTTGCAGTGGAAGAAGAAAGTGGGGCCTGGATAGATCTGGCCCCTCTGTCTGAGCCTCGTTCAGTACTTAACAGCAGTTTGGCATTGGCTGTAGCCCAAAGCATGAACAGCGCCGCTCTTCCCCTTTGGCAGCATAGTGCTAGATCCTTTGGCGAGGAAGGTCAAATATTCACTTGGTATCTAGCTGGAACAATTCCTGGGCAAGCAGAAGATGAAGACAGCCTAACGATTGTAGTTTTGCTTGAAAAGGACGAGGCTGCATTAGCCCAGGCAATAGGGCAGAGATTACTTATCACTGCCCTCGACGGCTAGCTAATCAAACCTCTATTCGCACAAAACGCCGCTTACCCACCTGTAGTACACCCCCACCAGGAAAAACTTGTTTGGCATCCTTCAGCGTTTCTCCGTCCAGGCGAACGCCATTTTGCTCAATCAAGCGCCGCCCTTCCCCCTTGCTCTTCGCCATATTGGCAGCCACCAACACGTCTAGGACTGTTTCACCTTTCTTGAGCTGATAAACCGGCATTTCATCAGGAACTTTGCCCTTCTGGAAAACGCTCACGAAAGTTTCCTGCGCTTTATCGGCTTCTTCGTCGCTGTAGTAAATCGCCGTTATTTCATGCGCCACTGCCATTTTGGCATCCCGCGGATGCAAATCGCCGGCCGCCACAGCCTTCTCTTTCTGGTCAATTTCGCTGGCAGTCCAGCGTGTCACCATGCGCATATAGTCGCCCATTGCCTTGTCTGGCACGCTCATTACCTTCCCGAACATGTCTGTTGGGTCAGTATTTAACGGAATATGGTTACCCAATGATTTGCTCATCTTCACTTCCCCATCCGTTCCCGGCAGCAAACCCATTATTATTCCGATATTCGGCTTATCTCCTAATACGCTCATTAGTTTTCGGCCGGCAGTGATGATATTAAAAAGTTGATCTGTACCACCCACCTGCACATCCGCCTTTAGCATGTGCGCGTCATAAGCCTGCATGATGGAATAAAAAGTTTCATGAAGGAAAACCGGGTCGCCATCATCCCAGCGCTTCCGGAAATTTTCGCGTGTAAGAAATTGCTGGATCGTAAAGTTTGAAGAAAGATCGATCAACTCGGCAAAAGACAATTCCGAAAGCCATTCAGCGTTGTAACGCAATTCGGTTTTACTTTTATCTAACACCCGAAAAGCCTGCTTGGCATATGTGGCGGCATTTTCCGCAACTTCTTCTTGTGTCAGCTGAGGGCGCAATTTGTCCTGATCAGAAGGGTCGCCAATTAGCGAAGTGTAAGTGCCAATCAGAAAAACCACCTCATGGCCCATATCCTGGAACTGCCCCAACTTTCGCATGGGAATCGTATGTCCAATATGCAGATCAGTCGTACGTGGGTCAAATCCAGCATAGACGCGCAATGGGCGGCCCTCTTTTTCGGCCTCGCGTAGGCGCTCGCGCAGTTCATCTGCCATCGCCCTTTTTAATGTCTCGTCGCCATATTCGCTACCCTGCATCAGGGTAGCCACTTGCTCTTCAATCTTCATGCTGGCTTCCTCCAAACTCACTTAAAACAAATGCGCCCTCTATGGCGAGGGCGCGCAAAGCTCACCACAGTATATTATCGGACAATAATGCGATAAGAATAGAACGCTTGAGCAGACATGCCCGAATTATAGCATGCAAAGCCCTTATGCTATAATCGCCCTGTTGTGCCAAGAATGATCTGCGACGGCAATTATGCATAACAGTCTAAAGGAACCCGTTCTTGTACTAAATGCAAACTATGAGCCATTGAACGTTTGCACGATTCGTCGTGCCATGGGCCTTATTTTCGCAGATAAGGCTGCTATGCTCGCCAACGGGCGGGGGGAAATACACACAAGCACAGTTTCATATCCTGCCCCTTCTGTCATCAGACTCGAACGCATGATAAAGCGTCCCCGCCCCAAAGTTAAATTGAATAAACAAGAGATTTTCAGGCGCGATCACTACACCTGCCAATATTGCGGCAATAGTAATGCGGATCTGACATTGGACCATGTTATCCCCCGAAGGCTGGGAGGTTCTCACACTTGGGAAAATCTGGCTACCGCCTGCCGCGAATGCAATCACAAAAAAGGAGGCCGCATGGCCAAATTTACTGGCATGAAATTGCGAAAACGCCCCGTGGCGCCTTCAGCATCAGCTCAATATATTTTTGGGCGTTATCTAAGCAACAATCAAGATTGGGACGGCTATATTCAGGGCTGGTAATTAGCCTTAATCGAAGACAAACTCCATAAAATCTTCGGCCAGGTAAACCGGACCGCCATAGTTTTTTCGAGCTTCCCTCACCAAAGATTTCGAATCAAAATCACCCGTAGGATAATGGATAAGGTATAGCGCCTTGGCTTCCGCCTGGCTAGCCATTTCCCCAGCCTGCGCCGCTGAAGAATGCCCCTCAGAGGCACCTGCTGCTTCGTGCAGAAGTACGTCGGCACCTTGGGCCAGCCAGGCTACATTCGCCGTGGGTGCAGTATCGCTTGTATAAGCAAGCACCTTTCCCGAATTAGGGAACTCGAAACGCAGGCCAATAGTGGGAACAAAATGCTTTACCGGGAAACTGAAGATATTGAAGTCGGCTGCCTCAAGCACTGGTGTCATTTTCGAGGTTCTCAAGCGCTTGATTTCCACTGGGAATTCCAACCATCGCTCCCACTCAAATGCATCCAAAAACTGCTCCATCAAGCGAACGGTATGTTCAAGGCCATAAAGATTGATCAAATGCTGCCTGCCGAGCAACCACATATTCATCAGCAGCAACGGCACACCAGAGACATGGTCAGGGTGAAAGTGGGTCATAATCAAATCACTGATCGAGTTGGGATCCACTCCAATCCTGCGCAAACGCATCACTGGGTTGCTTGCACAGTCCACCAGCACGCGTCTATCTTCTCCAATCAGCAGCATATGCGTGTTATCGTGCTGCTCATCTGGCACCGCGTCCGAGGTCCCCAGAATAATGAGCTTGGGCATCTATCTACGGAAGGCTTGCTAAGCTTTCTTCCCTCCTGTTGAGCGATGCCGAGAATACAAAGTAATGGCCGCCCCCAGCAAAACGACCACCATCAGCGATTGATTTGCATTAAAACCGGCCACTTCCGAAGCATCCAACCGAATGAAATCAAGCAGAATACGAATCACTGGATAAGTGATCAGATAGGTCAAAAAGATGTCCCCTGGTTTTAATCGCTTCCCGTAAGTCCTCGCCAACCAAAGCAAAAGAAACACGGTGGCAAAATTCCATAGCATTTCATATAGAAAAATCGGGTGATAGGTAGCTTGATCGGCAAATTCAGGTAATCGGTTTTGAGGGGCAATCGTAATCGCCCAGCGCACATCAGTTGCTGCGCCGTAAAGCTCCTGGTTCACGAAATTACCCCATCGGCCAATCGCCTGGCCCAAAACAAGGGAAGGGGCAATCACATCTATCCAATCGAGGAAACTTTCCTTATGTCGTTTTGCTGCCCAGTTGAGCGCCAGCAAGCCGCCGATCACGGCTCCAGGAATGCCTAACCCGCCTCGCGTTAAATTAATCGCATCCAGGGGGTGGCTGAGATAATAACTCGTCGTCACACCTGCCTCTACCAGAGAAGGTGATGGTGTAAGTATATGCCAAATCCGCGCCCCAATCACACCGCCGATAACCATCCAGAAAAGACTATCCCACAGAAAATCGCTGTTCATTTTCCGGCGATTGGCTTCACGTTCAGCAAGGTATGCCCCGGCTAAAACGCCAAGCATCAAAATAATGCCGTAAAAGCGCAAATACAATACGCCGATATGAATTCCGTATTGGTCTATGGACATGGTAACTCCTGGCGATAACTATATGTGGTTAATGGTCGCGCTCATGTGCCTGATTTCGCACATGCAATACGCGCTGCAATGCGGTGAGATTTGCCCCTACCGCAATCAGCCCAACCCCAACATGGGGTAGATTGAATAGAAGCAGCGGACCCAAAATAATGATTCGTTCAACTCGTGAGAATAGGCCAACTTTGGCCTCAAGACCCAGGCTTTGGGCCCTCGCTCGTGTATACGAGACTAATACTGAGCCAAAAGCAGCAAAGTATGATGCCAGTGCAAGCCAGCTATCTCCATTCTGCAGGCTGTACCAAAGTAACGCAGCAAATACAAATAACTCTGAATAGCGATCCGTAACCGAATCGACGAAAGCACCAAAATCCTCTTCTTCCCCCTGCAAACGCGCGAGAGCTCCGTCCAGAGCGTCAATGGGCCCGGAAATTAAATAGGCAAGACCTCCCCAAACAAAATTTCCCTGGGAAAGCAAGTAAGCGCTTACTAGTGTCCCAAACAATCCTGCCGCTGTTACCATATTGGGCTTAACGCCCAATCTACTCAAAAATCGCACGATCGGCTCAAGCACCCAGCCGAAATTTGCGCGCAGAAAATCAGTGAAGGTTCGCCTTTCTTTATTCTTATCGATGCTTCCTTCTACCAAGGAATACCGCCTTTCTAAAAAATAGCCACCAGCCAAAGCGGCTGATGGTCGAATTTGGCTATGCTAACGTAGCGCATGTAGGCTGTCAAGCAAGTTCATTCCCCGCCCTCATCCTCGTGTTCATCGTCCAGAGAAATAAGCACTTCGCGCTCTCGTCCGCCACTTTGGGCGGCCCCCAGAATGCCCATATCCTCCAGTTGGTCCACCAGTCTGGCCGCTCTCGGATAGCCCACGCGTAAAGCCCTCTGCAAATGTGAGGCACTTGATTTTCCGCTTTTCTTGATCTCCTGAATGGCTGCTTCCACAAGCTCATCCCTGTCAGAAAGAACTACGTCGTTCTTTATCATCTCGTCCCATGGCGCGGGTTCCTCTGCATCAGATTGCCAATTGTCCTTCCAATGCTTGATCACATTTTCTATTTCCTTATCGTTGATCATTACGCCCTGAGATCGCAGCGGGATTCCAGCCTCTGGTGACAAATACAGCATGTCGCCGCGACCTAGCAGCGATTCCGCGCCGGAAGAATCCAGGATTACTCTCGAATCAACCGCAGATGCCACTGCAAAAGAAAGCCTCGCTGGGAAATTTGCCTTGATCAGTCCAGTCACCACGTCCGTGCTGGGCCTTTGTGTAGCCACCACAAGGTGGATACCGGTAGCCCGCGCCATCTGCGCAAGCCTCACCAAAGTACTCTCTGTATGTTCTGCTGCCGACATCATCAAATCGGCCAATTCGTCAATCAGAACAACAATTCGGGGCAGCCTTTCCGCATTCTTTGCTCCTCCCACTTTGCGATTGTAATTTTCGAGGTCACGAACGCGTTGTCCTTCCAGCAGCTTATAGCGGCGCTGCATTTCCGCAACTACCCACCGCAAAACCGCCGTGATGCGTTCCAATTTTGTTTCCACTTTTCCGATTAAATGAGGGAGACCGTTAAAACGCAGCAATTCCACCATCTTGGGATCGAGCATCACTAAGCGCAGATCATCTGGACTATTGTTCATTACCAGGCAAGCGGTGATTGCAGAAATCAATACCGATTTACCCGAGCCTGTCGTCCCGGCTATAAGCAGGTGCGGCATTTTGGCTAAGTCAGCTGCCACGGGTGCGCCCGAAACATCCCTCCCCAGTGCAATAGACAAAGGAGATTTCAATTGACGGAAAGTCTCGCTTTCAATAATGGGCTTTAGCTGAACCAATGAAGCCTTCGCATTGGGCACTTCTATCCCCACAAAAGAGCGGCCTGGTACGGGCGCCTGAATGCGCAAGCGTTGGGCAGAGAGAGCCAAAGCTAAATCACGCTGCAGCGCAGAGATTTGCGATACGCGTACT
>Ga0315336_1007700_pt1 | contig 10111 bp, 6 predicted proteins | sample ASW5metaG_FD_204512 | JGI IMG/M metagenome (GOLD analysis project Ga0315336, IMG submission 204512) | Ammonia-oxidizing marine archaeal communities from Monterey Bay, California, United States - ASW #5 | ecosystem: Environmental > Aquatic > Marine > Intertidal zone | place: USA: California... | reverse complement strand
CTTCAACATATCTGTAGTGTTGGCGACAAATTCATTGGCATTGATTGTTCGTGGTTGCATAGGCTGTTTGCGTGAAAAGGTGAGTAATCTCTTGGTTAGGGTTTCGCCCCGCTCAATTGCCCGAAGAGCTCTGTTTAGTAGAAGACTTTTTGAGTCTTCTTCACCTAAATCTTCAATGGCAAGTTCAACACTGGCCAGAATGATCGCGAGGAGGTTGTTGAAGTCGTGTGCGATACCGCCGGTTAATTGACCAACGGCTTCCATCTTTTGCGCTTGATACAGTTCTTGTCTCACCTGTTTGTCACGCGAAATATCCTCAGCAATGACAGTAAACACTGCAGGTTCTTCGAGGTGCATATACTGTAAATGAATTTTTACATCGTATGTCGAGCCGTCTTTGCGTTGATGCGTTGTTTCGAAAGACAAGCGGGGCAGATTTCCGGTGCGAAGGGGTTCCAGCAGACCCTCAAATTGCTCTCGCGTGAATTGAGGTTCAATGTCTATCGGCGTGAGCAACTTCATCTCGGCGTCGGTAAATCCAAGGTTGGACCGCGCCCCATGATTGACCATCAAAAATTTCAGAGATTTGGAATCAAATACGTAAATTTCGTTGAGTGTTTCTTCTACGATACGGCCTAGCCGGCTGGCGAGCTCCTCACTCTTCCTGCGCTCAGTAGCGTCGACTAATATGCCGTACATTATGTCGTCTTTGCCGGCCACGTCATGACACACGCGGGCGTCGGCCTCGACCCATCTGATTTCCCCGTCGGGCCGGACTATTCGATATTCGATTTCGAATGCGCCGTCACTTTTGAGCGCGTTCCCTAGGACCTTTTCAACTCTGCCTCTTTCGTCTGGGTGAACGCAATTCAGCCAAGTTTTGTAACTTGGTTCGACGGTGCCGGGCTCATATCCGAGCAATCGAAAATTTTCATCGGACCACGCAACCTTTTCGGTACCCAGTTTCCAAGACCAAGTACCGGCTTTGGCGGCCCATAAAGCCAAGCGAGATTGCTCTTCTATTTCCTGTAGAGCATCTTCAGCTTCCCTGCGCCTGGTGATATCCCGCGCGCTGCCGACAATCCCTTCTATATGGCCGTTCCCGTCCCGGATCGGATAATAGTTGATGTCCATGTAACATCGGCCAAAGCCAGGATAATCGACCCAAGTAGCCAAGCTATGGCTTTCGCCGGACAGGCAAGCATCCAATCGCGGCTTCAACACATGCTCAAATATCTTGTCGCCGAACAAATGGGCAGCAGTGCGCCCAATTATTTCCTCCTGAGGCAACAGATGTGCCCGCGTGTAAGTATGGTTTACAGTTTTGTATCGATAGTCGCGGCCAATTATCGAGATCAAATCCGGGGACGCCGAGACAATTTGCTCATATTGATGTTGCAAATCTTCCACTTGGTTCAGTTTTGAGATGTCAGTCCGCAAACCAGATTCCGTTCGACTAAGTGTGGGCAATTCGTTGATGTCCAAGTCCACGCCCTCTTCACACGGGGCGGCAATTTTTTTGTCATTAGGGTCTTCTTTAAAGTCGAGTAATCAATTGAATTGAACTGCGGCAGACAATGAAGCTGTACTCTAGGCGGCGTAGTCAGAGCAAATTTCCCGACGAAGATCTGATATTGATACCGGTTTTCGCAAGGTCGATACCGATGTTAATCCTCGGGCTTCACCCAAGGCTTGCGCCATGCGGCTATAGTTCGGCGCGAATCCGGTTACGACAACGATCTTTGCTGTGCAACCTTCTGCAGCCAGCCACTGAATAAGTTCAACTCCGTCAGTTTCCGGCATAACGACATCCAGTAAAATTGTTGTCGGATTATAGTCATGAAATGCGTTTCTAAATTCCTCTGCGCTGCCAGTGGTTACGACGTCGAAACCGATCCGTTCTGCTGCGGCACGGGCCAGTTCGCGAAATGCTTCTTCGTCATCAATGATCAAAAGTTTTTTATCTGTCATTGGCTTCTGCTTTCCAAGTGTTGACTGCAGCGCTCACCGAATAGATGAATACTGCGGGATAATCTGGGTGTGCGCTTTGTGCAATCGGACTACTTTCGGCCAATCGATCTTATTGACCTGGCCGCGTAGTGAAGGCGTATACAGGGGCCTAGTATATTTCCGGCGTATGTTTTTGCTGTTCACGGCGTGTGACAATTTTTGTCAGGCGCACAGCCAGCCGAAATAAACACGGAAACGAACACAAATATTTAAACTCTGTATCGTAAATCCATATTTGAAATGAGGGATTACAACTAATAATTGTAATTCTAATCAACTGTTTGACATATGAACCGTGTTGTAGTGAGTATTTAGAATAGTTTCGATGCGATTTCCCGGTTAATTGATGATCCGTTCGCAAAGATGACTGAAAGTGCCAAGTAACTATGTCGAATCATATCCTCATTGTTGACGACGACCCAGATATCGGTGCCACTTTACAGGAGTATTTGGCGAGCAACGGCTATGAGACTTCGGTCGCAGAGGGCGGGCACGCCATGCGGCAGAGGATGTCAGAAACGGAAGTTGATCTGATCTTACTGGATTTGGGATTGCCGGATGAGAATGGCCTTGAACTCCTAAAAAAGTTACGAAATGACTCGGATATTCCGGTCATTGTCGTAACTGGCAGAGGTGATGAAGTTGACCGCATTGTCGGTTTGGAAATTGGCGCCGACGACTACATTCCGAAACCATTTTCACCGAGAGAATTATTGGCCCGAGTGAGAACGGTTCTTCGCCGATCTCAACCTGCTCAAGGAACTGCGAATGTCAGTAAGGGTAAATCCAGTGAAATAGCTCAATTTGAAGATTGGACCCTGAATTTGGGATCCAGACTGCTCAGCTCATCAAACCGCGAGCCTACACAGCTTACGACGGCGGAATTCAACTTATTAGAGAGTTTCCTGTCAAATCCGAATCGCGTTCTCAGTCGCGATCACCTACTCGACCTAGTATACGGAGCCGACTATTACGCGGCCGACCGAATTATTGACACGCTCGTGATGCGCTTAAGGCGTAAAATTGAAAAGAACCGTGATACACCAGCTTTGATCACGACTGTGAGAAATGCTGGCTACATGTTTAGCGGCGAAGTTAATTGGTCTCAGGATTAGAGCACCTAGATTCCAAGTAGTTCAACATTTCCACATTTGAATTAGTTCGGTTTTTCCAAACTTCTTGTTAGTCCCTATTTCATATTTTCAACAGCTTAAGCACTGTTTCTTGGATGAATTATAGTTTGTGACGTTTAGTCACACATTGTCATTCGGGTAACATCCGCGCGTAATGCATAAGTCTTATTCTGCAACCTTGAGAAACAGGGTATCGCTACGATCTCCTTCCGGGTCGCCGATACTTCTGCGCGCCGACTAGCTGTGAACTTGAGTTCGTTTTTAATAATTGAGCCTGCAATATTAAGTGCTGCCTTGGTAAATACTATTATTTCAGTATTCATCCTTCCCCATATTGTAGGCCAATTTTTAAGATTGCTGTGGAGTGGTATTGGCGGAAGATTGTCCAGACTGAGTTAATATGTGCCGGCAGGAATAGTGCGGTAGGGAAAGCGTTCTTAAGCAAGGTGGGTAGAAACCCTCCCCTCACGCCGTGAAACGGAGTGGCTACGAGTGAAGACTAGGGCAATAGAGGATGGCGCTACCCTCGGCTTGATCGCCGTGATTGCGGTGCTGGCGTTTATTTTCGACATTTCGGTACCGCTTGGAGTAGCAGGTGGTATTCCCTACATCATCATCGTCGTTCTCGGCCTTCGACTGTCCAATCCTTATTGGATACTAGGCTTGGCTGGCATAGGAACACTGTTGACCCTCGCTGGCTATTACGCCTCTGATCCAGGCGGCGTCGAATGGATGGTCCTGACCAATCGCGGGCTTGCATTGTTTGTCATTTGGAGTAGCGCTGTTCTGGCCTTTAGCCTTCAGCGAAAACTCAGAAAGGCCCTGACCGAATTAGAGAATCAAAAGTATGTCCTGGATCACCACGCTATCGTGTCGACGATGAATGTGGCGGGCCAGTTTGTCTACGCCAACGAAAAATTCTGCGAAATTTCAGGATATAGCCTTGAAGAACTGGCTGGCCATCAGTTCCGAATACTAAAGTCTGGCGTTCACTCACGCGGTTTTATCAAGCAAATGTGGCAAACCATTTCTGGTGGGAATGTATGGCACGGCGAGTTATGCGGCAAAACCAAAGATGGATCACTGTATTGGGTAGATTCAACCATTGCCCCACTGTTCAACGAACAAGGAAAGATCTCACAGTATATTACTGTTCAGACGGACGTTACAGACCGCAAAAAGACCGAAGAGCTGCTTCGTCAAGCTCAGAAAATGGAAGCTCTGGGCGAATTGACCGGTGGCATTGCGCACGATTTCAACAATTTGCTCGGTGTCATAATCGGCAACCTCGACTTGATGAAAATAAAGGTCGATCAGGGAAGTAAACTTCTAAGACAAATTGAAAAAGCACAGAATGCAGCTCTGCGCGGCTCGGAACTGACACACCGTTTACTCAATTTTTCTCACCAGTCACCTGAAGCTTCCAGCCCTGTCAACGCTAACAAAAGTATCCGCAGCTTAAAGGAACTCATTGGCAAGTCCCTAACAGCGAACATTTCCGTGGATATGAGTCTGTCGGAAGACCTGTGGATGGCAGAACTTGATGCCGGTGACTTTGAAGACGCGATCATAAATCTTTCTCTAAACGCTCGGGACGCAATGCCTGACGGTGGAAGACTAATAATCGAGACTAAGAATTTGGTGATGGATTCAGAGTTCGCCAGTCAAAATGGAGGCCTAGTACCTGGCGAATATGTGGAGATCACGTTTAGCGATACGGGTCTCGGGATGGCCAAGGAAATTACCGACAAGATATTCGAACCGTTCTTTACAACCAAAGCAAAAGGCAAGGGAACTGGGCTCGGGTTGGCTATGGTTTATGGGTTTGTTCAAAGGTCCAAGGGAAATATTTTGGTGTACTCAGAAGAGGGTGCCGGAACGACCTTCAGGATTTTCTTGCCGCGGTCACTCACTGCTTCCGAACAAACCGAACAGCCCATCGTCGTCGAAACATCACTACCAGCCGGTGCTGAAACTGTTCTCATCGTTGACGATGAAGAGGAATTGGCAGCCATTGCAGAGAGCATATTGAGAGGCTTGGGGTACACAACACTTTGCGCGTACAGCGGTGAGGAGGCCCTCAAATTTCTTGAAAGCAACCCGACCATAGATCTTTTGTTTTCTGATGTGGTAATGCCGGGATCGATTAGCGGATTCGACTTAGCAAAAGCAGCAAGAAAAATGTATCCCGCCATAAAGGTTTTATTGACCTCAGGTTTTCCTGGGAAAATGCAACATTCTCCCGAAGCCATAAGGTGGGCAAAGGGAATGGTCCAAAAGCCATACAGGCATGCCGAGCTTGCCAAACGGGTTCGCGAAACTTTGGACAGCGGGAATTAGTCGATGGTTCCGTTGAAACTCTTGGTTGTCGATGACGAAACCGACTTCGCTGAGTTTGTCGCGGAAGTGGCATTGGGAATGGGTTTTGACGTTCAATCAACCGGTGACCCCGAAGAGTTTGCTACTCTTTATTCTGCAGATCTAGATATTGTGGTCCTCGATTTATTTATGCCCGGCATGGACGGTATTGAGCTTCTTCGATTTCTCTCCAACAACAATTGCAAAGCGTCCGTTGTTTTCATGAGTGGAAAGGACATGGGGGTTCTTCATTCCGCGCGCGAACTTGCTCTGGAGCAAGGCATTTCGGTTCTGGGAACACTTCAAAAGCCGTTCCGAATTGCCGAACTTCGGGAGGTTTTGTCGAATTTTGTTCAACGGCCTTCGATAAAAGATACAGGAACCGATGAATTACCATCGTTAAGCGAACTGCACACCGCGATCGAAAAACAAGAATTTTTTCTCGTTTATCAACCGCAAGTAAACATTTCCACTCGTCAAGTGATTGGGGTTGAGGCGCTTCTACGCTGGAAACACTCATCAAAAGGAATGATACCGCCCAGTTACTTTATTCCCGTTGCTGAGGAAAATTGTTTGATTTCTGAAATTGATTCAGTTGCCGCGACAACGGCAATAATGCAACTGGGGTTATGGCAACGCAAAGGCTTAAATTTGAGAATGTCGATCAATATGTCGACACGGGTTCTGGACGACTTGGATTTACCCGAGAAGTTAGCGACCAGTGCGGATGAACTTGGCGCCGACATAGAGAATATAACCTTTGAAGTAACCGAGACCGCCCTGGTGACCGATGTCTCGCGGTACCTGGATATTTTGGCTCGCCTTCGTATGAAGGGATTCAATCTGGCGATCGACGATTTTGGAATCGGTTATTCGTCACTAGAGCAACTGGTTCGGGCCCCGTTCACCGAACTTAAAATCGATCAGACTTTCATTAAAAATCTCGAGACTGATGCCGAGTGCCGAACAGTTGTCGAAATATCTGTATTACTGGCGCATCAACTTGGAATGCATGTTGTCGCCGAAGGAATCGAAAATGAAGCCGTTTGGAATATCCTGCAAGAGCTTGGCTGCAACCAAGGGCAGGGGTATTGGATAGGACACCCAATGCCACCTGAAGAGATCGAGCCATGGATATTGCGATGGTCTTCAAGTTTAGTCAGTTCATGTCACGGATAGTGAAATTGTCACGCAGGCAGGATTTCGCGGGGCAGTGATCGCGAATAACTCTACGGGCGAGGAGCGTTGCTTATATGAGAGAACTTCAATTTTTTGTGTTCTATTAGAAGTCGTAGCTGACTGACACAAAACAGACACCTGAGTGTCATATTCGCACGACACTAATCTGATAATCCTTAGGCCTCAGCGGGATATCTGACCCTGTTCCAATTGAATTGGGTGGACAGTCCGCCTGCAGTAAACCCTTTCCGTGCCCGGTGCCCCCCATCGCCCCCAACACCGGACACGGTTGGGGCACTGCTCTGATTCTCGCTTACGAACTGACAAAAAGGGTGTTCAATTATGGCGCAGGACAGAAGGTTGACAGGCACATCCGAATTATCACAATTGGCTGAGTTCCTAGGCGTGGAGGTCGAACGCTTTCTTGAGGAAACAAGAAAGGTCGTTTGATGAAAGTGCTCAGTTGGAACTTTGATCAGGACGCCCGGGAGAGCTTTAGTCTCCGACTGCGCGAGTGGTGGCAAGGGGCCCCGAGTAAACCATGCTCTTCCAAACATCAGCGTGCGGAGAGATGCTCAGATACGCCTACTTCCAAAGTGAAAGAGATTTCACCTAAAGTAGAAGTAGTGCCGCAACCTGAAAAGATTGGGTTCGGACAAGATATTTGGGGCGAAGGTTTCCTGGGACCCGGCGGCGTAGATTACGTTGCGGGTCTCGCCAAACCTCTCAACCCAACTTCCAAAGATACCATGCTGATGTTGTCGGCGGAATTGGGTGGGCCAGCCCAAGTGGTTACTGAAGCCTTTGGAGTTTGGGTATCAGCCTTCGAATCCTCTAGCTTGATAACCGAACTTGGCATGAGTCCGGCTGTCGCAACCGACCTTGATCGCAAGGTGGATCTGCAGTTTTCAGACTTCGAGAAGCTGCAATTGCCCGAGCGAAAGTTCGCTTATGCCTTATGGAAGGAAGGACTGTTCCGCGTTTCCGACAAGCAACGGCTGCTGAATTCAGTCTATGATTCATTGAAACCGGGAGGCGGTCTCGTGATCACAGATTTTGTAACGCCAAAACGGGGTTACACGTCGCCTGAGGTACAGGATTGGGTGTGTAGCGAGCCGGTAGCTCCGACGTTGTGGAGCGCTGAAGAAACTTTAGAAGTTCTGAATTCGCTGAAATTTCGCGTACCAATTCACGAAGATATTTCCATGGAATATCAGCGCATCGTTATAGATGCCTGGAAACGTTGGCTAGTACTGTTGCCGCGCCTTCAGGAAGAAGGCAAGCTCGACGCACAATTTCGAAGCGCCCTTATGAGCCAACTTACATACTGGGTTCACCGGGCCAACTTGATCGAAACCGGCGAATTACGGCTATTCAGGTACTTTGCTTTGAAGCCAGAAGATTCTCTTGCTAGCTTAGGGTGACTTCTCCGACATTTGTCGAAAGCAGGGTTAGTACTTCACATCTAGCCACAACCCGTTAAGCCACATCGTCGAACGAAGCTAGAATGCCCTCCAGAGCGACAGTGTCCTCGTCACTTGGTTCACGCAATTTACTCCCGCTTTCGTCCTCAGATTTATCGACCGGGTATGTGATTTCGGAACCAGTCAAGTTCGCTATTACTTCAAATAAATCTCGCTTGTTCACTGGCTTGGAAACGCAATCGTTCATCCCAGCTTGATAACAATTCTCCCTGTCTTCCCGCATAACCGCCGCAGTAACTGCAATAATTGGCACCTTCGCCTCGGCGCCAGACATTTGACGAATTCGCCGGGTTGCTTCTAATCCGTTCATAATCGGCATGTGTACGTCCATCAGAACTAGATCGTAGGCCTGGCTTGCCACGGCGTCCACGGCCTCTTGACCATTTTCGGCCATATCAACCTCATGACCAGCGCGCCCCAGTATGGTTTCCAGCAACAGTCTATTCACCTCATTGTCTTCGGCTATCAGAATCCGCAACCTTTGCTTGCTTGACATTGAAGCTGAATAATCTGCCACTCCGATTGCCGATTCAGGCAAGTCTATGCCGTGCAAATAACTGAAGCACTCAATGATGGCTGACCGGTGGAGAGGTTTGGATAAAGCCGCATCAAAACCGATTTCTTGAACATCTTTGTGAGAGACTGCCGAGCTTAACAAAGATGATAGAACCAACTTGCAATCACTATGTGGGGCATCGTTTCGAATATGGCGGCACAGTTTTTTACTTTCTTCAACCGGCACCAATTGATCGACTATAATCAAGTTGTAGGGGGCTTCTGTAGCGGTTTGACTAAGCGCTGTTAAAGCGGTTTCGCTGTCATCAACCATGGTTACCTTGGCACCCAGCGTCTCCAAATATTTTCTACAAACGGCCCTACCGACTCTATTGCCTCCGACCATAAGGGCATGTTCGTTTTGCATGGAATTCACCAGTTTTCCTAGCGTCCCGACACCTGAAACTGCCTGCTTCGTCAGCTTGACGGTGAACCAGAAGGTGCTGCCTTGACCAGCGCGACTGTTGACACCGATCTCCCCATCCATCAGTTCGACGAGTTGCTTGCTTATCGCGAGCCCCAGGCCAGTACCACCATATTTCCGCGTCGTGGACTCGTCAGCCTGGACAAACTTCTCAAATAGCTTCCGCTGAGCGTCTTCCGCAATTCCTATGCCTGTATCGCAGACTTCAAAGCGTAAATAGACATCTTTATTGTGAGTTGATTCCAAGGAGACATCTATTCTGATGCCACCCTCTTCTGTGAATTTAATTGCGTTACTTGTCAAATTCAGAAGCACTTGCCGCACGCGGGCCAAATCCCCTACTAACTTCATCGGCACATCAGGTGCGACGAAACAGGCGAGTTCAGTGCCATTGTCGTTTGCCGTCGAAGCTAAAAGATCAACCGTACTGTCGGCCAGTTGCCACAGGCCGAAGGGTATGGGATCAAGTTCAAGCTTTCCCGCTTCAATTTTTGAATAGTCTAGTATGTCATTAATGACACTCAGTAGATGTCGGCCGCTCTGCCCAATAATTTTGATGAACTCGGCATATTGCCCGTCTCCCAGAGGACCAAGAGATTCCTGTTCGATCAGATCGGCAAAGCCGAGCATGCCGTTTAAAGGAGTACGTAACTCGTGACTCATGTTGGCGAGAAAATCTGATTTTGCCTGACTTGCCGCTGTTGCTTCCTCCGCAGCCGCCAGGGCCATGGAAACGGCTTGCTCCGACTCTGCCTTGGCTGTCCGCAAGGCGTGTCCCGCTTGCTCGCGTTCCATTCGTTGGCTGATATGCTCTACTACATTCGCGAATACCCCCATAAATTCAGTGTCGGGCGCCTCACTTTCGCAAGAGTAGAACTCGAGCACCATGACACATTTATCATGCACATTTACGGGGAAAACAAAGCCTCCCTTTAGGCCACATCTTTCTGCGTGAAGAGTTCTATGAA
>Ga0315336_1007699_pt1 | contig 10111 bp, 2 predicted proteins | sample ASW5metaG_FD_204512 | JGI IMG/M metagenome (GOLD analysis project Ga0315336, IMG submission 204512) | Ammonia-oxidizing marine archaeal communities from Monterey Bay, California, United States - ASW #5 | ecosystem: Environmental > Aquatic > Marine > Intertidal zone | place: USA: California... | reverse complement strand
TGATAGATGAACAGGATGTGTTGGACGGTGAAAACGACCGCTGGCAACAGGTAGCCCAACCAACGTTGTTTCTTGACAAGAAGGCCGAAGGCGAACCCACGATAGAAAAACTCTTCCAGTAGGGAATTTACGAAAATCGTGACCGGGGCCATGAGAAGTACGGTGCCCGCCGTCACACTGAATTGGTCACCAATTTTCTCAGCGATCATCGCCTTGTCGAGCAATATGTCGCCGAGACTGTAATACGTGCCCCAAAACATTGATGCTGCGAGCGCGCCCAGACAGGCAGCCGGCAAAAGGCATCGACGCCAATTCCTCAGTTTGAGGATGTCGCCGAAAATGCTGATTCCAAGCATTCGGCAATAAATGAGCGGAGGAATGAGAAAACAAACCTTGTACAGCGAATAGCCAACTACGCCTAAGATGCGATCCAGATCCAGCGCAATTTGAATACCAATGACGGCGAGCGGCAGGAAAATTAGAGTGATGAGGGCCAACATAAAAGCTTTCTGGCCAAAGTCGCTTTTTCGTCCATCCGCAACTCTTTCTGCCATGTCCAAAACAAGTTGTCAACGCCGTTTCACGTCCTGGCGGTCATGAGATTGGCATTGCAACCCATCCATTCTTTCTGTGCCGCAAAACGTTAGGTCACAGTCGCAAAGAGTCGGCCACTCGAGCAGCATCGCCGGCCGCAACAAGCGTTCTCCACTGGGGCGTGCGTTTCTGACGCCGATGCCGTGCCGACTTTCGACTGATCATTCTCAGACTCCTTCCTTCGAAGGTCACCCTACGACGAAAACCTGGCTCAACCGGCGGCCGGTTGCACGATTGGCACTTCAAAACACGCCGCTTCTTCACTATTGCGAACGAACAAGCGATTGCCGACCAGTACGGGATGGTTCCAGGTCCGTCCGTTGAGCGCTTGATGTCGCGTGAGCTCGACAAGCTTCTCAGGTGTTGCTCGCAATAATACAAGCTCACCGGCCTCGGAGATAACAAGCAGCTGGTCCGCGTCGGGCAGGAGCAGCACTTGCCCACTTCCGTAGCGTCCCCTCTTCCACTTCCGCTTGCCCGTGGCAATGTCCACGCAGGCAAAGATGTTCTTGTCGAAGCCGTACAGGTATCCGTCGTGAACCACCGCGTCGCTGAAGTCGGGGCTCATTTTTAGGGACTGCCAACCTGTTTGGGTGTTGAACTGCGCGCCGTCCCAGCGCAGATCGATTCTTTGCGTTCCGCTTCCGATACCCGATCCGAGCAATAGGCTGGAACCCTCCAGCACAAGCGGCTGCACGACGCGGTATCCCTCATGAACCCAATCATGCTTGCCGAGCAATTTTCCGTCGGTCGGATCGACGATTGAGATCCCCATGTTCGTCGACATCAGCACACATTCCTTCCCATCGACGGTGGAAAGCTGTGGAGAGCTGTAACTGTCATCGCCGGACGGAGACGTCCAGCGAGGGTCGCCCGTTTCAACATCGTAGGCCAACATGCCCTTATCCTGGGGCCCGCCGGCATGCACGATGACGACGCCGTGCGTGACGAGCGGTGACGAGGCGAAGCCCCAAGTCGGCGGTTTGCGATCGGCGTCTATACCGATATCTTGTTGCCAAACCTGCTCACCGTTTACTGGGTCGAGGCGAGTCAGTATTCCCGTTGCGCCCAGGGCAAAGAGATTCCCGCCGGCCAATGTCGGCGTGGCCCGAGGTCCGGCGCCTCCCATCGCTTCCCAGAAACGCGACTCGTCTTCGTGCACCCAGATCTCCGCGCCGCTGTTCGCGTCATAGCAGACGACCAGCTCGTCTTCACCACGTTGCTCTTGTGTAAACAGACGTGTTCCGGCCACACAAAACGACGACCATCCGGGGCCGACGCGCACGCGCCATAGCTCCTTAAGCGGCTGGGCGTCCCAGTCTTCGCCGAGCACGAGACCAGGTTGCACGCCGTTACGATGGGGGCCACGAAAGCCGGACCACTCGGGGTTGGCAAGCACTTGATCGGCGGCCATCGTCGCGACTGGTTTTTTCTGAGAACGCGATGCGAGACCTTGCAAGAAATCATCCTCGGCGGTCGGCTCCCACCGCCAAGTATGCGATACGCGAAAATCGCCCCACACTTCGTCCATGCGAACCAGGTCCCAATAACCGAAGCACACCACAGCTGCCAGTAGCGAAAACCAGGCGCGACTCATTGATAGCCTTCGCGCCAAACAGATCAGGCCGACCGTGAAACCACTGATACCCCAGGGTACCGCAAAGAGCATCGTTCCGGCGCCCTGCATCGACTTGTCTGCCAGCTGCATCGTGATCGCTGCGATCGCGATCAGGCCGAGTATTCCCAGTGCCTTTTCCTTCATCGATGCACGACTGAAGAAGAGCCACCACAGAAGAATCAATCCCGCACAGACCAACGGCCCCATGAACCAGGCGATCAACACTTGAAACGACGAAGTCGACGCGGCCACGAACTGGAGCGAGAGCTTGAGGGTCCAAAGAATGACAACGAGTAAGCAGGCGGGCCAAATTCGCAGTGCACGAAACGCGGGAACCGATTCGATTTGTGCAATGGAATTTGCAGGCGCGCCCCCGGCATCATCGACATGATCGGCAGGGAGTCGTTGTTCGTCCGGCTGGGCATCGCTCATTGTCTTGACACTCCTTGTTGATCGGCCTGGGATCGTTGTCGACATCCCGATTCCCCGTCATATCGCGGCTTTGAGAGTCGCCACGGGGGGCGGGATCACGTTCGCTGAACGTCCCTGATGAGTTATGTTATCCAATCACCGGCCTCGCGAACATCGGTTTTCTCGAACAAAGTATGTTCTTTCTTGACGCGACACGTGGCGATGCGACGTCGTGCTCTTTGTTCAATGTGCGCTCGAGATTGGACGACGCGCTGACACTGTGTCCAGCCACGCGCATTGACCGCCGGGTGGCGAATGCCGTGAGCCTGGAAGATGAACCATCAACTCCGCGTCGTCAACAGCACGCCGTTCGATTCCGAAAACCGTTCGGGCCTGCTGACAAAATCGGTGTGGTAGGACGGGATCGGCGACTGATTCAGCTTGGTCTGTCCAGCGAATTGGCGGCACGGCTAGAATCGCTTTGTTTCTCAATATGCCTGTTTTCCGGCATGAGATGTCTGTTGTCCGCCATGGGATCACTTTTACAGGAATTGTGCGTCTTTGAGCCGGAGGCTGGAACGTTCATTGAAAAACGATCACAACTCGGACGGAGGCGGCGTTTGCTGGTTCTGGCTTGCCGACCACCACCTTGATCGCCTTGTCTTACGATCCCCTCGACTCGAAAGCTCTCCTTCGTCGCTGGTAGGGCCTCGACGGCGATTACTCGCTTCGCGTGCGGTCGCTCGAGTCGTCTGCGAACAACCAAAACCAATCCTGCTCGCCCGCGCCGAACAGTTCGTCCATCGTTCGGTCATCAACGACCGTGGAAGAAGTGAGTGCAATCTTCTTTCCGCCGGATGACACTCCCGTTTGGATCGTGCTGACGCGTTCCGAGTAGCTCTTCGTTCGGTTTGCCCAGACCTTCATGATTGCTTTCAGATCGTCCTGTTTGTCGTCGTACTTTGTGGTCCCACCGATCATCAGATCTTGATCGAAGCCGCCGAGCAGCGTATCCGAACCTTTGCCGCCGATCATTAGTGACCGGCCCGTGACGTTAATCAGCGTATCGTTGCCGCCGCGACCGACGAGGATGTCGTTGCCGCGATAGCCGCTTAAGACGTTGTCACCCGAATCGCCGTGTAAGACATCGTCACTCCGGCTTCCTGTGACGTTTTCAATCGATGTCAGGCCGCCGCGAACGTTGGTTGCGGCGCCCGACTGGAGGTCGACGACCACGCCGGCGGTGAAGGAGGAGTAGTTGAGCGTGTCGCGGCCAGAACCACCGTCAATCACGCCTTTAACGGATTTTCGATTGCTCAGCCGAAACGTATCTGCGGCTGAGCCGCCCGTTAGGTTTTCGAGCTGAGAGAAGGTTACGTTCTCCACGTGACCCGAATTGTCGCCGGTGACATACCACGTTTGGCTTCGGTCAGCACCTTCGAGCCAGTCGCTCCCACCGCCGGCGTCGATGATGAGGTCGACGCTCGTTGAAAGTCCGTCGATGATGAACGTGTCGTTGTAGCTGGTGCTGAAGATGAAGATGTCGTCGATGTTCTCATAACTCAATTCCGGCATGTTCGAGCGAACGACCGACGTTTCAGTGAATTCATATCGCTGCCCGCTGTTGGTTCCCAAATCGATGAGCTGAAGTTCGTCGTCGCCGGTTCCGCCATCGACGGTGATGAAACTATCGACGATGTTCAGTCCGGCGCTGCTGCCGATGATGATGACGTCGTTGCCGCTGCCCGCCTTCACAACGATGGGCAACGATTCGGGCGTATCATTGATCCTGATCCAATCGTCTCTCCCGCCGGAATCGACTCGCAGTTCGGAAAGCGAATCAACGGGAAGCCATTCCGTAACGCCATTCACCGTAATCTCCATCTCGGAGCCAAAGCTGCGAACCATGATATTGTCGCTATAGTCGGTCCCGTTCACTCTGAAGACTTCGCTGTTGACGTCGTAGAGGCCCGTCTTGGTCTGCACGGTGAAGTTCGTGGAATCGACGATAAAGTCATACGCTTCTTCGAAGCCGTAATTGAGAATGGCGTGAGATTCGATGTTGCGCATGCCGTCATCGGAATCCATGACGACGCCGTTGAGCGTGTTTCCCAGAATCGTCGCCTGGGAAACCAACACCCAGCCCGCCTGACCGGTGCCGCCGCCCTTCACGCCGTTGGCGCCGGGATAAGGCATCGCGCTGTCGTTAACCAGTCCGTTGCCATTGCCAAAGTTATACGTTCGCGTGGTTCCATCGGCGCGCGTCGAGGTCACCGAGGTGCTCGTGCTCGTGCCAACGATCTCGGCGATGTCGGGAAACTTCATGACGAAAGTGCCGAGCGTCGCCAAGTCTCGAGCGGAGGAATAATGGCCATCGTTCACTTCGCCGGGCATCAAGCCGAGTTCCGGGTTACGATTGGGGTCGCGTCCGTGTGGACTTCGGAAATTGGTGTCGGTCAGTCCCAGATCAGCCGCCCGCGCGTTCATCATTTTAGTGAATTTGAGGTTGATTTCGACGCCCGATAGCCGGTCGGTGCTCGTTTCGCCCACGACGTACTCGGCTAGCGCCTGTGTGATTTCGTTATCGGAGCGGAGGAGCGAGAGCCGGAGCATGTCGTGCACTGTGAGTTGTTCGCCTTGATTGGGATTTGACGTCGAGCCCCCCACAACCGCTGGGTAGAAACCGATCGTAGCGACGTCGTCGAGCGACAGTCCATCAGGATTGCCGGCCGCCGTGTGCTCGACCACCAACAGAGCCGTCATCATTTTCGTGGTGCTGGCCATGGCGCGGCGCGTGTCGGGGTTGAGGTCGCCGACCGCGTTGCCCTCCGCGTCCGTCACGATCGCCGTCGCGGCAGTCAGCCCCAAGGTGTCGAGTCCCGTCATCAGACGGCGGTCTTCCAAACACTCAAGCGCCGCAGTGAGATGAGTTTGTTTCTGTCGTCGCGACCGGACGGGGCTGTTGCGGAAAAGCTTCCAGATCATCTCACTCAACTCCTTTTGGATTTGTTTTTTCCGATTTCACTCGGTTCATTGCGGAACACGCCTACACAAAGGGCGTAATTCGGGTCGAAGTGTTACAGGGAAAAAATGGAGGGAACGACGAAGAGTCACAAAAACAAAACCAGTCCACGCGCTGCTGCTTTGCTTTCATGGACGTCGCCAGATTGCTGAAACGCCGTAGACAATGGCGTCGTGATCAACAAATCGGGCTGCGATATTTCTACCAAGACCGAGTGGAGAGCGCTGGCTTTCGCTACGTGGGCGTTTGGCAACGGCCTGTTGAAAGAGAGGTAGGGCGGACTGCTCGCTTCGAATAGCGCGGCGCGATAGCAAGCCGGTGCCGATCGTGAATCAAGCGCACCGAGGTCGCGTCCGATTCCACCACATCCCCGTCCGGCCGCCTCCGGAACGCTGATGCCATGTTTCGAGAAACGAAGGAACCGTGGTCTTCGAAACTCTCACGAGCGGTCTCGCTGAGACAAGTATTTGACGCTCTGCGCCCTGTGCACGGCGGGCGTCTGACTCAATCGAGTGCCGGCTTCACGCTGTTGGTGAGCAAGGCATCCTGGAGCAAATCGAAGCCGTCGCCGAAGACTTGGTCCACGTCTCGGACGGAGAGATCATTGCCGCCAACATCGTCGTCGCTATTTCGCCCGTTTGGGTGTGAGAACCGATTTGCCGCATGCCTCAGAGCCGCTGGTAGAGTCCGCTCTACTTGCCGCCGTAGCGTGATCTCGCTCACACGGTCGGCTGCGCTGAAGTCGGTTCTCAACGCTGGACCCAAGCTCGTTGTCTCGGACGCGCGATCGATGAATCGCGCAACAGGCTGGGGTGTCTTAACGCCCAACGCGGGGGCCTGCTCCACCGGTGAGTCGAGTGCCGCACCGCCGGCTCCGGCTGCGACGGAGATCACGTCGAGACCGTTGATCATGACCACTGGATCGCCGCCGAGGTCGTCGAGCAGCATTGTCAACTGACCGTCGGACACCGTCACGCGGTAAGTGTTGATGGCGAATTCGCTGGCGGACGATGTGACCGAGTCGACGAACACGCCTTCGACAAACACTCCCATTTGATCGCGGACGTAACCCAATCCATCGCCCATCGTGAGCGTGATGTCGTACTCGCCCGCATCCGGCACGTCGACTAAGAACGTGGCGACCCGGGTGAAGTTGAAGTCGCGCGTAAGTTCATCACCGGCCGATGGGCCACGGTCGCGGCTGCTGACAGAACCACTGCCGATCAGCCAACCGAACCCCTGAGCGGGGGAGTAGCCGGACGTGTGGGCGACGCGTTCGTAACCAGCGGCAATTTGCGAACGGGCCGTGCCAAAATCGAAGTGGGCCTCGAAGGGTTGTGCCGAGATGATCTGTGCCGTGGCCGAATAACGATCGTCGGGGTCTTCACCGTTCACGCCGTCGCCGTCCTGGTCCATCAGGTTGCCACTGGCGTCTGCAACGTCGGGTCCGATGACGAGCGTATAGTCACCCGCCTCAGTCTGAGCCGTGAAAACAACCTCAAATTCGTTTCCGTTGAGCGGGTTGACTGTGATGGGACTGATCAGACCTGCCGGGCCGGTGAGGCTGACAACGTCGGCCGCGGTGAACGTGGCGGCGTCAATGACTTCGTCGAACGTGAGTGTGATCCGATCCAACGAGCCGGAGACCTCTTCTGCGGGACTCATGGCCACCACTCTTGGCCCGGCGCTGTCGGGACCGACAGCCACAACATCGAGTCCGTTGATCATGACCACCGGATCGCCGCCCAGATCGTCCAACAGCAGCGTCAACTGACCGTCGGTCACCGTGACCTGGTACGTGTTGACGGCGTACTGGCCTCCACTGGAGGTAACCGAGTCGAACTGCACGCCTTCTAAGAACACGCCCATCTGATCGCGCGTGTAGCCCAGCCCGTCTCCCATCGTCAACGTGACTTCGTATACTCCCTGTGACGGCACGTCGACGGAGAACGTACCAAGCGGTGTGTAATTGAAGTCGCGCTCCATGTCGTCACCGGTGCTCGGTCCACGATCGCGACTGTTGATCGATCCACTCGACCAGCCGAAACCCTGAGCAGCGGAGTAGGTCGACGTGTGGGCAATGCGTTCGTAACCGGCGGCGACCGGAGAGCCGGTTGTGCCAAAGTCGAAATGGGCCTCAAACGGTGGTACGGGCACGAGGTTGACCGAAGCAGTGAAGCGGTCATCGGGAATCTCGCCCAACGTTCCGTCGGCGTCCTGATCCATCGCGTTGCCAACCAGGTCTGTGATGTCAGGCCCGATCGTAAGGGTGTACTCTCCCAGTTCAGACTGTTGAGCGAACGTGACCTCGAATTCGGCTCCCGTGAGGGCGTTCACGGCAACCGGGCTTATCGCACCGCTGGGACCAGTCAGGCTGACAACGTCTGCGGTCGTGAAGCTGTCAGCATCAATGGCTTCGTTGAAGGTGATCGTCATGTGGTCCAGCGAGCCGGAGACGTCCGCCGCCGGTTCCGCGGCAACAACGCTTGGCCCGACGGTATCCATGCCAGCGGTGACGACGTCGAGTCCGTTGATCATGACCACCGGATCGCCACCCAGATCGTCCAACAGCAGCGTCAACTGACCGTCGGTCACCGTGACCTGGTACGTGTTGACGGCGTACTCGCTCCCACTGGAGGTGACCGAGTCGAACTGCACGCCTTCTAAGAACACGCCCATCTGATCGCGCGTGTAACCCAGCCCGTCTCCCATCGTCAACGTGACTTCGTATACGCCCTGTGACGGCACGTCGACGACGAACGTCCCGAGCGGTGTGAAATTGAAGTCGCGCGACATATCATCACCGGTGCTCGGTCCACGATCGCGACTGTTGATCGATCCGCTCGACCAGCCGAAACCCTGAACGGCGGAGTAGGTCGACGTGTGGGCGATGCGCTCGTAACCGGCGGCGACCGGAGAGCCGGTTGTGCCAAAATCGAAATGCGCCTCGAACGGCGTGATCGGCACCAGAGTGAGGCTGGTAGTATAGCGATCGTCTGCCGTTTCGCCGTTGACGAGGTCCTGGTCCTGATCCATTGGATTGCCAACCACGTCGGTAATATCGGGGCCGATCGTCAGCGTGTAGTCACCCAACTCGCTCTGGGATGCGAATACGACCTCGAACTGAGTTTCGCTGAGTGAATTGACGGCGTCGACGGCAATCGCGCCGGAGGGTCCGGTCAGGCTCACGACGTCGGCGGACGTGAACGTCGAGGGATCAATGGCCTCGTTGAAACTGAGCACAAAGCGGTCCACCGATCCCGAGAGATCGCCAGTAGGATCGGCGTCGATCACCTGGGGACCATTCAAGTCGGGCCCCACCGCCTGCACGACGAGTCCGTTGACCATCACCACCGGGTCGTCGCCGCCCAGATCGTCTAATAGTAACGTGAGCTGGCCGTCGGCCACCGTCACCAGGTAGGTGTTGACCGCGTAATTGTTTCCCGTGGACGTCACCGAGTCGAACTGCACGCCTTCTAAGAACACGCCCATCTGATCGCGTGTGAAACCCAGCCCGTCTCCCATTGTCAGTGTGACCTCGTAGAGCGCCGGGGCGGAGGGCACGTCCACGACGAATTCCGCCAGATCGAAGAAGTTGAAGTCGCGTGTCAAATCGTCTCCGACGGCTTCGCCGCGGTCCCGGCTGTCGATCGACCCGCTCGTCCATCCGAATCCTCGTGACGCTGTATACGAGGTCGAAGGATCGACGCGTTGATATCCGGCTGCTACCAGAGACTGGGTCGTTCCGAAATCAAGATTCGCGAAAAACGGTACAAGATCGAAGCCGGTGCTGTGCCGGTCGTCGGGCTGTTCGCCGCCGATTCCATCGCGGTCTTGGTCGAGGAGGTTGCCCGCGAGATCGGTGATGTCAGAGCCGAGCGTGATGCGGTACGGACCGAGCTCTTCCTGGAGTGCGAAGGCAATGTCGAACTGGCGATTGCTCGAACCGGCAACCGGGAGAACCGAGTCGATGGCGATCGAGCCGTTCGGTCCGGTGAAACTTAAGATGTCTTGCGCCGTGAACGTCGCAGGGTCGATGGCTTCGCTGAACTGAACACGCAGGCTGCTAACGGGATCAAACACAAAGCCAATCGGATCCGTCGAGGCAATCCGCGGTCCGGTGACGTCGGGACCGAGTGCCGCCGCGGCGTTGAGTCGGCCACCGGTGACCGTGATGCCGGACAGCGCGTTGATCGGCTCAACCGTCTCGTGCAGCCGGTCGATGACCTGCTGGTAGCTCCACTCAGGATGCTGGTCCCAAAGCAGGGAGAGCACGCCCGTCACGTGCGGCGTGGCCATCGAGGTTCCGCTGAAGGTGCTGTAAGTGTTGCCGATCGTCGTACTGAGAATGCCGACGCCGGGAGCACCCAGGTCCACGGTCGTTGCCCCGAAGTTGGAGAAGGTGGCGAGCTGATCGTTGTGGTCGGTGGCGGCCACGGCGACGACGTTGTCGAGTTCGTGATTGG
>Ga0315336_1007698_pt1 | contig 10111 bp, 7 predicted proteins | sample ASW5metaG_FD_204512 | JGI IMG/M metagenome (GOLD analysis project Ga0315336, IMG submission 204512) | Ammonia-oxidizing marine archaeal communities from Monterey Bay, California, United States - ASW #5 | ecosystem: Environmental > Aquatic > Marine > Intertidal zone | place: USA: California... | reverse complement strand
GTTTTTGTGGACCTTTCGAATCCTCAACGCCCAGTTGTTCTCGGAGAGCTGCCACGAACAAAAGGATCTCCCGGGTCGACCTGGAGAGACATGAAAGTATTTAAAGATCATGCGTTCATCGTTGCCGATGGAGCAGGTCAGCATGGAATGCAGGTATTCGATCTTGCGAAACTGAGAGACTGGCCCGGGGAGTTTCAGGTATATGAACCAGACTTCTTGTACACGGGCATCGCCAGTTCTCACAACATCGTGATTAACGAAGAGACCGGCTACGCTTACGCTGTGGGAAATAGCAGCGGTGGTGAAACGTGTGGTGGCGCGTTACACATGATTGATATCAATGAACCTAAAACTCCTGTGTTCGTCGGCTGCTTTAATGATCCTAAGACGGGGAATCAAGGTTCAGGAGCGACGCATGATGCTCAGTGCGTGATGTATCAAGGCCCGGATAGAGAGCACACTGACAAAGAAATTTGTGTCGGCTCGAATGGAAGTGCCATCAGCATTGCGGACGTTTCCGACAAAGACAATCCAGTCGCGATTAGTCAGGGCTCCTATCCAAACTCGGCCTACGTGCACCAGGGCTGGTTCACAGACGATCATCGATACTTTTATCAGAACGATGAAGGAGACGAGCTCAATGGCATGGCTGAGGCCACCAGAACGATGATCTGGGATCTGACCGATCTGGATGAACCTGAGATGATGGCTGAATATTTCGGAAACTCAAACTCGACAGATCATAACCTTTATGTAAAGGGCGACTTTATGTATCAGACCAATAACGCGAGTGGCCTTCGGGTCATTGACATTCGAGATCGAGCCCGTCCAGTGGAGATTGGATTCTTTGATACGACGCCGAACGGAAAGAATGTCGCGGGATTTGATGGCACCTGGAGTAGCTATCCGTATTTCAACTCAGGAAATATTCTAGTCAACTCTCGTCGTGAGGGTCTCTTCATTTTGCGGAAACGCGAAATCGACACCTAGGCTCTGGCGATGCCCCTAGTACTTGGCGAAACTGTAGGCCTTGATTAAACCGATGGTCGTCGCGAAACCGATGGCTTTCAGGAAACCGATGGCCTTCAGAAAACCGATGGCCTTCAGGAAACCGATGGCCCCGGCAAAACAGAGAGAGATCAATTGGAAGAATTCAGAAAAGCGTTCAAAGATTCGTTTTCCACGGCGCTCGTGGCTGATGCTGCCTACCGGGTGGGAGCGCATGTTGGCGTTCCTGCTTCGGGAATCCTCCCACTGGAGCCGGATACAAAGATTGCAGGGCCAGCTGCGACGGTTGAATCCAACAACGATTTAGTCGCCTCACTCGTCGCATTACATCGCGCTGAGGAAGGATCTGTCCTCGTCATTGGCAACGCGGTGAACGGCCCGGCAGGCCTGACAGGAGACATTATTGCCACCGAAGCTTCTCGACGAGGACTGGAAGGAATCGTCGTGGATGGATGCGTCCGAGATGTCGCTGAGATCCGAAAAATTGGTCTAGCTGTGTTTAGTCGTGGTCGTATTCCAGTGGGACCCTTGAAGTTATCAGAAGATCAGAAGGGAATCGGAATTCCCGGAGCGACGTTGCAATTCGGAGAAGCCAGCATCACTCCCGGTCAGTGGATTGTGGGAGATGACGATGGATTGATTGTGTTAAACGAAATTGATCTTCCGGCCATTCACGAGCAGGCCTTGAAATCGATGAATAGTGAGGAAGCACTGGTTGAACAGATAAATGATGGAGCACCTTTAGGTGACATTTTCGGAATAGAAGAGTTTTTCGAGAAACGAAAATCAGATCCGAATCTCAATTTTAACGATCACGTATCCTCGCGAGGGAAAGCGATTTGACGATAGTCAATTCTCGACGATCATCAATTCTCAAAGTCTCTTTGTTTGGGTATTGTTCAAAAGTTCAGGGCGTCCTACTTTTCCGCGTCACTTATCACCCACTGTTAGCGGGTCCAATCGGACACTTTTCCGCGCACTAACAGAATCATGACACATACGGGAGCGTCATCGTACGCTACGCAACGGGCTCCTCTCGAGTCCCAGATCTCAACAATATTGGCACAATCCTCACCGGCTTCGGTCGATTTCAGGGTAATGGCGGCTATCGTTCCAAACTCGAGCGACCTCGAGGGCGGGACTTTCATTGCCGACGTGTATAAATCGTTGCCAGATCAGGATATTGAAACCGTGATCTCTATTTCGCCTAATTCAGGCGAGCCATTCAAGCGAATCACAGTTTGTAGCCTGGACAGCTATAATTCTCCTCTCGGAGATGTGGAGGTCGACGATGCAGTTAGGAATGAGCTCTGCGATGAAGACGACGACATCTTTGTAGACGACCGCGGTCACTACACCCACACGGGTGTGGATGTGCAGCTTCCGTTTTTGCAGCAGCTTTTGAATGGCTTCTCCGTCGTGCCATTGGTAATGGGAGTTGAGACACCAGAATTCTGCAAAGAATTAGGCTCTGCGGTGGGAGAGATAATGACAAACAAACGGGCGCTTGTCGTGGCATGTGTGGAGATAGAGGAGGCCACAGATCGTGGATTGCAGCTCTTTAAAGAACACCTCACGAATCTGGATGTGCCCGCCATGATGGTCCTGCTGAATCAGGAGTCAGAAATTAAGGTCAAAGGTAAAGGGCCTGTTCTAGTGGCGATGATTGCTTCAGCACATCGCCGAGCGAATGCCGTTTCATTTACCGGAACGAAATTACCTGCCGAATCCTCTCCTGGATATGCGGGCGCCCTGATCGGGCGATATTAGCGTGAGTCGTGGCTCCCACGATACAGGGATGCCGCCGGACCAGCCACTTGTGCTGGATTCCTTTTCGGTGGTTGGTTCGGGAGCAATGGCCCGAACCCTTTCGCATGCGCTTCTCGGCATTGGGGTCCGGTGCAATCAAATCGTTTCGCGCAATCAAGAAAGCGCAAAGGCCCTCGCGTTAGAGCTTGGTGCTGAAGGTGCAAATCGATTGCAAGATTTGGAATTCGCGAGCACAAATCTTTTGATTTTGGCGGTGCCAGACGACGCGCTGGAGTCCGTAGTTCTTTCGTTGGGAGAGAAAGCTGAGTCGGATGATATCGTCATCTTGCACACTTCGGGAGCGCTCGACTCGCAAGTCCTCGATCCCCTCTCAGAAAAAGGAGCTGAATGCGGCTCCTTTCATCCACTTCAGACATTCGCTGCTTCGAAAAAGCTGACGTCTGCGGGAGCTCAGAAGAAATTCAAGGGAGTGACGATAGGCATCGAGGGATCCGAAGTCGCCTGCAGGATGGCTACTCACATGGCTGATTCTCTCTTGGCCAATCCTGTCGTGATCCAATCTTCCAACAAAGCGCTCTATCACGCAGCAGCGGTGATGGCCGGAAACCACGCGATAACACTTATGGCTGCTGCTGCTGAATTGTGGGAACAGGCGACGGGAAGCAAGCAGTCATTTTCAGAAGCTCTTGGTCCGCTCATTTTGCAGAGCATATCCAATACTGTGAAAACAAGTCCGGAGGCGGCCCTCACTGGACCGGTGGCCCGTGGAGATAAGGGAACGCTCGTATTGCACCTCGAAGCGATTCGCGAGCACCTTTCGCATCTGCTGCCCCTTTATGGGGCCGTGGCAACGGAGACTGTTCACCTTGCCATGCGTTCGGGTCGCTTGTCTGCAGATCAGGCTGTCGCCCTGCTAGACGCGATCGACCTACAACTCAGAAGTGGGGAGGACGCTGAATAATGGAGCCAAAAAATGACGCGCTGCTAAAAATCATAGATATCGTCGAATCCGTGCCGGCAAACGATGCCAGATTTGTTTCTATCGCGACGGTCGTAGGCGGTGTGCTGAGGAGTGTGTTGTCAGCGGAGAAAACAGCAGTGCGGGCCAGTATTTCGCTCGGTCAACGAACTCAGATGGACTTGATGCGACTCGAAACCTCAGAGATGATTGAGACGCTGGGTGCCATCCTGCCGAAACGAATCTCACTCGAAAAGGTCGATGCGGACGAAGAACCTTCTTGGTGGTTTGCTCTTTCCGAAGCTACGCATGTGTTGGAGGACAGTATCGAACAGCTGTCGACACTCGTCTCGCAACAGGAGAAAGGATCTGCCGTGAGAGATCTAACCGCTCAAACGGTTCGCCTGATGCGCGAACATTACAATGTCTTCCTCGAAGAGGCCAGAAACTGGATAGACGGCTGATGCGAGTGAATTGATTGCAAAAGCAGCAAATCGAGAGGAACAGCACGCCTTCTCGTCCATTATGCCCGCCGACAGACCACGTTTTTAGCATTCGCAGAATCTAGTCACCTCACCCAGAGCCCATCGGCATCAATGAAGTACTCACTGACCACTGCTCTTTTACTATTTACCTTTAGCACGACTCTTACGGGATGTGCGCAGGAAACCACACAAGAAGCGGCCGAATCAGCTGCTCCTCAGGAATCCGTCGCGGCCCCAATGAAAATCACTATGAGCCACTATTACGCCGTCGACACCAGACTGGGACGCATGGTCATTGCCCTTTACGACCAAACGCCTATTCACCGGGACAACTTTCAGAAACTCGCGGATGAAGGATTCTTCAATGGAACGAGTTTTCACCGCGTTATTCAGAGTTTTATGATTCAGGGCGGAGATCCCAACTCGAAGGATGATGACCCCTACAATGATGGCATGGGAGATCCGGGCTACACGCTTGAAGCTGAAATATTTCCGTCTCTCATCAATCGTCGCGGAGCGCTCGTATCCGCGCGTCAACCCGATCAGGTGAATCCTCAGCGCCGCTCCTCGGGTTCTCAATTTTACATCGTGCAAGGCCGAGCTATGACCGAAGAGATGTTGGACCAGACTGAAATGCAGATCAATCAGGCGATTGGGGGCGGTTTTTCCTACACCGATGCGCAGCGTGATACGTACGTTACGCAGGGTGGCGCACCGTGGCTCGATATGCAGTACAGTGTTTTTGGCGAATTAGTTGACGGGTTCGATGTGCTGGATGCCATCGCAATGGCCCCAACTCCTGGAACGACCCGTCAAGGTGATCAGCGTCTCCGCGATATGCCACTTGAGCGCATCGAGATGACAATCACGTATCTTCCAGACTATACTCCATAAGCTGAATCAGGATGGCTCGAGAATACACAGAACAGGAAGCATTGCGGCGCGAAGCTCGGGCCTCTCTCGATGAGGCTGGTGTAAACCCGTACGCTTATTCGTGGGACGTCACGCATCACGCATCTGACGTGCTCGAAAAGTTCGACGACGATTTGCATCAGGCGGGAGAAGACGGCACACGGAAAGAAGAATTCAGGGTCTCGATCGCCGGACGGATGATGTCTCGGCGCATCATGGGAAAGGCCTCCTTTTTCCACCTCCAGGACGAATCGGGTAGAATTCAGATCTATGTGAGTCGGGACGACCTTCCGGAAGGGTTCTATAATTCCGTGTTCAAGAGAATGCTTGACATCGGAGATGTTCTGGGAATTGAAGGATTCGCTTTCCGCACAAAAGTGGGTGAAATATCCGTGCGAGCAGAATCGCTCGTAGTATTGTCCAAGGCCTTAAAGCCATTTCCGATTGTAAAAGAGCAGGATGGCCAGGTATTCAATGAAGTCACCGACAAAGAATTTCGCTACCGACAGCGTTATGTCGATCTAGTAGTAAATCCTGAGGTCAAAGAGGTATTCAAGAAGCGCTCCAAGATGGTTACGACCATGAGGAGTTTTCTAGATGAGCGAGGCTACGTCGAGGTCGAAACGCCTGTGCTGCAGCCGATTTATGGTGGTGCTGCAGCTCGCCCATTCACGACGCATCATAATGCGTTGGACATGAAACTATATCTGCGTATCGCAGATGAGTTGTACCTGAAAAGGCTGATTGTTGGCGGTTTTGACGGCGTGTACGAGATATCGAAAGACTTTCGAAATGAAGGATTGAGCCGTTTCCATAATCCTGAATTCACGATGATGGAGCTCTACGTAGCCTACAAGGACTACGACTGGATGATGGAGCTCGTCGAGAACATGGTCGAAACGATTGCGGTTGCGCTTCACGGAACGTCGGATCTTGAGGTGGGTGAGAATACGATCTCATTCAAGGCTCCGTGGAATCGAATTCCGTTGCTCGACGCGATCAAAGAAAAGACCGGCGAAGACCTTGCGGGCAAATCGAGAGATGAATTAGCCGCTATCGGAAAGAAGCTGCATCTTGAAATTGATGAGTCGATGGGATCCGGCAAGATCATAGATGAGATCTTCGGAGAGTTCGTTGAGCCGCACCTCATTCAGCCGACGTTTATCACGGATTATCCCGTTGAGTTGAGTCCATTGGCAAAACGACATCGTTCAAAACCAGGTCTTGTGGAGCGTTTTGAGGCCATCTGCAATGGGAAAGAACTCTGTAACGCTTTTTCGGAATTGAACGACCCGGATGATCAGCGTGAGCGGTTTGAAGATCAGGTTGGACTCGGAAAACGTGGAGATGAAGAGGCAATGCAGCTGGATGAAGATTATCTGCGCGCGCTAGAATACGGGATGCCACCGACGGCCGGATTAGGAATTGGAATCGATCGCTTGGCGATGCTGATGACCAATTCGTCTTCGATCAGGGACGTGATTTTCTTTCCCCTCCTGAGACCCGAAGTCGACTCGGATGAAGCAGAATCGGGAGAACGCGAAATGGGTGAAAGCCCAGTGAGTGAGTAGCCTCCCGGCACAGTCTGGCTACTTGGAGCTTCTGCGAAACAACATTTCGTTTCGGCGGCTGTGGTACGGAAGCGTCATCTCGCAGTTTGGCGATTGGTTCAATACGATCGCCTTGTATTCGCTCATCCTCCGTCTTTCAGGATCTGAGTTTGCCCTCGGCGCGGTGTTCATCACCAAAATGCTTCCCTGGGCATTGGCATCTCCGCTGGCTGGTGTTCTGGTGGATCGTTTTAATCGGCGCCGTCTCATGATCATTTCGGACCTGCTCCGGGCGGTCATCGTGTTGGGATTCTTGGTGGTCGACGAGCCGTCTGAGCTGTACTTGATATATCTCCTGACTGCCCTGCAGGTCATCGTCGGCTCCATTTTTCATCCCGCGAAGAGTGCCTCTATACCAAATATTACGCGACGCGAAAATTTGGTTACGGCTAATACGATCATGGCTGCCACGTGGTCGGTATTGCTTGCCGTTGGAGCAGCGGCTGGTGGATTTGCGGCAGAATTCCTGGGACTAAAAGCGGTGTTCATTTTGGACAGCGCCTCGTACTTACTCTCGGCTGTTTTCATCTATCGAACCGTAATACCTCAGAAAACAGATCCTCGTTCGGGTGGCTCTTTGTTGGGGACCGCATACAAAGAAGTTGTCGAGGGCCTTCGGCACATTCGTGACTTCCCTGCGATCCGTCGCATGGCTACGACGAAGGCAATCTGGGCAATAGGTGGAGGAGGATTGGTTTATCTCATTGCACTGCTGGGAGAAGCGATCGAGCCTGAAAATGCATCCGTCGCTATTGGGGTTCTGTTCGCCGCGCGAGGCCTCGGCACCGGGATCGGACCCATCATCGTGAGGGCGGGTGTTAAAGACGAGCGCCGTTGGCCCCTTGTTATCGGTGTGTGTATGGTCCTTACTGGAGCAGGGTATTTACTCGTTGGATCAATGGCGCTGACCTTCTTTATCGCGCTTCCCGTAATGTTGGCCCACACGGCAGGTGGTGTAAACTGGGTGTTCTCAACTGTGCTTCTCCAGCAACGGGTTGTGGATCGGTTTCGAGGGCGAGTTTTCGCCATGGAATGGCTTCTCGTTATGGGAATGGAGTCAGTCTCAATTCTCGCAGCGAGTCTCGTTCTTGAAATGGGACTTTTATCACTCTCTGAAACGGTTTTTCTGTGGGGGGCAATAAGCGTTGTTTGTGGCGTTATTTGGCTGTTTTTCGTCGTTCCAGCAGAAAAAAGAGATTTTCTTTTGGGAAAGATCCCGAAATCCTGAAAAGTGGCACTGATTTGGTAGAAGTCGAGATAACCACTTGTGGTAATTGTACCCCACGAATTCTCTGCTATGTCTCTCGACTCTCTACTCAAGTTTATTTCTTCCTCAACTTCTTCAGAAAACGCGGATACAGACCTCGCATTTGCTGAGGTATCTGCATCGGGAAGAATTTCGAGCTTGAATCCATTCGGCCGCCTGGCCTGGGGCTGGAGAGTTGGAAGCGAGCTACCCTCAGATCTGCAATTTGCTCTCGAATGTCTCGAAGGCGATGTGCCTGTCGAACTACCACTGATAGTGGGCGGCCTCCATCTTCGGGGAATGAGAACGGAAGACGGTACGGGATGGTTTGTCATCGGCTACGAACCCGGTCAAAATCATTCAGCCGCGGATCAGTTTTCATTTCGGGCATTGATGGATCAGATCCCTCAGCCTGCTTTTTGCTTAAACACTTCGGGATTAGCCTGGTATGTGAACGAAGCTGCTGCCAGAGAATTAGGTGAGCCTGCAGAAGAATTGAAAGGAAGATCAGTTCTCGCGGAATTGATCGATCCGGAAGATCGATGGAAGCTGGCCGAACTAATGGAGCTGGCTGCGAAGGATGGCTCCTCGCATGCCTCGGTTCGATTTGGCGCTGCGACCAGAGTCGGTGTGCTTCACCTCGTTCAATCCGTTCGCGACGAATTTCAAGCCGTCATTCTTCCCGTTTCTGAAAGCGGTGGTTTGTCGGATGGTTCTTATCTCCAAGAGTCTTTCTACCAGTCGTTTCTTGAACAGGGACCTGTCGGCGTCCTGTATTTGGATGCTTCGGGAACGGTCACATTCGAAAATCACTACTTCAGAACACTCGTCGGGGAATCGCCAGAAGCATCCTGGCTCGGGCTACGGCTTGATGAGATTTCCCTCCTGCCGGCGGACGCTACGAAATCGTTACTGGATGTTTGTAAATCCGGCGATGCGAAAACGCTCACGGTTGATCTGATCGATTCCGAGACCGATCAAGTTGAGTATCACGTTCAGATTCATGCCGCTGGCATCAAGCATCCAGATGGGAAAATCATAGGCGCTGCACTTTTGGTCGAAGATCGAACAGAATTGTACAGGCGCGAACAGGAATTGGATCTTGTTCAGCAGAGCAGCGGCGTTCGCAATGCGCTTCGAGAATTGGCCATGGATGACCAAAGTCCTGCCTCGTTTAGAGAACAGGCAGTGGCTCTATTAGGGTCCGAAGTTGGAGCCGATCAGGCCGTGCTAATGGGGCTATCCGTTCAAAAAGATCGCTTCGTCGATATTGCTCACTGGAGTAGGTCAGGGGAAGCAAGCTCTCGTATTTCATTGTCCAGAACTAGCTTGGCCGATGTTGAACACATGCAATTCGGATCTCATTTCAGAGTGAGCGAGGAATCTGAGGCCTCAATATGTAATCAATTTGAGGCTCAGTCTTGCTGGATCGATCCGGTTCGGGATAATACGCAGTTCGCCGGGTACGTCGTTTTCTGCTGGAATGGCCCGATACCCGACACTGGACTGGCCTCTCCATCTCGATTGAATGAGTTCATTCGCCTGTTTGAATCGCTCTATTCCAGAATTCAACTGGCTTCCAGATACAGAAACACCGTTGCGGCAATTGACGATGCGTTATTCGGATTCAGCCTATTTCCAACCGGTGGACGTCGTTTTCACTTTGCCACGGCGCAGTTTGAATTGCTCACGGGATATCATTCTTCAGAATTGTTGGACGATTCCTCAGCGCGCGTAGACTGGGTGGATGATATCGTCCACAATGACGACGCCTCGCTCGTCCGGGCGCACAATAAAACATTGCAAGATGGACATGAAAGCCGGGTAACCTACCGGGTCCATCATCGCGACGGCACCGTGCGTTGGTTGCGCGAACACGCTACACCACGAAACGATGCCACAGGTATGACGATTGTGAATGGCATACTGTCAGACGTCACCGAACAGAAAGCAGCCGAACTTGTGCTGCTGCAGGCGAAAAAAGAAGCCGAAGCGTCGGACGAATCGAAGACAGCATTTATCGCGACCATGAGCCATGAAATCCGGACACCTCTTGGTGCTGTCAATGGATTCGCGCAACTTCTCGAGAAAGAACTGGAGGAATTTGAAGAAGAACTTCCCC
>Ga0315336_1007697_pt1 | contig 10112 bp, 12 predicted proteins | sample ASW5metaG_FD_204512 | JGI IMG/M metagenome (GOLD analysis project Ga0315336, IMG submission 204512) | Ammonia-oxidizing marine archaeal communities from Monterey Bay, California, United States - ASW #5 | ecosystem: Environmental > Aquatic > Marine > Intertidal zone | place: USA: California... | reverse complement strand
ATGCCGCTGGTCGTCCTCGAGTAGGCCGGGAACAGCGAGATGTTCCAGAAGATCCTCATCGCCAATCGCGGCGAAATCGCGCTACGGGTGCTACGCGCCTGCAAGGAACTCGGCATCCAGACGGTGGTCGTCCATTCGACCGCGGATTCCGACGCCATGCATGTGCGGCTCGCCGACGAGAGCGTCTGTATCGGCCCGCCGCCCTCGCGCGAGAGCTATCTCAACATCCATCAGATCGTCGCCGCCTGCGAGATCACCGGCGCCGACGCCGTGCATCCGGGCTACGGCTTCCTTTCCGAAAACGCCAAGTTCGCCGATATCCTCGCCGCCCACAACATCACCTTCATCGGTCCATCCGGCGACCATATCCGCATCATGGGCGACAAGATCGAAGCCAAGCGCACGGCAAAGCGTCTCGGAATTCCGGTAGTGCCTGGCTCAGAAGGCGCGATCAACGACGAGAAGGAAGCAAAACGCGTCGCAGCCGAGATCGGCTATCCTGTGATCATCAAGGCCTCCGCCGGCGGCGGTGGCCGGGGCATGAAGGTTGCGCACACCGAAGCGGACCTGGAAGTCGCGTTGCAGACGGCAAAGTCGGAAGCGGGCGCCGCCTTTGGCGACGACGCAGTCTATATCGAGAAATATCTGGAGAAGCCGCGCCATATCGAGGTTCAGGTGTTCGGCGACGGCGCCGGGCGCGGCGTGCATTTCGGCGAGCGCGACTGCTCGCTGCAGCGACGTCACCAGAAGGTCTGGGAGGAAGCCAACTCCCCGGCGCTCAACGCGGAGGAGCGTTCGCGCATCGGCGGCATATGCGCCAAGGCGATCGCCGACCTCGGCTATTCCGGCGCCGGTACGATCGAATTCCTCTATGAGAATGGCGAGTTCTACTTCATCGAGATGAACACGCGCCTGCAGGTCGAGCATCCGGTGACGGAGGCGATCACCGGCATCGATCTCGTGCACGAGCAGATCCGCGTCGCGTCCGGCGGCGGGCTTTCGGTCCGGCAGGAAGACATCAAGTTCAACGGCCATGCCATCGAGTGCCGCATCAACGCCGAGGACCCGCGCACCTTCACGCCCTCGCCGGGCACGATCACGCATTTCCATACCCCCGGCGGCCTCGGCATCCGCGTCGATTCCGGCGTCTATTCCGGCTACAAGATCCCGCCTTATTACGACAGCCTGATCGGCAAGCTCATCGTGCATGGCCGCAACCGCGTCGAATGCATGATGCGGTTGCGCCGCGCGCTCGATGAGTTCGTGGTCGACGGCATCAAGACGACACTGCCGCTGTTCCGCGACCTTGTCGGCAATCCCGACATCGCCAATGGCGACTACGATATCCACTGGCTGGAAAAACATCTGGCCAAGGATGAATAGCGCGGGGATGCGATGACCCGCCCCTACGCGCCAGGCTATCGCATCCCAACCGACCTGCTGCTCAGGGCTTACGCATCGGGCGTCTTCCCGATGGCCGAAAGCGCCAATGATCCGGAAGTGTTCTGGGTGCGACCGGAAACGCGCGGCATCATCCCGCTGGACGGATTCCACACACCGCGCAGCCTCAAGAAGACAATCCGCAGGCATCCATTCGACATCCGTTACGACTTCGATTTCGAGGCGACGATCGACGGCTGCGCCGAGAAGCGCGACGAGCGCCGCTCGACATGGATCAACGCGCCGATCCGTGAAGCCTACGTCGACCTATATCGCCTCGGCCACTGCCATTCGGTCGAAGCCTGGCGCGAGGACCGCCTGGTCGGCGGCCTGTACGGCGTCTCGCTCGGACGCGTGTTCTTCGGCGAAAGCATGTTCGCCAGGGAGACCGACGCTTCGAAGACCTGTCTCTATTATCTCGTCGAGCGGCTGAAGGCGCGCGGCTTCGCGCTGCTCGACACTCAGTTCACCACCGAGCATTTGAAGCGCTTCGGTGCCGTCGACGTGCCACGCGGCCAGTATGAGAAGATGCTTGCGGAGGCGCTGAAGGGCGAGGCGGTCTTCTATCCTTGAGGTTAGCCTTGCGTCGCATCCAACGGCGTCTGCGCGTGGAACATCATCTTCCAGCCGTCGGCGCGATGGACATAGCCGCTGCTGACCAGAGCCGTATAGGGCTCGCCATTGTCTCGCGTCGCACGTGCCTCATAAGTCAGCATGACGATGTCGCTGCCTGGCTCGACCATGCCCTTCAGCTCGATGTCGAGTTCGCGCCATCGGTTGGGCTTCGTGGCGGTCTTTGCAAGATCGGCATTGGTCATTGCCTGCGCCATTTGCGGGAACGCCACTAGGCACTCCACATCGGCATTGGCTTCATAGTAGGCGGAATCGCCCGACCAGAAGCCTTTCTCGATGTCGAGAAGCTCCTGTTTGTTGGCGGTGATCGGCTTCGTGGTGGTCATCGCGGAATGTTCCTCGCCTCGTTCCTGAATTTGAACGGCCAACGAGCGGGCAGGTTCCGAGATCAGTTGGTGCTGGCTGGCTCGTCGTCAGCAGGCGCCGGCGCGGTATCGGCCGGCTCCGCCGGAGCCTGGGGCTTGGCGGCCTGGGCCTTCGGCTTGCCCGTCTCGGCCTTTGCCGCGGTCGGCGGCGGCACGTCCGACTTCTGCTTGCAGCCCTTGAGCCAGACGTCATAGACGGCGTGCTCGACGGCGTTGAGGCCGGGGCTTTCGGCAAACATCCAGCCGGTGAAGATGCGGCGGATCTTGCGGTCCAGCGTGATCTCGTCGACCTCCACGAAGGAATCGGTCTTCGGCTGTTCCGTATCCGGGCGCGAATAGCAGACGCGCGGCGTCACCTGCAAAGCGCCGAACTGCACGGTCTCGTCGATATAGACGTCGAAAGTGATGATGCGGCCGGTGATTTTGTCGATGCCGGCGAACTCAGCCACCGGATTGGTGATGCGGTCGGAGGACGCAGGCGCCGGGGCCGGAGCCGGCGCGGCGGCAAAGGCCGTCGTCGCAGCAACGAGAACAGTTGCCGCCGCGATCAGCGCCTTTGAAGTGTGGCCGAAAGAGCTCATGCAAAATACCGGTGGTTGCGCCCGGGTGATTCTTCAATGCCCAAGGCTAATCGAGGCTGTGCTGTCAGCAAGCAGCTAAACGCCAATTGTGGCGACAAAGGACCGAAGCGGCGTCCCGAATACGGATTACGACCCCGGCGTCCAGGCGTCGTAGTCGCCAGTCACCTGCGGGCGATGCTGGTTGGTCAGGATGGAGCCCTGGGGACGATAGGCGCCGGGCGTACCGGTCAGGTTCGGCCGATGCGGCTTCTGCCACTCGCGAGCCTTGTAGCTCTCGCCCGATGGAGGTGTATTGACGCGGTGATGGATCCAACCATGCCAGCCTGGCGGAATTTGCGAGGCTTCGGAATAGTCGCGATAGATGACCCAGCGGCGGGTACGGCCTTCCGAATCGATGCCGCCCTCGTAGTAGACGTTGCCTGCCTCGTCCTCGCCGACCTTCTTGCCGAAGCGCCAGGTATGAAAACGGGTGCCGAGCGTCTGGCTGTTCCACCAGGTAAAAAACTGCAGCAGGAAAGTTTTCATCCAGATCCTCGCGGCGGCAGCGGCTCGTGCCTTTCCCCTGCTTATGGCGTCACGCCACCGCGAAGGCAAGGGTTTTGCCATGTCTGCGGCGCAAATGCCGCGTGCGTCCTCTTCTCCATGCGTGCCCTCATCCCGGAACCGCTTCAGACTTCCGTGCGACATGCATTAAATCGATGCAGCCGTGACGCCGGCGACTGCGCGGCTTGCCAAGCGCTGCCTGTCTTTCTAAAGCTCGGCCGCCCGTGTTCGGGCATGCCTTGAGGGAGGTGACGATTGACCCGGGATTCGTCCGCCGACAGCCGGATCAACACCGAAGACATTCGCCGCCGCAAGGGCGGTGTGCCGATCGTCTGCCTTACCGCCTACACTTATCCTGTCGCCCGCCTGCTCGATCCACATGTAGACCTGCTTCTGGTCGGCGACAGCGTCGCCATGGTCCTGCATGGCCATGCCACGACGCTCGGCGCTTCTGTGGAGATGATGATCGCGCACGGCCAGGCAGTGATGCGCGGCTCGACCAAGGCCTGCGTCGTGGTCGACATGCCGGCCGGCAGCTATGAGGCCTCGCCGGCGCAAGCCGTGGTGTCGGCAAGGCGCATCGTCGAGGAGACCGGCTGCCAGGCGGTGAAGCTCGAAGGCGGTGTCGACATGGCCGCCCAGATCGCGGCGATCGTCGCCGAGGGAATACCGGTCATGGGCCATATCGGGCTGCAGCCGCAGTCGGTAGAGAAGGACGGCGGCTACAAGATCAAGGGCCGGACCAGGGAGAATATCGCAGCCCTGTTCCGCGATGCCGAGGCGGTGGAGAAAGCCGGCGCCTTTTCCGTCGTCATCGAAGGCACGATGGAGACCGTGGCCGCCGAGCTGACCCGTCATATCTCGATACCGACGATCGGTATCGGCGCAAGCGCCGACTGCGACGGCCAGATCCTGGTCGTCGACGACATGGTCGGCATGACTGTCGATCGCGTCCCCAAATTCGTCAAGGAATACGCCAATTTGCGCGACGTGATCGCGGACGCGGCGGCGCGCTACGCCGCCGAGGTGCGCAGCCGCGCCTTCCCCGGCCCCGCCCACGTCTTCACGACGGCATCCGGCAAGGACGAGACATGAACGCTCCAATCGTCGTCGACAGCGTCAGCGCCCTTCGCGCGCAAGTCCGGGACTGGCGGCGGGCCGGCCTCAGGATCGCCATGGTGCCGACCATGGGCGCGCTGCATGACGGCCATATCTCGCTGGTCAGGATCGCGCTGGGACGGGCGGATCGCTGCGTCGTCTCGATCTTCGTCAACCCGACGCAGTTCGCGCCGACGGAGGATCTAGACAAATATCCGCGCCAGCTGGCGCGCGATCTCGACCGGTTGCGGGATGCGGGCGCGCATCTCGCCTTCACGCCGGGCGTAAGCGACATGTACCCCGCCGGTTTCGCCACGAAGATCTCGGTGGGCGGTCCTTCTACGGGGCTCGAGACGGACTTCAGGCCAAGCTTCTTCGACGGGGTCGCGACCGTGGTCGCCAAGCTCTTTCTGCAGGCGGCGCCGGACTGCGCCGTGTTCGGCGAGAAGGACTACCAGCAGCTTTGTGTCGTGAGACAGCTCTGCCGCGATCTCGACCTGCCGGTCGAGATCATCGGCGCGCCGACCGTGCGCGACGCCCACGGCCTCGCCATGTCGTCTCGCAATGCCTATCTCGGCGAGGCCGAGCTCGACATCGCGCGCAAGCTCAACATGATCCTGCGCCGCGCGGCGGCGACGCTTTCGGAAGGCGCCGAGGAAGCCGGCGCCATCGATGCCGCCACGAAGGCTCTTGTCTCGGCGGGCTTCCAAAAGGTGGACTATGTCGCCGCCCGCGCTGGCGTCACGCTCGGACCCTGGCAGCGAAGCCACGACGGTCGCCTGCTCGCCGCGGCCTGGCTCGGCACGACGCGCCTTATCGACAATGTGGAAATCCCCTCCGCCTGAATGATCCCTGCCTGATCGGCGCAACTGGCGACCATTTTCGACAAGACGGGCAACGGCGACCAGCGCGAACTTCAGCTGCGGATACGCTCCATCTGACTTAATGGGTGGCGCAAATCCGGAAGGAGGCCAAGCCTAGTAGCCAGGCCTAACCGCTTCGAGCTCTTCTCGATTGCTCCGCCTACTCTTCCGACGGCATATGCAGATACATCGACTGGATGCCGACGCGGCCCGGCCCGGTGAAGCGATTGACGACGAAATTCATGTTGGCGCCGAAGAAGCCGCTGGAGAGCCGGTCGATCCTGGTATCCATCTTCACCGAAGCATCCTTGAACAGCCAGCCGCCGGGTTCGATGTCGATGGACTCGCCTGCCGCCAGCACCTTCTCGAAGACATTGCCGTAGCCGTGCAGCCAGACGATGCCGTCGCCTGTCTCGCCTCGGAAGCGATCGATGAAGAAGCCGCTCTGTCCGAACAGCATCGTCCCCAGCCCACGCACCCTCTCGAAGGTGTAGTCAACGCTGGCGGTGGCGGCAAGGAACTGATGCTCGCGCACCTGGATCTCCTCGCCGCGCCGGAGATGGATCGGCACGATATGGCCTGGTCCGTCGCGGCTGAAAGCGATGACGCCCGGCCCGGACGCTTCGGTGACGAAGATCTGCATGCCGGCGATCATGCGCTTCAGCGCCCCCTTCAGCGACTTCAGGCCGATGGTGATGGAGGTGTTCTTCCAGAGCAGGATGTGGTGTTCGAAATAGACCGGCATGTTCGTCACATCGACCGACAGCACCGGCACCAGTTCGCCCGCGACGTGATAGGTCACGCCGCCAAAAGTCTCATCCGACACTTCGGTCGGCATCAGTTCCGGCAGGCTCGGCATTGCAATCCCCCATGGCGGACGACGCCTCTGCCTTGTGGAGGGTGCGGCGCCCGAGAGAAGCAGCCTTGACCGCGCGGACCGGCGCGATCAAATCAAAACCGCGCGATGACCAGGCATGCTTGCAGCAGATCTAGCCGAGTCGCTTCTCCAGGATGAGCGCGGGCAGTCCCGAATTGCCGCCGCAATTGGCGGTCCTGCCCGCCGGCCGGAACCCGTTTGCCTCGTAGAAGGCGATCGCCACGGCATTCGCCGGCTCGACCTCCAGTCGCAGCGTGCGCATCTCCGGGAAGCTGGCCTCGACCTCGTCGAGCAGAAGCTGGCCAATTCCCTGCCGCTGGCAGGCCGGATGAACGTAAAGCTGGTTCAGAAGGACGATCTTCGGGTCGGCGGTTGCGGCGTCGAAAGCCATGCCGCCGAGCCGCTTGCCGTCGTCGGCGACCAGGAACTCGGAATTTGGCCGGGTCAGCCGCGCCTTGAGCGAAGCGATCGAATGCCAGTCGTCGGTGATCGCCGCAACCCGCTCGGCGCCGTAGATGGCGTCATAGGTCGCATGCCAGGTCTCGACCAGCAGCGCGCGAACCGCAACAAGATCACGCTCGCTGGCGGTGCGGACGAACATCGCCCTATTCGATGCCGAGCTTGGCCTTGACGAGGTCATTGACCGCCTGCGGGTTGGCCTTGCCGCCGGTCGCCTTCATCACCTGGCCGACGAACCAGCCTGCCATGGTCGGCTTGGCGCGCGCCTGCTCGGCCTTGTCCGGGTTGGCTGCTATCACCTCGTCGACGGCCTTCTCGATGGCGCCGGTGTCGGTGACCTGCTTCATACCGCGGCTCTCGACGAGCTGGCGCGGATCGCCGCCCTCGTTCCAGACGATCTCGAACAGGTCCTTGGCGATCTTGCCGGAGATGGTGCCTTCCTTGATCAGATCAAGCACGGCGCCTAGCTGCTCAGGCGAAACCGGAGCATTTTCAATGTCTTTTCCAGCCTTGTTCAATTGGCCAAGCAGATCGTTGATGACCCAGTTGGCCGCGAGCTTGCCATCGCGGCCGGCAGCCACCTTCTCGAAATAGTCGGCAATCGGCTTTTCCGACACCAGGACCGACGCGTCATAGGCCGATAGGCCGAGCACATTGACCAGCCGCGCCTTCTTGTCGTCGGGCAGTTCCGGCAGATCCTTGGCGAGCGCGTCGACATAGGCCTGGTCGAACTCCAGCGGCAGAAGGTCGGGGTCCGGAAAATAGCGGTAGTCGTGCGCCTCTTCCTTGGAGCGCATCGAGCGCGTCTCGCCCTTGACGGCGTCGAACAGGCGCGTCTCCTGGTCGATGGTGCCGCCATCCTCCAGGATGGCGATCTGGCGGCGCGCCTCATATTCGATGGCCTGGCCGATGAAGCGGATCGAGTTCATGTTCTTGATCTCGCAGCGGGTGCCGAATTCACCTCCCGGGCGCCGCACCGAGACGTTGACATCGGCGCGCAGCGAGCCCTCGTCCATGTTGCCGTCGCAGGTGCCGAGATAGCGCATGATCGAGCGCAGCTTGGTCACATATGCCTTGGCCTCCTCGGCCGAGCGAATGTCGGGTTTGGAGACGATCTCCATCAGCGCCACGCCCGAGCGGTTCAGATCGACATACGACATGGTCGGGTGCTGGTCGTGCATCGACTTGCCGGCATCCTGTTCCAGGTGCAGGCGCTCGATGCCGACCTCGATGTCCTCAAACTCGCCGTGGCGATCGGGGCCGACCGAGACGATCACCTTGCCCTCGCCGACGATCGGCTGCTTGAACTGCGAGATCTGGTAACCCTGCGGCAGATCCGGATAGAAATAGTTCTTCCGGTCGAAGACCGACTTGTGGTTGATCGCGGCCTTCAGCCCGAGCCCGGTGCGGATCGCCTGCTTGACGCATTCCTCGTTGATGACCGGCAGCATGCCCGGCATCGCCGCGTCGACCAAGCTGACATTGGCGTTGGGCGCCGCGCCGAACGAGGTCGAGGCTCCGGAGAAAAGCTTGGCCTTCGAGATCACTTGCGCATGCACTTCGAGCCCGATGATGATCTCCCAGTCGCCGGTGGCGCCAGGGATCAGGCGCTTTGCGTCGGGGGTGCGGGTGTCGATGATGCTCATGGAAGCCTGCGGACTTGGAAATTGTCGGAGTTGCATTACTGCACACTTTGGGTGCGCAACTTCGCTAGTGCAAACCGCCCGGCGAGACAAGCCTTGTAAGACGGGCGCAAAGCCGCTCTCTGGCCTTTTCGGCGGCTTTCGCCTATAGGACGCCCATCCCAATGGAGAGTGGATGTCCACTTACGCTCAGTCCCGGTGAAGCCCTGACCTCATAGCGAGGCAGGGCATAAAACCTGAAACCCCGTGCCGCGAAGCTTCGCGGCGGCGGCTTTTGTTGTTTTCCGGGATTCTTCTCCAATGGACATATCGCGCAACGAACAGCGCATCCTGCACCTGCTCGCGCAAGGCGGGCGCATAGAAATCGAAAAGAACGAGAGCAGGAAGATCGCCTCGGTCCGGTGCCTGACCCGCGACGGCTGGCGCTATCCGGGCTTCGACCTGGAACTCTTTCGAAAACTGAGGCGCAAGAAAGCGGTTTCCTCGACGGGCGGCGGCCCTTACCGCATCACCCGGCGCGGGCTTGAGCTCGTCCGCGCCGAACTCGACAACCGATAGGGCGCGCTAGACGCCGCCGGCTGGCAACAGCCGGCGGCTTTCACCCGGCATCAGGCGGTCGCGATGTATTGCTTGATCTCCTCGGCTTCGCGCTCGACATCCTCGATGCGGCGCTTGACCACGTCGCCAATGGAGACGATGCCGTCGAGCTGGCCGTTCTTCTCTACCGGCAGGTGGCGGAACCGGCCCCTCGTCATGATCTCCATGACCTCGTTGACCGTGTGGTTCTCGTTACAGATCTTCACCTTGGGCGTCATCGCGGAACGCACGGTGATATCGAGCGCCCCGGCACCTTCCCTGGCCACCACCCGCACGATGTCGCGCTCCGAGAGAATGCCGACGATCTTGCGGTCGCCATTGGTGATGACGAGTGCGCCGATCCTGTGCTCGGCCAGCATGCGAATGGCCTCGCTCAGTTTTTCATTTGGTCCGAGCGTGAATACCTCATGGCCCTTGCTTTCCAGAATTGCCTTTACCGTCATGGCGTCCTCCGCAGCCGTTGACGCCGGCTCCCGCCCAGACCGGCCTTTTCTGTCCCGGCGCCCTCAGCAAGACACCGGGTGCTTGGATGACATGGTGCGCCGTGATTGGCTGCATTTCAAGTGGAAGCGGGTCTCATACCGCAGGCAGCGGCCGGTCGAAAAATCGCAGTCCGAAAAAGCCGGCGACAAAACCGCCGATATGGGCTTCCCAAGCGATCTGACCGTCGATGCCCGGCGCGTAGCCGAGCAGGCCGGTGGCTAGATTTATGACCATCCAGACGCCTAGAAACGTCATGACGCCGCGGGAGCGCAACACGACGGCGACCGGCAGCGGCGAGCCGGCGAAGGCCGCTCTGCCGGACGAACGACCGACGCGGAAGCCATAGCGCGCCGCGGCGCCCATCATGCCGGAGATCGCTCCCGATGCGCCCACGAGCGGCACCTCGCCGTAGGGGTGCAGCGCCCAGAAAAGAACGACCGAGGCCAGCCCGGTGAGGGCGTAGAAGACTGCAAAGCGGACTGCGCCGAGACGATTGGCGAGCGGCGAGCCGAAGGCTGCAAGCCAGACCA
>Ga0315336_1007695_pt1 | contig 10116 bp, 5 predicted proteins | sample ASW5metaG_FD_204512 | JGI IMG/M metagenome (GOLD analysis project Ga0315336, IMG submission 204512) | Ammonia-oxidizing marine archaeal communities from Monterey Bay, California, United States - ASW #5 | ecosystem: Environmental > Aquatic > Marine > Intertidal zone | place: USA: California... | reverse complement strand
CCTTTTCTTCAACTCCTCCACGAGCTCGTCCATGCCCTCTCCACCTGTCGCGCTCACTGCGAAAACCCGAACCTCCTTGTCCTTGACGATGAGTGTCGCCGCGAGCTGCTCAGCCCAGGCGCGTCCTCCGGAACGGTCGCACTTGTTCACTACGTGCAGATCTGCAGCCTCGATGATGCCGGCCTTCATCATCTGAATTTCGTCACCACTGTCCGGTGAGTGGACGAGAACCTTGAGGTGCGAGCCGCGCAAAGCATGAACGTCGGCCTGACCGACTCCTACGGTCTCGAAAAACAGCCAGGGGAACCCACCCGAATCCAGGATGTTCGTGGCCAGATCTACCGCGACACAAGGCTCACCGGAAGGGCCCCGATGCGCGATGCTCCGGAAGAAAATCCCCTCGTCTTCGGCCAGAGCCGCTATCCGAAACCGGTCGCCGAGCAATGCACCTCCGCTTCGAGGGCTCACCGGATCGGCGGCGATGATCGCAAGGCGTTCTCCTCCCTCGCGGATGCGCCGCGCCACTTCACGCAGGAGGCTGCTCTTCCCCACGCCTGGCGGGCCCGTGATACCCACGCGAAACGCCCGACCAGTACGAGCCTGTACCTTCTCGAGGAGCTCTCTGGCGGCGGGATCCTGCCGCTCGGCGAGTGTGATGGCTCGACCGAGAGCCAACGGATCACCGTGAAGGATTTGATCGATACTGGGAACGTTGTGCATAGCTTTCACAGCCCAAGCGCACTTCTGGCGATCACCAGTCTCTGAATCTCACTTGTCCCCTCATAGATCTCTGTAATTTTTGCGTCGCGATAATACCGTTCGACGGCAAAGTCCTTGCAGTAACCGGCCCCACCGTGAATTTGGACTGCCTGCGTGGCAGCTCGGTTCGCAGCCTCCGAAGCAAAGAGCTTTGCCATCGACGCTTCAGTGGAATGTGGTTTTCCGTTGTCCTTGAGCCACGCGGCTCGGCGCGTCAGGAGGCGGGCGGTGTCAAGGTCCAGGGCCATGTTGGCAATCTTCCACTGTATCGCCTGGAACTCCGCAATGGCCCGACCGAACTGCTTCCTTTCTGCGGCGTACGCGATTGAGTCCGCGAGCGAAGCGGCAAGAATGCCCGCCCCCTGGGAAGCAATTCCAATACGCCCGCCGTCGAGCGTATTCAACGCGAGACGGAAGCCTTTCCCGACTTCGCCCAGAACGTTCTCTACGGGGACCTCAACGTCCTCCAAGGCAAGAGTGACGGTCTCCGAACCGCGGATACCGAGTTTTTTTTCGTGCTTTCCCACCACCAGACCCCCAGCAGACTTTTCAACGAGAAACGCAGTGATCCCACGGGAACCCTTCGCACGATCGAGCGTGGCGAAGACAATGAGCAGATCCGCGGTCGCGCCACTCGTGATCCACGCCTTCTGCCCATTGAGGACGTAGCAGTCTCCTTTGAGAGCCGCGCGCGTTTCAAGCGACCCTGCATCGCTTCCCTGCCCCGGTTCCGTGATCGCGTAGGCGCCGATGATCTCTCCGGTCGCAATCCGGGGAAGATACCTGCGCTTCTGTTCTTCTGTTCCGTACTTCACAAGCGGGGAGGCCACAAGCGAGTTCTGCACGGAAACGGTAACCCCCGTTGACGCGCAGGCGCGGTTCACCTCCTCCAGCGCAAAGGTAAGCGCCAGGTTGCCGAGATCCGTTCCGCCGTACTCCTCCGGAATCAAGAAGCCGAAAAAGCCCAGGTCGGCGAGAGGCTTCCAGTGTTCGGAGGGAAACTTTTCCTCGCGGTCCAGCCTTGCCGCTGCCGGCTTCAACACGCTATCAGAGAAATCCCGCGCTGTCTGCTGGAGAAGCTGCAGGTCCTCCGTCAGCTCGAAGTCCATAGGATATCAGTCCTCGTATCCATAGAAACCACGCCCCGTCTTTCTGCCGAGATCACCTGCATCCACCATCCGTCGAAGAAGCGGACACGGCCGGTATTTCGGGTCGCCAATGCCTTTATACAGGACCTCGAGGATTTCGATGCACACGTCGAGACCTATGAAGTCTGCAAGGGTAAGGGGGCCCATCGGGTGGCGCATCCCGAGGCGCATGACGGTATCTATATCCTCCTTGGATGCCACACCCTCCATGAGCGCGTATACGGCCTCGTTGATCATGGGCATGAGGATTCGATTCGAGACGAAACCCGGATAATCGGACACGGTCACAGGTGTCTTGCCCAGCTGCCGACAGAGGTTGACCGTCAACTCATGAGTCTCGACAGAAGTCCCGTGACCGAGGATGACCTCTACGAGCTCCATGAGTGGAACGGGGTTCATGAAATGCATTCCAATGACGTATTCGGGTCTTTTCGTCACCGCCCCAAGCCGGGTGATGGAGATAGATGAAGTATTGGAGGCAAGCACCGCTCCCGGACGAAGGAGACCGTCGAGCGCGCGAAAGAGCTCTTTCTTGGCGCTTTCGTTCTCGATCACGGCCTCGACGACAAAGTCCGCTCCGCTTACCTTCTCGAGCTCGTTCTCGAAGGCGACCTTCTCCCAAAAGCCTGGCAGAGCGTCCGCGGAAAGGCTTCCTTTCTTCACCATACGCGAAAGACTGGCTTCCATGGATTTTCTGGCTCGGGTGAGGGCGTCGGCGGCGACGTCCAGAAGAGTGACGTCGCACCCATGGAGCGCACAAACCTGGCCGATTCCTGCGCCCATGGTCCCGGCCCCCACCACAGCAACCTTATTTACCGCTTCCACGACTCTTCTTTCCCCCAGAGGTACGCTTATCAGCCCGTTATCAAAGGCTTCTGCGGTACTGCCCCCCGACCTCGAACAGAGTCTGCGTGATCTGCCCGAGGCTCGCATACCGCACAGTATCCATTAACTCGTCAAATAGGTTGCCTCCCTTGAGCGCCACGTCCCGAAGCCTCGAGAGCGCACCTCCGGAGGCCTCCGTATTGCGTTCCTGGAAGTCGCGGAGGTTCTTGAGTCTCTCGACTTTCTCTTCCTCGGTGGAGCGAACCACCGGGATACTTGTCTGAGACGAAGGCGCCGGTTCCGGATCGAAAAAAGTGTTGACCCCGATGATGGGCAGCTCTCCGGAATGCTTGAGCTTCTCATAAAGAAGCGATTCCTCCTGGATGCGGTTCCGCATGTAGCCCGTTTCCATGGCGCCAAGGACACCGCCGCGCTCGGAAAGACGGTCGAACTCGTCAAGCACCGCCTCTTCCACCAGCTCCGTGAGCTCGCGAATTATGAAAGCGCCCTGCAATGTGTTTTCGGTCTTCGTCAGCCCCATTTCCTTCTGCACGATGAGCTGAATCGCGAGAGCCCGGCGCACGGATTCTTGGGTCGGGGTCGTGATAGCTTCGTCGTAAGCGTTGGTGTGAAGCGAATTGCAGTTGTCATAAACCGCCATCAGAGCCTGCAGCGTGGTTCTGATATCGTTGAAGCCCATTTCGCGGGCGTGGAGCGAGCGCCCTGAGGTCTGTATGTGGTACTTGAGTTTTTGGCTGCGCTCGCTCGCACCGTACAGGTCGCGCAAGACCACGGCCCAGACCCTGCGGGCCACACGACCGAGCACCGAGTATTCTGGATCGAGTCCGTTCGAGAAGAAAAATGAAAAGCTCGAGGCGCAATCGTCCACTGCCAATCCCCTGGCTTTGAAGAACTCGAGATAGGTCAGTCCGTTGGCCAGAGTGAAGGCGAGCTGGGTAATCGGGTTGGCTCCGGCCTCCGCAATGTGATAGCCGCTGATCGAGATGGAGTAGTAGTTGCGGATCTTATGCGCGATGAAGTACTCCTGCACGTCTCCCATCAGCTTCAGCGCGAACTCTGTCGACAGGATGCACGTGTTCTGCGCCTGATCCTCTTTGAGGATATCGGCCTGGACGGTTCCTCGAACCTCCTCGAAGACCTGGGAACGGATCCGCCTCGACTCCTCGACCCCCGGCTCGCGCCGAGTCTCACGGCGGAACCGCTCCGTCTGCTGGTCGATCGCGGCATTGAAAAACATCGCGAGCAGGGTAGGTGCCGGCCCGTTGATCGTCATGGAAACGCTGGTGGAAGGATCGAGCAGGTCGATTCCCCGGAAAAGCTTCCGCATGTCGTCCAGCGTGGCGATGCTCACACCACTCGTACCGATTTTTCCGTAGATGTCCGGCCGCTCGTCCGGATCCGAGCCGTAAAGAGTAACGCTATCGAAGGCGACGCTCAGACGTGTCGCCGGCTGGCCATCGCAGAGGAGATGGAAGCGGCGATTGGTGCGCTCGGGGGAACCCTCTCCAGCAAATTGCCGCGTCGGCAGCTCGTCGTCTCGCTTGATGGGAAAGACGCCGCCGGTAAAAGGGAAATGGCCCGGTAGGTTCTCTTCCCGCAAGAAACGCAGTGTCTCGGCCTGGCTATCGAACGGCGGCAGGGCAACGCGCGGCAGGTCGAGACCGGAGATGGTCTTGCGCTTGAGCTCGACGGAATGCTCACGTTCCCGGACTCGGTACGTGAGCTTGCCTGACCTGTGCGCACGCTCCACCACCCTCCATTCTTCCAGCTGCAGGATGGCAGCGGTGAGTCCGTTGCGTTCCGCAGCTGCCCGTTCCGCGACTTCTTCAAGCGTGCTTTCCGTAGCCCGCGGAGTCGAACTTCCGAGAACTTTTACCGCCATTTCGAGGCCTTCCAGCCGGCGCATAGCTGCCACGTCCGCTTCGATGCATTGCTTGTATCGCCGGACCGCCTCTGCGGCCTCACCCAGGTGGTACTCCCGAGTAGGGGACAGCTTACGCACCACAGGGCGTGCTGTCTCGGTCTGTTCCTTCAAACGGGGTGGAGGAGAGAGATTCCCGAGTCTCCCGAGGAGAGCGCCGTAGAGCTCGTTGACTCCCGTGTCGTTGAAACGGCTCGCCACGGTCGAAACCACAGCGGGGAGGGGTTCCCGCTCTACCCGACCCACCTGCCTTCTCACCATCCTTGCCGCGTCCTCGGCGCCACGTCGGTCCGCCTTGTTGACGGCAAAGAGGTCGGCATAATCCAGCATGTCGATTTTCTCGAGCTGGGTAGGACCTCCGAAGTCGGAGGTCATGACGTAAAGGCTCAGGTCGGCCACGTTCAGGACCGCGCTCGAACCCTGACCTATACCGGTCGTCTCCACAATCACCAGATCGGCACCAGCGCTCGAGAAAATGGAGACCGCCCCTCGAACTACCGGAGAAAGCTCCGTCCCCGAATCCCGGGTCGCCATAGATCGAAGGAACACCTCCTTCCTGTACACCGAATTCATGCGGAGTCGGTCCCCAAGAAGGGCACCTCCCGTCTTCCGTTTGGTCGGATCGACAGCGAGGATGCCCACTCGCAGATCCGGAAAGTCACGGCCGAGGCGCAGAACCAGTTCGTCAACGATGGAGCTCTTCCCGGCGCCCCCGGTTCCCGTGACGCCGAGAACAATGACACTCCCCGCAACGACACCGTCCGCACCTCTTGAGAGCTCCTTCAGGGAATCACACGCCTCTCCCAGTTCGAGAGCCGTGATGGCGCGAGCTATAGAGAGGGGCTCCCACGACAGACTCGCTCGTGTCGCGACGCCGGCCTGCCGTGCCGTCGAGACGACCTGCCTTGCCGTCTCGACGATCCGCCCCATCATTCCCTCCAGGCCCATGCGAAAGCCGTCCTCCGGGCTGAAGACCTTCTCCACCCCCTGCCGTTCGAGCTCGGCGATCTCTTCCGGGAGAATGACGCCCCCGCCGCCAGCGAAGATAGCCACGTGCGCGGCGCCCATGTCGTCAAGGAGCTGTTTCAGGTACGGAAAGAATTCTCCATGGCCGCCCTGATAGGAGCTGACGGCAACCGCGCCCGCATCCTCCTCGACCGCAGCTCTGGCAATTTCGTAAGCTGAACGATTGTGGCCGAGGTGGATGACCTCAGCACCCGCCTGCACCAATCCCCGACGAACGACATTGATGGCCGCATCGTGACCGTCATAGAGGGCCGCCGCCGTGACAATCCGCGGGGGCAACGCCGTTTGCGGTAACGAGGCTGTGGCTTGTGCCTTGCGGGCTTCCATGGATCAGGGTTCTGCCGGGCGTTAGATTTTGGGCTCAAGTGATATTCTACAGTGCTCGTCGAAGCCCGGGAAGTGAGTAAGTGTTCGATATGCAGTGTTCAGGAAAGAAGAAACCTCAGGTTTTTCCGATGAGACAGGATACCAAACGCTGAGCTCTGAACCACTGAGCACTCTTCACTTGATAATCTTTTCCTCGTGCTTGGCTCCGGCATAGGTCATGACCTTCTTACGCTTCTCGACAACTGTCTCCAGGTGCACGGGACGCTGCCAGAGCTTGTAAAGGTTTTCGAGACAGTCGCGGGCGTGGTCCATGCGCAAAGGTGTCCCATCGTAGCGGTGAGTAAGATAAAGTTCCGACCTGTTCTTGAAATTCCCGTCCTCCACATATATGTAGGGCTGACCGAAGTTGGCAAGACTGAACAACAACTTGTCTTTCACCGACTGGAAATCCCTGCTGTCGATGACATACTCCTGCGTCTGTTTGTTATAGGCGTAGGTAAACAGCTGCTGCTTCTCCACGAACTTGGGGGTGAGGAACTCTTCGATGAAAGTGACATCGTTGTGGATTTTGCGCACCTCGAAGATCTTCTCTCGTCCAAGCCCCAGCTTGCGATCCCAGGAATACTTCGCGGCCGCATCGCTACATTCGTCCCAATCGGAGCCGAATTTTCCCTTGTTCCAGCGGTCGTCGATGTCACGGAACAGCTCGAGTCCTAGCTTGTAAGGGTTGAGGGAGCCGGCTTGCATGGCCACTGTCGAGGAATGATGGTCCGCGTAGTCGACAATCTCCGACGCGCTGCACGCCTTCTCCGTCATGATCTTCGAGTGCCAGTAGCAGGCCCAACCCTCGTTCATGATCTTGGTCATGCCCTGCGGGGCAAAGTAGTACGCCTCTTCACGGATAATTGAAAGAATGTCGCGCTGCCAGCGCTCAAGGCTGGCGTTCTCCATGAGAAAGAGAAGGATATCTTTCTGCGGCTCGTCTGGAAACTTCTCCATCGTGTCAAGCTTTTCCTGAATCCGACGTCTCTCCACGTCAAGGTAAGACGGCGGATTGATGAACGCTTCCATGTAGGACTTGGCTCTCAGCCTGGTTGGGTTTGCGGAGTCAAGCTCCCCTTCCTTCTCCTCCTCGCTCTGAGCACGCCGCCTGGCAATGAAAGGAGAGTGGTAGTCGATAAGATTGTCGAGCGAAAGACAGCAATCGAGGAACTCTTCGACCTTCTGCTGCCCGTACCGTTCAATGTACCTGCGAATGCGCACCCCGTGGTTCGCGATCTCGTCCATCATCTTTCGGTTCGTCTTTGAGAACCAATAGTTGCACTTGAAGAAGTCCGAGTGCCCGAAGACGTGAGCCATCACGAGCTTCTGGTCCACGTGGTTGTTGCACTTCATGAGATACGCGTAACACGGATCATTATTGATCACGAGCTCGTAGATCTTGGAGAGCCCGTAGGCGTACGTCTTCTGTAGCTCCTCGAACTGCATCCCGAATTTCCAGTGCGGATAGCGGGTCGGAAAGCCGCCGTAAGCCGCCACCATGTTGAGCTGATCGTAGTCCAGCAGCTCGAAGCTGACATCGAAAAAGTCGAGGCCGAAATCTTTCGCGTAGCCGCAGACTTCGGTCGCCATCTCGGCAAGCTCGGGTGTCAAGGTCTGGCTCATTTTCCCTTCCCGAGAAAAGTTTTTATCGACCGATAGATCTCGTCCCGATTATTGATCTCCGAAAGAAGCAGAGTCTCGTTATCCGGAAACGCTTCCGTCAGGTCCTTGATGAACTGGCCACTCCCGTAAGCACTCTTTACCTGACCGTAGCAAAAAACGTTGGAGGCAGGGATGAGAAAGTCCTTCAGGAGTTTCATACAAAGCGCGGTGTCCTCCCCTCCCCAGTTGTCCCCGTCGGAGAAATGCAGGGGGTAGACGTTCCATTGATCCAGATCGTAGTCCTTCTCTATGATTTCGCGGCAGAGCTGGTAGGCGGAAGAGATTCTAGTGCCACCGGACTCCCTGACGTGGAAAAAGGTGTGTTGATCGACCTCCTTCGCGGCGGCATCGTGGATGATATAGCGTGTTTCAATCTGGCGGTACTGAGCCTTGAGCCAGGTGTCGATCCAGAAACTCTCGATGCGCACGATTTCCTTCTGCTCGTTCCCCATGGATCCTGACACGTCCATCATGTAGAGGATCACTGCGCTCGACTCGGGTACCGCCTTCAACCTCCAGGAGCGGTAGCGTCGGTCGTCGTGAATGGGCACGACCACCGGATTCTCGGGATTGTAAAGGCCGGCCATGATCTGGCGCTTCAGGGCTTCCTTGAAAGTGCGCTTGAAGTGTCGCAAGGACTCGGGGCCAGCGCGGTGAATCCCGGTGTAGCGGTCCGTGAACGAGTCGATCGTACGTTCTCCCCGTGGCTCGATTCTCGGGAGCTCCAGCTCCTCGCCCAGGATTGCGGCGAGTTCCTCCAGGGTCACCTCGACCTCGAGAAAGTGCTCTCCTGGCTGGTCCCCCGCTCCTTGCCCCCCCTCACCGGGCTCCGCCGAGATAGGCGACCCCTCCTCGCCGTCGCCCTGCCCGACCCCGCCAGCCTGCTGCTGCCCGTAGCGAAAACGTGGCAGCTCGATCTGCGGCAGCGGGATCGAGACGATATTGTCCCCCTGTTTACCCAGGAGTTCCCCCTGGGAGATGTACTTCTTCAGATTCTGCTTGATCTTGCCGCGAACGATCTCCTTGAAGCGATTGTTATCAGGGTCAATTCTGTGCACCACGGATTTCCTTTCGTCCGGGCGACCGGGGACGGATACGAGCGCAGGGGGAAGAAACGGGACCGATCAGCTCTTCTTCGTATCGCCACGGGCAAAAATCGAAGCGACGTAATTCAGCACGTCGGTAGCACTCACCTCGTCGTAGCCAAAATTCTTGATGAGACGATTTTTAACCACGTCGATTTTTTCTTGAGTCTCCTTGTCCACAACGTTGGAGACGAGGCTCGTCAACTTGATGGAGTCTTTCTGGTCCTCGAAAATCTTCAACTCGAGCGCCTTTTGCAGCCGCGCGTTGGTCTTGTAATCGAACGCCTTACCGTCTACGGCAAGCGCGCCTATGTAGTTCATGATCTCGCGGCGGAAGTCGTCTTTGCGGCTTTCAGGTATCTCGATCTTCTCCTCGATCGAGCGCATGAGCCGCTCATCCGGTTCTTCATCTTGGCCCGTGTACTTGTTCTTGACCTTCTCCCGCTGAGTGTATGCCTTGATGTTGTCCACGTAGTTGGCGCACAACTTCGCAACGGCTTCCTCATCGGCGGAGATCGCTCGCTGCACCTCGTTCTTGACGACGTCCTCATACTCTTCCTTCACCACCGCGAGAAGCTCGGAATACCGCTTCCTGTGCTCATCGTTGGTGATGAGGGAGTGGTGCTTCAATCCCGCCTCGAGCTCGTTGAGCACCATAAAGGGATTGATGCACGTGTGGTGCTCTTCGTTAACGAGAGCGTTGGAGATCTTGTCCTGGATGTAGCGAGGAGATATGCCATCAAGGCCCTCCCGTCGAGCTTCGTTCTGAAGCTCCTTCACGTTCTCTTCGGTAAAACCCGGCATGGTCTTGCCGTCATAGAGCTTGAGCTTCTGCATCAAGCTCAGCTGAGCCTTCTTGGGCGCTTCCAGGCGGGTAAGTGTCGCCCACATGGCAGCCATCTCGATCGTGTGGGGAGCGATGTGCTTGCCGCGGATCCGATCCGTGTTGAAGTCTTTCTTGTAGATCTGAATCTCGTGGGCCAGGGTGGTGATGTAGGGGATGTCCACCTTGACCGTACGGTCCCGGAATGCCTCCATGAGCTCGTTGTTCTGCAGCTTCCGGTACTCCGGCTCGTTGGTGTGTCCTATGATCACCAGGTCGATGTCGGTCTGCGCGAACTTCTTGGGCTTGATCGAGTGTTCCTGGCTCGCTCCCAGGAGCTCGTAAAGGAAAGCCACGTCAAGCTTCAGAACCTCGATGAACTCGATAACTCCGCGATTCGCGACGTGAAACTCTCCATCGAAATTGAAAGCCCGGGGATCCGAGTCGGAGCCATACTGGGCGATCTTCCGGTAGTTG
>Ga0315336_1007693_pt1 | contig 10117 bp, 5 predicted proteins | sample ASW5metaG_FD_204512 | JGI IMG/M metagenome (GOLD analysis project Ga0315336, IMG submission 204512) | Ammonia-oxidizing marine archaeal communities from Monterey Bay, California, United States - ASW #5 | ecosystem: Environmental > Aquatic > Marine > Intertidal zone | place: USA: California... | reverse complement strand
ACTTCATTGGTCGCGGTGTGGTCGAGCTACGAATTTGGGTTGACGGTATCCCGACCAACGTTGTCTTGCTCTTGCTCTAGCCAGTAAGCCACACAAACCAAAGGACATAGAACTTGTCTGTCGATAGGTGGCGGGATATCAGAGTGTTGTAACGCACGCGACCCGAGCAGAGTAGGGCCGCGAGATGGCAAAGCCAGTCGCTTGCGATTACAACGATATGAAGGGAGCGGCCCTATTTGGCAGGGCAATTGCTTGTATGGGGTTTGTATCCCAACTCGTTCGGCGCGATGCGGTGTCGTGGCTCCGCGAAGTGGGAAAGGGGTCTCGTTGCGGAACACCGTGCCGAGCGCCAGCCATGAAAAATGGTCGCTGCCGCATGCACGGGGGCCCAAGCACGGGGCCTCGCACGCCCGAAGGCAAGGAGCGGTCTCGCCAAGCCAACCTGAAGCATGGGTACTACACTCGGGAAGCCATCGAGCAGAGACGCTATTTCCGGGAATATGTCCGGATGCTTCGGATGCTTGGCGATGAGATCAAGCGTGACGTCAAGCGGTTCAAACGGCAACAGCGTGTTGCTCCAGTGAACCCAGCGGTCGAACAACTGCTTGCAAGTGTGGCTGCGAAAGTGAGGCTTAGGCCGAACCCAGTTGACTAAGTAGGAAAGGGAGGCTGTACTGGGACGTGCCCACAACGACGGGGCGGAGGCGCGATGTCCGGAATCCGGACACACAGTCTGTGAAGGGGGTGCAACCCGAATTCAGGTTGGGGCCCCAATCGCCTTTACGCAGAGTGTGGATCGTTAGTGCGATCCCGATATATCGACACCTTTCCTAGCGGAATCCGCCCCCGCGGCTAACTAGATCATTGAAACAGCAACTGCTTGTACCGAACAAGTTCTACCTAGCGGCCGACGTCTGCTTCAGCTCGCCCTTTGTCGACAGACGCCCGCGCGTCACATGGATCTGCTGCCCCTTTTCGCCGCGCTCGGTCCAGGCAACGTAAACACGGCCCACGGTGCCGGCAGCGACCGCCGGGTACGAGATGGCCTTGCCATGTCCGGGAACAGCCTGCGGCGCGTCCGCTTGGCCTTCGTGGCTGATCTCGACCAAGTAGGGTCCTGCCGGGTTCCAGCCGGACTTCTTCACCGGGTCCCGTCCCTGGAAAGTCAGCAGCAAGCGCTCGTCGCCCGCGAGCGCCAGGGCTGGGTGGTTGGCGTCGAGAATGTCACGGGAGACAATGCCCGGCTGGGAGAAGCTCTTGGCCCCATCGTCGGACCATGCCAACCGGATGCCGGGGTTCGACCCATCACCGTCGGAATACCAAGTGATGTAGAGACGGTTGCCCTTGCCCAACATGCTCGCGCCCGAGTGTGGGCAGCCGTTGATCTTCCAGCCGTCTTCGGCCACGCGCACAGGCTCTGAGAAGGTGGCCGCTCCGTCGCTTGAGGTGGCGACGACCATGTCGCGGATGTGTCCGGGGAAGACATGTCGCCAGGAGACGTGTACCTCTCCAGCGGCACCGAAACCCAAGGTCGGCCGGCAACAGGGGCACACCCCCGTCGCAACGCGAACATTTCTTCCGAACGTAGCGCCGCGGTCCGCAGACTTCACCAAGTAGACGGCCGAAGTACCGGGCGGCCCCATCTTGCGGTCGCGCCCGTCGAGCCAAACGGCGTACACGTCACCGCGCGGCGAGACGGCCATCGACGAGAAGGCGTTGGTCGACGGCGTCTCCTTGTCGGTTACGCGAAGCGGCTCATCCCAGGAGTGTCCGAAGCGTAGCGAGCGGGCAAACATCAAGTTGGTTCCCATACCTTCGCCGGTGCTCTGCTCCCAAAGGGCGTACATTTCCGTGGAGCGGCCGAAAGCGAAACTCGGACTGTTCTCCCCGTGCGAACTGACCCGAGCCTCCTTGGCACTGATCGGCACCGGTGGCGCGAAAGAGTCCCCGCCGTCGTGGGAGATGGCGAGTCCGAGGCGTGAGTGGCCGTGACCGCCCTGGATGGCCAGCATGTAGACGGCCCCAGACGCGCGTAGCGCCAGCTTTGGATCCCGAGTGGGGGCGCCATACATGGCAAGCGGCGTGCTCGGTTGCGGTTCGAACTTGTACCCCCCCGGGACGCCGGATGCGGCCAGCAACGCGAGCGCCGAGGTAAGCGTAATCAGGGTAAAGCCTATCGTTCTTGCTTTCATGATCGTCTCCTAAAACACAAGCCGAAGCGCAAGCTGAACGCGACGCGGATCGAACGCCTCCAGCGCCCGTCCGAAGTTCGGCGAGGTCAGAACGTTGTCAACGACATCGAAGTTCGTCGTATTGAAGAGGTTGAAAAACTCACCGCGGATCTGCACCCTCTTGGTCTCCTCGATACTGAAGTTCTTTGAGACCGAGACGTTCCAACTGAGCAGAGTGTCGGTGCGTTCCGTATTTCGTCCGAGCGTTCCGAGCGTGCCCGCGGTGGGCGTGAGATGCGCCGGGGTGATTCCGTCCGCCAAGCGAATGGGTATATTCGACGACGCGTCGCGAATCAGCGAGCGCAGTGGCTCGTGAATGCGGTTATTGTCTGTGCCGGTGGGGTTGTTGGTCCCGCTGAACAGGCTGTACGGCCGCCCTGACTGGAGAGTCGTCACGCCGGATAGGGACCAGTCGCCCAACCAGCGGTTCTGGCGCATCCAAGGCACTTCATAAAGGTACGTAAAGTTGAACGCATGCGGGATGTGGAAGTCAGAGAGCCCACGATCGAGTGCGAGATTCGTCTCGTCGAGTGCCAGAATCCAGCGATCGAGCCGCTGGTTGGAGTTGGCAAACTCCGAAACATCGTCGATGAACCGCGAATATGTATAGGCGGCGCGGAAGAGAAATCCCGAGCCGAAACGCTGGGTCAGTGCCATCTGTAGCGCGTGGTAGGTCGACGAGGACGAGGTCTCCAGCCGATTGACCACGCCCACGCTGGGGTCGGGCCGCTCTTCCTGCGGCAAGTTTTCTCCCCCGTTCGGCCGACGCGTCCGCGACAGCTTACGCCCGAGCGTCCCCACATAGGCGACGCTCAGTGACGAACCCGGATTCCACAGCTGGCGCTCGACGGTAAAGTTGAGGTGCTGAGCGTACGGCGTCAAGCTGTCGTCGGCGGGAATGACCAGCCCGCTCGGCGCCGACGCGCGCGCTCTGGCCAGCAGATCGGGGAAGGAGGGGCGGAAAGCCGAGAGGTTCGTCAGCAGCGGCGGATTGAAGCGCGTCATTCCGAGAAAGGCCATCTCTAGCGCGTTGTAGAAAATGCCGTAACCGGCGCGCACGACGGTCTTCTCCCCCGGCGACCAAGCCAGCCCGAAGCGCGGCGTGATGTTATTGCGGTCGGTCTTGAAACGAAATTCCTCGGGGATGCGGTCGTGCGATTCCGACGGCGCCGTGTTCAATTCGTAACGAACGCCCAGGTTCAGCGTCAGGCTATCGGTGATCTTCCAGTCGTCTTGCAGGTAGGTGTGCCACTCCCAGCGCCGCAGGCCAATCAGAGGGTTGCCAATGTTGCGGTTGTAGGTAAGCGGCTGACCCGCCAAAAAGGCGTTGATGTTGGGGAAGAAAATCTGCCCCCGAAAGCCGTTGTTAACCGCGCCGCCGTTAACCTCCACTCGACGAAGCGAGGAGCCGAACTTCAGGGTGTGCCGCCCCCGCATCATCGACAGGTCGTCGGTGAGTTGGTAGTTGTTCTGGAAGTTCTGCCGGCCCAGGAACGACAGCGGACCCGCCGGACTCAGCCCGGGCACAATCATAAAGCCGATGTCCCCGTTGACCGCCGGGTTGCCGAGAAACGGCGAATCGATAAACGTGTCGTCCTCGGTTTGGCGGCTATACCCCAGCCGCAGTTCGTTAAGCGTGCTCGGCCTGAACGCGTAGGTGTGGTGAGCCGCCACGCTGCGGGTTTGGTTGTGGATCTCGACGCGGCTCTTAACCGTGTTGCCGATGGCGTCGGAGTCGGTCACGCCGTCGGTGTAGTTGGTGCGAAGCATCAGAGTCTGCCTGGGCGTGAGCAGGAGGTCCGTCCGGAACATATAGGTGTGCTGGTTGACCGTGCGTGGAACCCCTTGGGTCACGATGCGCGAGCCAATAGGCGAGTGCGGGTAGAGGCCGACTAGAGCTTGCACCGAAGGTGCGGCCCGGGCACGTTCGGCTTCGGTGAGAGTCCGGAACGTGGCCAGTTCGTTGCCGCGGGGACGGAAGCTCTCGTAGTTTCCAAAGAAGTAGGCTTTATTCTTGACGATGGGCCCACCGACGGTGAAGCCGGCCAAATTCGCGAGTTGTGTCGTTTTCTCGCTCTCAAAAGGGTTGCGCGCCCGCAGCGCGGAGTTGTTGTGAAACCAGAAGCCGCTGCCGTGGAAGTCGTTGCTGCCCGACTTGCTCACCAGACTGACGATCGAACCCGAGTTGCGCCCGTATTCGGCCTTGAAGTTGTGGCTGATCAACTCGAAACTCTGCACGGCTTCCTGGCTGATCAACTGCTCGGTCACCCCGCGGCCCGCGATCATCCCCGTACGCGCATCGTTGGTCTCGACCGAATCGATCAAGTAGTTGTTGTTGCGCGGTCGCTGCCCGCTTACCGCAAACGGCCGGTGCGCCAGCAGAGAGAGCGACACACCCGGCGTCGTCAAGGCCTGCGTGTAGAAGTTGCGGCCCGTTCCCCCGGCTTGCACCGGCAAGTCGTTCATCTCGGTGCGGCTGTAGCTGCGGGACTGCTTGGCGTCGTCGGCCTGCAACACCGAGGGCGCTTCGGCCGCCACCTCGATGGTGGTTTCCAGGTCGCCTATCCGCAGTTCGACGTTGAGGTTCACCGAGGCTCCCACCAATAGAAGAAACTCCGCGCTTTGATACGTCGCGAACCCAGTCTTGGTCACGGCCACCTGATAGGATCCGGGTTCGAGCGCTGGCTGGAAAAATCTCCCATCGGAGTCAGAGTGCACATGACGCATCACGTCTTTTTCGACGTCGTGGATGCGAACATCGGCATCTGGCACCATCCCACCCTGGCCGTCCACGACCGTCCCCGAAATAGCTGCTTTGATATTCTGGCCGCGGCCGGTGTTCCATCCGGCTGCAAGGGCCAAGACAAAGAGGAAACACACCAGTCGTTTCCCAAGAGGCTGCATATCCATTGACTCCTCCGCCGTTTCAGCGCGTGAAACGGTTCACATAGCAGGTTTGATTGCAAAGGTCAGCAGGTCATCGCCGAAAAGGCGAAGCCCACGGGTAGACCAACGGTGGCGATCATGACCATCACGTCGGTTCCTTCAGAGCAGGGTCATCCTCGGGACCCTCAGAAGTGCGATCAAACCTGTGGAGGAGGTACGGGCGGGGAAGGGTGAAACGATAGAGTTCGGGCTGTTGTCTCGGGCGAAGATGGGCCCTCGACGGGAAGGTGAAGGTCTTTGGTTAGCAACGAGTCCGGCAGATAGCGTATCTCGCCGTTCGCCGCGGCCCATTCCGTCTCAGGTCCGCAGCTTTTCATGGTATAGCCATTGGCCGGGCTCTCGTGATCAGCGGACACGGCTTCCGGCTCTCTGGATTCAGCCGCTTGTCGATGGCAAGCCGGTTTCGGGGGCTCAATGGGCTTTGGATGCTCGTGAACGATCCGTGCACACTTTTCGGCGCACGCGCAGGCGCGTCCATGTTGCGGACAGGACATCTCCCTGTTGGTCACCGCCCCGCCCAGGGAGGCGACCGGAAGGCCGTTTGTAAGCAGCACAGCGGCGAGAAAGGCGCTGCGCACGCGGCGACTGATGTCAGTCATACCAAGGAATCGCCCTAATTGTACCCCTTCGCCCCACGGAGCTGCCTTCCGCTTCAGCAATCTCATAGACGGTGCAAATATTGGGATGATCGAGCCCGGCGGCGCCCTTCGCCTCCCGTAGGAAGCGAGTCTTGGACTCTTCGTCGTTCAGCAAATGCCCGGCCAGGAACTTGAGTGCTACGGGACGTTTGAGCTTCGTCCTGAGCCTTATAAACAACACCCATCCCGCCCTCGCCGAGCTTCTCGGCGATCTTGTAATGGCTGATAGTTTGGCCGGTCACGACACGCCGATTCTAGCGCGATTCAGTTACCTGTCGCGAACAACCGATGTCATGAATGATGACATTTTTTCGCGTTCAGGGGCCTGTGACGGCTTTGCTTTCGCCTTCCGGAGCCGCTGGCCCAACCTCCTGGCATGGCCGATTGTTGGTGAGAAATGAGTTTCTTGGTGTCTAGGCACGGCGTCTGTTACGACTGCCTGGCCTTTTTATCTCGTCCAGTTCGACGGCCCCCAAACGCCAGATTCCCACTTCGATCGGCACGCCTCAGATCCCCCCCCGCCAAGATACTATCCCACAGTCGAACCGATTAGGGCTGCCCAGAAAATCATCCACGGGCGGAAGATGGGGCCCCAATTCGAAATTGGGGGATGCCTACCTCAGCGCTCTACCATCCGTCCGCAAGATGTTGTCCCTTGTCGCAATTCAAGTTTGTCCGGAATCCGGACAAAACGTCGCAAGCCGATTGCGCGGAAGTGACCGTTAGGCCTCTGGTGTAGACATGATGAAGACTCAGATTAGAGATGTGACTCTAAATCATACATACATAGGGATGTTACCTCTCTGGCGACAGTGCTGGCACAGTTCTCCCCCGATGAGAAGTGGGTTGCCTATGCGTCGAACGAATCGGGGTGTTACGAGGTCTATATCCGTTCGTTTCCCGATGGCGGGGGCCAGCGTCTGGTGTCGGTCAACGGTGGCGGCCAGCCGCGCTGGAGCGACGAGGGAGGGGAGCTTTTCTACGTGGTGGAGTCCACCTTGATGGCCGTCCCGGTTTCGACCCGTCCCACGCTCACGATCGGTAAGCCGCAACGGCTCTTTTCTTTGGGTGATCTTGGCAGTGCCGGCTCCCGCTACACACACGACATCACACCCGACGGCAAACAATTTGTAATGGCGGAGGCGGTGGTCCCCGACGATGCGAGTGACGAACCAGAGTCCGATGGTGAACCACAGACGTCAATCCGGATCGTTGAAAACTGGTACGCAGAGTTCCGCGACCGCAAGCAGGACTGAATCACCATGATCGGCCAAACCATCTCCCACTACCGCATCACCGAAAGACCCAAACCGAGCCGTGACCGTGAGGGAGCGGTCCTCTAGAGCAACGCAATGATCGGGCGCACCATTTTGCACTACAAGATCACCGAAAAGCTCGGTGAAGGCGGCATGGGTGTCGTCTACAAAGCTGAGGACACCAAGCTCGACCGCCCCGTCGACCTCAAGTTCCTCGCGGCACACTTGGTTTCTGATGAGGACGTGCGCAAGCGCTTCGAGCGGGAAGCCAAAGCCGCAGCGGCCCTCAACCACCCCAATATTTGCCACATCTATAGCATCGACGAGATCGAGGGCAAGACGTTCATCGCCATGGCCTTCCTCGAGGGCGAAGGCCTCGACAAGAAAATCGAAGCCGGTCCACTCAAGCTCAAGGACGCCCTCGACATCGCCATCCAAACCGCCCAGGGCTTACAGGCTGCTCACGAAAAGAAGATCGTCCATCGCGATATCAAGCCCGCCAACTTGATGGTCACCGGCTCAGGCTCAAAGCAGCACATCACCATCATGGACTTCGGCCTGGCGCAGTTCGCCGACCGCTCCAAGCTCACCCGCACCGACGAGACCATGGGGACGGTCACCTACATGTCCCCCGAGCAAACCTACGGCATCGACCTGGACCACCGCTCCGACATCTGGTCGCTCGGCGTCGTGATCTACGAAATGGTCACTGGCCAGCAACCCTTCAAGGGCCACTACGACAAGGCCGTGATGTACTCCATCACCAACGAACAGCCCGAGCCCATCACCGCCCTCCGCACCGGCGTCCCCATGGAACTCGAACTCCTCGTCAACAAGTGCCTCGCGAAAGATGCCGACCGGCGCTACCAAAGCACCGCCGACATGGTCGTTGACCTCGAGACGCTCAGTGACAAGTTCAAGTCCGGCAAGTCGACCATCATGCCCGCCGTATCGTCGCAATCCGTAGGGGCACGGCATGCCGTGCCCGCACGTTCCGCAATGCAGTTATCCGAGCATCCGCTGGTCAAGTACCGCGTCATTGAAGACGGACAGGAGACGGGCGACGCCATCCGCTATGTTGCGGAAGACACCGAGTTACACCGCTCCGTCGCGATCCGCGTCCTGCCGCAGTCGTCAGAGCAGCAGATCGAGCGTGCGCAACGTCGCAAGCAAAATATGCTCCTGGGCGTCGGTGTGGTGGGCGTGCTTCTCGCCCTGATCTCCACCTTCATCCTACTGTTCTCTCCGAGCCCAATTACCGAAACTCCTGTACGACGATTCTCGTTTTCCCCCGAGGGTCTCATCGACCGCGGCATTTCTATCTCACCCGATGGCAAGTACGTCCTCTATGCGGCCGACGCGGCAGCGCAAAGTGCTCTGTGGGTGCGGCCACTGGACAGTGAATCCGCCCGCAAACTGGAAGGGACGGACGGCAGTGTGCGCGGCGAGTGGTCGCCGGACAGCAAGTCCATTGTCTTTGGGACGGACCGAGAGCTGAAACGGATCTCACTCGACGGCGGCAACCCGATCACACTATGCGAGTTAAGTTTGCTTTTTATAGGGACCTCGTGGAGTCCTGACGGCAATCGGATCGTTTTCTCTTCCGGGCTGAAGTTGTACGAGGTAGCCGCCAGAGGCGGGGAACCGCAGCTTCTGTTTGAACCGGAAGAGTCCGACAGAGGTCGATTCTTCGTCGCTCCGCATTTCCTGCCGTTCAGCGGCGCTTCCGAGGGACTGGTCTACACAACCGCGCTAAGCTCAAGCGACCGTAGGGTGGAGCTATTGGATCTCAACACCGGCGAGCGCCGCGAATTGGGACCGGGGACCGCGCCGCGCTACTCGGAGAGCGGACATTTGATCCATGCTCCCAGCGACCGCGCTGATACCGGGTTGTGGGCCTTGCCCTTCTCGCTTGAGACCCTGACGGCAACCGGCGAGGCTTTCCCAATCGAGGAAAGAGGCGAGGATGCCTCGGTCGCGCGGGACGGCACCCTGGTATATCTCGACAGCCCTCAAAACAATCTTAGGAAGCTCGTCTGGCGGGACCGTTCGGGGAAGATATTGGAAGCCGTAGGTCAGCCGCAGGAGAGAATTGCGGCCCCCACGGTTTCTCCCGACGGCCGCCTGCTGGCGGTCTCGGCTTTCGACGGAGGGAATGAGGATATTTGGATTCATGATCCCGTCCGCGGTACCAACACGCGGCTGACTTTCGACGAAGGAGCTAAAGGCGAACCAACCTGGTCGCCTTCGGGTCGGGAGATCACCTACTCCTGGGCGCGGGACGGCGGGTCTAGTATCGCCAGCAAGGCCGCTGACGGCACGGGTGAAGCGACGGTGTTGGTGGACGCCCAAGCAATGGTGTACAACGCGAACTGGTCCCACGACGACAAGTATTTGGCTTACCACGAAATCAGCACAGACGGCCGACGCAACATCTGGTATCTGAAACCCGGTGGCAACGGTTTCGAGCCAACGGTTTTTCTCAAAACACCCGCGAACGAAGCAATCCCTAGGATTTCACCCGACAGCCGTTATCTTGCTTATCTTTCCGATGAATCGGGGCGCCGGGAGGCCTATGTGCGGCCGTTTCCAGAGGGCCCTGGTAAGTGGCAGGTCTCGGTCAACGGGGCATCGCAACTTCGCTGGCGGCACGACGGTCGGGAACTGTTCTACGTCGAGCAATCCACGCTGATGGCGGTGTCTGTCTCGACCGAGCAGGGATTCATCCTGGGACAGCCCCAAAGACTCTTTGAGTCGGAAGATTTGCAGTCGAATGCTTATGCGGCCCCTGATTACGACCTATCCGCCGACGGGGAAAGATTCTTGACAGCGGCGCCTGCCGATTACGAGAACGCCCCACCGCCTTCGATCCGCGTAGTCGAAAACTGGTACGAAGAGTTCCGCGACCGCGAGCAGGACTAACCCCCAAACAAACCGCCCAACTCGATCGTGCGATCCAAACCCATATCGAGAGTCACGAGCCCAACACGACTAGAGTCCTTTTAGTATCAGCAACTTCCCCGCCCCACCCCCGCCCAGCCGCCCC
>Ga0315336_1007692_pt1 | contig 10118 bp, 8 predicted proteins | sample ASW5metaG_FD_204512 | JGI IMG/M metagenome (GOLD analysis project Ga0315336, IMG submission 204512) | Ammonia-oxidizing marine archaeal communities from Monterey Bay, California, United States - ASW #5 | ecosystem: Environmental > Aquatic > Marine > Intertidal zone | place: USA: California... | reverse complement strand
CAGGCCGTAACGACCCGATCACCTCGGCGACACCGTCGTGAATCTCTTTCACCCGTTCGGCGAGTGACCCGCGCGGCTTGCCTTTGACCACTCCTGCCTCGACCAACCGAGGCTGCCGGTCGACAACGTCCACCACCCCGTAGCCGGTAATGTTCAGTCCAGGATCGACACCGAGAATTCTCATCAGTCGTGTGGAACCTCATAATCTACAGCGATAGGTCTTATAGAACCACGGAGTCACGGGGAGCACGGAGAGTGTGAGAGGGCCGGCTTTTTCTCGAAAAATTCCCATTTGTGCAACAACAAACATTGCCCGTGACAGCGAGGGGGGCGAATTCGAAAGACACCTCCTACTCCTGCTCACCAATCCTTTACTTCTCCGCGTGCTCCGTGACTCCGTGGTAACACTTAGCCGTTTTATACTAAATCTTGCTCCACTCCGTTCCCCCTTGTCGATCCTCCAGCACGACGCCGGCTTCGGTGAGTCGATCGCGGATCGTGTCGGACGTAGCGAAATCTTTGCTGTCGCGGGCCGTTTGGCGGAGCGTGATTAGAAGCTGCATGATGCCGTCGACCGTCGTGTCGTCGCCGCCGGACCAATCGGTTCCGCCCGCCCGGTCTTCCAGGGCGATGCCTAACGGCCCGACGCCGTCGCGAATGGCATCGGCCATGGCAAAGTTCTTGTTGGCGCGGGCTTCGGTCCGCAGCTCGATGATCAGCTGCATCGCTCGGGCCAGCAGTTCGTCGGAGCCTCCTGCTGTGCTAGGAGCCTGGAGAAAGATGCCCAGGATGTTCGCCAGCTCTTTGAGCGTGGTGAGCAAATGCTCCAGATTGGCGATCGCGGCGGTATCTTTGCTTCCAGCGCCTTCCAAATCGGCCCGGTCGCAATACTTGTTGATGTGCTTGGCCAGCTCGAAGAGCTCACCGATGGCCCCGCCTGTGTTGAAGTCGTCGTCCATCGCCTGGAGGAATTTTTCCCGAAGGCTGGCCGCGGCTTGCAGCGTGGGGTCCTCGATTGGCGAGGTTGCCTGGCGCTTGGTGGGTGCGGTCAGTGCATAAAAACCGTTGCCGGTGATTCGAGTGTAACGTTTGAACAGTCGGTAGAAGCCCTCCAGACCGGCGCCGGCTTCTTCGATGGCCGGTTCGTTGAACAGCACGGTACTGCGGTAATGGGTGCGGAGCAGGAAGAAGCGAATCCGCTCGCCTCCCTGACGCTCAATCAGCTCGGCCAGTCCGCCGGCTCCTTTCGAGCGGCTCATCTTGCCGCTTGCTGCTTCGTCCGCGTCGTCTGTTTCGCTCTGACCGCGACCGCCAACTTTGCCGGCGGCGGACGAAGCGCGCAACAAACCGTTGTGAGCCCAGTAGGTGACCATCGGCTTGGCATGGCAACACTCACTCTGAGCGATTTCGTTTTCGTGGTGGGGAAAGACCAGGTCGAGCCCGCCGCCATGGATGTCGAAGGTTTCGCCCAACAGCTTGCGGCTCATCGCCGAGCATTCGATGTGCCAACCGGGGCGACCTTGGCCCCAAGCACTGTCCCAGGCGGGTTCGCCCGGCTTGGCCGATTTCCACAGGGCAAAGTCGGCCAGTCCCCGTTTGCGATCGGCCGTACCACCTCCTTCGCCCTGCATCGCCTCGACGCTACGGTTGCTCAGCTTGCCGTACTGGGTATCCTTGGCAACCTCGAAATAGACGTCGCCGGCCGACTCGTAGGCAAATCCCTGTTCGACCAACGACTCGATCAGGCTGATGATGTCGTCCATGCATTCGGTCGCGCGCGGGAAGTGGTCGATCTGGTCGACACCCAGCTTGGCGAGGTTCTGGTTGTAATCGGCAATGTTCTCCTCGGCCACCTCCAGCATCGAGATGCCCCGCTCGTTGGCCTTGTTGATCAGCTTGTCATCGACATCGGTGATGTTCACTACCCAAGTGACGTCGTAGTTGCAGTAAGTCAGATAGCGTTTGACGCAGTCGAATATGACAGGCCCGACCATGTGACCGATGTGAGCCTTGTCGTAAACGGTCGGTCCGCACAGATAGATGCCAACCTGGCCCGGCTGGACAGTGCGAAACGGTTCCTTGCGCTTGGTCAGCGAACTGTAAACCTGCAGCGAAGGATGTGGTTCGGAGAGCATGGTAGAGGGGCTGGTCGATTCAGTGGTAGTGGTCATGGGTAGAGGTTGGGGTTCAGGGAAAATCTACAGCTGCGATGCAACGCATCGCAAGGCACAGTGTCATTCCACAAACTATTTCAAGGTCTCGTATCGATTCAAAAACATGGGAGAATAGAACGCAGATGAACACGGATTGAGCGGATCTACGCAGATTGACAGCTCCTTGATCTGGTACAGGAGTCTTTGCGACAGATACACACCATTTGCTGATCCGATCTGTGACAATTCGTACTATCTGCGTTCATCCGCGTTCTATATTCGCGGTTGGTCCAGATGTTTCACGATCACTGTTTACGATCTCTTTTCCAACAGGGCCACACAACGGGCTTCGATTAATTCACCGCTGCCGACCGGACCAAGTCCTTCGCCCGTTTTGCCTTTGACGTTGACCTGGTCGACATCGATCGAGAGCAGCTCGGCCAGCTGTGAGCGAATCTTCTCCTTGTGTTGGGACAGTCGGGGCCGCTCGGCGACGACGACGCAATCGAAGTTGACTATTGCATAGCCGCTCTCGGCCGTCTGTCGGCATGCTTCCTGAAGCATCTCTGCTGAGTCGCGGTCGCGGTTGGCCTGGTCGGTGTTGGGAAACTGCTGGCCGATGTCGGGCAGCCCGGCCGCGCTAAGCAACGCATCGGTGATCGCATGCAGCAGCACGTCGGCGTCGCTATGGCCTACCAGATGCCGGTCGTGGGGAATGTCGATTCCACCCAACCGCAAGGGTCCGCCAAGTGCCGTGCGGTGCGAATCTTCGCCGAGTCCGATACGCAGGTTCGACGTAGCCAAGGCTGCTTGCTCAGTTGGTCGCTGGGATAGGGTTCAGACGTCTTCTGCAGTTGGCTCAGACTGCCCAATTTCAAGCCGGCGGGAATTATACTTCGCTAGCCCGTTGGCGACAACGCGAGTCACCGCCGGGTCGAGCTGCTCAGGCCGCCGGTTGAGGCCCCTCAGGCCAGCTTGCCTGGCGCAGTCGCGGCCATGTCGACCATAACCTGGCACGGCCGATCGTTGGGAGCGGTGAGTTTCACGTCGAGCCGCGCGCCATGGGCCAGGGCCCGAACGATTTTCACCCGTGCGGCGGGACCTGAGATCGGCTCGGCCTCAACCCGTGGCTCCGTCGGCAGCGGCGGGCAAAAACCGACGTGCAGCGTGGCCGTCCGTTGACCCGGTTGAAACTCGGCCTGCAAGGTGCCGTAGATCGATTCCAGGCCCTGTTCGTCCCGAACGCGAAAGAGTTGCTGAACGATCTGTTCGCTCGGTTGGTTCGCAGCGGTGAGTGCTTCTAAAGCCAAGGGCTCGAGAGGTGTAACGGAGTAAGCGTCGCTTAACGACGGATCGTTGGACCCGGGATGCCCGGCGTCGAAAAAATTCTGACGCCACAATTGGTCGACCACCAACAGCGGCAGCCAGATGAGCCAGTCGCTGGTTTGAGCTGCCGGAAAGCTACAGCCCGCGGCCAACAAAACCAATCCCAGGGAGGAACCCCAGCCTATCAGGCGGTCGCCCAGTGCAATCCTCTGGCCTGCTCTGAATGGGTGGGTTCGGCGCCAGACAATTCTGGCGCAGGCCGCTGCCGCGGTTGCCGACACCGCCAGCAGCAACAGTGCTGTGCGCGGCAGGTCTTGGCTGAGAGCGCCGCCAAAACGACGACTGAACAGCAATCCGCCGGTAGCCAACAAGACGGCCACGACACCTGCGGCAATCTGCGGTCGAAAATCGCTCTGCCGCGAAAAGTGTAATTCGCGCGCCGATAAGGGAGTCGAATAGAGGGGCGCATCGGTTGCCATGTCCGTTGCCATCAAATGCAATCGCCGGGCGGGGGTGGTTTGCCAACGCTAGCCGAGCATACCGCGCGATTGTGGCGGGCCGCTATGGCAGTTGCACTGGGGAGGGGGCGCCGATCTGAATCAGTTTTCAGGTCGCCGCAGCCAGACCGGCGGCTTCGGCCAGCTTGACGGCCAGGTCGGTCTTTTCCCAGGTAAACTCCGGCCCGCTGCGACCAAAATGACCACCCGCGGCCGTCTTGCGAAAGATGGGGCGACGCAAATCGAGATACTCGATGATGCTCGAGGGGGTGAGCGGAAACAGCTCGCGGACCAGCTCGCAGATTCGGGCGTCGTCGATTCGACCAGTCCCTTCGGTCTCGACGCGAACACTGACCGGCTCCGAAACACCAATGGCATAGGCCAACTGTACCTCGCATCTGTCAGCCAGCTCCGCGGCAACGATGTTCTTAGCGACGTAGCGGGCCATGTAGGCGGCGCTGCGATCGACCTTGGTGGGATCCTTACCGCTGAAGGCACCACCCCCATGTCGGCCCCAGCCGCCGTAGGTATCGACGATGATTTTCCGTCCGGTCAGTCCGCAATCGCCGTGCGGGCCGCCGACCACGAAACGGCCGGTGGGGTTGATGTGGTAGGTGATCTCGTCGTCGACCAATTCGGCGGGCAGTTCCGGCTTGATGACCTTCTCGATGATAAAATCGTGTAGTGCTTCGTTACTCACGTGCGGTGCATGTTGGGTAGAGACGACCACTGTGTCGATGCGCACCGGCTTGTTGCCGTCGTACTCGACGGTTACTTGGCTCTTGCTATCAGGCCGCAGCCAATCGACTTCTTCGTTGAACCGTGCGTCGGTCAAGCGGTTGAGAATCCGATGCGACAGAGCGATCGGCAGCGGCATCAACTCGGGCGTATCGTTGCAGGCGTAGCCGAACATCAGGCCCTGGTCTCCGGCGCCGATGTCTTTACCTTGAGCAGCGTCGTCGTCTACGCCTTGGGCGATGTCGGGGCTCTGTTCGTCGATCGAGACCATCACGGCACATTGATCGGCGCCGATGCCCATCGAGGCATCCAGGTAGCCGACGTCGCGCAGGACCTGGCGAACGACCTTCTGCATGTCGACGAAAGCTTCGGTCGTGATCTCGCCGGCAATAACCACCAGACCGGTAGTGACCATCGTCTCGCAGGCGACGCGGCTCTGGGGGTCTTGGGCGAGTAGTGCATCGAGGACGCCGTCGGATATCTGATCGGCCAACTTGTCGGGGTGGCCCATGCTGACTGCTTCGCTGGTGAATAAAAACTTATCAGACGCCACGGGAGATCTCCTCAGTATTCGTTCTTGGACGGTTTCGGCAGCAACTGGAGACCCTACTCCACAGCGCAAGGTCCGAGGTCTTGGCCAGCTGACCACGGGATGGTCAAAAAGCAGTGTGCGATTATAAGTAAAAGCTGTGAAGGTGGGCAACGGCTGACGATCGTTTCCGCGGCTCGTTTTCAGCCATTTCCGGGTTTCGCGGCTCTCGGATTTGCTTGGATTCGTTTGTCGCACGACCCTAGCCACGGTGTCGGTTCCTGAGGATAATTGACCGCTTTGGTCGGTCGCGGCGCTGCCTGACGACCCCTTTGCGAGCTTGTTCTCCGCTGAAAGCGAGATTGCCATGGCCCGTTGGCCCCGCCATGTTTGGACATCGATCCTCACCTATGCCATTATCTTTATCGCGTTTCCACTGCTCTGCCTGCTGGCCTATACCTGGGTGCGACAATGAGCCATTCGGTGACGCCGCGGTGCCGGGCGAGGCGGTAGGGCTGGCGATCCTGCACCAGCACTCGGCCCGCCAGATTGGGGCCCATGCTGCTGTCCAGTTGAGGATTGAAGATGTCTGAGAGTGTGGAAAGAGAACTGATCGCGGCTCTGGAGCCTCATGCCCAGCAACATCTGCTGGCGTTTTGGCAGACGCTCGACGAGCACCAGCAAGCCCAGCTCGCCGAGCAGATCGGGGCCATCGATTTGCCGCTGATCGACGCGCTCTATCGGGGCGAGGTGAATCAGCCCGATTGGGCCGAGCTTTCGTTACGTGCCGAGCCGCCGGTAGCGATGCGATTGGCTCAGCGACAGTCGGGCCAGGCTTCGGCGCTGGGAATCACACCCGAGGCTGCCCGACAGCGTGGCAGCGAGGCGTTGCGGGCCGGCGAAGTAGGCATCTTGCTAACCGCTGGAGGGCAGGGGACTCGTTTGGGGTTCGACCTGCCCAAGAGTCTCTATCCGATCGGTCCGCTCTCCTCGGTCACCCTGCTTGAACTGCATGCCCAAAAAGCACGGGCGATCGCTCGGCGCTTTGGAGTCAGTGTGCCGCTGTACGTGATGACCAGTCCGGCCACCCATGAACAGACGGTTCGGTTTCTGGACAAGAACGATTTGTTGGGATTAGAGGACGACCTGTTCGTCTTTTGCCAAGGAACGATGCCGGCGGTCGACGCGCAGACGGGCAAGCTGCTACTGGCTGAGCGAGATCAGTTATTTCTCAGTCCCGACGGCCACGGCGGGACGGTCGCGGCGCTGGAGGACAGCGGGGCGCTGGTCCACATGCAGGGCCGTGGTGTGCAGCAGCTTTTCTATCTACAGGTCGACAATCCGCTGGTGCCGATCTGCGACCCTGAACTGATCGGCTATCATCTGCTGGCCGAGTCGGAATTGACCTCCTTGGCGGTAGCCAAGCAAGAACCGCAGGAAAAGTTGGGTAATTTTGCAATGGTCGACGATCGACTGCAAGTCATCGAGTACAGCGATTTTCCTGACGAGGTGGCCGAGCGCCGCGACGCCACTGGCGAACTAGTTTTCTGGGCGGGCAGCGTCGCTGTCCACGTTTTCGACGTTGCCTTTCTCAAACGGGCTGTCGACTTGGCCGACGCGTTGCCGTTTCACGTGGCCGAGAAAAAGGTGTCTTACGTCGATAGCTCGGGCGAACGGATCGAGCCGCGGGAGGCCAACGCGTTGAAGTTCGAGCGATTTATCTTCGACCTGTTGCCGCACGCCCGGAATCCGATTGTCGTGGAGTACGCGGAAGAAGAATCGTTTGCTCCGCTTAAAAACGCGCCTGGAGCTGCAAAAGATACGGCCGAGTATGTGCAGGGAATGATGCTCGCTCAACACTCGCGTTGGCTGCGCGGGGCGGGTGCCGAGTTGGCCGAGGGGGTGGAGGTGGAGATCAGCCCGTTGTATGCCTGCGACGCTCAGCAGGTTGTTGAAAAGGTCGAGCCGGGGCGGCGGTTCGAGCAGTCGGTGTATCTCGCGGAATGCGAAGATTGAGTACGGGCCATGCCTTACGAAGTCGAACAGAAATGTCCGTTAGCTGAGGCCGACGCACTGCGATCGCAGCTGGCCCGTTTGGTAGACAAGGCGAGCGAATCGGTAGAGCAAGTGGACACGTATTACGCGCACCCAGGGCGTGATTTTGCGGTGACTGACGAAGCGCTGCGAATCCGCCGCTCCGCACAAAGCGCGGTGATGACATACAAGGGCCCAAAGCTGGACCAGACCACAAAGACGAGGCAAGAAATCGAGGTGCCGATCGAAGACGGAGCCGAGGGCGCCAAACGCTGCGACGCCTTGCTGCAGGCGCTGGGATTCAGACAAGTTGCCGAAGTTCACAAACATCGCGAGCAGTTTCGTTTTCTGTGGCGCGATCGAGCTGTGGAGGTGGCGATCGATCAGGTGGAAGGACTGGGCAGCTTCGTCGAGCTGGAAACCTTGGCCGGCGATCAAGCGGAGATCGAGCCCGCGCGACAGGCAATTCTTAAGTTGGCGGCCGAGCTGAACCTCTCGGACTTCGAGCGACGCAGCTATCTGGAGCTGCTGCTGGCGGCGGAGCAATAGGTCGGGGAGAGCCACAGCGCCAGCACGCCGGTTGCAATTGAGCTATCACCGGCAAGCGCGTTTTGCGATACTCCGCCGCGTCATTGGACTTACTGAAACGCTGCGCGACCGAGGAGCACTTTCGGATCATTGCCGCGCAAGGATTGTTAGCAAGCGAAAAGGGATGGCACGGATGCGAATCTTTTTCTCGGTCGGAGAACCTAGTGGCGACATGCATGGAGCGAATCTGATCCGTGCGCTGGCATCGCGGCATCGCGACTGGCAGTTTGTCGGCTATGGCGGACCGAAAATGGCGGACGCCGGCTGCCGGTTGCACGCCGATCTGACGCAGCTGGCCGTGATGTGGATTGCCCAGGCGTTGTTGAACCTGCACAAGTTTCTCGCTCTGCTGTTTCGGGCCAACCGCTACTTCCGCGAGGAGCGTCCCGACCTGGTCGTCTTGATTGACTACCCTGGTTTCAACTGGTGGATTGCCCGCCGGGCGAAGGCGCATGGAATCCCAGTGGTTTACTATGGCCCGCCGCAGCTTTGGGCCTGGGCCGGATGGCGAGTCGGCAAGATGCGCCGCTACGTCGACCACGTGCTGTGCAAGCTTCCTTTCGAGGAAGATTGGCTTCGCCGCCGCGGCTGCCACGCTACGTACGTCGGCCATCCTTATTTTGATGAGCTGTTGACTCAGTCGATCGATCACGGTTTTCTCCAGCAGCTGCAGGCCGAGCCAGGGCCGTTGGTAACGCTCTTGCCCGGGTCGCGCAAGCAAGAGGTGCGGAGCAATCTGCCCACGCTCGTCAAGGCCGCGCAACGCGTTCAGCAGGAGGTGCCCGACGTACGCTTCGCCTTTGCAGCTTACAAGCCCTCGCAGGCTGAAACGATTACCAAGGCGTTGGCTTCTTCAGAATTGAAGGCCCAGGTCTATCATGGGCGCACGCCCGAGTTGATCCGCGCGGCAGACTGCTGCCTGGCCTGCTCAGGCTCGGTCAGCCTGGAACTGCTGTTTCACACCAAGCCCACGGCAATTGTTTATCAGGTTTCGCGGTTGGGATACTTTCTGCAAAGTCTGGTTCGCACGGTCCGCTACATTACGCTGGTGAATTTGCTGACGGCCGAGGATCCGTTTGGCGATCGCTCGGCCGGGATTTACGATCCGAGCGATCCGCGTGATCAGCATGTATTGATGCCCGAGTATCTCACGACGCAAGACAAATCGGCCCAGCTGGCCGAGCATGTAGTCGATTGGCTAACCGACGCTCCCCTGCGTGGCGAGTTGATCGAGCAACTTACTGCTCTGAAGGAGCGTGTTGCCAAGGGAGGCGCGTCGGTACGCGCGGCCGACTATATTTCTTCGATGTTGGCGGCCCAACCAGCTGAGCCTGGCGACTTGCGACAACGCGGGTCCGACGCCGCCTAACACGGTCGACAGAGCCGATGCGCTTCCTGTTGGTGCTCGGCACCCTAGAAGGCTTCCTAGAAACGGAGAGGTTGTCAGCAGCGCCATGCCTCTCTTGAAGAATTCCCACGCCGAGTGGGACGACTTGTGATAGTCTCTGACAGACTAAGAGCCTATCCCAGAACTATGTTGGAGGTGTCCAGCGGCCGAGGAAATCCGAGCAACCAAACAGTTATGGGACGTGCAGTAAGACGAATTTCTAACCTCTCAACCTCGCGCTGGTTTAAATCATGCTATTGGGCGAGCCGCAACCCACCCGGGCCGACCTCTATTTCCGCCTGTTGGGTTTTCCGGTGCGCATCCACCCCTTCTTCTGGGTGATGGGGGTGCTGTTGGGGATGACTCCTGGTCCGGATCCCCCCTTGCATGTGTTGATTTGGGTAATTTCGGTTTTCGTTTCCATTCTGGCGCATGAACTGGGGCATGCGGTACTGCAGAAACGTTATGGCGGCCACCCGCGAATAACGCTCTATGGTCTGGGAGGGCTGGCTGCGTGCGACGATTGCGATCGTTCGACTTCGGCACAGATCACCATCGCGCTGGCAGGGCCTGTCGCCGGCTTTCTGTTGGCATTTGCGGTGCTGGTCGGGCTTGCGCTCGCAGGCTGCCATCCGCAAGTTTTGTTTGCTCCGACGGTCGAAGAGCTTGAAGCCTTTTACGAGCAGGGGATGGCCAGGCTGTCCTTTCCATTCTCTGCAGTCGTTTGGGAAGGGTTATCTCAGGAGGCGCTGACTCTCTTCGTGGCAGATTTGCTGATGATCAACGTGCTGTGGGGCGTGATTAACTTGCTGCCGATCTATCCGCTGGACGGGGGTCAAATCTCCCGAGAGATCTGCACGCTGGGC
>Ga0315336_1007691_pt1 | contig 10119 bp, 12 predicted proteins | sample ASW5metaG_FD_204512 | JGI IMG/M metagenome (GOLD analysis project Ga0315336, IMG submission 204512) | Ammonia-oxidizing marine archaeal communities from Monterey Bay, California, United States - ASW #5 | ecosystem: Environmental > Aquatic > Marine > Intertidal zone | place: USA: California... | reverse complement strand
AGTACCTTTTCACCGTCAGCGAATTCCCCCCCCCGCATGCGGCGGAACAGGTCCAGGTTTTCTTCCTTGCCGCGGTCGCGTTGGGGGCTCGGCCGGCCTGGCTCGGTCAGGGTGCCCCGGTGTTCGCGGATTTCGTCCGCCGTGAGATCGTCGACGTAGGCGTTGGAGGCCTCGATCAGGTGTTCGGCCCATATGTATAGCTGCTCGAAATAATCCGACGCAAAATAAAGGTGCTGACTCCAATCGAAGCCAAGCCAGCAGACGTCTTCGATGATGGAGTCGATGAACTCCATCTCCTCCTTGAGGGGATTGGTGTCGTCGAAGCGGAGATGGCAGCGCCCGCCGAAAGTCTCGGCGGCGCCGAAATTGAGGCAGATCGACTTGGCGTGGCCGATATGCAGGTGCCCGTTCGGTTCCGGCGGAAAGCGGGTGACGACCTCCTTGGCGCGGCCCGAGGCGACATCCTCGGCGATGATGTCGAGGATGAAGTTGCCCCCGCCTTCCTTGGCTTTTTCTTCCGGTTCGGTGTCGGTCATGGCGTCTGGCGGCCTTACTTGGCCTTCACCTTGCACGCCTTGTTGATGGCCTTGTAGGCGGCGGTGAAACCTTTCAGAGAATAGGTGTCGGTGGTCTGGGTGCCGAAGCTGGACGTTCCCTTGATGATCATCCTGGTGCCCCGGATCATGGCCTTGACGATGGTCCCGTCGGTCTTGGTGTCATAGGCGAAGGCATAGCCGGCGTCGGTGAACATCTTGAACGTCGTCTCCCCGATGACCACGTCGACCTCGCTGCCCGACTGGTAGGCATAGCCGGCCTTGATGCTGATTACGTTGAGGCTCTTTTCCGCCGGGCGGTGGGTGACCAGGATATATGTCTCGCCGCGTTTCTTGTATTTGCCCTTGGCCTTCTTGGGCTGCGAGCCCATGTAACAAACCGCCTTGCCGCCCTCGGATTCCTTGTACACCTCCCAGTCCCCGAAATTGCCGGTCGGGACGGTGTCCTGGGCGTCGACCGGGGCCGTGGCGGCGACAAGGATTAGGGCGAAAGCGGCAGGGGCCGGGCGAAGCATTTCCATGACCTCATTCATAATCCGAGGCGCTCCCCTTGCCAACCACCGAAGCCGGTGGCACAGATAGCCGATGGCCGCCAGAAATCCGTTAACCATCGAAGTCACCCGGGGGGGCATGGTCGAAAGCTGCCATCGGGGCGCCGCCGTGGTCATGGACGCCAAGGGAAACGCCGTCCACGCCTGGGGCGAAATCGAACGCATCGTCTATCCGCGCTCGGCTATCAAGCCGCTGCAGGCCCTGGCTGTGGTCGAAACCGGGGCGGCGGAAGCCTTCGCCGTCACCGATGCCGAACTGGCGCTGGCATCCGCTTCCCACTGCGGCCAGCCGCAACACATGGACGTGATCCTTGCCTGGCTCGAGAGGATTGGCCTCGGCGCCGATGACCTGGAATGCGGTGCCCATGAGCCGCTCGACCCCGAGACCGCCAAGGCAAGAGTGCGGGCCGGTGAAAGCCCAGGGCCGGCCGACAACAACTGTTCGGGCAAGCACGCCGGCATGCTGACCACGGCCAAACATCTGGGCGAGGGGACGGCAGGTTACACCCGGCCCGGCCACCCAGTGCAGCAACGGCTGCGAGCGATTTTGACCGACATCGGCGGCGCCGACCTGAGCCAGGCCCCCGAAGGCACCGACGGCTGCGGCATTCCCGTCTTTGGCATGCCCTTGTCGGCGATGGCCCGGGCGATGGCCCGCATGGCCGATACGGGCGGCCTGGAAGCCGGCCGCGCCGAAGCCGCCGGGCGGATCGTCGCCGCGATAATGTCCAATCCCTTGCTGGTCAGCGGCCGCGGCCGTTTCGATACCATTGCTATGGAGGCCGCGAACGGCGCCTTCGCCGTCAAGACCGGAGCCGAGGGCGTGCACGGGGCGATCCTGCCCGAGCTCGGGCTGGGGGTGGCGGTGAAGATAGACGACGGGGCCAGGCGTGCCGCCCAGGTGGCGATGGCGGCGATCCTCGATTACCTGGGCGTCCTCGACGGGGAGGTGAAAGTCGCGCTGGCGGGGTTCCTGGAAACGCCGGTCCTCAATGAAAAGGGCGAGCGCGTCGGCGAAATCCGCATGGCCCCTGATTGGGCGGGTTAGTCGGTTTTCTCCGCCCCTTCCTCCTCCCCAAGGGGTGGCTTATCCCGGAACTTCTCCATCTTTGTTCTGATTTTTGGGTCCCCGAAGACGTGTTCGGCCAATTCCTCAGTCGGCCCGCCGGGGCGTTCGGGGCGGCGGGGATAGCGGCCCAGCGACGAAAGGCGGTCGTACATAACGATGGCGCCTGCGATGCCGAGGTTGAGGGAAAACCGTGTCGGGATTTTGACCACGAACTCGCAGCGTTGGCTAAGTTTGGGGCTTAAGGCTCCTCGTTCCGGCCCCAACACATAGGCCGCCTGGACCGGGTGGCGGAAAGCCGGCAGCTCGACCGCGTCGTCAGTCAGTTCGACGCCGACCAGCGTGCAGTCCTTGGGCAGCAGAAGGGATTTAACGTCGGGGAAGCTGTAGAACGGCACGTGCCCGAGCGCGTCGGAGGTGTCCGACTTAGCCCCTTCGCCCCTGGGATAGGAGGCGGCGACGGTAAACACGAAGCTGGCGCCGAAAGCGTGTGCCGAACGGAACAGGCTGCCGACGTTCATGGCCTTCGAGATGTCCTCGACGCCGATGGCAAAATAACCGCGCATCGGGGTAGCTTCGGGGCTCAGGCGCCCGGTTTCAAGTCTCCTGCGCAGCCAAGCGAAGCGGGCGTTCTGGAATCGGCAGGTGCAGCAACGCCGCCAGCAGACCGAGCACGACCGACGCTATCCACACCTGGTCATAGGACCCGGTGGCGTCGTACGACCAGCCGCCCCACCAAACGCCGATGAAGCTTCCCAACTGGTGCGAGAAGAAAACGATGCCGAACAGAGTCGACATATAGCGGACGCCGAAGATCTGCGCCACCAGGCCGCTAGTCAGGGGCACCGTACCCAGCCACAAAACGCCCATCACGGATGCGAACACCAGCACCGCGGTTTCCGTCAGCGGCACCATCAGGAACGCGGCGACCAAAATTGCGCGCAGGAAATAAAGGGTGCTGAGCAGGTATTTCTTCGAATACCGCCCGCCCAGCGCCCCGCAGCCGGAAGTGCCGATGATATTGAAGAAACCGATCAGCGCGATCGCCGTGGCCCCGGTAGTGGCGGAGAACCCGGCGTCCAGAATATAGGCCGGGAAATGAACGGCGATGAACGAGATCTGAAACCCGCACACGAAGAACCCGGCGGTCAGGTACAGATACCCCTTATGCCCGGCGGCTTCGTGTACGGCTTGGCCCAAGGTCTGCGCCGGGTCGCCTTCGGAAGTGTCGGACGAACTACCGGTCAAGGCCACCGCCAGGGCCACCATCACCATCGCCAGCCCGGCGATGTACAGAAGTGCCGTCGGCCAGCCGATAGCCTCGATGAGCCCCAAACTGACCGGCGCCATGTAGAACTGCCCGAAGGAGCCGCCGGCGCTGGTGATGCCCAAGGCGAGCGAGCGTTTTTCAGCCGACACCCGCCGGGCGACGGCGGTCAGCACGACGGCGAAACCGGCCGCCGCCTGGCCGAAGCCGATGAACAGGCCGGCGCCGATGTTCAAATCCGTGGTCCCGGTGGCATTGGCCATGATTACCAGGCCGCCGACATAGAAGGCGCCGCCCAGCGCGATCATCTTGCCGGAGCCGTACTTGTCGGCCAGTGCGCCGGTGATCGGCGTGAATATCCCCCACAGGATGTTCTGCAACGCCATGGCGAAAGCGAAGGCCTCGCGGCCGAGCCCTAAGTCCGCCGTCATCGATGGCAGGAACAGGCCGAAATTCTGGCGGATGCCCATGCCGAGACTGGAAACCAGCGCCCCGGCGATGACGACGATCCAGAATATGCGCTTGGCGCTGTCGCTCATCGGCTTGGTCCTCGGGTCTTGGCCGTTCGTGGGCTCCCCGGCGTGTCCGGCCGGGCCGGGATCTTTTATATAAGGAGCCTCAGGCTGTCCAGAAGGGTTTTCGCAAGGGGCGGAAAAAAAGATGAACCACAGAGTTCACAGAGGACTCAGAGAAGAAGCGGGGGAAGAAAATTTTAAAATTACTGCCGCCACGTATGCATGGAATATTTCTTCTTGAATCCTCTCTGTGCTCTCTGTGTCTCTGTGGTGAAAATAACAAAAAGCGGGAAAGGCCGAAGACGTTACGCCCTGAGCATTTCCAAATCCCGGTAAAGCTCCAGCGCCTCCGGGTTGGCCAGGGCGTCCAAGTTCTTGACCTCGCGCCCGTGGACGATATCGCGCACCGCCAACTCGGTGATCTTGCCCGATTTGGTGCGCGGGATATCGGCGACCTGGACAACGACCGCCGGCATGTGGCGCGGCGTGCAGTTGGCGCGCACCTGGTCTTTGATCTTCCGCGTCAGGCTGTCGGTCAATTCCAGGCCTTCCTTCAACGCCACGAACAGCACGATGCGGACATCGTTGTCCCATTCCTGGCCGATGACGATGCTCTCGATGACTTCCGGTAGCTTTTCCACTTGGCGATAAATCTCGGCGGTGCCGATGCGCACGCCGCCCGGGTTCAGCGTCGCATCCGAGCGGCCGTGTATGACAAATCCGCCGTGGCCAGTGATCTCGATGTAATCGCCGTGGGTCCAGACGTTCGGGAAAGCTTCAAAATAGGCAGCGTGGTAACGGCTGGCGTCATCGTCGTCCCAGAACCCGACTGGCATCGACGGAAACGCCTTGGTACACACCAGCTCCCCTTTCTCGCCCACAAGGGGCTTGCCGTCGGCATCGAACACGTCGACCGCGACGCCCAGCATCGGCGCCTGGATCTCGCCCCGCCATACGGGCTTGGTCGGATCGCCGCCGCAGAAACAGCCCATGATGTCGGTGCCGCCGGAAAACGACACCAGGTGGATGTCGGTTTTAACCTGAGCGTAGACATAGTCGAAACCCTCCGGCGCCAGCGGCGAGCCGGTTGAACACATCATCCTCAGGGCGCCCAGGTCGTGGGTCTTGGCCGGTTCGATCCCCGCCTTGGCGATGGCGTCGATGAACTTGGCCGAGATGCCGAACAGCGTCATCCCCTCGGCATCGGCGTATTCGAACAGCACGTTCGGGTCGGGAGAGAAGGGCGAGCCGTCGTAGAGCAGCACCGTTGCCCCCCAGCCGACCACGGACGCCAGCCAGTTCCACATCATCCAGCCGCAGGTGGTGAAGAAGAACACCCGGTCCCCTTCATGAATGTCGCAGTGGAGGATCTGTTCCGAGGCGTGCTTCAACAGCGCGCCGCCCTGAGAATGAACGATGCACTTGGGCTTCCCCGTGGTGCCGGATGAAAACAGGATGTAGAGCGGATGCTCGAACGGCAATTGCGTGAAGCCGATGTCGCCGGGGGTAAACCCGGCGGTGAAATCGTCCCACGACACCGCCCCAGGGACGGCCTGGGAAACGGCCTCGGTGCTCACGTCTTGGTCGCCATAAGGCACGATCACCACCTTTTCGATGCTCGGGCAGCCGGCGACGATCTCGGCCGTCTTGGCCAGGCAGTCGTGGCGCCTGGCGTTGTAGCGGTAGCCGTCGGCGGCGAACAGGATTTTCGGCTCGATCTGGCCGAAGCGGTCGAGTACCCCGTTGACACCAAAATCGGGCGAGCACGACGACCACACGGCGCCGAGGCTGGACGCCGCCAGCATGGCGGCGATGGTTTCCGGCATGTTGGGAAGGTACCCGGTGACCCGGTCGCCGGGCTTTATGCCGACGTCCGCCAGCGCCTGGCTCAGCACCGAGACCCGGTCATGAAGTTCCCGGTGGGTAAGACGGCGTTTGACCTTGCCCTCGCCCCAAAATACCAGCGCCTCGCCGCCTCCCCGGCGTTTCAGCATGTTTTCGGCGAAGTTCAGCCTGGCATCGGGAAACCACCGGGCGCTGGGCATCGAGTCGGCGTCGACCAACACCGTTTTCCCCCACGTCTCGGCGGTGATGCCGGCGAAGCCGATGACGCTTTGCCAGAACTTCTCGCGCTCGGTAATAGAAAACCGATAGAGTGCGTCGGTGTCAGGGACGTCGGCGCCCCATTGTTCCGCCACATGGGTCATGAACGCGGCCATGTTGGATTTGCGAATCCGGTCGTCCGTCGGCTGCCACAAAGGTTCGCTCATCAGTGTCCTCTCCTTGCGGCAGTATGGAATCGGGGGGTATCCCGGCGCAAGCCGGGCCGCCGGCCCTCAGCCGGCGGTTTCGTCCATGAATTTGGCCAGGGTGATGTCGAGCGCCGTGACCCCGCTGGCATCGTGGGTGGCTAGCGTCACCTCGACGGTCGAATAGACGTTGAACCATTCCGGGTGGTGGTTCATTTCCTCCGCCTTCCGGGCGACCTTGGTCATAAAGGCGAAGGCGGCCTCGAAATCGTCGAACTTGTAAGTTTTCTGGATGGCGTCGCGGCCGTCGACACGGGTCCAGCCCGACAACTCCTCCAGCGCCCCGTTCAGTTCCGTTTCGCTAAGTTTCTCGGCCATAGCGTTTTCCCCTTCCCTGGCTTCGTTCTTCGACTTAAGCGCGCTTGGCGTCGGGTTCAAGCGGCGTTAAGGTCCGGCGATGACGAAAACGCCCTCACCGCCCCCGTCCCCGCCCCCATCCTTGGACGAACTGAAGGCCATCGCCGAAACGACGCTCAAGACCCTGCCAGACGAATTGGCCCACCACATCACCGACGTGGTCATCCGCATCGCCGACTTCCCCAACCTGGAAATCGAGCGCGACATGGGACTCAGGAGCCCGTTCGATCTGCTGGGGCTCTATCAGGGCGTGTCCCTGGACCGCAAAAGCGTTTCCGACCCGACCCCGGACGTCGATATGATCTTCCTCTACCGTCGTCCGATCCTGGATTACTGGTGCGAAACGGGCGAGGACCTGGCCCACGTCATCCGCCATGTGCTGATCCACGAGATCGGCCACCACATCGGCCTTTCCGACGCCGACATGGAACGGATTGAGAAGGAGGGGTAGGTCCCGTGGGAACCAGATCGGGAGCTTGGTGTTTGTCAGAGACCTCTTGGTGAGTTCTCTAGAGAAACCTGACACCCAGCTGACCCTCATGAGGGTGGAAAAGAAGTGGTGGAGCTGAGCAGAATCGAACTGCCGACCTTCTGATTGCGAACCAGACGCTCTCCCAACTGAGCTACAGCCCCACAAGTGTTGGTAACCTTGTAAAACTAGATCGTTTCCACATCAAGAATGTTCACATTCCTTAACACTAGAAAGTTCACATATCGTTCACACGATTATTTTTTATCCTATAACTAATTATAATAATTGAATAAATTGTGAAGCCTTTCTATTGCGAACGCGACGCTCTCCCAACTGAGCTACGGCACCGACCTTCGCTTCGATCTCAGGCCGCAAAAGAAACACCTGCGCATGGTCGGCAAGGACCTAGCCGCCATGCTGCCCCCACCAGGGGCGCAGCTGGGGATCATCGATCCCAAGGGGAATGGCCTGGCGGCGTTTATGGTGCGCTATGAACTGACCAAGGATTCCACCACCGGAAAGGCGCCTTCGGTGCTGGCAAGCTACGACTTTACCGACAGGGACAAATCGCTCAAGGACTTCATGGCCGGCATGGGGGCCTCCCACGCCTGGGTATTCCAGACCTCGAAAAAGGTGCGGCAAGCCCTGGGCGTCGATTTGTCGGGACGGGCCTCGCACCTCCTAGAAAAAAAGAACGGCGCCTGGAAACTCCTCGAATCCTAGCCTTACGGTAGCTGGGACGATCCTTACAGTTTGCCGGACTGAAGGACCGTATGCTTTCGCCCTCCGAGGCGGGGTTGTGCGCCCTTGCCATGCCCCGAGGGGAAAGTTAGGCTTTGCCCCGGTTTCGCAACATCCCTTTGAACGCTTCCCGGATAATGTCCAATCCCTTTCTTTGGCTGATATTGCAGGTGATCGACCTCTATATGTGGCTGGTCATCATCGGCGTCGTGCTTTCCTGGCTGGTGGGGTTCAAGATAGTCAATCTTTCCAACCGCTTCGTTTACATGGTCGGCGAATTGATCGACCGGCTAACCGAACCGGCGCTTAGGCCCATCCGCCAGGTGCTGCCGAACTTGGGCAACTTCGATATCTCGCCGGTGGTCCTGATCCTGCTGTTGATGTTCGCGCAGCGGTTCATCATCTGGATCTTCCTGAATTTTGGATAGGAACAAGCCTTTGGTCCGGGTTTCCGGAGGGCTCAGCGTGCGCGTGCGCCTGACGCCCAAAGCAGCTCGCAACGCCATCGGCGGAACCGTCGCCGACGCCCAAGGAATCCCGGCACTGAAGGCCACCGTCACCGCGCCCCCCGAGGGCGGCAAGGCCAACAAGATGCTGATCGGGATGGTGGCGAAATCATGGCGGCTGTCGAAGACGTCGATCTCGGTAAAATCGGGCGCCAGCCACCGACAAAAGACGTTATTGGTCGAAGGCGATACGGAAATGCTAATGAAGAAACTCAATGACTGGATGGAGAGCCTAGGTGGAGAGAGATAAGTGACTGAGGCGCGAATCATCGACGGCAAGGCGTTCACCGCCCGGCTCAGGGAAAAATCACCGCCTGTGTAGCGGCGCTGAAACGGGACCACGGGCTGGTACCGTCGCTGAGAGTGGTGCTGGTCGGCGACGTGGCGTTCGACGAGGCCAAGACGGTTGCCAGCTTCATCACCCCGGTGCCGGGCGGCGTTGGGCCGGTGACTATCGCCAACCTGCTGCGCAACACCGTCATCGCAGCGTGCCGCCAGAACGGCCCCCCCGATCCGGCGCTTTAGGGGCCCCACCGCCCCCCGCCTTCATCGAGTCTTATTGAGCCCCGGCCGTTTGGGTGATAGAAGCCCCGCCATGAACACCACCATCACCCCCTTGCCGTGCCCGGATTGCGGCGAGGCACAGAACGTCACCCCCGGCGGCTTCGATCCCGAGGCCGAGCCCTTCGGGCCGGTGACATGCATGGTGTGCGGACACGCATTTACCAAGGACGAATATAGGGCCGGTTACAAGGCGCACCTCGCGGAACGGGACAGGCCCCAATGAGCAACCTCGCCCATATCCGCAACTTTGCCATCATCGCCCACATCGACCACGGCAAATCTACTCTCGCAGATCGATTGATCCAGATATGCGGTGGCCTCGAAGACCGCGAGATGACCGAGCAGGTCCTCGATTTCATGGAGCTGGAGCGCGAGCGCGGCATCACCATCAAAGCGCAGACGGTGCGACTCGAATACAAGGCCCGGAACGGCGAGACCTATCAGATCAACCTCATAGACACCCCCGGCCACGTCGATTTCACCTACGAGGTCAGCCGCTCGCTGGCCGCCTGCGAGGGCTCGCTTCTATTGGTCGACGCGACGCAAGGTGTCGAGGCGCAGACGCTGGCCAACGCGTACCTGGCCATCGAAGCCAATCACGAAATCCTGCCGGTGTTGAACAAGATCGACCTTTCGGCGGCCGAACCAGCCCGCATCCGCGAGCAGATATCAGAAGTGGTGGGGCTCGACACCTCCGGCGCCCTGGAAATTTCGGCCAAGACCGGCCACGGCGTCGAAGATGTGCTTGAAGCCCTGGTCGAACGCCTACCGGCGCCCGAGGGCGATTCGGAAGCACCGCTGAAGGCGCTGCTGGTCGACAGTTGGTACGACCCCTACCTGGGGGTGATGATCCTGGTTCGCATCAAGGACGGGGTGCTGAAGAAAGGCATGAAGATCCGGATGATGGCGTCAGGCGCCTCCTATCAGGTCGAACAGGTTGGCCACTTCACACCGAAGCAGGAAAAGGACAAGGAACTAGGTCCCGGCGAGATCGGATTCCTGACCGCCGCCATCAAGGCCGTCGCCGATACCCGAGTCGGCGACACCATCACCGAGGACAAGCGCCCGGCCAGCGAAGCGCTGCCCGGCTTCAAGCCGTCAGTGCCGGTGGTGTTCTGCGGCCTGTTCCCGGTCGATTCCGGCGTCTACGAGGACTTGCGCGACAGCTTGGCCAAGCTCCACCTCAACGACGCAAGTTTCCATTACGAGGCCGAAAC
>Ga0315336_1007690_pt1 | contig 10119 bp, 11 predicted proteins | sample ASW5metaG_FD_204512 | JGI IMG/M metagenome (GOLD analysis project Ga0315336, IMG submission 204512) | Ammonia-oxidizing marine archaeal communities from Monterey Bay, California, United States - ASW #5 | ecosystem: Environmental > Aquatic > Marine > Intertidal zone | place: USA: California... | reverse complement strand
ACATTTGGTTTTTTATAGCTCCAGGACTTAAGGTCAAAGAGAAAAAAATTACCGCAATGTTCGTTCTTGCAGGGACGTTCTTCTTTTTATTTGGGGGTATTTTTTGTTATTTTTTAGTTTTACCACTCGGATTAAAATTTTTACTTGGCTATGGTTCGAAGTTTTGGACGATGCAGGTAACCATTCAGCTTTATTTTAATTTTGTTGTTAAATTAATATTAGCTTTTGCATTTGCATTTCAAACCCCTCTGTTAATGGTTTTGCTTACAAAATTTGGGGTTACCAATACGGTCCAAATGAAAGTTTATAGAAAATGGGCATTTCTCGGTTGCTTCCTGCTAGCTTCAGTACTAACTCCGCCAGATATTATTACTCAGGTTCTTCTTGGTTTTCCCCTTTATGGCCTCTACGAATTTGGTGTGATTATTTCTGCATGGTTTGAGGACCCTAAAAAAAGGGCATTGGTGTTAAGACAAATGGAAGCAGAGAAACAAGCTCGTAAAGCAGCTAAACAAGGGAAAGCTGCTCCTAAAGAAAGGAATAAGGTGGTTGTAAAAAAAGTTGTTCGAGATGAATAGCTATTGGGTTATATAGTTTTAAAACAAGAATCCAAGTATACCTTTAATATTTGGATATATGTTTTTGAGTAATTCCCCTCCCAATCCGCAGCTGATATGAAATAAAATAGCTGCATAAAGTGTTCCCGTTAATTTAAAAAGTATACTAGCTATAACACCTAACCCAAATGCACCTAAAGTTAATTTAAATCCAACTAATGTATAAATCACACTGGCAGAATATACAGCTATGACAGGGTTAGTTTTTTTTAGCAGGGACTGCAATATAATTCCTGTAAAAAATATTTGCTCAATCAACGGTATAAAGAACACGAATGTTATCTTTTCTATTAACAAACTAAAGTTATATGAAACGTCACTTTGTGGCTTTTCCGTAAAAAGTTCGTGGTTTGACAGACCTGCCCGCTCAAGTCCGAACTCCAATAATGGAAGATTTGCCAGTAATATCCCTCCCGTTAGTAGTCCCAAATTTAAATGCTGGGTGATATATTTTGTAGAAAAGCCCAATGCGGTAAAACCAGTTTTATAAAAAGCAAACAGTGCTACTACCGTAATAAATAATATATCCGTATATCTATAAAGCCATGGATTGGTACGAAAAAATATTTGTGCACAAGGAAAAACTAATAAAAAATATATTCCTAAGATCAAAATTGATACTTTGAATGACCAGCAGCCAGTCGATTCGACATTTTTAATTTGCAAAATATTTTCTCTAACAGAGTTAGGGTTGAGGAAAGTATGTTTTGAAGTGTCTAAGGCTTGTTGGTTGTGACTTCCTGAAGTTTCCCAGATATATGTCCAAGTGGTCTTTTGGTTGTATTTCCACTAAGGTGATCTTCTTTTACACCTGATTTGGAAAATTTAACTCCACTAATGTGAGCTAACTTCTGGCGGGCTGAAAGCTGTTTAATTGAATCATCTGATACATCGATTTCTTCTTTTATAATTTTAGAGTGTATGTAAAAACCTCCAAAAATCAAGGCAGATAAAAGACAAGATTCAATAAAAATAGCTTTCCACATGAAAGGGACTTATTTAATTAAACTTTAACGTTATTATTGTAGGTTTTTTCCCCTTCGATTACAACAATCTTAACTAGATGAAAAGAGATGGTTGCTATGGTTGACAAAGTTAGGGTATTTATTTAATATCCGTTGTCATGGCTCTATTAAATCAAAGTCTAATTTGATGGTTTCTTCCATTGCTAGGATCACGTATTGACCTTCCGTTTTTTTAAGTTTCTAAAATAATTTGCAACACTAAGGGACACAAGGTTGACCATCTTAGAGTGATAAAATCAATTTTATGGAAAAAATCGCAATTTCTTCAGATCACGGTGGATATGATCTTAAGAAAAATATTTTGATTTTTCTCGAGGGGCTGGGCTATGAGGTCGATGATATGGGCCCAGAAAACCATGATTCTGTCGATTATCCAGATTATGGAATTAAGCTTGCCCGAGTTGTGTCTGAAGGAAAAATTTCCCGTGGAATTGTTATGTGTGGAACTGGAATAGGTATGTCCATAGTGGTCAATAGGTTCCCTGGTATAAGAGGAACCCTTTGTTCAGATTTATATGCTGCTAAATTGAGCAGGGAACACAACGATTCAAACATTCTAATCATGGGCGGGCGCGTGGTGGAATATGATTTGGCAAAGGAAATAGTAAGGACATGGCTTAACACTCCATTTGAAGGCGGGCGTCACCAGAAACGTCTTGATAAAATAATCCAATTCGATGAATCCAATAAATGATAAGGAGAAAATAATTGTGCTAGAGGATATTGATCCTGAAATTGCCCAGGCGATCAAGGGTGAACTTGACCGAGAAACTTATACACTTGAAATGATCGCTTCAGAAAACTTTGTAAGCGAAGCGGTACTGGAAGTATTAGGATCGGTAATGACCAATAAATATGCCGAAGGCTATCCTGATAAACGTTACTACGGAGGATGTGAGCATGTAGATATTGCTGAGAAACTTGCTATAGAGCGCGCTAAGAAGCTATTTAATGCAGAGCATGCTAACGTTCAACCCCATTCAGGCTCTCAGGCCAATATGGCTGTATATCACTCCTTACTTAAGCCTGGTGACAAAATATTAGGAATGGATCTGTCACATGGTGGTCACCTGACCCATGGAAGTCCGGTGAATTTCTCCGGTTATACTTATGAAGTTTTTTCTTATGGAGTGAACCGGGATACTGAACTTATCGATTATGAAGAGGTTGAGCGTTTGGCTAAACACCATAGGCCTAAATTAATTATAGTAGGTGGTAGCGCCTATCCTAGAGTGTTTGACGCTTTAAAGTTTCGAAATATAGCTGATGAGGTTGGGGCCAAGATTATGACTGATATAGCACACCCTGCTGGCTTAATTGCAGCTGGACATTATCCATCCCCAGTTCCTTATTCAGAATATATTACAACAACAACTCATAAAACTTTGCGTGGACCGCGCGGCGGTATGATTTTGTGTAGAGAAGAATTTGCAAAAGAAATAAATAAAAGAATTTTTCCTGGGATTCAAGGTGGGCCTCTCATGCATGTTATCGCAGCCAAAGCAGTAGCTTTTAAGGAGGCTTTAAGTAATGATTTTATAACTTATCAACAGCAAGTGATTTCTAATGCAAAACGACTTGCTGATCTTTTAACCTCAGCTGGATATAAAATTGTAAGTGGTGGAACCGATACACACCTTTTACTGGTAGATCTAAGAAATCAAGATATTACTGGGAAAGCTGCTGAAGAAGCACTGGACCTTGCAGGGATTACCGTTAACAAAAATACCGTTCCTTTTGAAACAAGGAGTCCTTTTGTTACTTCTGGAATTCGTATTGGAACACCAGCTCTTACAACTCGTGGTATGAAGGAAAAAGAGATGGATCAAATTGCTAGCATGATTATCCAAACACTGGATCACATTGACGAACCTGCCTATCACAAAAAAACCCATGAGAAAATCAAAGAATTCTGCGAACAGTTTCCGTTATACGCCGAACTTACCAGCAAACATCAGTAATCCATGAAATGCCCTGTTTGTTCTAATTTAGAAAATAAAGTTATTGATTCGCGTTTGAATAGAGAAGGAAATAGTACACGTAGACGACGAGAGTGTCTTAGTTGTAACGAGCGGTTTACAACCTACGAGCGTATTGAAAAGACTCTTCCTTATGTCATTAAGAAAGACGGAAGAAGGGAAGAGTTTAATCGTGATAAAATTCTCTCCGGAGTAAAAAAGGCCTGTCAAAAACGCCCGATAAGTATTCAACAAATGGAAATGCTGGTAGACCGAGTAGAACAGTACTGCCAGGAATTAGGAGAAAAGGAAATCTCCGCTATGAAAGCTGGTGAAAAAGTCGTAAAAGAACTATACAAAATAGATGATGTGGCTTATGTTCGATTTGCTTCAGTATATAGATCATTTAAAGACATCAATGAATTTATGGTAGAACTCAAAGATATTCTAAAAAACAAAGAAGGTAGTGATAAATAGTATTTTCATGATAAGTCCGATAATAGGCTAGTTACACACCCCTGCTCTCATTACACCCAATCCCTCCCAGATCTTGTTGAATCCATAAATACAAAATGTTACGATAACCTAAACATTTATAAATGAAAGGTTAATTGGTTTTCAAACGTATGACCTTTATCTATTGGTTACATGAATGGCAAATATTACCTTTAATATTGCTCTGCTAAGCTATCTTATATCTGCTCTGGGATATACGTTTTATTTGGTTTATCGAGAATCTATGGTGAACATGATTTCGGCTGTATCTCTAGGGGTAGGTTTATTTTCCCATACCATAACTATTGGTTTACGATCAATAGAAACGGGACATGGCCCATATACAACTGGATTTGAAATCACATCTTTTTTAGCCTGGGTTATTGTTGTTATCTTCTTTCTCACCGAGTACAAGTATAAGATTAAAGACTTAGGCGCATTTATAATACCTGTGGTGTTTCTCATTCTTTTTTATTCGGCATTTCAGTCACGTGAAGTTTTATTAATAGATGATTCCTCAACCATGTTTTGGCTGACGATGCATAGGACTTTATCTATTATAGGTTATGCAGCCTTCGCGATTGCTTTTGGAGCAGCACTCATGTATCTAATCCAAGAACATCAGGTTAAGTCGAAAAAACTTGGTATTATGTATTTTAGGATGCCTTCCCTTGAAGTGTTAGATGACCTTAACTATAAGGTCATTGCCGTTGGGTTTCCTTTGTTTACTTTGGGATTTATGACAGGTTCGATCTGGAATGTTAAAATGGACGAATCTTTTTTTTCGTGGGATTTACTCAAAACATTGCCTCTTGTGTTTGTTTGGTTAATTTATTTTGGTGTTTTTTTTGGCAGGATATTAGTAGGGTGGCGAGGTAAAAGGGCAGCTCAAGGCGCTATTCTTGGTTTCATTACAGTAGTATTTAGTTATTTCTTGCACGTGGTGTAACAATGGCCAATGTAAACCTCATACTTGTAGGAGTGAACCACAAGTCGACTCCTGTTGAAATTCGCGAAAAGCTTGCCTTTACAAAAGGTAAGATAGAAGATTCAGCTAATCGGTTGATTAACTATCCCGAAATTATTGAACATACTATTTTATCTACTTGCAATCGAGTCGAGATATACGCAAGAGCAAGCAATCAGGATTCTGGAATCGATTTTATTAAAAAATTTATTTGTGACTTTCATGATTTATCACCCGTTGAGCTAGAAGATCATTTTTATAGTTATAAAGATGAAATGGCTATAGAGCATTTGTTTCGCGTATCATCCTCTTTAGATTCAATGATAATAGGGGAAGCACAAATACTTGGACAGGTCAAAGATGCTTATAGTCTAGCGAAAAACCTAAGCTCCACTGGTCTAATTCTTAATCAGCTTTTTGAGAAAGCTTTTAGCATTGCTAAAAAAGTGCGGGATGAAACAGGTATTGCTGAACGCAGTGTGTCAATAAGTTCTGCTGCAGTAGAGTTAGCCCAGAAAATTTTCAATGACTTGGAAAGTCATACTGTGATGCTTGTTGGTACAGGGGAAATGGCTGAGCTTGCAGCGAAACACCTCATATCCTATGGAGTCAAAACCGTATATGTTGCTAGTAGAACTTATGAACGCGCAGCCAACCTAGCCCGGACACTTAATGGGTCAGCTCTAGATTTTGAAACCTTTAAAAATGAATTGTATCGTGCAGATATTGTTATCACTTCAACCGCAGCACCAAATTTCGTAATTAATAAAGAAATGGTTGAAAAAGCCATCCATGAGCGAAAAAATAGACCTATATTTTTTATTGATATTGCAGTTCCACGGGATATTGAACCAAGTGTAAATGATTTAGAGAATGTTTATTTATACGATATTGATGATCTACAAGGGGTTGTTGCCGCAAATATGAAGGAAAGGGAAAAGGAAGCAGAAAATGCTATAAGCCTCATTCAATACGAAGTTGCAAAATTTAACAATTGGATTGAGTCACTTGATGCCGTACCCACAATTATTGAAATTCGAAAAAATGCTGAAATTATAAGAAGAGAAGAAATTGAAAAAACACTTAAAAAAGTTCCGCATCTGTCAGAGGATGACAAACAAATCATTCGACAAATGAGTGGTTCCATAATCAATAAAATTTTACACAAACCCACCATTAAGTTAAAACAAAAAATCCAATCGCAGGATGGCCATATATACTTAAAGGCAATCCGTCATCTTTTCCACCTGGACGACTGAATGAATTTGAAGAGGATTACTATAGGGAGTAGGGGTAGTAAATTGGCCCTATGGCAGGCCAATTGGGTTAAATCTGAACTAAGTCGGTTAAATAATGGCTTAAATGTGGATATCCATATTATAAAAACTAGCGGAGATAAAATACAAGATGTGGCTCTCGCCAAAATTGGAGGTAAAGGACTCTTCGTAAAAGAGATTGAAGAGGCTTTATTAGCTAAAAAAATTGATATAGCCGTTCATAGTATGAAAGATGTCCCTATGAAAATTCCAAGGGAATTACACATATCGGTTATTACAGAAAGAGAAAATCCGCTTGACGCGTTAATTTCAAAAAACGGTCAAAAACTAGTCGATTTGCCACAGAATTCAATCATTGGAACCAGCAGTTTACGACGTTCTTCACAGTTGTTGAAATATAGACCCGATTTTGAAATAAAAACCCTGCGAGGAAATATTGATACTCGCCTTAAAAAACTTGATGATGGACATTATGACGCGATACTATTAGCCTCAGCTGGTCTTAATAGACTAGGGTTGAGTGCTCGTATTACAGAGAAAGTTTCTTACGAAATTCTATTACCAGCTATGGGGCAGGGGGCCTTGGGTTTGGAATCACGTATTGACGATACAAAGATTAACGAAGTTCTGACCGATTTAGACCATAAAATCACCCATCAGACTGTTGAAGCTGAGAGGGCCTTGGTAGATTTCTTGGATGGTGGTTGCCAGGTCCCCATTGGTGCATACGCTACCGTTAATGGTAATTTAATTACAATTCGTGGATTAGTAGCCAGTTTAAATGGGACAAATGTCTATAAACTAGAAAAAATAGGACCCGTTAATGAGGCAGTTGAAATTGGTCGTGAATTAGGGAATGACCTCTTAAAAATGGGAGCGGATGAGGTCCTTAAAAGCGTATTGCAGTAGTTAAGTTTAATATCAAGACACCAATTATGCTCAATTTTTTATACTTGAATGCATAGGAATTATAACCAATTATCTCCAGGTTTTAGGAGTCGTTTTTGCGCAAGTTCCAGTGCTTCTTCTCGGAAAAAGGTATCAGTTTCATTTTTAGAAGTTAATTTACTAATTACTTGCTTAACATTTTTAGAAATAGTCTCATTAATAAGTCTTTCAGCATATAGTCGTGTTCCTAGCATTTTCACTTTCTTTTTATAATCATTATCAGTATTTATCATAAGCTCAACAGCACAGCCTATCATTCCTCCACTATTGACAATAAAATCTGAAAGAGATATTACCCCACATCGGTTACTTAAATAATATTCTGTCATTTTATTTACGGGCGCGTTGGCCCCTTGGAGTATTACCTTACATTGAATTCGATCAGCATTGCGAGCATTGATTGCATCAGGTCTAGCAGCTGGAACTAAAATATCACATGGAGCTTCTAACATGTAATGAACTTGGTTTGAGTTAAAACGCTTCTCTGTTTTAGAATCATAATTACTTAATCCACCTTCAGCTTTTCGAATTCTATTTAGTTCATCAATATCAAGACCAGCGGGATTCCAGAGTCCAACATTAATATCAGATGCACCAACGATAATCGCACCTTCTGCATTCAATTTAGAGGCTGTGGGCGCGCCTACGTTGCCAAATCCTTGAATTACTACGTGAGCACCTTTAATTTTTATACCAAAATCTAGCTTCTCTAGAGTGTGAATAGCCATGACAAGGCCATGCGCTGTTAGCTGCCAATCATCAATAGGAACTCCACCTCTGCTAGATTCTCTTCCCGCCCCTCCTCTCATATGCATAGATGTTCCAAGCATTTTTGAATTGAATTCATATATATGTTGAATGTCGTATTCAGTTGTTCCCATATCTGGCGCTGAAATGTAGTTTTCAAAAGGAAATAGTGCCTCAGCAAACAAGTGTATAATTTCAGATTTTAATTTGGGTTCTTTTATCATTAGTACGGGATTTACAACCAGACCGGCCTTTGCTCCACCAAAGGGCAAGCAAGCAGCACTATTTTTAAGTGTCATAGCGTATGCCAGCCTACCAATTTCTTCTAAACTAAGATTCTGAGCGAAACGTATTCCACCAACACCCGGACCTCGTTTGGTATTATCAACAACAAGAAAACCCCATAAGTGACCAGTAGATGAGTCGATAAAGCGGGCTCTTAGTTCTGGATTGCCGTCGTTTTCAGTTTTAAATCGATTGGACAAATTATTTGTTTGAATAATTTCAGCATCCAGTTTTCTAGGGAGATTGATCATAAGTCTATTCAAGGATGTAAAAAATAATAAATAAGGTCTTTCGGTTTGGCTATAAAATCAGAACAAAGAATTGATTTTAATATTGATTAATTACTTTTGACAGAAGTCTTTAACAAATATGTATATACTATTTAAATATTAATCTATAAAGCTTAAAAGGCCTTCTATGAGTCAAGAACCAAGTAAAGAGCAAATAGATAACCTAATCAAAATAGGACTTAAGGAGGATATTGGCTCTGGGGATGTCACTACTCGATCAATTCTTTCCTCAGATCAGGTATGCGAAGCTGAAATCTTAGCACGAAGTAATATGGTTTTATCTGGACTGAATATATTTAAAGCGGTCTTTCATTATTTAGACCCTTATGTCCATTACTCCGGTAATTTTTTTAAAGATGGCGATTATGTACTAAGTGGTTCTACTGTTATGCGAATCAATGGTAATGGCATTGCATTACTCGAAGGGGAAAGGCTTGCGCTTAACATCCTTCAGCGACTTTGTGGAATAGCCAGTTTAACACGGGAATATGTTGAACGCGCGAGTCCAGTAGAAGTACTGGATACCAGAAAAACAACTCCTGGGTTCCGCATATTTGAAAAATATGCTGTTCACTGTGGGGGTGGGAAAAATCATCGCTTTGGCCTTTATGATGCTGTTCTAGTAAAAGATAACCATATTAAAGCTGCAGGTGGAGTTACTCAAGCAGTAGAGAAAGTGAGAAAATATTACAAGTCTAAAATGCTTGTTGAAGTAGAAACTGCCAATATTAACCAGGTAAATGATGCTATCGAAGCGAATAGCGATATTATCTTGCTAGATAATATGTCCATGAAAAATATAGAGGATGCAGTCAAATTGATTGCTGGTAGGGCAAGAATAGAAGTTTCTGGCAAAGTTTCTCTTGATAACTTGGAAGTACTTTCTGGAATAGGTATCGATTGCGTTTCTGTTGGAGCACTTACCCACTCTACAAAAGCGGCAGATATAAGCATGAATTTTATTTCAATCCCTTCTTGATCTTTTTCTACACTCAGAACATGATACAATAATCTGATTTTAATACAGAGTTTATAACATGCCTTGCAAAGACACGACCTCAAAAGTGATGGTTTTTTTAGATAATAAGGATCGTTTGATAGGGTTTGATTTTTCTAAGATAACTTGTAGCAAGGAAATTGGAGGAGGCACAGGGTACTTTGAATACTGTAAAGAAAAAACGGCTGAAGATATAATGAAACTTGATTATCTAAAGCCATTAGAAACTTTGAACCCTAAAACATCCGAAGATCAATTTTTTTTATACTTGGAGTGGGATGCTCTACGAACTTGTATTGCCCAATACTTGGGAGATAGTTCTGATATAGATCTAGATAGATATCAAGTTGCTTCCATAACTTGTGATCAAGCAGGGGTGACTATTACTCAGGTGATACACCCTCCAGAAAAAATGCCAAAAATTGTTTCATGCAAAAAAAGGTCACAAATAAATAGTGGGATGACCTAGTCCCCATAGAGCCTCACCATCCGTAAATATCCTTGGGAGAAATC
>Ga0315336_1007689_pt1 | contig 10121 bp, 6 predicted proteins | sample ASW5metaG_FD_204512 | JGI IMG/M metagenome (GOLD analysis project Ga0315336, IMG submission 204512) | Ammonia-oxidizing marine archaeal communities from Monterey Bay, California, United States - ASW #5 | ecosystem: Environmental > Aquatic > Marine > Intertidal zone | place: USA: California... | reverse complement strand
GAGAGGCCATCCCGGTTAAACGGGTCCCCGCCGAATGGGAGCCGCAGGAGGCTATCTGGCTGCAATGGCCAGGAAGCTGGGAGAAATCCTTCGAAACGAGCTTTGCTCGATTGTCTAATGTAATCGTTCAATATGAAACGCTTCACATCCTATATGACTCTCCGTTGGTTCTATCCGAAGCGCAGTCGTCCATCAAGCGGGAAGGTGGTGATCCCGATCACCCCAATATTCAGTGGCATTGGGTCGAGAACAACAGTGCCTGGATGCGTGACAATGGTCCGGTCTATGTTATTGAGGACAGCACAATGCGAGTGCAGAACTGGGCTTTCAACGCTTGGGGAGGCGCCTTTGGTGCCAACATTCCTTTTTATCTCGACAACCAGGTGCCGAATAAGGTGGCAAACATTTTGGGTTTGCCAATCGAGGCGATCGACATAGTTCACGAGAGGGGTAATCTAGAGTTCAACGGCGTCGATACCGTGATGTTGAACTGGAGCGTAATCGGAGATTCGCGCCGTAATCAAGGGTACACAAAGGAGCGTGCGAATACTGACCTGAAAAGATACTTCGGTGTTTCGAAGGTAGTCTTTATCGAGGGTGTGCCTGAAGGCGACCTGACCAATGGTCACATCGATGGTATTGCACGGTTTATCAATCCGACTACTGTTGTCGTGGCTGACTGCGTGGGTAACTCCCAGTGCCGTGCCCCAAGCGACCCGACTCACGCCATATTCGATGCTGCCGCCGAGACTATTGAGGCTGCCGGTTTTACCGTGATTCGGGAACCGATTGAGGGTACACGAGACTACAAGGGCCACATTTTCGACACAAACTATATGAACTGGCTAGTTGGCAACGGCTTCGTCATTACGGTCGGCTTCGATAATCCAGAGACCGACGAGGCTGCTAGGGTTCGCCTTGAACGGTATTTTCCGGGCCGGGACATTTATGTGATCGAGGCGCTCGATTCGTGGGTCGCGGGGGGTGGTGTGCACTGTCATACCAACGACCAGCCAGCGATGTCAACGATCCGGTCACCTGTCCTATCAGACTAAAACAAAGTTCACGAACTTAAGGATGTGACTGGAAGTTATTCAGGCTGGTACCCTGAGCATTATCGAACGAGAACAACGACTCATGAGTACTGAAGAGTGAAGCCCACGTAGTAACTCCAATGTCTTCCCACTAAAACGAGAGAATCCCATTGTTATAGGTGGGAAACTCTTAGAAATTTAAAATTGAGTGGGAGGTACGTAGTAGAATAATCCCTGTATTAATAGGCTGAAGTGCGTTTTCGAGTGCGTGGCTACGAACCACGAGGTCGGGAGTTCGAATCTCTCCGGGCGCGCCAATTAATCGAATACTTACCGCCCATAAGAGAGCATCAACTGGGCCAATCAGAATAGCAAATTTGTGGAGTGATAACCATCGATTGGTTTGTGATTCCTCTGGTGAGAGACTACGAGGAGTCGCAGTGTCGCGGTAAGCTAATGACAGCGTGCGTTTGGGTAACAGTATTGTCGGGCCAATTTGGAAGGAAAACCACACGAAATCTAGGTACCCTTGCGTATATACTGTAAGTTACTTTCTCGCTTACGTTTGACCATTGAATGTTACGTAGATGACGAATTGGTACGCTCTCGAAACACTAAGCAACAATCGCGTAAATCACTATGCAGTTAACGGTGAAGATGGCGAACTAGACTATATTTTCAAACACATTGAACCGAGAAGTAAGTTTGCGGTTGAATTCGGAGCTAGTAGGGTAGAGCCTTCTGGACATCCGATGATATTGTGGATGATTGAGAAATATGGTTGGAAGAGTCTTTTTTTTGAGTGGCGAAAAGGAAAAGCACAAATTAATGCGAAAAAGTATAACGTCAGAAAAGCACTTGTTACCCCAAATAATATAAATAGGTTATTCAAGAAATATAAAGTACCGGTGGATGTTGACCTAGTTGTAATCGACGTTGATGGGCAGGATTACTGGATTTGGCAGGCACTAAGCTATCGTCCAAGTATTGTTATGATTGAGTTTAATCAAGGGTTACCAGCAAGACCTGCTGTCGTCATGCGTCGGGACGACAAACATTATAAGTGGAGAAATACTCATAGTATTTACTATGGAGCCAGTCTACTCGCGCTGAAAAACCTTGGAATTGAAAAGGGGTATGTCTTGATTGATAAAATAGGCAACAATCTCGTTTTTTGTCGAAACGACCTGATTGATGTCGATTACGATGTCAGCGTTGATTTACTCCATCCTCGCCCAATTCCGGAGAAGATTAGGGAGGGCTATGGTGCGGGAGTTAGGCGCTATGGGCTCGTCGACGATGAAAAATGGATTGAAGGGTAGGTGCATGTAACAGCGTTTTGTGTGTGGTGATAGATTATTCTGTCCAATTACCGTGTTATGAACGTACGTATCAGAGTGCCCCTTGGGATACGATCAGAGGTAGTTACTGTACCTCTTTGGTAGGGCAGGACTAAATAGTGGGTGTGGTAGGATTTGACATTACGGCTTCCGCTTAACAATTTGTCTTAAAGGGCTAACAGTTGTTTCTCCGCTGGCCCATTCAAAGTAGTCCAAACAATTCTAGAAGGATCGAAAGAGGCCCAAAGTAGAAATTCGTTGGGCTACCCAATGTACAATTAAGTCTATTGTTACCGGTGCAAACACGAAAATGAGTGCGTAGCTACGAACCACGAGGTCGGGAGTTCGAATCTCTCCGGGCGCGCCATAATTTCAATGACTTACAGCGCCCTTAAAAATTGCAAGTACCCAAAGAAAGCAAAAGTTCCAAAAAAATAAGAACATCAAGGTGGTAAGGGTGTAGGTGCTCGAGGTCGCTCGTAAATTCTATAAATGACCATCCCACTAACCGCAGTAATAACAATGATGCCTCCAAGCAGAGAATTGGTGCTTGGAATCTCGGATAGCACTAACCAAGCCAAGAGTACAGACAAAATTGTTTCTAAAGGTACTACTAACATGAACTCTGCTGCACGGATATGTCGAGATGCGACAACAAAGAGCGAATAATAAATCGGAGAAACTAGACCACCCCATAAGAAAAGAATCACGATATTTCCGCTACTCAACGAAGGACCGTTAAATGAGAAAGGAAGCGCAATTGCAGCTGCTATAAGGCTACCCGCCGCAAACATGGGGATCATATTTAGATCGCGACCCCAGCGAAGAATGACAGCAAATATGGAAACGGTGACTGCACATCCAATGCCTAGGCCGGCACCCTTCATACCACCTCCATTTAGATGACCAACGACCATAAATATGACACCAATTGCAGCCCCGATCATAGCGATCCAGGTAACTTTCTGAATTCTTTCCCGTAAAGTGGCCCAGGCAATCAAGGCTGTTAGGATCGGAATTAATGCAAGAGTAAACATGACGTCCGCAATCGGCGAATTGTGAAGTGCCATAGTCAGAAAGAGTAGACTTAGTCCAAAAGCTACGGCTCCGAAAATGCCTAGGCGGCCAATTTTCTTGAAAGCATTTATAACACCTGATCGGTAGGATAACGTAAGGCCCAAGCACAACATTAATCCGATCAGCAGGTGTCGCCAAAATACAATCTGCCAATCTGCCATATCTGCTAGTGCACGGATAAAGACTCCATTGAAGCTAGCCAGTGTTGCCGCTGTTATGAGGGTTGAAAATGCCAATTGGTATCGCATTGAGACAATCAGTTTTGAGTGTATGATTTGAAGTTTGTATATTATGGACCGGCATGCACTACGATCAAACCAAGAAAGTGATCAGCAGCGCTTTTGGCGGCATCGAGACTCCAGTCTGACCGACTGCGCAAGCGGACAGTACTTTTTTACGTGAACGATTCATGTCGAATAAGCAGTTGAGTCATTCGAAACTTGGCTGGATCAGAGTCTGATTTACAGACAGCCTCAGAACGCTTGGATCATGCAACTGCTTCACCTACGCAACAGTATTATCGGAACAAACCTACTGTTGTCTCTCCTCTGGCTCATTCAAAGTAGTCCAAATTATTTTAAAAGGGTCGAAAAAAGCCCAACGTCGACATTCATTGGGCGAGCCGATTCAGATTTCGAGAGATAAAGCCTTCTCTGGCGCAGGGAACTTGTGAACCAGATGCTCATCCTGCGTTACGGCGACAGTCCAGTATCTCACGTTTGCGTAACTTCTCAGACTATCGTAAAAAGCCCAGCAAGCGGCTGTTATTGTCTTTATGGCGTGATGAAGATACTGTCCGAGCATGGCGACAATGTCCCGAACACGCCCGGATCACGCAGCAGTCAAATCAAGAGATTTTGCTGTCCTGCCGCATCACCGTTTCGTCGAGTATCCTAGACTACCGTTTCCCCCAAGAGACGTAGGCTATTATCACTAGAATTATGACTCTAAAAAGCGCTGTTCGATTGTGTTTTCTGGAATGTCCTCCCTCTTTCATCGATAAACTTATGGCACACACCCGATTATGATAATGAAGCACCAACACGGCGTAATTGCAGAGTATCAACTAAATAGCGGTCAGCATTTCATCACCGAGTCTCGCGGGCAGGATTTCATTCGAATACTCGTTTCGAATTTCGATAACCTCAAGAATATTGATGACCCTATCTCACGAGAAATTTTGTTAAGTATTAAGGAGTCTGGTGAATTAAATTTCAATATCTCTGTTCATGAACAATTCTTTTGCCAAGGCCTCAAGAAACCAGAGCGTATACTTCAATATCTAACGTTCCGATATAAATTTGGTCTAGCGAGCCTCGAAAGGCAGGTCTTTGATGCGCCTCCGTTTATATTGGTCGAGCCAGTTAGTGCTTGCAATCTTCGGTGCCCCATGTGCTTTCAAATAGACAGAACTTTTACGAGAACGCCCTTTATGGGAATAATGAAATGGGATCTATTTACGAAAGTAGTGGACGAAGCAGATGAAATCGGTGTGGGTGCTATTACGATTGCTAGTCGTGGCGAACCAATGATGCACCCAAGATTCGCTGAGATGCTTAGCTATGTTGGTTCAAAGAAAAATATTTTTGAGCTAAAAACCAATACAAACGCGACATTCTTAACCGAAAAGATTTGTCATGAAATCTTTCAGACAGGAGTTACAACGATAGTTGTTTCGGCCGATCACTATATAAAGGATGATTATGAAACATTGCGTAAAGGGGCAAACTTTGAGGAGGTCGTCGCAAATGTCGCAATGCTCCACCGCATTAGAGAAAAGCATTACCCCGATTGCAAGACTGAAATACGTGTCTCAGGAGTTGATTTTTATCGAACCCTTGACAGGAAAAAGTTTGCCGAGTTTTGGGGAAAGTATTGTGATACTGTATCTTGTGGGCTGCCGATAGAAAGATGGGATACCTACAATAATGAGCCTCATCCGGAAATCAACTCTTCGTGTTCATACCTTTGGGATAGGATGTACATTTGGTTTAACGGAGCCTGCAATCCGTGTGACGCAGACTATAAGTCTTATCTGAGTTACGGCAATGTTGTAGATAAAACAATCATGGATGTCTGGAATGGATCCCCATTACGCGAGTTACGCCAAAAGCACCAAAATAAAGGGCGAAAAAACATCATCCCCTGCGATAGGTGCGGAATTGACTTCTCCGAATAGACACATCGGACTTATCGGAAACGGTAGCCAAGCTCATAGAATAAAGTCGGCCTTGCAAGTAGCGGGATTGAACCTAGATTGTATTTTCAAACCATCGCTGAGAGATGGTGACGATGGTGTAACCGATGATTTTGGGGAGATCCTAGCTTGTGACACCATTTTCTTGTGTTCACCTAATAATACACACTTCTACTATCTAAAAAGGTTGCTTGGTGAACGCTATATTTTTTGCGAGAAACCACCGGTGCAAAAACAAGAGCATCTTAGTGACTTGAAAGAGTTGGATAATGGTAAGGTTCACTACAACTTTAATCTTAGGTACTCAGAGCTAAGTAATTTCTTAGATAAAGCGCGGGAATTAGATTTCGGCGAACTTATATCCGCGAATATAACGTTTTCTCATGGTCTGGCGACAAAGTCCGATTATTCTGGGAGTTGGCGTGCCGATCCAGCTGTTTGTCCAAAGGGGGTATTCGAAATTGTTTCCATTCATGCAATTGATTTAGTTGGGTATCACTTTGATATAGAAAGCATTGCATCCAATGAATTGGCCAATCGATCAGGCGTTGGAGCTGGAGTTGATACTGCAAATACGGTAATTGCTCTAAGAAATGGAGGACGAGTCAATGTGTTTGCCACATACTTTGGCCCCTATTTTTTTCAATGGACATTCGTTTTCGAAAATGGCCTGTTTAATTTTGATTCAAATGGAATAACTCTTCGAGGCCCAAGAGATGTCTTCGATCAACGCGGATACTTCAAATTACCACCTGTCCTAACCCATAAGTCAATTGATTTCAATCTGGATCATGAGAAGTCAATTGAGTCGAGTGTTGCACTATTTCTAAAAACAGCACTGGGCGAAGAACAATTTGATCTGCGGAGCACGGAACTATCGTTCTTCTCTAACTCGTTGCTATTCTAGATTATCACCATGCGTCCAAATCAAAGACGCAACAGTATGATCGGAACAAACCAACTGTTGCCATGCCGTTGTCTCCCCATGTAAACCAATCGTAATTACGTTTATAGGGCCGTAACTGGCCCCAACTCGTATTTCGATGGGGGGAAATGTAGACTCTATGATTACCGGTGTAAACGCGAAAACGAGTGCGTGGCTACGAACCACGAGGTCGGGAGTTCGAATCCCTCCGGGCGCGCCATAAAAACAAGTCCTTACAGTAATTTGGGAAAATCCAACTCACTACTGAAACGCAACCCTCCCACTGAAATAGACATTCTTGTCGATGAGATCACTACTTGGGCAACTAGTGTGACTACTTCGATTGTTCAGCGGATACACAATGTGACTACATTAAGACCGCAATCGTCTTTAAATACTTGTTTAAAAGTGATATCGAAGAATCTGAAATTGCACAAATAAATCGATGAAATATTGACTTGAGCCCAGAATCTAAACTACTGTTCGTTCGTGCCTAAATAAAAAGCATACTAAGTTGGTTTAGAGGGGTGAATACTTATCCTACCTCGAAAAACTGGCAGAAATTACTAGCGAGGAGGCTGGAGGCTTATGTACTGGGTCTGGTTGATCATAGTGGTTATCGCTATTGTTTTGGCGATTGTTCTGTTAAACCGTTTTTACCGTAAAGCATCACGTGAAGTAGCTCTGATTCGAACCGGTCTTGGTGGTCAGAAAATTATTACCGACGGTGGTTTTCTGGCTCTACCATTTTTACACCGCGTCTCGGAAGTAAATATGAAGACGACTCGTCTTGAGGTGGTTCGCTCAGGCGATAAATCAATCATTACGACCGATCGTTTACGAGTAGATGCAACGGTCGAGTTCTATGTTCGGGTTGATCCCACTGATTCAGGTGTTGCGACTGCCGCGCAGGCTCTTGCTGGAAAAACATTTCGGTCAGAAGATCTCGCGGAGACTTTGGAAGGTAAGCTAGTCGATGCCGTTTTGTCTATCGCCGCCAACTACACTATGGACGAACTACAAAACGAAAGAGGACGATACGTTGGTCAAGTTGAAGATATCTTAAAACTAAATCTTGCCCAGAATGGATTGATACTCGAGTCGGTGTCTCTTACTCGTCTCGATCAAACTCCCTTCCATACACTTGATGAAAATAATGCTTTTAACGCGATTGGGTTGCGTAGGTTAGCTGAGATAGTGTCGACCAGTAAGAAAGAGCGTGCTGTAATCGAAGCTGATGCAGACGTCGCAGTCCGTAAGAGTAAGCTTGATGCTACAAAGGAACGTCTGAATATTGACCAGCAGGAGGAGGAAGCTCAAATTCAACAACGGCTTAATATTGAACGCGAGCGGGCAGCGAGTGACGCAACGATAGTAGAGGAGAAAACCGAGGCTGAGCAGCGTCAAGAATTTGCTCGCATAGAAAAGGATAAAGAGGTTAAGGCAAAAGAGATTCAATCCGGTCGCGAAATACGCCGAGCTGAGTTAGAGGCCACTCAGTCATCAGAGCTAAGACGGCTTGAGAGGGAGATTGTGGTTGCCGCACAGCAAGCAGCAGTAGCGCAAGCTCAGGTTCAGGTCGAGGAAGCAAAGGCCGAAGAAGTTCGGGCAAAAGAAGCTCTGGAGACTACAAAAGAAATCGCGGTAGCAGAACGCGAACGAGAGCTAGCCCTGATCCGAGCGCATGAACAAGCTGAAGTCGATGAAACCCGAGTTAGCAGTGAAACCGGTACGCTACTCGCAATGGCGAAGGCGGAAGCAGAAGCAACGACGACTCGGGCGGCGGCCAAGCGGGCCGAACTGCTGGCCAGGGCCGAAGGCGAAGCTGCAGTAATCGCATCAGAGAATAGTCAAAGTGATGACCTTATCGAGATGAAACTACATATGCGTAAATTAGAGATCCTACCTGACGTTGTGGAGAGCATGGTCAAGCCTGCAGAGAAAATTGATAGCATAAGAATCAATCACGTTAGCGGATTTGGCAATTCTGGTGGCGGTAGTGGTTCCGACACGAGTGGTTCGGATAAAGCCGTTGTCAATCAGGTGGTCGACGGCGTGCTGTCGATGGCATTGCAATTGCCAGCAGTCAAAAAACTTGGGGAAGAGATCGGTATCAATATAGGTGACGGGATAAAAGGTATTTCTGATCAAGTATCAGAGCTAGATGATAGTCAACCTGCACCGGAATCTTCTGAAGATCAAGAGGTCTTTGATAGGTGGAAAAGTGATCACGGTAAATAAGGATTTCGACGGCAAAGTAATCTGAGGTTTAGTTCGAGTTCATGGCAATTCTGGAGTGAGATTATTTAAACAAAACCAAGGGAGAATATGATATGACAATCAATCGAAGAAACTTTCTAAAAGGTGCTTCCGCAACCGCGGCAGTACTGACAGCCCCAGCTTTTATTGGGCAAACACAGGCGGCTGATGCGTTAAAGATGGCTGTGATCTTGGACCAGTCTGGTGGTCTTGATATTTATGGCAGACCAATGGTTGATGCGAGCCATTTGGCAGTCGAGGAGATTAATGCTGCTGGTGGATTATTGGGCAAACAGGTAGACCTAACGGTTTATGATCCCCAGTCGACTATCCAGTTTTATACGCAGTACGCAACCAAAGCTGCCACAAGCGATCGAGTAGATGTAGTCCAAGCTGGAATCACTTCAGCGTCGCGGGAATCGATTAGGCCGCTATTAAGTCGATATAAAACACTCTATTTTTATAATACGCTTTATGAAGGGGGTGTATGTGATACCAACAATTACTGCACTGGATCAACCCCTGGTCAGACGGTAGAAAAGCTTGTGCCCTATACAATGAATAAATGGGGTAAAAAGGTCTATATCATCGCGGCTGACTACAACTACGGCCATATCACTGCCGACTGGGTGCAGAAATATGTGAGGGATAATGGCGGTGATCCGGTTGAAACCGAATTCTTCCCTCTAGATGTTACCAACTTCGGACCTACCATCAAAAAGATTCAAGCTGCAAAGCCGGACATGGTCATGTCGGCATTGGTTGGCGGCGCGCACGTGTCTTTTTATCGACAGTACGCTGCTGCAGGTATGAGCAAAAGTGTACCTATAGCGTCTACAACGTTCGGAGTTGGCAATGAGCACCTGATGATCTCAGCTGAAGAGGGCGATGGAATGATCGTGGCCTACAGCTATTTTCAGGAAATAGAATCTGCCGCCAACAAGGCATTTGTAAAAAGATTTCAAGATCGATTTGGTGCTGATGCGCCCTATTTGAATGAACTTGCAGCTCGTCAATATGAAGGTATTAACCTGTGGGCCGAGGCTGTAAAAACGGCGGGAACCGCTGATCGAATGAAGGTCATTGAGGCCCTGGATGCACCAACAAGTATTAATGGCCCAAGCGGTAAGGTTACTATTGATCCTCAGACGCATCATGCGGTACAGAATGTTTATCTAGCTGAACTAAAAGATCAGAAGTTCAATATTATTCAAACCTATGAACAGCAGCAGCCGACCGATACTCAGTTGGTCTGTGATCTGATCGCAACACCCAATCAGTCAAATTTC
>Ga0315336_1007688_pt1 | contig 10127 bp, 8 predicted proteins | sample ASW5metaG_FD_204512 | JGI IMG/M metagenome (GOLD analysis project Ga0315336, IMG submission 204512) | Ammonia-oxidizing marine archaeal communities from Monterey Bay, California, United States - ASW #5 | ecosystem: Environmental > Aquatic > Marine > Intertidal zone | place: USA: California... | reverse complement strand
TTGTGGAGGCAGGGATCTTCAGGAAGAACCTTTAGCGCTGTCATGACGAAGCCCTCCGGATGTGGTTCGGTAGGTACTTCAGTGTACAGGACGAAGCCGGCGAGTGAAACCCTCGACAGGCTCGCCGTCGTTGCCCATAGCCTCACGAGCAGGAAAATTAACGACAGAATGCCTGTGCTTCATTGCGTGTTTGTTTATACTGCTCCTCGTTTTTTCTCGAGCGCCGGCGCGTTCCGTCGCTACACCTCTCACGAGTTCGAGTACAGGAGAAGTAGTATGATGCTTTGCCGTATATCGTGGATCCTCGCGGCCCTGTTCGTCGTCGCCGGCCCCCCGGCACAGGGCCATGCGTCGAAGCCCATCGACATCGGGTCGCGGCTGGAGCTGCTGCTGGACGACTACCTCATCGCGTCGATGCCCGGCCTTTCTTTCAAGCTGCATGAACCGCGGCTGGCTGAGCGCACGCTGGAGTTTGATGCTCCCTGGGAACAGCGGTACTGCGATTACGTCACCGTCTTCAAGGATGGGGATCTATTCCGCATGTATTACGCGAACCACCTCGACGCCGTCTTCTCGAAAATACCACCGGGCGAACGTACGGGCAAACTCTGGGCGGGCGAAAACCAGGTGACCTGTTATGCAGAGAGCCGGGACGGGATCCAGTGGACGAAGCCGTCTCTCGGACTTGTCGAGATTCAAGGTTCGACCGACAACAACATCATCTTGCACGGCGTGACGTCGCACAATTTCTCCCCGTTTCGCGACCCCCGGCCGGACATCCCTGACCAGGAACGGTACAAAGGGGTGGGGGGAGTAGACGACGCGGCCTTCGTGTATGCCTCTGCCGACGCGATCCACTGGCGAAGGCTGAGCGACAAGCCGATCCTTACGGATGACCACCCCGCCTACGAGCGGCTCGGCATCTCTCGCTGGGGGGAAGGGCTTCCTTACGCGGTTTTCGATTCACAGAACGTCGCCTTCTGGGACACGCGGACGCAGCGATACCTCTTCTATTTTCGTGCCTGGATCCCCAATGACCATACGGGCACCGCCAAGGGTAAAGGCCTCCGGACGGTACTTCGCAGCACCTCCAGCGATTTTCTCAACTGGTCCGACCTGGAACTGATCGATCTCGGCGGGGCCCCCGCGGAGCACCTCTATACGAGCGCGACGATCCCCTACTTCCGTGCCCCACACATCTATCTGTCGTTTCCCATGCGATATGCAGACGCCCATCCGCCCCTGGTCGACGATGTCGCTGGTGGTGGCGTTACCGACAGCATCTTCATGTTCAGCCGCGATGGCCTACGTTTCAGCCGACGTTATATGGAAGCGTTCCTGCGTCCGGGTCGCGACCGGCTGAACTGGACGAAGCACAGCGTCATGATGTCGTGGGGGCTGTTGCAGACCGCACCCGACGAGATATCGTTTTACGTCACCCAGCATCACGAATTGCCCAGTTCCCACCTTCGCCGCGTCGTCCTTCGTACCGACGGCTTCGTCTCGGTACAGGCTCCTCACGCAGGTGGCGAGTTCACAACCCGGCCGCTGCTCTTCTCGGGCCAACGTTTGGTGCTGAACGTTGCCACAAGTGCCGTCGGTAGCGTTCGCGTCGAAATCCAGGATGCCAATGGCAAGCCGATCGACGGCTATCGGCTGGACGAGTCCCGAGAGTTTTACGGAGACGAGATCGCAACTACGGCTAAGTGGAAAGACGGCGAGGACGTGGGAAAGCTCGCGGGTAAGCCGGTGAGGCTTCGCTTCCGGATGCGCGGTGCTGATCTGTACTCGCTGCAGTTCTCGACGCGGGAGAAGTGAAACTCCACCGTGCTTTGTCGTCCCCGATCCCCTGCCCGTGCCCGTCGTGGACTGACAGGATAGCGTACCGGTTCCATCGGCATCTCCAGAGTTCGTCATCGGCTCCTTCGAACGACGAGTCGGGGAGGGGCAGGGGGTCGGGATCGGGATCGGGGACGACAAAAACCCTATGACAAATCCACAAGCCCTTTGATACAACGCATCGGGCGCTTCTGGTTGTAGTAGTCCCGATGGTCGTTGCGACGGATCTCCTTCCAGGGGTGCCAGATGTGGTACACGTCGTTCTCCGTGTAGAGCACCTTGACCCGCGGGCGCGGCCGGTGGCGCATGACGCGATCCCGCAGATCGCTGTCCTCCCCGAAGTAAGGCCACTGGAAGACCTCGTCAAAGCCGTTCACGGCCTCGAACAGGCGCCGGTCGATGCCCATGTTGCGGCCGATGACCTTGGGTCGGTTCCGGCGCCGCACCAGCGTACCCCAGCGGCTCTTGCGCCCCCGGATGCGCAAAGCCTTCCGGTCGGCCTCCGAGCCGAGACTCTCGAAGGTGCCACGGTCGATGTCCTCCTCGGTGAGCGCCTCCGACGCCTCCTTGTCGAAACGGTATCCCCCCGCAACGTGAAAGCTCCAGGGCTCGTGGACGTCGAGGTGGCGCTCCACGAAACGCGCCGGCGGGATGCAGTCAGCGTCGCTGAAGATCAGCAAGGATTCGTCGCGTGCGCGTCGGACCGCCTCGTTCATGATGTGGTTCTTGCGCCACCCATCGTCCTCGTGCCAGACCAGCTCCAGGCGAATCCCACGCTCGGCAAAGACAGGCACCATGCTCTCAATGAACTCCGTCTGCTCCGGCCCGGAGCCGTCGTCGGCCAGGACGAGGGTGAAATCGCTGGTAGTCTGTCGGAGATACCCCCGGAACACGAGGCGTAGCAGGGACACCTGGTTGTAGGTGGCCAGAATGACGCGCGCGGTCGGCATGTTACCTAGTGTTCTCTCGCATCAGCTGGGTGCCGTTTATTCCGAGCCCGACAGACAAGACGTCACGGTATTTCCTAAGTTGTGCATTCAGGAGACCGGATCGCGTAGAACATACCGTGATTGGGCTTCCGCCGGTGCGGGATCACCTCGATGTCGAAGCCTTTCCCGGCCAGAAATGCCTCCAGGGCCTCGATGCGCGTGTCATCGGTGGCGGGGTTGACGTTGTGATACTCGCCGTGGATGCGCTGGATCCGCCCGAGAGTCGCATCGGAGGTCGCATAGAGGACCTCGTACTCCTGCCCCTCGATGTCGATCTTCAGAAGGCTGCACGTCTCGATCTCGTGGTCGGCAAAGATTCCGTCCAGTGTCACGGCGGAGACGTCATCGTACTCATCGGAGAGCTGTTCGTTACCCGTCGAAAATGACGAGTACGACCCCGACATGCCGGCGCCCCTGGGACGGTACAGGCGCAGAGAGCCGGGCTTGCCCGCCACCGCACGCTGCTCGATGGCGATCTGCAGCCGCTCCTCGGTGTTGCGGGCCAGACGTGCGAAGTTGACCGGGTTCGGCTCGAAGGCGAGGACACGGCGGGCGATCTGCGCCGCTCGCGCCGCGAACAGACCGATGTTCGCCCCCAGGTCAATGACGCACGGCAATACGCTCGCAGCGACTCCGCCGAGGCGGTACTCGTCCCGCAGGAAGATCCGGTGAAACATGTGGAAGTCCGCCCGCCCACCTTCCAACCAGAGCGGAGGCTCGCCCAGGAAGCGGACCTGGAGCTCCTCGCCAGAGCTCTGGCTCTTGCGAAAACGGACGATCTCCCAGGGATTGGCGGTGAAACGGCGGAGCTTGAAGAAGTCGGTGACATCCTCCCGACGCATTGGGTATGTTCCTGGCCTGGCCGCGCGGAACCGGAAAACAGGACGGATTATGGCCAGGCCCGGTCCGTGCATCAAGAGCCAAGTGTGACCGGGTTGCCGTGCTCGTCCAGGATTTTCGGTGGACCGGTATTATTCGGTGAACTGGAAGGAGAACAGCCTGCCATGCCGCAGGTAGAGCCGCAGTGCAACGGGTTTTCCCTCGAGCTTGCTAACGTCGGAACCGCCATTCCAGGTTACGGTATGCTGCACGCTGTCTCCCGTGACGGCGTCGGCATCGTCTCGGGTGAAACCGTTCAGCGGCTTCCCGTTGGCGTCCAGGATTTCGACCTCCAGGGAACCGCGCTGCGTATCGACATTCACCTCGAGCCGATCTCCGGACATGAGGAAGGGTTTGGTTGTCAAGGTACCGCTGGAACCTGTGTTGATGGATACGAATCCATCCAGCCGAAGTTTGGCGAGGCAGGCCGTTCCTCCCTGGATTTCTTGGCGGCGAGTCGCCCAATGCAGGCCGCTGAATCCCGTGTAGTAGATCCAGATTTCGTCCCCGACGACCATCGGACGGTGCAGGGTGTAGATCATGCCGTAGTCACAGTCGCCAGGTGTCTTGCCGTTGGGAATGAACGTCTCACGTTCGGAAACACGAGTCCAGTGGCGATCGTCGCGGCTAAACACCAGCTGCACGTCGACCCGGTCCTGCCATTCCTGCTGAGGTGTTTGCTTTTCGGGTCGCAAGACGTGATAAACCGACAGGAAGCCAATGTAGACGTCTTCGTAGATCATCCATGACATGTCGTAGAACTGCCGATGACCCGGCGGATCGCGTTCGCCGGCCTGCAAGATAACCCCGTATCGGGTCCAGTTCTCGAAGTCGTCGCTTTCACTCTGTAATACCTGACGTTCGTGCCCGCTGGGGGTGATGGCGTTGTGACGCGAGTGGGCGATGTATTTACTCAACTTCGAATCCCACAACACAGGGTGCAAGCTGTCACCTTTCGGGATGAGATTCCCTTCAGTGACGGTTCTCCAATGCACTCCATCCGGAGAGAAACCCACGCCTACCGGGGAACCATTGCCTTTACTGCAATAGAGCATCTTGTAAAGGCGCGCGGGGTCGGTTTCATGGACGTCCTTGAACACCCCCGGCGCCATTTCACCGGCTCCCGTAGTAAGAACGATGTTATTGCGCCTCGAGCCGTTGTACTGGACGAGCCCCAGATCAGGCAGCGTCCAGTGGAAACCGTCCTGGGAATAGGCATAGGCCACCACATTGTTTTTCCAGTCGTACGTGGCGCCCTCATACCACATCTTGAAGAGCTTTTCCTTTTCATCATAAATCACACTGCCCTGTGCAATAACCAACTCCTTGCCGCCGACCGGCTGGGGCGGATGGAGCTGGATGACGGGATTTCCTTCGTACTTTTCCGGTTGGTTCAAGACGCGAAACACGCCGTCCAGGGACTCTACGACGTGGTCATCGATCAACAGTTGCTTGGTGGCGCCAATCTCGAGAGGTGGCGCCGGCAAGAGTCGCCCGGCGCTTAGCACGACCAGCAGAAGGACCCTTCGTGGGACGAACCGTGGCCCCACTATGGGGGGAAACCGCCCAGGAAAAGGTGCGCGTAACCGTAATTGACCAATCCCGGCTCACAATAGATCGAAACATAGCCAAAATCAGCCTCGCCTATTTCCGCGGGGATTGGGTAGACGAGCGTTTCGTTGACGAAGTTAGTCCCGAAAAGGTCGGGGCTAATGGGAGTACCCGACCGCTCCTCGTCTTGGTCCCGGCTCCTGTGAAGCCAGACCACAACCCCTGGGAGTCCTCCACCGTTATAGGAAAAGTTCGTGATGCGAATAGTGTGGTCGCTTAGATGCTCCACCTTACCGCTCACCGCATAGGCTTGCACAACCAAGGTTCCGTGTCGCAGCGCTTCAGGTTCTTCGGACACCCCGAGACAGCCAAGAGAATCTGGCGTCGGGTCCGCGCCAATCGCAGGGTAGGGTTCCGGGGGCAGTTGGGCGCCCTGGAAAAGGAAATTCAGCAGGAAAATCGGGTCAGCGATGTTGAGCTGTCCATCGTCGTTGCAATCGGCCGCATCGTGGCAGGCTGGCTGAGTTGATCCTCGAAATATGTAGTTGAGGATGAAAACGGCGTCGGACAAATCTACGCCGCTGTCGGAATTCGCATTTCCGCGGACAAACGGAATATCTTGAGCCCATGATGGGCTGGGCAAAAGGAGAAGTCCAAGGAGGCCAACCCACATTGCCACGGTTCGTAAAGGTTTCACACGCGCCATCATGTCGTTACCTCCCGACCCAAAAGCCGACCGCCGCGATGAACCGGTGAGAAACCCAGCTCACACGGTTCTCCCTACAAAAGAAGCGAAAAGGAGATAACTTGTTTTTGCCCCCACCCTCGCTCCGTCATCTCCTCGTTTGGAAACCATGCTACCGGCGGGAATCGAGTCCTGCAAGAGCGCAGCTGCAGTTCGAGCCCGTTTCGCCTACCCCGCCCTCCGGTGCCGGAAGCGGTCGATCGCAACGGCCCCGATGATGATCATTCCCGTGATCATCTCTTGCGTGTAGTTCGAGAAGTCCAGTTGAGTGCAGCCCGACCGGATGACCGTTATGACCAGCGCCCCCGCCAGGGAACCCAGCAGCGAGCCCTCGCCACCAGAAAGGCTGCCCCCGCCGATCACCACCGCGGCGATCACGTCGAGCTCCAAGCCAACGGCAGCGATCGGAGAGCCCATATTCAAGCGGGAAAACTGCAGGACCCCAGCCAAACCCGCGGTCGCCCCGCACAGCGCGTAGACCAATATTTTCACCCGGTTGACTCCCACACCACAGAGTCGCGCCGTCGCCTCGTTGGAGCCGACCGCAAAGATGTGCCTTCCCATCCTCGTATAGTGGAGAAAAAAAGCCGCCAGCACCGTCAGAGCGATCAACACCCAGACGCCTGGGGGGAGCAGCATCCAAGCCCGCTCCTCCGACACCGACGCAAGCAAATCGCCTAGCCATGTCCGCGGCGCGTCGATCTTTTGTTCTTCACCCAGGTACTTGGCCAGCCCGCGAACGATCAGCAGCATTCCGAGCGTGCCGATGAAGGGAAGCACTCTCAGCCCCGTGATCACCAGGCCGCTCGCCAACCCGCAGAGTGCTCCAGCCCCGATTCCCATCAGCGCGGCGCCAAGAGGGCCGACGTCCCTGTTCAGGAGCATTGCGGTCACCATGGTTGCGAGCGCCACGATCGAACCGACGGATAGATCGATACCCGCCGCGATGATGACGAAGGTCATGCCCACTGCCGCCGTGCCGACCACCGCGGTCTGGCGCGCCATGAGCTCGAGATTCGTGGCCGAGCTGAAACTCCGCGGGGCCGTGGCTGCAAACAACCCGTACACCAGCAACAGAGCCAGAAGCGGTCCAAGCTTGTTCAGCCAGTAGCGCCAGCGCCGCCCTCGCAACACGTCTGTCGGCGCGCGCAGGTCTCCGGCGCCGTGCCCGCTCATGCCGCCGACTCCTGGCCAGTCGCCTCCAGCATCAACTTGTGTTCCGTGAGCTGGGATGCTGGTCGCGCGGGCCCCAAACGACCTCGATGCATGACGGCGATGCGATCACAGACACCGAGTAGCTCAGGCAGATAGCTGCTGACCATCAAAACAGCGCGAGGCGGTCGACCACGGCTCGGGTCGCCAGTCGCCAGCTTGTCGATCAACTGGTAGATCTGTGCCTTCGAGCCGACGTCAATGCCGCGCGTTGGCTCATCGAGGAGGAGCAGATCCACGTCGTGATGCAGCAACCGCGCAATCGCCACCTTCTGCTGATTGCCGCCCGAGAGGTCCATCACTCGCTGTCGTGGGTGGCTGCAGCGAATCGCCAACTCGTCGATCCAGCGCTGCGCCGCGCGGTTCTGCTTGCGGGGCTGGATCAGTCCCGCCGGCCCCAGGCCGTCGAGGCGCGACAGGGTCATGTTGTCGGCGACGCTCAGCGAAGTCGCCAGACCCTCCGTCTGTCGCGCTTCGCAGACAAGGCCCGCTCCTTGTGCCCAGCGCCGGGCTGGTGAGCACGGTCCGACGTGAGTGGCCAGACGAACGCTTCCTTCGCGGATGGGATCCAGTCCGAACAGCGCGCGAAGGAGCTCCGTCCGACCAGCACCGATCAACCCCGCGATCCCGAGCACTTCACCTCGACGAAGCGACAGCGACACCGCCTGCGGCTTGGACACACCGGCAAGCCCGTCGACCTCGAGGATGACATCGCCCGCGACACGCTTCGAGCGAGGGTACAGATCTCCGATCTCTCGACCAACCATGAGGCGGACGATTCGATCGGCCGTCGCATCGCTCATCTCACCGCCACCAATGGTTTTTCCGTCGCGCAAGACTGTGAACCGATCAGCAACCTCCTGAACCTCTTCGATGAAGTGCGAGATGTACACAATGGCGAGCTGTTGCTTCTTGAGCCGGCGGACAAGAGCGAACAGGCGCTGCACGTCTTTCTGGCTAAGGCTGCTGGTCGGTTCATCCAGCACCAGTACTCGACACCCGACAGCGATCGCGCGCGCAATCTCCACCAGTTGTTGCGCACCGATCGGCAGTTCTCCGACAGGCACGTAAGGGGGAATCTCCTCGTGTTCAAGCTGCCTGAGCGCTTCGACCGCTGAACGACGCATCTCGCGGCGACGGAGCAAGCCGCATCGAGTCGGCTCCATTCCCAGCAAGATGTTCTCCTCGGCAGAAAGGTGTGGTGCCAAGGACAGCTCCTGGTAAATCATCGAGACACCGGCGCGACGGGCGTCGAGAGGATTCCGCGGAGAGTAGGGCGTACCGTCGAGGAACATGCGACCTCGATCGGCCGCGTGGGCTCCACTCAGCACCTTCATCAGGGTACTCTTTCCCGCACCGTTCTCCCCCACCAGAGCCTGCACCTCACCCGCGCGTACCGCGAAGTCCACACCGTCCAGCGCCACTGTGCCACCGAAGCGCTTCTGTACCCCGTGCATCTCCAGGCGAGGGGGCAGCCGAGAACCCGTCTCTACTGGCTGCTCAGCCATCTGTCCAGATCGGGCTCCACCAGGTTTCGGTTCTCCGGATCATTGACGTTTTCCCGTGTAATGACAAACGCCCCCGTATCGACATGAGGCGTCACCTCCTTGCCCTCGAGATGGTCGACCATGGTCTTGACCCCCAGGTAGCCCATCTTCATCGGGTCCTGCACGACGAGCCCGTCGATGCGGCCCGTCCTCAGGCCCTCCACAAGCGGAGCCGAAGAGTCGAAGCCGACGTGCTTGACCTTGCCGGTGAATTTGCCTGCCTCCATCGCCAGCATCATGCCGTGACTGACGGGCTCGCAGGACGTGAAGATGCCATCCACGATGAGTCCACCATCGGCGGATTTGAATTTCGCCAGGAGTTGCTCCGCTTTCGGACGGGCAACGTCGACGGTCGCGCCCGTTCGCTGATTGGAGCTAAGAACTTCGATGTCCGCATACCCTTTGATGGCGTCGAGGAAACCGCGTTCACGGTTCATGGTACTCGACACGCCCTCGTTGTGGCGCAACATGATGACCTTACCTTCGCCACCGAGGAGATTTGCCAGGTGGTGGCCACCGGCCAGACCACCCTTGTAGTTGTCCGTGGCGATGAAGCTGATATGCCGATCCGATTTCAAGGCGGAGTCGAAAATCACCACGGGAATTCCTTTGCCAACGGCATCCTCCACGACCGGTGCAAGGGCGATAGCGTCGACCGGCGCGACGACCATACCGTCTACATCGCGAACAATCAGGTTTTCGAGCAACGCGATTTGCTGTTCTCGGTCGTTGACCTGTGGGGCCTTCCAGATGATGTGCACGTTGCGTTCCCGGGCCGCCTTGATGGCCCCTGCGTGGATTGAATTCCAAAACTCATGTACGGAGCTCATCGGGACAACAGCGATCGTGTATTTGGCCGCACCTTTAGCGCTGGATCCGCCACTATCCGTACAAGCACTCAGGCCGAGGAGCAGCGCCATGCACAATAGGGCTTGTATTCTTCCGATCCCGCTATCCATCCTGTTGGGGCTCCTCTTCCGGGTGATTGGTGGTTGGATTATCCTCGCACTACGGTTTCCCGTTGACAATACTGTACCCTTTTCTTTTGCAAGAGACACCGCGGCGACAGGAGGATTTTCTATGGATGCCGGTGAAAAGGTGCAGGGCTCAGACTGGAGCGGCATCTATCAGGCTGCGCTCGCTCAAACGCACCTTGAAGTACCCTACCGTGAGATGGGGCCCCACTACGGACTGGAGGAGGTCCAGGCAGCCGTGGAAGCAATGCGGGGCGACATCCTCACGCTAGGGCCGTATCTCAAGCTTTTTCAAAGCGAGTTCGCCGAGTATCACGACTGCAAGTACGCCTTCGGAGTTTCCAGCTGCACGGGAGCGTTGGAGATAGCGACTCAGCTATTGGAGATCGAC
>Ga0315336_1007687_pt1 | contig 10130 bp, 5 predicted proteins | sample ASW5metaG_FD_204512 | JGI IMG/M metagenome (GOLD analysis project Ga0315336, IMG submission 204512) | Ammonia-oxidizing marine archaeal communities from Monterey Bay, California, United States - ASW #5 | ecosystem: Environmental > Aquatic > Marine > Intertidal zone | place: USA: California... | reverse complement strand
GGATATCGAGGCGGAATCCGGCACCGAACAATTCCGGGTGATCGTGGATGGCATCGTCCAGCCCAACCGGCTCTTCGTCACCGGGAGAGAAGTAAATGTGCTGGCATCCGGACTCCCGGCGGGCGTTCATACGCTACGGGTGATGAAAGAGACCTGGGAGGGGGAAAAAACCTTCTTCCATGGCCTGGAAATAACCGGTACGGGACTTGTGTCTCCGCCGCCCCGGCCTGCGCTGCGAATTGAGTATTTCGGTGACTCAAACATGGACGGGTCGTCGAGCTATTCGGAAAAAGATTCCGGCGGCATGGGGACCTACTACGCATTTCCGGCCATGGTTGCCCGCATGCTCGGCGCCGAGATGAACCTGCAGGCCGTTGGCGGCGCCAAACTCGCCCAGAACGGAGACAACAGCGTCCGTTCATTCATATTTTCACAGGATTACTACACCCAGAACAGCAACTACCGCAGCGGATTCGACCCCCACATCATCGTGGTGAACGCCGGGGCGAATGATCTCGGCGCCAGCAAAAATGCGATCAAGAACAGGTACAAGAGCGTGATCGCCGATTTGCGTACCGTGTACGGAATTTCCCCTCATATCGTCCTCTTCAACGCCTATGGATGGGATGTAAACGAACCGGCCGAGTACATTCAGGAAGTAGTCGACGAAGTAGGCGGCAATCTTTCCGCATGCGAGTACTCCTGGCTCTGGGAACAGTGGCACGGCTGCCAGTGGGACCACTCGGGCGAGGCCCATCAGCTCATGGACCACCTCGCCGAAGTCAATCCCGCGTGGGCCCAAGTCGCTCCGAACGACATCATCGATGGTTTCGGTCGGAATTTTGATGTGGCCAACGGAAGTTTTGAGCACAGCGCACCGTTCGGCGGATTCGGGTGGCGATACAGGCTGAATGGGGTATCGAGAATTTATGATCCGCCTGCCGCCGTAGATGGCGATTACTACATTCGGCTTGATCAGAGTGAGGAGGTGCATCAACCCATTGACGCGACCGGCGACGCCCTTCCCGGCGGAACAATCAACGATCAGAAATACTACGTCACGGCGATGATTCGCAGTTCCTCCCCCGGCGCGGTGGCCCAAATCAACGCGGATTTCGAGGGTCAGCAGTTGTACAATCGCGCGAATGCGGTCACGCACTCCTTCGCGGTGGACACGACCTGGCGCCAATATTCAGCGGCATTCGCAGCGCCGAACGGCACCTGGAAGACCTTTGTGGAGTTGCGGGCGGATGCCGGCACGGTGGAATTCGACAATGTTCGAATGAGCAATCAGCCCCGGGTAAGTGGATCGCAGCCCTCTCCTTCCACGTTTCGTCTCTCCTGGCAGTCCGCTCCCGACGCCGTGTATGAGATCCAGGAAAGCGGGGACCACCTCTCCTGGCCGGTGTCGAATACTGTCACCGGGGATGGGAGTTACCTGTTCGACGACACCGTAATCACCGGGAAAATTCACGGATCGTACCGGCTACGGGTCATCAATTAGTACATCGTTGGCGTCAGGTACCCTGGTGTTCCAGGCGATATGTGAGGGGGGTGACACCGATCTCCCGCTTGAAGATCTTGCCGAAATAGGCATGGTGTTTGAATCCGCACTCCTCCGCCACCTCAGAGATGCTCATACCGGTATGCTCGAGCAAAAAGCGGGCCTGGTTCAATCGGACCAGCGAGAGTTCCTCGTTCATCGTTCGCCCGACAGCGTCCTTGAATCGTTCCTGCAGAAGCCTGCGGCTTATGTGCGCGCGCTTCACGACATCATCGACGGTGACGCCCTCGCAGGCGTGCTGACGAACGAACTGGAGTGCGTTCGCAACGATCCTGTCATCGATGGCCAGGGTATCCGTCGAGTTCCGGGTTTCTACGCCTCCAGGCTTGATCTGGATAGGCCGCTCCACCCAGGTTCCACCCTTCATCAGGAAGTCCAGCAGTCGGGCTGCCTCGTAACCCACCTGAGTATCGTCGGGAATCACACTGCTCAGGGGCGGATCGCAGACCTCGCACAACGGCACATCGTTATCCACCCCGACAACCGCTACCTCGGCAGGCACTTCCATGTCGCCCTTCCTGCATGCGTCCAGCACCCTGCGGCCGTGCTGATCATCGCTTGCAAATATGCCGACGGGTTTGGGTAGAGAAAGCAACCATTCCATGAGAGCTTCCTGATCCCGCTCCCAGATGTATTCCATGGGATCGTCACCCACCGGGTAGGCATGCAGATGGCAGGGATATCCTTCCTCCTTGATGATCTCCGAAAAAAAGTCACGCCGCGCGGCGGACCAATGGTAGGACTTTACACCGCAGAAACCGAAACAGCGGTAGCCTCTCTCCAGGAGGTGATCGGCAGCCATCTTTGCGAGCCCGTATTCATCGGGACGAACCAACGGAAAGGTGCTGCGCGGAACGGATCCCTGAATGTCCACGACGGGCACGTTCAGGTCGCCGAGAGCGTCGGCGATCTGCTCGCTCTCAATCCGCGCGATCACGCCGTCGCAACTCCAGGAGCGGATCCACTCGGGGAAGTACAGATCCGTATCCCGGAATTCGTGGAACAACGACCAGGGACCTTGATCTCGAACGTACCGGCTAATCCCCTGCAGGTTGTTCCTTCCCGAGGCATGCGACGTTCCGGCGATCAAGGCGACGGTGGGCAAACTCGGTTTCCGAACTTGAATTTTGCGTGACGGGGACATGGCTCCAGATCCCGGTGTCGTGACTTTCGGGAGAATTCCGCGGGGTTCGAATGGGCGATCCCAAATTGCACACCCTTTTCCCGTGGGGCAATCTGCGTTATGAGTCAAAAAATGTCAAGAAGTTTTATGCGCGGCGCAGGGCTGCCATCGACGTGTCTTCGCGACGGAGAGTGCTCGTGCTCCAAGAGTTACGACGTGAATGATCGGCGGGGTCCAGCCCGGGGAACCCCGTGGTTCTCACGTCGGAACTTCTTGCAAAGACAGCATTTATACAAAAATTTTCCGAAACGTTATATCGAAAAAAGGCAATGCACGTGGTAAACTGCAATACGTTGAACAACACAAATGGAGAAGGGTCCAGCATGACCACAGCTAGAATCAGATTTACCGGAGTACTTCTTGTCACATCGTGGCTTGGGTTCGCACTCCCCGGTTTCGGGGCTCAGATCGGATTGAATTTCAGCGGTGGAAGGCCTGGAGACCCGGGATTCCCCCCCATTTCCGTCACGGGTACGGCCGGAGCATCTGACGACATTGATTACACGCAGGCCAACTGGAACAACTTGCCGGGAGGACTTGGACAGACGAACCTTGTGGTGGACGATTCCGGGGCGGCGGTACCGGGCATTAGTGTCTCATGGACCACGGGCAATACCTGGACGCATGCGCTGCTGGGTCCGACCGAAGATGACGCGTTGATGTACGGGTACCTTGACGACGGCGGAACCCCCACCCCGACGGGAGATGACTATGGCAGCTGGGTCATTGCCACCAACATCCCATACAGCACGTACCATGTGGTGATCTACGCCGCAAGCGACGACACGACCCCCGGCACGGCGCTGGGTGGCTACGCGGTGGGCCTGCCGGACGGACGATTACTCACCCGACGGACCTATGGCGCTCACCCGGGAGAATTCGACAGCTTTTTCGGCTGGCATCGAATCCCGCCCGACCAAACTGATCGCGATGCTGTGGTGGCCGATCCGTTCACCTTCGAAGGCGATCACGTGGTGTTTCCCAATCTGACCGAATCCAACCTGATGATGATTGGCATTTTTGAGGATGGATCGCCGTGGGCTTCGCGTGGTACAATCGCTGCCGTTCAGATCGTCGATGCCAGTCTCGCTGACTCCGATCTGGATGACCTGCCTGACGAGTGGGAATTGATCCACTTTGGCAACCTCACCAGCTGGACGGGGGCTGACGATCCGGATCTCGATGGACTGGTGAATACCGGGGAACTGGCCCATGCGTCGAACCCCAACCTGGTGCATAGCGATACCGATTCGCTGACCGACGAGGAGGACGTCCGAATCGGGTTCAGCCCGGCTCTCGCCGATACCGACGGAAACGGCATCTCGGATGATGAGGATGTCTTCAGCGGTCCCGACACCGATGCGGACGGATTGTTCGATCGATGGGAAATCCTCCATTTCGGCGACCTGAGCAAGAAGGCCACCGCCCCGCCCAACAATACGGGTGACCCCGATGGTGACGATCTCGACAACATTGATGAGCAGGCCGCCCGGACCGACCCCAACGACGAGGACACGGACGATGACAACCTGTTGGACGGGGTCGAGACCGACAACGGTCCGGGTTCCTACGTAAGTCCCTCCGACACAGGCAGCGATCCGCTCGATCCCGACACCGATGGCGACAGCCTTTCCGATGGATCCGAAGTGACGGCTAATCCGTTCGTTACCGACCCCACGCTCAATGACACAGATGGCGATACCTGGCTGGACCAGGTGGAAATCGCAGCCGGGTCCGACCCGACTGACCCCGGCGACACCCCGGTACATGTGCCAAACCAGTTTGCGGTCAACTTCCCCATGGACAACTGCGGCTGCGACCCAGGAATCGCCGGGGCGGACTTCCTACTGGCCGCCAACGACACTGCGGGAGCGCCGAGCTTCGAACAGGAGAACTGGAATAATGCTCCGATCCCTTCCGGTTCCGGCGCTGTCAACGATCAGATCGCCGTGGTGCTGGATGAAAACGGGGTGGTGGTACCGGGCGTGCTGATCGAATACCAGGCGGCCAATACCTGGCGCGTCGACGGCAACGTTTCATTGGTCCAGGTCGATACCAACGGGGTCACCAACATTACCGTTAATGGCGACACCCGGATGATTTCCGGTTACCTGGACGACGGCGCGCATGGCACCGGGCAGAATGTCGTGACGGGACCCGTTGTCAACGTATCGGGTATTCCGTATTCGCATTACGACGTAGTTGTTTATTTTACCGGTGACGAGGGAGATTCGAGTCTCCTTTCCAGGTACACCGTTGAGGACGGGAACGGCCAGACGCCGCCCCTGATCGGCAACCCGCGGTTCGCCAGGAACCTGATCCCCAAAGTATCCGAGTACCTTGAGGTTCCGCCGAACTCCACCAGCGGCCTCTCCGCACAGCGCGGAAACTACGCCGTGTTCAGAAACGTGCGGGAAAGCACCCTGAAGATCCTGGGGGTCAAGGGTTCCACGTCGGATGGGCGAGCGCCATTGAACGGCTTCCAGATTATCAGTCGGGATCCGCTGGACTACCCGGACCTCGATCTGGACGGGATGTTTGACGATTGGGAGACCAACAACTTCCCCGGTATGACCATTTTCGAGATCCTGCCCGGCGACGATCCCGACATCGACTTGCTCGACAACCTGGGTGAGTTCCAGGCAGACGCCGACCCCAACGACAACGATACGGATGATGACACTCTCCTCGACGGCGAAGAAGTGAATACGATCGGATCGGATCCCACCAAGGCGGATACCGATGGTGACAGTCTCGGTGACGAGGTAGAAACCGACACGGGGACTTTCGTGAATGGCGCCGACACCGGATCAAACCCGCTGAACACCGATACGGATTACGACGCCCTGTTGGACGGAGATGAAGTCAATTCACTGGGAACGGATCCGAACAAATCAGACTCGGATAGCGACACCTTCGGTGACGAAATAGAACTCTCATTCGCCTCCGACCCGACCGATAGCAACAGCACGCCGGCCGTGCTGGGAGGCCTCAGTTTCCAGCTGCGGGATGAAGCGTATGACACGGCGGAATTTCCCGAACAGCTGGCAACGAACGACGTGGCCGGCTTGATTCCGCTTCCGTTCTGGAATGACGTTTATCATACCGCGCCCCAACCGTTGTCCCCGGTCGACAATAACGGAAATGCGGCCGGACTCGATGTTCGCTGGTCACTCAGTGCTACGTGGTTTCCCTTGGATTGGGACTATTCCTTCCCGGACGGACGCATGGGCGCCGGCTACTTCGACGACGCGGATCTACCTTCAATCTCCGGTGACGGCGGCGTCGACGGAGACGGGATCGGCGTGAGTGTGACGGTCAGCAATGTCCCCTTCGCAAACTATTCCGTGATTCTCTACCGTGACTCCGACGAGGGTCCCGCGGGACAGTACGGAACGTACACCGTAAACGGCGTTTCCAAAACCATTGGTGATACAACGATGTTTGTTACTCTTGGAAACAATACACCGTCAGGCTGGCATCTTGACCGAACTGCGCTGACCTTCCATGGTTTGACCGACAGCACCATGACAATTCGCATCCAATCCGGGACCGGAGGTCAACCCCGCGGTCCGCTCTGCGGGTTCCAGATCCTCAACGTTGTTCCCACGGTGGATCCGCCCACAATCACCGACTTCCTGGTAAATTCTGTTGGTCAGACCTACCAGATCTCATGGGAAAGTACCTCGGGTACGGTTTACAAGGTGGAATCGGAGGGCGATTTAGTGAGCGGACCCTGGACTCAGGAAGCCGGGGCCGGATCAATCACTGCGACCAATGAGACCACCACCTGGTCCGGTTCGGCCACCAATGACGCCGCCAACTTCCGGGTAATTCGAAACCCTGCGCCTTGACATGCAGCACTCTATGGAATCGAGAGAATACTCACGCACCCCGCTCAGGGGGCACGAAAGGTCCGCAATGAAACGAAATTCTTGGTTCAGGCGAAGAAATGCCGATCAAAGAAACGGGACCGCTATGGGCTTCACTCTGATCGAACTCCTGGTGGTAATCGCCATTATTTCCATTCTGGCAGCGCTGCTCGTGCCGGCCGTCCAAAAGGCCGTGGACAAAGGTAGATTCGTTCTCTGTACGAGCAACATCGGGCAGTTGGCTCTGGGAGTGAACCTATTCGCGGTTGACCACGAGGGCTCGTTGCCCAGTCCGAACTGGGGCCCCAGCAGTGTCGGATGGTTATTCTATCGAGGCAGAATGGATCGTCCCCAATATGTTGAGTTGGGCCAGCTTTGGCCCTATTTGAACGTGCGGAGTACCTATCGGTGCGCGGCAGATCCCGCGCCGTCATTGGATGACGCGACGATTCCCAACCGGCCTCAGAACTCGAGGATGATTACCAGCTACTGCATGAATGGATCGGTGGTCTCCTACGGAAGGAATGATAGCTCGTTCGGAAATTTCACTACGTTTCTCATTGAACAATTTAACGGCAGCGACATCGCCTTCTGGGAGCCGGACGAAAACAAGGCCGGAGGATGGTGGTGGGACGGATCCAATTATCCTTCTGAGGGCATATCATCCCGCCATTACGATCAGGCCTCGGTCGCGAATTTCGATGGCAGCGCCCACGCGATGCTTGTGGAGGAGTTTTACGCCATGGCCCAGGACAATCCTGAGGCGCGCACTCCGCGTGGGCGGAACCGACTCTACAACGTTCCCGGATCGCCCAACGGAGATTGAGGTTGGGCACATTCCTGATTCTCGTCGCGCTGGCACTGATCATCGGGGCGGCCCTGCTTCGCAAACGTGAGGAGGCGAACCGGATCCGTCTCGGGCTGATCTTCGCGGCACTTGCGGCATTGGGGCTTGGCCTGATCATCCGCTCAGGCACATCGGAGCCGGATCTGCAAGAGTATGAAGAGTTGGCTGGATACCGATTGGGTAAACTTTTACTGGAACGGGTGGATGGAAGAGGTCCCATCCTGGTCCTGCGCAGTCCCACCGATCTCCAGTCCGAAGAACCGACCGCGGGCCGGTGCCGCGGGCTACGGAGTGCCTGCTCCAGCTATACCGTAATCGAGGCTGGACCCGATCCTCTTGAGCTGGGTCCGCCCTCCGACGATTTTCAGATTCTGGAAGGCGAGAACTGGACCGAAGAGATCGTACCCTGGTGCGATCAGTATCCCAGCGCGGTGGCGGTCGTCTCGCTGCTGTTCGAGTTTCCGCCACTGGCAACCGTTTGGGACCAAGATCTGCCACTGCTCTACGGATTCGCTTCCGGCCCGTCATCGGCTTGGACCCACGCCATGCGCGCAGGCCAGTTGCAAGCAGTCGTTCGCTACAAGCCTGTCGCCGGGGCGCCCAGTCTTCCTCCACGAGGGGCATCGCCGGAACAAGCATTCGACCACCATTTCGAACTGGTTACACCTGAGAATCTCGAAGGCGTGTTGGGCAATGAACTGTAATGATGACAATGCGTCACCGGCACAACAGACTCTCTGCAGCATGTGGTGCGGCCCTATTCCTGGGATGTTCAGTTTCGATACCCGCCGAGACGCTTTCGGTGAATCTTGACACGGGATGGGTCTTGAAGACCGGCGACGACCCGGCCTGGTCGGACCCTTCCCTTGATGACTCGGACTGGCACCCCACCCGGGTCGGCATGCCCTGGGAGGAGGCCGGATTTGAAGGCTACGACGGACACGCGTGGTACCGGACGCGCTGCGTGATTCCGGAATCCTGGCGCGATCATCCGTCGGATGAGAGTTTCGGTGAAGGCCTGATGCTGTTGCTGGGGCCGGTCGACGACGTGGATGTGACCTATTTCAACGGGGTGGAGATCGGCCGGACGGGTCGCATGCCTCCGGACTACGACACGGCCTATGCTGAGGACCGGATGTACCGAATTCCCCCCGACGCGATTCGGTGGGGGCGGACAAATGTCGTGGCAGTCCGCGTGTACGACGGGCAGGCGCCGGGTGGGATCTACCGGGGGCCAGTCGAAATTCGTCCGCCCGCGTTGGTGGATTTTCTCCAACCGGGCCTTCAACCCGGAACACCGGATGGCGTTTATGACGCTTCGAATCCGATGGTCCTGTCGTGTTCCATCTCCAATCAACTCCCGGGCGCGGTTGGCGTGGCGCTCGAAGCCACTCTTCAGAGCGACGGGAACGGAGAGCCCCGGATCCTGGAACGCATCCGGGCGCAGGTAGATATCGACGGGAAGGCGGAGGTCGCCACGCCGCTGGAATTCCACCCTACCGATCCCGGATTCTATCGGGTTGCCTGCAAGCTTGGGGATCGTGACTCAACACGGAAGTCTACTTCCATGATCGTGGGGTACGCCCCGGAGGCAATCGACACGGCATTAACCCGTGAAGCCGATTTCGAATCTTTCTGGCTCGACCGTATACAGGATCTGGCCGCCGTGGAACCCGAATTCAAAGTAACCCCCAGTGACCTCTCCTCCGAAACCCTGTCGGTGTTTCTTGTGGAAATGCGAAGCTACGACAACGTACGAGTCCGGGGTTGGTATTCGGTGCCGCGTTCTCCGGGTCCGCACCCGGCGATCCTGCATGTGCCGGGGTACACGGGCACGATGGAACCGGTGCTGGATCGGATGGAGGTGGCAAGCCTGGCACTCAATCCCCGTGGCCACGGCAACAGTAAGGATGACGTGGATCCTGGCGATCGCGAGTACATGTTCCTGGGATTTGATCCGGACCATCCGGAAAACTATATCTACGTGGGAGCCTACCTGGACTGCATTCGCGCCGTCGACTTCCTGGCCTCACGACCGGAGATCGATGCAACACGCATCGGCGTGGAAGGGGGCAGCCAGGGAGGGGGACTCTCCTTTGCCACCGCCGCCCTGGATCCCCGTATCGCTTATTGCGCTCCGGACATCCCATGGCTCGGGGACTGGATCGGGTACCTGAATTGTGCGCCCGCATCGGATGGGGACTATTCGGAGCTGCGAGAAACAATCCCGGGCCTGAGCCAGGACACAATTCACCGTATTTTGAGCTATGTAGACACCATGAACCTGGCGGACCGCATCCGGTGCCCGGTCCTGATGTCGGTCGGGCTTCAGGATGAAGTGTGCCCTCCGCGCACCGCCTTTGGGACGTACAACAAGATTCGCTCAAAGAAAGCGTACCGGGTGTATCCGTTTTCGGGTCACGAGGTCCCTGCCGGACACTATGCAATCAAGCATCAGTGGGTTAACGATCTTCTCAACGCCCGCCCGTAGAACCTGGTGCACTGTCAGACGGAGGACGAACGGGTTGAATCGGCATCTGAAAAAGGGACTCAGCTGCTCCGATGATCATCGAAAAGGTGGCGCAATCAATGCAGAGGCGTTCGCGGGCCCGGAGTAGACTCGACCCGAAAAACCTCTTGCCGCGGAAGGCGGCACTGAAGTAA
>Ga0315336_1007686_pt1 | contig 10131 bp, 8 predicted proteins | sample ASW5metaG_FD_204512 | JGI IMG/M metagenome (GOLD analysis project Ga0315336, IMG submission 204512) | Ammonia-oxidizing marine archaeal communities from Monterey Bay, California, United States - ASW #5 | ecosystem: Environmental > Aquatic > Marine > Intertidal zone | place: USA: California... | reverse complement strand
CGCCATCAAAATCAATTATCGTGACATGTGGTGATTGCTGCGAAAGGTGAGGTCCCGTGCGCGCTTGCACCAGAGCGGACCAGCGATCGCTGATCTGGTAGTCCACACCACCTCTCAAGCGAACACGCGCGCGCAAGCGGTCATCGCGCATACTGCCATCGCCCTCGAGGGAATCCCAGTCCTGTTCCAGTCGCAGCCGGATATCGCCAAAAAACCTGTAGCGCGTATTGCTCTGGTCCTCTGCCAATGCGAAAGAGGCGCCTGTTATGAGCACCACGCAGACAAGGCAAGAGATAACCCGGGCAACGAGCCGCGACGTACCCGCCTGTGTCTTCCATCCTCTCAGATACTTCCCCTTCGTTTGCCTCTCCGGGCACCAGGTCTTTGCGTCCGAGCAACCGCGGCTATAGCAAGGGCACCTTCAGTACAACACCAATTGGCTTGTGCCTGTCACCCGAATTCCTTGAGCACCTCCAGCAGGAATTGTACGTCGGCCTCAGTGTGACCCGCCGATACCTGCAAGCGGATCTCTTCATCCCCTTTCGGCACCACCGGATAGTTCAGGCCGGTCGCCAGAATATTGTTCTCGAAAAGAAGCGCTACCAACGCCGAGGTTTTGTCGGTATCGCGAATCATGATTGGCACGATCGGATGGTCTCCGGCAATGGTTTCATAGCCCAACTCTGCCAGAGCTGTCCGTAGTTGTGCGCTGCGTTTCGACAGGTTTGCCAGTCGCAGCCTGCCTTCCGCGCCGTCAAGGATCCGAACAGATTCTGTCGCCGCTGCAGCTTCCGCCGGCGTGATTGGATTCGAATAGATATACGTAGGTGAGGATTCTCTTAGGTACCCGATCGTCGCGGCATCGGCGACAACATAGCCACCATTGACGCCAAACGCCTTGCCAAGCGTGCCGATGAGAATATCGGCACGCCCACCGGTCTGTTCTTCAGTACCGCGTCCGCTACCTCCGAATGCGCCGACCCCGTGTGAATCATCAACCACCGTAATGATGCCTTCAGCGAAAGCCGGCTCATGCCGGTCGCAAATTGCAGCGATCTCGTCGAGCGGCGCGTAGTCACCACGCATGCTGAACACACCGTCGGTCACCACACACACGCGCTTCACCTTGCCGCTGGCCGCTGCGAGAGCGTCATTCAACTCCTTTAGATCGAGGTGTCGATAAACGACTTTGCCAGCAGGCTGCGACAAGCGCATTGCATTGATGATGCAGTTGTGATTCAGCGCGTCACTCACAACCAGCGTGTCGCGCGTAATCAGTTGCGGTAGCACGCCGATCACCGTTGCATAGGCGGCACTCATCACCATCGCAGACTCGCGGCCGTGAAATGCGGCAAGCTCCCGTTCCAATTCGATATGTTGGGCATAGGTTCCGCTGATGAAACGCACCGCGCCCGGTCCGGTGCCAAACAATTCTGCAGCGCGAGCCTCGGCTTCAATCAATCGCGGATGCAAGCTCAATCCGAGATAGGAATTGGAGTTCATGCGCATGAAGGCCCGCTCGCCGTAACCTTCGAGAAAATAGCGTTCGCTGTACCCATCTTGTGGCGGCCTCAATCCGACAATGATCTTTTCATCGCCCTTGGCAATTCCTTTTGCGTGAAGTTCAGCGACGTAATCCGCAAAATAACTTTGAAGCTTTGTCAGAGACATGTCGTATCAGATTCGTTTTGATAAGTTATCAAGCATGTCATCGACCATGGCGTCGAGATCATAGTCCGGCTGCCATCTCCATTCGCGACGGGCGACGCTGTCATCCATATGCCTCGGCCATGACTCGGCGATGGCCTGTCTTACCGGATCGACCTCGTAATCCATCACGAAGTCGGGAATCCGTTTCTTGATCGCAGCTGCCAGATCTTCGGGCGCAAAACTCATTGCCGTGATGTTGTAGCCGTTACGATGCACCAACTTGCTGTCGTCCGCTTCCATCAGATCAATCGCCGCTTTGATCGCATCGGGCATATACATCATGTCCAACCGCGTACCTGGTTCAAGAAAACAGTCGTAGCGCTTGTCTTCGATCGCGGCATAAAAAATATGCACCGCGTAGTCCGTCGTGCCCCCCGTTGGCAAGGTTTTATAGGAAATCAGTCCCGGGTAGCGCACGCCGCGCGTATCGACGCCATAGTGGCTGTGATAGTAGTCACACAATAATTCGCCACTGACTTTGGTAATACCGTACATCGTACTGGGATGCTGAATCGTGTCCTGCGGCGTGTTATCGGCTGGTGTATGCGGCCCAAACGCGCCGATCGAACTGGGGAAGAAAACCGAACATTGATGCTCGCGCGCTGCGTCAAGCACGTTAAGCAGGCCATTCATGTTGATGTCCCACGCCAGATTCGGCTGGTCTTCTGCTGTTGCCGAAAGCAGCGACGCCAGGTGAAAAATCGCGTCTACTTTGTTCTTCGCAACGACTGCATGCAACGCTTCCCGGTCGCGGACATCGAGGCGTATATGAGGCCCTGTGTCGACGGTATCTTGTGTGGGTTCGCGACGGTGGCCTGCGGCGATTACATTGTCGCCCCCGTATTTCTCCCGCAACGACCGGGTCAGTTCCGAGCCGATTTGACCGGTGGCGCCCGTGATCAGGATTCTTCGCATAGGTGTACTGATATATCTCAATACGATTCAGATTACCCGGATGTGGAAGCTCGGAGTTGCGTTCGGTCAATGTAGCTTCAATCGAACAAGGCGCTCTCAATCGATCACGCCACGCGTGAACGCCCGATGCGTCAGATTTCCCGATTGCGAATCAGTCGTTCGTATATTTCAGCGTCACTTTGCGAGAAACAACAGAACACTACTTCGCGGATCGAGTCGTACCTGGATACCACTGATCCGACCACGTCCACCGCGACTTCGGCCGCAAGTTCCACCGGATAACCATAGACACCGGTACTAATGCAGGGAAACGCAAGGCTGCCGACCTGCTTTCCCGCCGCGACTGCCATGCTGCGCCGGTAACATGATGCGAGCAGGTCCGGCTCTCCGTTTTCACCGCCAAGCCATTCCGGCCCCACGGTATGCACAACGAAGCGTGCCTTCAACCGATAAGCCAACGTGAGTTTCGCATCTCCCACCTCACACCCACCCAGCCGGCGGCACTCTTCCAGGAGTCGCGGTCCGGCGGCTCGGTGAATCGCACCGTCGACACCCCCACCACCCAGTAACGAGCTGTTCGCGGCGTTGACAATGGCATCGACCACCAGAGTGGTGATATCGGCTTGCTCAACAGAGAGTTCAATCGACATGGTCAAATACGCCTTCGGTGTCCAACGAGTCCCGGAATATATTCTTCGGACGACAGAAAAGCCAGATCCATATCGCTGGCGAGCGCCGTGTGCAAGAATTGCATTATCGTTTCATTTCACGCGTGTCGACGCCCTCACCAACCACTGAGTACCAAATATGAGCACCAGTACTGAATTCGGCAACCTGCCCCTCCCAAAGGGCATTCGCTCGCGTTTCGTCAAGAACAATAACGGCTTGAACATGCACGTGCTCGAAGCCGGCTTTGAGCAAAAAGGTCGCCCGTGCGTACTGCTGCTGCACGGATTTCCTGAACTGGCTTATAGCTGGCGGAAAGTCATGCCGCAGCTCGCTGATGCCGGGTATCACGTAGTCGCGCCCGACCAGCGCGGTTATGGTCGCACCACCGGGTGGAACGCAGACTATGACGGCGACCTCAAACCGTTCGGCTCGCTTAATCTGGTGCGCGATATCGTTGGCCTGCTATCGGCAATGGGATACCGGTCCGTCGATGCCGTCTTCGGACATGACGCCGGCTCGCTCGTCGCCGCCTGGTGCGCGCTGATCAGACCGGACATATTCCAGTCGGTTGCAATGATGAGCGCGCCATTTGCGGGTGTACCGTCAATGCCGTACGACACCGCCGACGGCAACGAAGGCGCGCCCGCGACCTCCCCCGACATTCACGAGGAAATGGCCGCACTGTCTCCACCGCGCAAGCACTACCAGTGGTATTACTCGACGCGAGAAGCCAATGGCGACATGGTCGACTGCAAGCAGGGTATTCATGATTTTATCCGCGGCTATTACCACCACAAAAGTGCAGACTGGAAACAGAACAAACCGTTCCCACTCAAGTCATGGACCGCCGGCGAACTGGCCAAGATGCCGACTTATTACATCATGCATCGTGACAGCAATATGGCGGAGACTGCAGCTGAGGAAATGCCATCGGCCGCCGAGATTGCCGCGTGCACGTGGCTTCCCGATGACGAACTGCGTATTTACAGCCAGGAATACGGCCGCAACGGATTTCAGGGCGGGTTACAGTGGTACCGCTGCGGGACGAGTGGATTAAACGGCCATGAACTCAGCTTGTTTTCAGGTCGCACCATCGACGTGCCGTCGTGCTTTATCGCTGGAAAAAGCGACTGGGGCATATATCAGAAGCCGGGAAGCATCGAGGCAATGCAGAGGACTGCCTGCACCCGGATGCAAGCTTGTCACCTGGTCGACGGCGCCGGACACTGGGTACAACAAGAACAGCCCGATCAGGTCAGCAGGCTATTACTGGAATTTCTGGATAAGCGGGACTAAATTCCCCACGGTTCGAATTCGAGACAGGTGAATTCAGGTCCCGTGAATTCAGGCCACGGACTGTGGTCGCGCTCAGGGCTATCTGGTTCGGCCTTCGACAATTGATGTAACGGTACCGTCCACACTGATGATGCGCGTGCCGTCCTCGTCCCAGGTCAGGATATCCAGCATGCCGCATGCTCCACCGACCTCGGTTTCAGAATCCGGACCGCCACCCAGCAACTCGATCGCCTGTTCGATCGGCATACCAACCTCAAGTCGGCGTCCTTCGCTGACACTGTCACTGTGACTAGCGGTACTGAGAGCCGCTTCGAGGCTCGTGCTGTCACGCGCGTCTGCGATAACGTCCGGTGCGTTGTCGCCGGCAAACGCCACATCGGCCATAAACAACATGGCTGCACACAGCAGTAGAAAACCTCCACTTGCGTTCAACAGCGCGTCCGTCCTCGTGGTTACATTTTTCATCGTTGCGGCGTTCTTCATGTTGGCTGCGTTTGTAATCATGGCGTTGTTCAACAAGATAGTGTTCTTTGGGAAAACTGTCATTCCGCTATCGTGACTTGTTTATTGTCTCGCGAATCGTGGCTGACGTACTCTGTCTCCCGCATATATCGGGCCATTTCCACACATGCCATTATTACAGGATACGCCCGTTCAGGCGTTGTTGCAGCGAAAATTGGCGCTGAAGATTGCTGCCATTCATCACGGCCGCGAGCGAACATTGCTTGACGGATGGATTCTGCCACGCCATAAACGCCCTTCAACAAAAACCTTGGCTTCTGCCGGATTGATTAACACTTGAAATGACCAACGCCGCTATCCGTTACACCATTCTCCCCGCCAGCCCCGAAGCACACCTGTTCGGCGTGACGTGCACTGTCGACGCGCCGGATCCAGACGGACAGCAGTTCTCGATGCCTGCCTGGATTCCCGGAAGTTACCTGTTGCGCGAATTCGCACGGCACGTGGTGCAAATACGCGCCCGCTCCAGGCGGCGCGAAGTACCAATTGTGAAGTTGGACAAAAACACCTGGATTGCAGAACCGTGCGCCGGACCGCTAACAGTCGAATACGAGGTTTACGCCTTCGACCTGTCGGTACGCGGCGCCTATCTGGATACCGTGCGCGGATTCTTCAATGGAACTTGCGTATTCCTGCGCGTACACGGCGCTGAGGACAGCGGTCATGAAGTGGAAATCCGTTCACCACGAGGCCCCCGATACCGAGACTGGCGTATTGCGACCGCGATGCGTCGCAACGGAGCGAAAGCTTACGGCTTCGGAAAATATATTGCCGACGACTACGACGAACTCATCGATCATCCGGTGGAGATGGGGGCGTTTTCGCTCGCCACTTTCCGTGCCGGAGGCGTGCCACACGATATCGTGATCAGCGGGCGCCATGATACTGATATGAAACGGCTGTCACGTGACCTCAAGACACTTTGCGAAACCCAGATTGCGTTCTGGGGCGAGGCGCCGATGGACCGCTATGTATTCCTCACGCTCGCGGTTGGGGACGGCTACGGTGGTCTCGAACACCGCGCATCAACTTCGCTGATTACCAATCGAAATGACCTGCCTCGATCTGGCACGCCGGCGACTGACAAAAACTATCGCACATTCCTGGGTTTGTGCTCGCATGAGTATTTTCACACCTGGAATGTAAAGCGCATCAAGCCCGAGTCGTTCACGCCGTACGATCTCGACCGGGAAAACTACACGCAGCTTCTGTGGGCGTTCGAGGGCATAACCTCATATTACGATGACCTGATGCTGGTGCGCTCCGGCTTGATCTCCCGCGAGACGTATCTGGAACTGCTTGGAAAGACGATCACCCAGGTACTGCGCGGTTCTGGCCGACACAAGCAATCCGTAGCTGAATCGAGTTTTGACGCATGGACCAAGTTTTATCGGCAGGATGAGAATGCGCCAAATGCCATTGTCAGCTATTACGCCAAGGGCAGTCTTGTCGCCTTGTGTCTCGATCTGTGGATTCGCAAGAAAACCGGCGGACGAAAATCTCTGGATAACGTAATGCGGATACTGTGGAAACGTTATGGTCGCACCGGAAAAGGCGTTCCGGAGGAAGGTGTCGAGCAAATTGCCGAACAGATAAGCGGCGCGAAATTGGCTGGATTTTTCAAAAGTGCAGTTCGTGGCACCGACGAGCTACCGCTCGCCCGCCTGCTGAAAGAGGTCGGTGTGGACATGAAGCTTCGCCCTGCCGAATCGATGACCGACCGCGGCGGAACCGCTGGAAGCATCGATTCTTCCAAAGTACCCCTGGCGCCAGGCCTGGGAATTCGAACCCGAGCGGTCGGTCAGGATATGAGAATCACGCACGTTCTTGACGGCGGCGGTGCACAACGTGCAGGGCTGTCGTCAGGCGACGTCCTGGTGGCAATCGACGACCTGAAAGTCAGCGCTGGAAATCTGGAAAACTTGTTGTCACCGCGACGACCGGGAGAGCAAGTTCACCTGCACGTGTTTCGTAGAGATGAGTTGTTGACATTTGATGTCGAACTGCAGGCGCCGCCACGCGACACCTGTTTTCTCAAGATATCCGATAACAAGGCATTTGAAAAATCCAGACGCAACTGGCTTGGGACCGCCTGAGCGCTATCGCACAGAAAAGCCGCGGCAGCGCCTTAAGCAAGCGCAGTAATTAAACCACAAGCAGAGCGCAGTGGCTCGTTGACTATTTCGTCGTATCTCGCACGAAAACGTCGGTCGTGGCGTTAACATCTCCGGTTACAAGATTGGTCGCGTCAGACTCGAACGCGATGCGCCTGCCGAATCCGCTCAGTGCCGGGAATCGACTATCCAGATTTCCCTGTGTACCCGTATCATCCGTTGAGAACAGCACCGTCCTGCCGGCGACTCGATCACGAACAAAAATATGCGTGAGTCCGTTCGTAGCGGTCGATACCAGATTTGTCGCAACAGACTGGAAGGCGACGTATCTGCCATCATCGCTGATTACACCCACGCTACTCCCCAGATTGGCTTCCTGTTCGTCATCACTTACTGACACCCTCTCTGTCGTATTGAGCACAGTATCGCGTACAAAAATATCACGCGCTGAATTGGTATCACCGGTTACCAGATCCGTTGCATCCGACTCGAAGACGACGTAACGACCACCGGCACTGATGTCCGGGTTGACACTCTGGAAATTGGCCTGTTCACTGAGACTGGTGACCGAAATCCGAATCGTTTCGCCAGCGACAATATCTCTCCTGAAAATATCGAAGACTGCGTTAGTATCGCCATCGAAGACTCCGTTGGTATTGCCGGGAACCAGATTCGTTGCCGCTGACTGAAATGCAACATAACTGCCGTTGCTGCTGACCGCAGCCGCAGCACTGTCGCCGCCGATTGCTTGCTCAGCGTCGCTGTTCACCGAGACACGCGCGGTCACTCCCGCCGTGGTGTCGCGCAGAAAGACGTCCCTCAGAAAATTTGTATCACCACTCGCCAGCAGATTGGTCGCGTCCGATTCGAACGCTACGTATCGTCCGTCCGGGCTGACAGAAGCATCAAAACTGTCCGCATTGGACTCGGCACTCGCACTGCTAACCGATACCCGGCGGGTTATATCGCTCAAGGTGTCATGCACAAAAATGTCGCGCGCCGCGTTAGTGTCGGTCGCAACCAGATTTGTCGCCAGGGACTCGAATCCGACGTAACGTCCGTCCGAGCTTATCGCGGCCGAAAAGCTCGAGCCGTTCGCCTCGACGCCGCCGCTTGCTTGAGAAACCCGCTGTGTGGATTTCAACTCGGTGTCGCGCAAGAAAATATCGCGCGCCGCGTTTGTGTCGCCTACTACCAGGTCGGTGGCATCCGACTCGAACGCGACATAGCGCCCATTCGAGTCGACGGCCGGCTTTTGGCTTTGGCCATTTGCTTCGGTGTCCACGGCAAACACCGATGCGCGCTCATTCGGCCCCGGTGAAAGATTTCCGATACCACCTCCACTATTGCCATGGCCCTGACCACCACCAACACCACCAACACCACTGCTGCTACCACCACAACCAGCGATTGACAGACAGACTGCGGCCAAAGTGCCACTAACGCAGCAGCTCACAACGTTATGATTCTTCTTAACCTGCATCAGACCCCTCCCAGCGATCCGGCGGCAATGATGAAATAACCGATTGCTCGAAATGGCAATCTACCTACTCCAGTCGCACACGGACCCACAAGCGGGTTCAATTTATCATTTTGTGCACCTCCGATCCGAATTACTTTTTCTTCGAATCAGCATATTGTTTCTAGGCGTCAGGATCCCCTAACCCGATCGGCGCTGGTGTCATGCGTACGATCTCGGAAAACAGTTCGTCGAACTCATCGCCTTTCTGCTTGCCGAGCAACGGATCACCGTGTGCTGAAAATGCGTCCTTCACCACACGCCAGTCATCGTCGGTGAGCCACTGTTCCGCAATCGGCAGCACTTTCGTCTCTTCTTTCTGCATGTGCTGCCAGTAGAACTCGCTGAAACGCGACAGCGCCTCTACAAACCTTTCACCGCCATCGGCGCGTCCTGCTTCCCAGGTGCTTAGGGCAACCGTCAGCATGCTGAGCATCGCTTCGCCCTGGTCGTGCTCGGCCTCAAGTTCCTTGATAACCTCGTCGGCCTCGTCAGTGCGCTGCATGAGCGATGCGAACAGCGAACTGTCCTCGCTCGGATGATGACGCTGCTCGGGAAACTCGCGGATGTAATAAAGCATCGCGTGAAGCAGCCTGAAATCAGGAGTTTTCCCGGTGCTTTCGATTTTCTTCACGACATGCCGCATCGCATCGATCACTGCCGCAAGCGCACGGTGCTCACGCTCAATAAGTGAAATCGCCTCGTGTTTCACAACGCCCTCCCAATTTAGAATGCTGCCTTTATCATCCTCGCTTGGCGCTCTTCGGGCACGCAGGTGTCACGCTGCTTCACTGCGCTCCGGTCTTGCCAGGCATCGTAGTTTCGTCAATCACTGTCAGACTCGCTCGATCAATGCTGCGATACCCTGGCCGACGCCGATACACATGGTGGTCAGCGCGTAACCCGTCTTGCGTTCGTTGAGTTCATGCACCGCAGTCGTCACCAGGCGCGCACCACTCATACCGAGTGGGTGACCAAGCGCGATTGCGCCACCATTGGGATTGACTCGCGGGTCGTCGTCATTGACACCGAGTTCGCGCAACACTGCCAGCCCCTGCGCAGCGAACGCTTCGTTCAGCTCGATGACATCGACCGAGTCTATGCTCACACCGGTGCGCGCCAGCAGCTTTTGCGTCGCCGGTACCGGTCCGATACCCATGATGCGCGGCGCGCATCCGGCAGTGGCAACGCCGACCACACGGGCAAGCGGCGTGAGGCCGTGTTTCTTCGCCGCCGCCTCACTGGCAAGTATCAGTGCGCAGGCGCCGTCGTTAACCCCGGATGCATTACCCGCGGAAACCGTTCCATCCGGCCTGACGATGCCCTTCAATTTGGCAAGAGACTCGATCGAGGTGTCGCGTGGATGCTCGTCGCGATTCACTGTCA
>Ga0315336_1007683_pt1 | contig 10136 bp, 8 predicted proteins | sample ASW5metaG_FD_204512 | JGI IMG/M metagenome (GOLD analysis project Ga0315336, IMG submission 204512) | Ammonia-oxidizing marine archaeal communities from Monterey Bay, California, United States - ASW #5 | ecosystem: Environmental > Aquatic > Marine > Intertidal zone | place: USA: California... | reverse complement strand
CTAATCGTGATTTTCCAGCCATTGCCTAGCCCGCAACGGCGACTTTCGCGCCGTCCTGTTGAAGAATTTCCTGAGCAAGATCACTATGGGCTTCTGCTCCCGTTGAACTTGGGAAGTAGGCAAGGATTGGCAATCCATGGGATGGGGCTTCAGCCAATCGCACGCTGCGTGGAATAATCGATGTAAACACCTGCTTGCCAAAATAATTGCGCACTTCTGCGACTACCTCCTCAGAAAGATTTGTGCGGCCATCGTACATTGTGAGTAGCACGCCGCGGATTTTTAATTTGGGGAATAGAGCCTGGCGGACTCTCTCAACTGTATCCATTAGCATTCCCAGCCCTTCGAGGGCGAGATATTCACATTGCACGGGAATAATCAATCCGTCTTGCGCTGCGACCATGCCGTTGAGTGTAAGCAATCCCAACGAAGGTGGGCAATCGACGAGAATGTAATCGTAACGGTCTTTTAAACTGACTAGTGCTTCTTTCATGCGCCCTTCGCGGGCCAATTCATTTACCAGCTCAACTTCGGCCCCGGCCAATGCCGGGGCTGCGGGCAGTAAGGATAGTTTAAGTTTAGGGTTGTAAAGAATACTGTCTTGGATTGAATCTGCTCCCACCAAAGCCTGGTAGGTGCCGCCCATAACCGAGTTTTTGTCTATGCCCAGGCAGGATGTTGTGTTGGCTTGTGGGTCCAAATCCACCAGAAGGACACGTTGACCAAAATGGGCCAGGTAAGCTCCGAGATTAATTGTAGTGGTTGTCTTGCCAACTCCGCCTTTTTGGTTGACAAGGGTGTAGATGCGGGCCATACCTAAAGAGCCTCTCTCAATAAATCGAGTATTTCATCTTGGGTTGGGGCTGCATCCAAACCGCGGCGCTCCACGGATTGCGAGGCTAGCTTTGTTGCTACTTGAGCCGCAACGATGGGGCTGTCGCCAAAATGGAGGCGGATAAAGAAAGCTGCGGCATAAATATCTCCAGCCCCAGTCGGATCAATTTGTGACCTGTCAGGAGCGGATAAGGAATGGCTTTCTCCATTGAAAAATAACGTGCTTCCTTTTTGGCCGTCCGTTATTGCGAGGATACTAGAATTCACTGCCAATCTCGTGGTTAAATCTGGGCTCGCCGCAAGATCTTCTTGACTAACTACAACCGCTTCCGCTTGTGGAAGTACGAATTCCGCTTCAGGCCAATAACCGTTTACTACGCTGCCATCAGCCTTCAATTCTCGCAGCCAACCCTGGGGTGTTATTCCAAGAGTTGAGTCTTTGAAGTAGCTGGACATCCGGGGTGACACTTCGCCTAAGACTGGAGCTAAATGCACCATTGGCGTATTGCGCCAATTTTCAGGAACCTGGTGAAAATCGAGTGGGGGGGCTAGTGATTCCGCCCTTTGTCTCCGCCCCTTTTCGTTGTAGACGTTTTGGAAGGACGTGCTCCGCTCGGCTCCGGTATTGACAATCGGAATATCTTCTAATGCATCTAGGGGCAGTTCTTCAGCCCATGCGGTGAGAATTCCCGGGCGCAATCCAAATGCCTTTGCCGTAAGCGCGGCATATAAAACGGAACCGCCCAAACTAGGACCAGTCGAACCCATATCGAGAGTAATGTGCCCGACTAGCAAATAGTCAATTTCTTCTTGATGTTGTGCGTTGAACATGCGGCGATTATACCGTGGGAAAATATCGGGCATTCTTGTTGCGGAGAGGCAAGCAGCGCTTAGATTCGACGGTCCAGCAGCCTATATTCCTCCAATATTCGCATATTTACCCAATTACATGCTAAGAATTTGATAAATCTAATGACGTTATTGATAATAATGAATAAATATGTATAATTCCTTCATAAACCGATAACATCGCTAAATAAAACGAAGCAGTTATTCAATAATCTTCAATATCAAGATACGGGAGAATGCATGGCCACACAATTTACTGAAAAAGAAAACCCCAACTGGAAGCGCCCGTTTTTCACGATTTGGTTTGGTCAGGTTTTTTCTCTATTAGGAAGCCAGATTGTTCAATTTGCCGTGATCTGGTATCTGACCAAAGAAACAGGCTCTGCCACCGTATTGGCCACAGCAACACTTGTGGCTATGCTGCCTCCAGTTCTCTTGGGCCCATTTATTGGATCATTGGTCGATAGGGGCAATCGGCGTTGCATCATTATTTTGGCGGACGCCGGAATTGCAGCGGCAACCATTGTGTTGGCAGCGCTCTTTGCGCTGGGAATTGTAGAAGTGTGGCATATCTACCTCTTGTTGATCCTTCGGGCCTTGGGTGGCGCTTTTCACAGCCCGGCATTCGGCGCTTCTACTTCGCTAATGGTGCCTACAGAACAACTCACCCGCTTGCAGGGCATCAACCAAACAGTACACGGCGGATTGAATATTATTTCTGCTCCGCTTGGTGCTGTCTTCCTCGAATTTATGACGATGCAAACTATATTGGCAATTGATGTGGTCACTGCAGCTGTGGCAATTACCACAGTGCTTTTCGTAGCAATTCCCCAACCGGAGAGAAAGAAACGAGAGTCGGATGGTAAGGAAAATACTTACTGGGAGGATTTTCGAGAGGGATTCACTTACGTGCTAAGTTGGCGCGGGCTGCTCATCGTTATGCTGATGGCCACCGCGATTAATTTCCTGCTTGTCCCAGCATCTGCGTTGACTCCGCTATTGGTAAGTGATTACTTTGGAGGAGGCCCCATTGAACTGGGTTGGTTTGAGGCAATCTTTAGTGGTGGAGTGATAGGCGGCGGCATTCTATTGGGAGTATGGGGCGGATTTAAGAGGCGCATAGCTACAGTGATGTTCGGTTTGATAGGTTTGGGAACCGGAATGGCTATAGTAGGTTGGGTATCTCCAGACGGTTTCAACTTGGCCCTGGCAGGAATGCTGTTAGCGGGCATAATGGCGCCGATAACCAATGGTTCACTAGGGGCCATATTCCAGGCGTCTGTAGATCCCGCCATGCAAGGTCGCGTATTTACCTTGATAGGGAGCTTGGCAAGTGGAATGGCGCCAATTGGGCTGATATTTGCCGGGCCATTGGCCGATCGTGTAGGCATTCAGGCTTGGTATTTGGTTGGGGGTGTGGTTTGCGCACTGATGGGGCTGTGGGGCTTCAGCAATCGCAACCTAATGGCAATAGAAGAGGGTCGCGGCAGGCCAGCTGCAGAAGAAGTTCTGACGGAATAATCTAGAGACTCTCCTTCTCTAGTTAACAAAAAGGCGTCCACATGGACGCCTTTTTGCAATAAATTGAATTAGCTTAACCAGCGATAACCGGAATTTCAATTCGGGGTGTCGCTAAAATGCTTGGGTCTGGATAGAGCCGTCCCTGCATCGACCATGGACCCGTCCAAGTAATTTGGGCTTGCAGTACTTGGCCTTGCAAATCCTTATCGCTTTCGACGAAGACCAGCTTATTCGTTTCTGTCCGTCCCTTCCATCGGCCTTTAATCTTTTGCTCGAATAGGACATTGACATCATTGCCTAAATAACCGCTGTTTATCTCTTCTACGATTCCTTCCTGTAAATCCTCGAGGGCGCGGAATCGGCGCATCTTTTCATCTTCGGGAATATTGTCGTCCATTCGGCGGGTGGCGACGGTGCCTTCACGCGAAGAGTAGCGCGCCAAATGGGCTACATCCAATTTTAGCTCTTCCAAAAGATCGTAAGTGGCCTGGAACTGGGCTTCACTTTCGCCAGGAAAGCCCACAATGATGTCGGTGGCGATGGATACTTTGGGGATGACTTCGCGAATGCGAGCAATCAAAGCACGATACTCTTCAACAGAGTAACCCCGCTTCATATTCTCGAGCACCAAATCATCACCTGCTTGCACAGGTACTTCAATATGGGGCATCACTTTGGGTAAAGTCGCCACAGCGTCAAGCAATTCATCTGTCATCCAATTGGGGTGAGACGTGAGGAAGCGGATGCGCTCGATTCCGTCAATCTCGTTTACATGTCTTAGTAGGCTGGCCAGGTTAGGGCCTTCATCTACATCTTTGCCGTATCTGTCAACGATTTGGCCTAGCAGGGTGACTTCTTTGACCCCCTGCTTTGCCAAAGAACGTACTTCAGCGACAATTTCACCAAGGGGGCGGCTGCGTTCCACACCGCGCCGAAATGGGATGATGCAGAAGGTGCAGGCATGGGAACAACCGTAAACTACGGGAACATGAGCCGTAACGAGTTGGCCGCGTTCATATTCTGGCAAGAGCAAATCGCCGTCCATGATTTGAAAGCGCTGAACGGTATCCTGATTTTCGAGCTTTCTGCTTTCATTCTGACTGAGGTAGGCCACTAGGGGGCCTGGGTCCGATGGTGGCGAGAAAACATCCACATAGGGCAATTGCTTTCGCAATTTTTCCTGCCCTTTCACACCAACCAGGCAGCCCATTAAATTAATCGTTAGATTGGGATTTGCGTCTTTGAGAGGCTTGAGTGAGGTTACCCTGCCTATGGCCTTATCTTCAGCACTTTGACGCACAACACAGGTATTGAGCACGATCACATCCGCCTGATCAGGCAAAGCGGACGAGTGAAAACCAAGGCGCTCAAGGGCCGATGCCACCCGCTGCGAATCGGCCACGTTCATCTGACAACCCTCAGTCCAGATGTGATATTTCATAAGCGGCCATTATATCAGTCGGGGCTGGGAGGCTTTTCGAGGATTAGGACTTGCTTAAGCAGCACATAGCTATCCTCCTGAAAACTCAGCTGGCGGTACAATCTGCCCCGATGAAATTACGCAAATTGATCTTATGGGCAGCCGCCCTTTTCGCACTCGCATTTCTCCTATACCAAATCCCCTGGCTGAACTACCGCTTGGGCTGGCGTCTGGATGCAGCGCAGGCTTACGCGCGTGGCCTGCTGGATCCAGTGGAAGAATTGCCTGCTCCTGAAATATTGCTTAGCCCGGCAAGTTTAACGGCTACTCCGCCAGCGCAAGTCTCTGATCCAACACCCACAGCGCAGGCAAGCCCAACTGCACTGCCCTCATCTGTTTCGCTGGCAGCCCCCGCTTGGGAAAAGCAGGATTGGAATAATTGTGGACCTGCGACCCTAGGCCTTTATTTGCGCTTTTACGGCTGGGAGGGCGATCAATTCAGTATCTCCGATGAGATTAAGCCGGATCGCGCAGATCGAAATGTAAATGTAGATGAGCTCGTCTATTTCGCTCAAAACTGGGCGGGTTGGCTGCAATCTCAATTCCGGGTGGGCGGTGACATTGAGTTGCTAAAGGCCTTCCTTGCGGAGGGTATCCCAGTGATGATTGAAGAGGGCTACATCCTTGAGGAAAGCTATTGGCCGAACGATGATCGTTGGGCCGGGCATTATCTACTCCTCACAGGTTTTGATGAGGCCGCGCGATCATTCACTGCTCAGGACACTTTCATTGGTCCAAATCAGTTGATAAGCTACGAAAGGCTGGACGAGGGATGGCAGCAATTCAACCGCGTTTTTCTGCTGGCCTATTTGCCGCATCAGGAAGACAGGGTGCGCGAAATTCTTGGCGATCATTGGGACGAGGATATTAACCGCCAGGCCGCATTGGATCAAGCCAGATCTGAGACGATCTCAGACCCAGAGAATGCTTACACCTGGTTTAACCTTGGTATGAATTTAGTCTATTTTGAGCGCTATGGGGAAGCGGCCAGCGCTTTTGATACTGCCCGAAATATAGGCTTGCCCCAGCGTATGCTGCGATACCAGTTCGGCCCTTTCTTTGCTTACTATAATGCAAATCGTATGGAAGATCTGACAAATTTAGTAGATTATGCATTGCGCATCACAGACGTTTCTGAAGAAGCGCTGATTTGGAAGGGGTGGAGCTTTTTTCGACAGGGAGATGATTCTGCAGCGATTGAGCAATTTCTCATTGCCCTTGAGGCAAACCCCAAATCGGTTTACGTGCACCAGGCTTTAGATTTTATGGAAGCAAACCCCTGAGCCCTCGGCAGTTTGTGAGAATGGCAGGGTGAAAGAAACTGAACAAAAACTATATGCAAAACTTACAGAAGAAACTAATAGGTAGATTTAGGAGTGTGGCTTGGTGGCCGCGCATCACCTTGATGCGCGTGCTAGGTGAGAAACGCGTCGCGCTTGCCAGCTATCCGCGCAGTGGAAATACATGGCTGCGTCTATTGATAGAAGAAGCGAGCGGCCAAGAATCGGGCACCATTTATGGGGGCAACGAAGTTATCAAAAGGGGCAGCGATGGGATAGTGATAAAAACACATGGCTGGGATGCCTACAAATACACTCATGCTATCCATCTGCTAAGAAATCCCTTTGACGTATGCGTTTCCTATTATGAGTATTCTAAAGACATTTACGGGGAGAAAGATTTGGATTGGCAAACTTTCATGCATAAATCTGTAGGTGAATGGCGGGGCCATACTCAACGCTGGATGCGGGCCTCCAAATCTATGCCAGTCTATCTAATAAAGTATGAGGATTTGCTTGTGGCTCCAAAGACAGAACTCAAGACTCTGTTAGATTGGTTAGGGCTTGAAGTCCCAGATTCCAGGATTAAGCAAGCTGTGGAGGCAACTAGCCTGAAGAAGTTACAGAAAAAGCATCCTCGCAAGGGAAAGCGTTTTTTCCGCAAGGGGAAGAGCGGACTGGGTATTTCGACCTTTAGCCCAGCAGACCGATCTTATCTAATGGAGCAAGCAGGAGATTTAATGGCAGAACTTGGCTATACCTAAAAAGCCTAGCGGAAATTTGCAAGTAACCCGCGCCTAGTATAAGTAATTCGTAAGAATAGTCCCTACGACGTAGTTATTTCTTGACGTGCCTCCAAAGGCGATGGTAAGATTCGATTGTAGCTGCTTTTAGCACTCTCTGGCAGAGAGTGCTAAATTTTGGTTTAGTGATATGAATGCAAAGAAATTGAGTGAACGCCAACAATTAATCCTCGGCCTCGTTGTTCAAGAGTTTGTTGAGCATGCCAAACCAGTTGGATCCGTCCATCTGGTTAAGCAGTACGGTTTGGACATTAGCCCCGCCACAGTGCGCAATGAAATGGCGGTATTGGCGAGAGAAGGCTTTTTGCGGCAACCACACACCTCTGCGGGGCGTGAACCTACTGAGGATGGCTACCGTTTTTTTGTGGGTGAGCTTATGCACCGCTCAGATATTCCGTCGGAAACGAAACACACGATTAGCCACCAGTTTTACCAGGCACGACATGAAGTGGGGCAATGGATGAAATTGGCAGCATCTGTGTTGGCAAATCAATCGCAGGCAGCTTCGCTGGTCACTCCTCCACAAGCTAAGCAATCCCGCTTTAAGCATGTAGAGTTGATCCTAACCAGTGGACTGCAGGTGTTAATGGTTTTAGTGCTAGAGGACGGCCAAGTAATTCAACAAATGCTAGTCATGAAAGAAAGCCTAAACCAGGAGCAGTTAAGTCGCAGCGCTAACGAAATCAATGCTCTTTTCACTGGACAAAACCTTTTGGTCTTGGGAGAGCCTCATCCACAAATGAGCCTGCTTTCTCAGGACATATTGATTTTGCTTTACGATGATCTTGAGCGCTCGGAAAGTCAACTTACTGGCGAGGTTTTCCACGATGGTTGGACGCACGTTCTCTCTGAACCGGAGTTTAGCGAATCAGATGCCGCTCAGAGGGCTCTGCGGGTATTAGAAGAGAGGCCAATGCTTGAAGATTTATTGGCTCAGACAATGATGCAAAGTGAAATTGGCGGTGTTCAGGTTCTGATTGGTGGAGAAGGTCGCTGGGAGGAGTTAAACAATTTCTCTTTGGTGCTTGCTCGCTACGGCTCCGCCGATTCGGCCAGCGGATATCTCGGCGTGCTGGGGCCAATGCGCATGTCATATGGGCGAGCCGTATCAACCGTTGATTATGTGGCCGGTTTACTTAGCGACATGGTTACCGAAAGTATGACAAATCCGGATTAAATTGGAAAGATTTAAAAATGAGTGACAAAGATAATAATCAAGATGAACCGGAAAATGGCGAAGAGCTAAACGAGGCTGAGGCAGGCATCACTATGTCTGAAGAAGCTGAAAAGATGATCTCCCAGTTAGAAGCTCTGGAAGCAAAGGCTGAGGAAAACCTGGATGGTTGGCAGCGCTCACAAGCGGAGTTTGCCAATTACAAGAAAAGGGTGGCTCGCGACCAAGAGCAAATGCATAGCGATATCCGTGGACGCGTGATTATGCGCTATTTGGAAATCGCGGATGATTTGGAACGCGCCCTGAATAACCGCCCAGATGATGGCGCTGGGGCAGAATGGGCCGATGGTGTGGAACTTATTTTTCGCAAATTGATGTCCTATTTGGATGGCGAAGGACTTACCCTAATGCAAGTTGAGGGGCAAGTTTTTGACCCCAATCTGCACGAAGCGATTTCGCAAGAAGAAAGCGAAGATCATGCAAGCGGTGAAATTATAGAAGTATTGCAATCGGGCTATATGCTTGGAGAACGCGTATTACGACCCGCAAAAGTAAAAATAGCTCAATAACATATTAGGAGAATTCATGATGGCAAAAATCATAGGTATTGACTTAGGCACAACAAACTCAGTAGCGGCAGTGATGGAGGGCGGCGAACCCACAGTTATTGCATCTGCAGAAGGAGAGCGCTTAGTTCCCTCTGTCGTAGCATTCAACAAAAACGGTGAAAGGTTGGTGGGTCGCCCTGCGCGAAACCAGGCAGTGGTAAACCCGGAAAATACGGTCTTCTCGGTTAAACGCTTTATGGGCCGCAAGTTTGAAGATGAGGAAACCAAAACGGCGAAAGAACTGGTTCCTTACCCAATTACCAAAGCTGAAAATGGTGGCATTCAAATTGAAATTGGCGGAAAAGACTACACACCGCCAGAGATTTCGGCCATGATCCTGGGAAAAATCAAAGCGGATGCCGAGGCTTATTTAGGTGAGACTGTTAACCAGGCGGTCATCACGGTTCCTGCATATTTCAACGATGCACAGCGGAATGCCACTAAGGATGCTGGCAAAATTGCAGGGCTCGAAGTGCTGCGCATTATCAATGAACCTACAGCCTCTTCCCTTGCCTATGGGTTAGATAAAAAGGCCAATGAAGTGATCGCTGTTTACGATCTTGGCGGTGGAACTTTTGACATTTCCATTTTGGATGTGGGCGAAGGTGTATTTCAAGTACGTGCCACAAGTGGTGATACTTTCTTGGGTGGAGACGATTTCGACCAGCGCATTATCGATCATTTAGCTGACGAATTCAAAAAAGATCAGGGTATCGATTTGCGAAAAGATCGCCAATCCTTGCAGCGCTTAAAAGAGGCTGCGGAAAAGGCCAAGATCGAACTATCTACCTTGCAGCAAACTGAAATTAATCTGCCCTATGTAACTGCAGATGCCTCTGGCCCTAAACATTTGGTCACCACTTTAACGCGTGCCAAATTGGAGCAGCTTACTGAAGATTTGGTGGAGCGCACTTTGGGCCCAGTGAAGCAGGCGCTAAAAGATGCGGATCTAAAAACGTCTGAAATCAATGAAATTGTTCTGGTGGGTGGGATGACACGCATGCCCGCTGTGCAGGAAGCAGTGCGCAAACTTTTTAACAAAGAGCCTCACAAGGGAGTTAATCCCGATGAAGTGGTTGCCGTAGGAGCAGCCATTCAGGCTGGCGTGCTGGGTGGCGATGTCAAAGATATCCTGCTCCTGGACGTTACACCGCTGACACTGTCCATTGAGACCTTGGGCGGCGTAGCCACCCCCCTGATCGAACGCAATACGACCATCCCAACGCGTAAAAGCCAAATCTTCTCAACCGCAGCGGAAAACCAGTCACAAGTGGAAGTAAACGTTTTGCAGGGCGAGCGCCCAATGGCGACGGACAATAAATCGCTGGGTAAATTTGTATTGGATGGTATTCCGCCTGCTCCTAGAGGAGTCCCTCAAATTGAAGTCACTTTTGATATCGATGCGAACGGCATCCTCAACGTAACCGCCTCTGACAAAGCTACCGGAAAGAGTCAGCATATCACCATCACTGCCTCATCTGGCCTGTCTGATGAAGAAATAGATCAGATGCGAGCCGATGCTGAGGGACATGCAGAGGAAGATCTCAAACGCAAGGAAGCGGTTGAAGCACACAACACAGCTGATAG
>Ga0315336_1007680_pt1 | contig 10140 bp, 6 predicted proteins | sample ASW5metaG_FD_204512 | JGI IMG/M metagenome (GOLD analysis project Ga0315336, IMG submission 204512) | Ammonia-oxidizing marine archaeal communities from Monterey Bay, California, United States - ASW #5 | ecosystem: Environmental > Aquatic > Marine > Intertidal zone | place: USA: California... | reverse complement strand
CTCGGGTGCCCTTGGAGATGGTTCGTGCCCGATTGCGTACCGGGGCGCTAGAGACAGGCATCTCGATGGGGTGCTGAGCTGGGGCAGGGATAGCCAGCCATGTCAGGCTCAGCAAGGAGCCAATCAAGACAGCACGAGCGGAGATCATAGGAGGTCCTGGAACTGGTCGCGTTTTGACGTTCAACGGAATATCGGTGCCGGCGGGTCGTTCTCGCGGATCACTCATGGGAGACCTAACTCTAATAGGTCCACGTGACGCCGAATCGCGAATCAATCGAATCGTCGGTCAGGCCGAAATCGACGAACGGTTCGACCAGCTTGTCCTGCCCGGCAACCGTCATCGCCAATTCAACTAGCATCGGTTCCTGAATCGTGCCGAAAACGCGCTGATGGTCGAGCTTGGTTTCGGTCACATAGGCTCCGTTAAACCGGGTACTTAAGGTGATCCGATCGTTGACGGCAAAGCCGACGCCGAATTGGTAGAAGTATTCCTGTCCCGGTTGAAACCTTACTCCCGAGACGTCGCGAGCAAAGTGCTGTCGCGTGCCAGCCCCGTAAAACATGACGATCGGGTCATAGGTACGAATGCACAAGAAGCTACCCGAGAGGGCCCAAGTTCCGCCGCCCAGCCCGGGCGCCGCCGGGGAAAAGCCGGTTGAGTTGAACGTGTCGGAACCGGTCGGAGCGGTGGCAGTCATGGTGGCGACAATGTCGGAACATTCGCCATTGCCTTGGCGAATGAGGAAGGTGCCACCGAAAAGGATGTCGCCAATGCCGCCGTCGTTTTCAAATTCTTCAAAATCGCTGAAGGTCAGTTCCGTGTTGGCCCAACCGAACGGCACATTAGCGAAGAGCTGAACACGGCGTGCCAAGCCATAGCGAACCTGCAGAGGTGTCGCCAATTCTCGCTGCCGGAAGTGGACTAATTCTAACCCTCCCGAGCCGTTAATCGCCGGTATCAGGAAGTCGGCATAGGTATACTGGAATCCAATGTCGAACTGTGCTTCGCCCGGCTTAAGCAGCACGGTCTGGGCGCGGAGGAATTGCCGCGAGTTGTCTATAGGTTCTCTCCCCAGGGTTTCGGCCTCAGCAATCAGTCCTTCCCCCTCCGGAACAACCAGTTCTGACTCGCCGTCCGGACCGGGCAGGACTCCGTCAGCACCTTCGTCGGGGTTGGAAGCGAAATTGGACGATTGGGAATTGGATTCGTCACCTTGGGCCAATTGCAAACCGGTGGCTTCCTCATTTTCCTCCAGGAGGAACGCCACTCGGCGCGAGTAGTCAGACTTCGCATCGGGCGAATTCCGTATGACAGGCTGTCGATCGGTCCATCGGAAGGGCCGCAGCATCAAGGACCCCCCGGGTTCGGAAGGTGTCTTGGGAGATGATCGGCTGGGGTCCGCAACACCGAGACGGACCAGCCCGTCCCAGAGCATCGGCTTGAACATTCCTAACGGCGTTCGGTCTCGCTGAGCGAGCGCCGGGGAGTTCGGAGTGCGAGGCCTTAGTGCAACTTGGGGGTCGTTCGACCAGTGGAATGGATTAGGTATGCGAGACAATTGCTCGTGGAGATCCGGGGCGTCGAGCGCTGTCCCATCTGGACCAACCGGCAAAGAGGCGTCGGGCGCGGGATTGGCCCAATAGAACGGTTGGGTGAACGGCAGCTCGCGCTTTTCCCGTTCGATCTGCTCGGCATCGGTGAGTTCCGGAGGGTTCCAGTTCTCATCGCTTTCCAGCGGCGCAGTCCAGACGGCCTGCTGTGATTCCTCCCAGCCAAACGCATTGATCCAATAGAAGGGGCGCTTTCCGCTGGTTCCTCGGTTCCAGACCGAATCGGACGGCTGCTCAGCGGAGAGTGGCAGCGGAGTTGGTTCCGATAAGGTTGCCCGCTGTGCAGGCTCCGGCACTGGCCGCTCCTTAAGAAAGCCTCTCAGGTTGGCGACACGTGCGATGGGTGACCCGTCGGGTGATTTATTCTCGTTGTAGGAGGCAGTGTAGGATTCGTCGTCTGAATTAGACCAGAAAAAAGGCTTCAGCCAGGAGGCTCGCCGCTCGGGCGTACTACCTGATTGGGCCTCGGCGGAATTTGGAGCCGCTTGCTTGCTTGCTGAGCGACTATCAACCTGCCGCGACTGGCCGTAGGCCGTGGACAGTGCAATGCCAGTCAGCATAGCGCTGGTTACCGACATTGCGACAAAACAGCGCACCGCCGCAACAAAGCGTCGGCTAGGTTTGCTGGACAAGCGGATTTTATGAATAAATGACATGTTTCTTTCGACTGTCAGTGTTCTGTGAAACGACATGCAAGAGGCCAACGGTAATTAGGTCTGAGATTGAGTTGACTACCTCCTGACAGTGTCGAAGATTCCGATTTTACTGCTGGCGAGCTTTACTGGGAATTTGCGGATTGAGATAGGCTGTAGGGTTTGCTCGTGATGTAGCAGTCGTAACGATCAATCGTCTTTGTCGGATTGTTTTCTTGAAGACACCTGGAACGAAAATACCAGCTAGCAGGTGAAGAGTCCAAAATACCGCGTGAATAGCCCTACTAGAGCCTGAAATAGTAGGGCGGGGCACACCAAGAGATTGCATGCAATGTTAGCACGCCCCCCCAGGAAAATCTTATCAATTACACAAACCTAAGCGATTGACCAGAAAAGACTAGATGAGACCGAATGTGAGGGTCGATGGTTCTGTCTGAGTCAGTCCGGTCGCAGTGAGTTTGACGGGAGTCTGGCTTGTAGTGATTGAAAAGGGTATTTCGGACAGGACATACTTGATCGAGATATCTGCTATAGCTTGGCCCTACGATGGTGTCGGGTAACACAGAGTCAACACGAAACGAATGAGTCGTCTTTAATCATAACGAGTAAATCGAAAGGCAGAGGCAACTGATCGACCGGCTTATGATCAGCATGACTTGGTCCTGTTGCAAGCTGCCGAACAACTAATCGCGAGAGAATTATGAGTATGTCGAACAATCAATCTGTTGAATCCCCACTGGTTTCCTTCGATCCCGAAGCGGCAAACCGACCAGTTGAGGGACCATTCACACGACGTGGAGGCCAGGTTTCCATGACTCTAAGGAAGAGAACGTTAATCACATCGCTTGTCAGCGTGTGCTGCTTGTTGCAGCCAGCTTGGGGCGAGTCTTCTCTTGATCAGCAAAAGAGCTCGCCAAAGGTCGGCGCCCAACAAGACGCAGAAGCGATGGAACCGACTTGGGATCCGCAGCTTCAGCAGGCCGCTGAACGGCCCGCGTCAACTATTCGTTGGATCGAAGATTCTGTTCGCTGGGTCGGAGATTCTGTCCGAGACAAGGCTGCTTCAGGCTTTGCTCCAGTCAAGCAGCTAGCTACGTCGAGATCGAACAGTTCCGAGAGTGATTCGAATGCTCCTTCACCGAGTTCGTTCTTTGCCGATAGTCCCGAGAATCAGGCTATCAATGGTGGCGAATCGCAACCCAAAATAGTCAGCGTGCAGAGTGGCAACACGACGAACGCATCCTCCAATCAGATCCTTAGCCTCAACGCACCGAGCAACGGTCTGCGGCCAGCTGCTGACGCGATGAGTGCTCAGAATACTCCTGCCGCTACACCGTCCAACAGCGCCCAAGCGAATTACACAGACCATCGCGTGCTACTGACGGCCCAAACCGAAGGAGAGCTGCAGCAGGTCCAGCCCCAGGTGGAGGCTCAATCGAGTCAGCCGCTTGATAGTGGCGTCGTTTGGAACTCGAATGACTATACGGGCAGCGACGGCTGCGATGGGTGCGACGGGTGTGCGACAGGGAAGCGCTGCCGCAGGCGGCCGATTCTTGTGGTTGGCACCGAGGTCGCGTTCCTCTATCCCGAATTAAACGGCGCGGGGATCAGCTATACGTTCCAGGATTTCGTCACGCCCACCGCAAATCGCGCGTTTTCGTCGGCATCGAACGCTGCTTCGATCGACAGCCTGTACATCGCTCCGCGGCTTTGGCTGGGACTCCAGGGAGAATGCTGGGGAATCATGGGCCGCTACTTCCATTTCCGAGCAGGCGAACATGAAGACGATCCGTTTATCCCACAAAACAGCACCAAAGGGTACAAAGCGGGACATCTCGATCAAGGCTTCTGGATCAACAATTGCGCGGAAGCGTATTACCTTGATCTTGAACTGACTCGAAATTTCTGCTGCCGTTGTTGGAAGAACCAGTTCGCTTTCGGTGCCCGGTACGCTTCGATAGACCATCATCAGGCTCTGTCAGCAATAACCGAAGTAAGAGATGGCGCACTAGCAACTGAAGGTTTGATTTTCGGAACGGCCCGATCCGATCGCAACGCGCATGGAACTGGACTGACCTTCGGACTGAATGGTCGTCGGCCAATGTTCCGCAACTCGTGTGCACATTGGTACTACAACGTCCGCTCGTCGATTCTCTGGGGCAACAACTACAATGACGTAGCGACTTCCGCCAACGCTGTCTACACCGGCGGCGGTCCTGTTACGGCCAACGCCGGTTCAATTGACGGAGCGCTCTCCTGGGTGGACAGTGACCTGTACATTGGAGAAATACAGCTGGGCGTAGAGTGGAATTTCGCACTGCGTTGCTTACCGGCCAAAGCCCTGTTTCGGGCCGCTTTCGAATACCAGCATTGGGAGGGTCCGCAAGGTCGGGCAACGTCTACCTCCTTCTCGGGATTCGGGTCGCCCACCACCTCGGTCGGGACCGGCTTTGCCGACGCTTCCGGGTTGCGGCTCGATCTGTTTGGCTTCACCGTCGGCACCGGGTTTACTTGGTGAACCATTTGTACTACCGCGACGGCATGACTTGAAGCTTCGCGGATAAACAAAAAAGCGTCCTGCCGCCACACGAGCGACAGGACGCTTTGTTTTTAATCAGTAGTCAAACTGCGACCACTGAAGTCTTCAAGATATCACTTACAGCGAAGTGGCCGAGGCCGATCCACCAGCGAAAACGTAGACTGAGCGGACGTTGGACGTCTTAATCTTGACGCCGTTGACAGTCTTAATATCGGTAGTGGTTGTGGTAATTCCAGCTTCGGAGAAGTGGTCACCGCTGGCCAAGTACTGGCCACGAGCCTTGAAACCATCTTTGGTTCCAGCTCCGGCATTGCCGCCACCATTGCCACCACCATTGCTTCCACCACTGCGACCCTTGTTCTTGCCGCCACCGTGGCCGCCACCGTGGCCGCCATTGCCGCCGCTGCTACCTACCGAGGCCCAAGACATGCCCCAAGCTTCTGAAGATGAGCCGTGGCCCTTTTTCTTGCGGGGTTCGTAGCCTTTACCGCGAATGGACATCGCTTCGACATCGGACATCACTTGGATGTCGGCCAGACCCATCGCTTTGAGCGTGGTGTCGCTGGGGACGCCATCTGCGGCCTGAGCACTACCGCTCAGGAGCACAGCCAGTGCCAACACAGGCACAGCTAGAATGATTCGAGACATAGTTGCATTCTCCTAGGGGAAACTGGGGGGAACAGAAACACTCAAAGACAAACATCAGAGGCGAAAAACTAGTAACGCGATCGGTTGCTTAGTTGCCTCTATTCTTCCCACGCTAATCAGGCACTCTGGATCTTCAATGGAATAACCAAGTTTCTTGGGCCCCAGGAAAAATCTCGTCCGGATGAACCGGTACAACTGTTACATCCGCACACTTCTGCCACTTTGATAGGGTGTTTCTGCCTTGCACACCGGGCCGGGTGCCTACGTTCCGCTTAGCTGAGCCTCTCGATTCAAGGCATCAAGATCATGTCGCAAAAAAAAGCGTCCTGCCGCCAAACGAGCGACAGAACGCTTTGTCTTTACTTAGCAGTCAACCTGCGACCGCTGAAGTCTTCCAAAATCACCTAAAACGAGTAAGCCGAGGCACCGCCACCGGCGTAAACGTAAACAGAATGGACCTTGGTGGTCGTAATTCCGAACCTTTTTCCGCCAATTGTAGTGGAATCGGTAGTGACGATCTTAGCTTCCGAATAATGGTCGCCGCCGGCCTTGTAACGGCCATGAGACTTGAAATGGTCCTTGGTTCCAGCTCCAGCGTTGCCACCATTATTACCACCTCCGTTATTGCCATTGTGGACTGTGTTGCCACTGCCTCCAGTGGTGCCGCCTTCGCCTACAGAGGCCCACGATCGGCCCCAGGCCCAAGATCCGTAACCCTTCTTGCGATCACTCGGTTCGTATCCCTTGCCACGAATGGCCATCGCGTCGCCATCGGACATCACCTGAATGCCAGCCAACCCCATCGCTTTGAGCGTGGAATCACTGGGGACGCCATCTGTGGCCTGAGCACTACCGCTCAGGAACACAGCAAGTGCCAAGGCGGGCACAGCTAGAATGATTCGAGACATAGTTGCATTCTCCTAGGGGAAAAACTGGGGGGAACAGAAACACTCAGCTGGACAAGCAGAGATTCAATAAGGGCGACAAACGCCAGTGGGCATACGGCACAAGCTCACCAACCTCGCATGTCTCCCAAACTGCTTATGTTCTACAGATTGCCGACTGAAAACGCAAGTTTCTTCGTTCCCGGGTGCACATTTCGGCCGGGAATGGTACTACGGCTCTCTGAGTCTGCCTCCTGTCGTTCTATAGTGGGAGAAGAAGCCGGTGCGCCATTCGTGAATAAAACACTAGAAAAAACGACCCATAGCCAAAGTCTCCCGGACACGGTGCCCGGGTAGAGGAGCGAGCCCGGACCTAACGAGCTCTCTTCCGCGAAAGCTCAACCAACCCGTGGGACAGGGGAGTTTGTATACCCCCAATAGAGTTAGTATCTGCAGTATGGCTGAATTGGCCCAACGCCCAGCACCTCCTCCATCGTGACTGCGAGAGATTGGCTCTCTCGCACGCGGAGACGGGCCTTGCATACGGCTCATGTTCTTGAGCGGATAGCTTGAAAGGCGTTCCTTCAGGTTTCGACTATCGCCCTATCGCCGAAAACCTCACGGTTTAGCCAGAAGTTCCTGTCATCAAGGGCTCCACGCGATTCTCACTCAGAAAGAAAGTCTGGGATTGATTCGCTCCCAGGTTTAGAGCTTCAGACCATGGAGCGCAGAAAAAACGCCCTGCCGCCACGCGAGCGACAGGACGCTTAGTCCTTAATCAGTAGTCATACGGCGACCACTGAATTCTTCCAGAGATCACTTACAACGAGTATGCCGAGGCACCGCCACCGGCGAAAACGTAAACAGAATGGACCTTGGTGGTCGTAATTCCATTCTTCTTGCCGCCAACGGTCTTGGAATCGGTGGTGACTATCTTAGCTTCCGAAAAATGGTCGCCGCCGGCCTTGTATCGGCCATGAGCCCTGAAACCATCTTTGGATCCGGCGCCAGCACCGCCGCCATTACCGTTACCACCGCCATTGCTGCCTTTAGTCTTCGGTCTGGGGGGCTTGCCGCCACCTTGGTTACCTACCGAGGCCCATGAATTGCCCCAAGCCGATGACGATGAGCCGTGGCCTTTTTTGCGTTTGGGCGGTTCAAAGCCCAGACCGCGAATGGCCATCGCTTCGGTATCGGACATGATGTGCATGCCAGCCAGACCCATCGCCTTGAGCGTGGTATCGCTGGGTACGCCATCTGCGGCCTGAGCGCTACCGCTCAGGAACACAGCCAGTGCCAACACAGGCACAGCTAGAATGATTCGAGACATAGTTGCATTCTCCTAGAACCGGGGTAAACAGAAACACTCGAAAACGAGCACCAGAAGCGACGAACTCACTTGAGTAATCAGAATAGATCGTATAGTCGCCCCATTCCTCCTACGCTAATTAGGTATCCTAGATTGTCAATCAAATACACAATGCTCTCTCGCTTCCGAGGCGGTTTTCAGCTGGAAAAGGCTTGTTTGACCTCTTTGAGCCCAGTACCGCGGTGAGGGTGAAGCCACCTGATTTCCCTCGAATCATGGCGGAAACGGCGATCCCCCAGTTGGGGAGCTGGGGGATGCGTGAATTCGAGCTTTGGGCTGGGCTCGGTGGGTTGAATTTCTGCCTATGATCCACCGACCCGGATCGGCCGGGGTGCCGATCTAGCCCCAACGGTGCTCGTTTTGACGTTTTCCTGGCCCTAGCCTGAGGTGTCTGGGGCACCAAGCTAGGCTTCCCACCGGGAACCCTTCCAGCTGCCCCGATTGCAAGACAAGCCCGACGCCAGACCAGGAGGCCATCACACTTTCGTGGAAAACTGAATCGAGACTTAGTGAGGGCACGATCGCTAGCCAGGGGCCCTTGCAGTATGCAGCCACCGGCGATCAGGCTAAAATACTTCGCTACCGTTTAGGGTGACTTCGAGCAGTATCTCTCCAATGATTCTCAAACAGGTTGCCGACCAACGGCGCGTTAGGGAGAGCGAGTAGCAACGTTCGCCCGTTGGCAATCTTTCTCCAGGGGCCGTAGCTCAGCTGGGAGAGCGCCGGCTTTGCAAGCCGGAGGTCAGGGGTTCGATCCCCCTCGGCTCCACTTTACGTAAGTTCTTGTCGATGAAGCCTTTGTAGCTGACCGTCAGAAGTATGACGTGCGACTGTCCTGACCACGACGTATCACCGTTTGATACGTCTCGATCCAAGGAGAGTTTCGCATGTCCGATTCTAATCGCCCCCCGGGGGCATCCAGTCCCCCCAAGTACTGCCGTCAAAAACGCAAAGATCTGCCCGACCGGGCCTACGTTTGGAGTCGGGGCAAGAAGGTCTACCTCGGAGAGTACGGCACCGAGCAAAGCCGAGCCGAATACGCCGAGCTGATTGTCGAAGTCCCGGGCGATCCGCCCCTGCCAGAGCCAACCTCGGATAACCCTACCGTCTCGGAGCTGCTGGTCCTTTTCCTGAGGTGGGCATCCAGCTACTACGATGCCCGGGAGTACGGGCATTTCATGACGATCGCCGGGTGGCTGCGTGATCATGCAGGCAAAACCAAGGCGAAGGAGTTCGGACCCCGGCGTCTGAAAGAGATTCGCCAAGCGATGATCGAGCACGGCTGGACCCGTAAGGGCATCAACCGGCAAGTCGTTCGAATTCGCCAAGTCTTTACCTGGGCCGTTGGTGAGGAGATCATTCCAGCCACCAACCAGGAAGCCCTCCGGGCGGTCAAGGGGCTCCGGGAGGGTCGCAGTGGTGCCCGGGAGAAGGAGCCGATCCGACCGGTGAGCGACGAGGACATCCGGGCAGCCCAACAGCACCTCTCGACTAAAGTGTCCGACATGGTGGAGGTTCACCGACTGACTGGCTGCCGACCGGCGGAGTTGGTCTCCATGCGACCCGACCAGATCGACCGGAGCGGCTCGGTCTGGATCTACTCGCCAGGGAAACACAAGAACACCTGGCGAGAAAAGAGCAGGAAGATTCCTATCGGACCCAAGGCCCAGGCCATTCTGCGGAAATACCTTTTCGGTGATTGGTGCTTTACTTCCCAAGCAGATCACGGAAAACCAGAACCGTATTTGGGGAGCAGTTATCGAAGGGCCATCGCGAGGGCCTGCACCCGAGCCAAGATTCATCCTTGGACACCAGGCCAGTTGAGGCACTCGACTGCCACCAAGATCCGTCGTGAGTTTGGATTGGAAGAAGCACAGGTCGTCCTCGGACATTCCACGGCAAGCACTACGGAGATCTACGCAGAGCGGGACATGGGCCGGGCTATCGAGGTTGCACGGAAAATGGGCTAAAAGCGAAATTAAACAATTAATTGTTGTTGATTATCGTTCGTGTGTGCGTATATCATTCCGTAGATCTTGATTTTGAGGGCGATCCATTAGGCGGAACAGCTGATCAATAAATGGTCGACTAAGTCCGCTTACTGAGGCCTAGGACTTGTCCGGGATATTGAAATTTCCGAGAGGATAGGTTCCAGGCCGGAGAGGAACTTTGCAGCGATTCTATATCGCCACCAAGTCCCTGTCAGATCAAGAGTATAGTGCGTCTGGGGCACTCAGGCCCCTTGCGGTGACTATTGCCAACATGCATTAGCATGCACGTTGTCGGTAGACTCCGCACTCTAATTAGCGTGCCATCGGCAACGTGCCCAATCCACTTTTGAGGCACCTCCTATGTCTGCGTCAATTGCCGAAGAACGATTCCTAACCCTGAAGGAAGCTCGCAAGCTGATCCCTGCCCGACCCCATCTCAATTCGA